>Ga0326512_10000820_pt1 | contig 26096 bp, 48 predicted proteins | sample 1_2617_0518_D_FD_203652 | JGI IMG/M metagenome (GOLD analysis project Ga0326512, IMG submission 203652) | Bovine rumen microbial communities from UC Davis, California, United States - 1_2617_0518 | ecosystem: Host-associated > Mammals > Digestive system > Stomach > Rumen | place: USA...
AACTTTAGAGATTATGATTATGTGCTTGAGGTTCACTTCAATGCTTGCGTGAATGACTTAAAGGGCAATGGTAAGACCACAGGCACAGAAGCATACATCACTACTAATGATTCTAGCAAGCAGACTGAGATTTGCATACTATCCAAAATGTCAACTATTGGCTTAAAGAACAGAGGAGTTAAGAGCCATGATTGGACGGTTATTAAGAAGTCAAAGACAATCGGTACTGACTCATGCTTGCTTGAGGTATGCTTCATTGATGATGCAGACGACATGAAGGTGTATGTAAATCACAAGGAAGATATTGCGTTGCTCATAGCACATGGCTTGATTAACGGCTTATCAATTAAGCCTAAGAAACAGTTGATAACTGTAGGCGATAGAGTCAAAATCAAGGAAGGCGCAAAGGACATAAACACCGGCAAGAAGTATTCTGATTTTGTTTATAATACAGTATATACTGTTATTAGAGTGGATAAGGATGCGATTGTGTTTGGACTCTCCGGGAAAGTCTCAGGGAAAACCAAGCCTTCCAATGTAAAATTGATTGACAATTAAGTTGAAATTGGGTATAGTCAAACTATGAAAGGAGTCTGACTATGCCTAATTTTATGAACACAATTTTAGCTATCTTTCAACTGATAATCAGTTTCGGTACAGTATGTACTTTGTTAGTTGCTTTTGTTAAGTTTACTCAGAAACCACAGCAAACACAGGATGAACGTATAGGCGTTTTAGAGAAGAAGGTGGTTGCGTTGGAAGAGAAAGCAAGCGACACATACAAGCACATTCAGAATATTGACGAAGGTAATCGGATAATGCAACAGGCATTACTTGCCATGCTAGGTCATGCTATTAATGGAGAGGATGTGGAAGAGTTACGCAAAGCTAGACAGTCACTCTATGATTATTTGACCAATAGTTAGGAGGTATGAGTATGAGTAATAAAATGTATGATATTCTTAAGGAGATTGCATTGGTATGGTTGCCTGCAATAGCAACTTTATATTTCACACTTGCTCAGATTTGGGGATTGCCTTATGGAGAGCAGATTGTGGGAACTATTGCGGCCATAGATACATTCATGGGTGCAATATTGCATATAAGCACGATTCAGTATCGGAAAGGACTTGATACTAATGGAGAATAATTCAGTTCCTTATATTGTCCATGAGGGCGATATGGCAAGGATGGAGAGAAGCAATAAGAGATTGTGGATTGTCATACTTGTCTTAATAGTGATTGTGATAGTAAGTAATATCGCTTGGCTATGCTATGAGAACAGTATGGAAGATGTTACTACAACAAATGAGGTAACTCAGGAACTTGATACAAATGGTGGCGGTGATGCCATGATAAATGGAGATGTAAGCATTGGCAAGAGTAAAGAGAACAGTGAAAACAACAACCAAGACACGCAGGAAGAAAGTGGGCGGTAATTCAGGCTATGTTTCTTGCAATATGTGTCATGGCACCGGGAGAATAAAAAAGAAAAAATGAGAGAATATACAAACTCACAAATATCTCATATAATTGATGAGTACATTCACAATGCCTTATATCGTGATATTCTAAAGAGCAGATACATTGACGGTATGACTTATGAAGCCATAGCGGAAAAGTACGACAGAACAACAAGACAGATAAGCAATATTATATATAAAAATGAGAAAATAATATTCGATAAATTGCAATAAAATTTCATGTTGATTTCCTTCTCCTTAATCCCTCTTACACTTATAATTAGAGTGTAGGAGGGATTTTTTATGTTCATACCAACAAATCCAAATCCTCTTGGCACACATACCTCAGATTGTGTGGTTAGGGCATTGGCTATAGCTCAGGATCAGTCATGGGAAAAGACTTATATTGAATTGTCAATATATGGCTTTAAGATGGGCGACTGGGGTAGCAGCAACCTTGTATGGAGTGCTTATTTGCGTGATAAAGGCTTTGAGAGACATACAATCCCTGATACGTGCCCTAATTGTTATACTATAAGAGACTTTTGCAATGATTATCAAAGCGGTACTTACATTCTTGCAACCGGTACTCATGTGGTTACTGTAATTGATGGTAGTTATTATGATACATGGGATTCAGGAAATGAGGTACCTATATATTATTTCAAAAAGAAGGAGTGATATAATGCCAATTCCAAATTATTATTACTACCCACAACCTCAGCAACAGCCACAAGTATCACAAAATCTTAATCAATTTGGTGGTTTTGTTTCTGTGAGAGGAGAAGCAGAGGCTAGGAATTATCCTGTAGCACCGGGTAACTCAGTATTATTCAGAGATGAAACAAGCCCTTATATCTATTCAAAAACAATGGGCTATAGTCAACTTGACACACCAAGATTTGACAAGTATAGGCTTGTGAAAGAAGAAGATGTATCTGTAAATGCGTATGAGCCTCATACAGACAATTTATCTGATAAGGTGGACAATTTACCCGCCTATGCATTAAAAAGTGATTTTGATGCCTTACAAGAACTTGTAAGCACACTTGCAGAAGATGTGGATATACTAAAATCCAAAAGACAACCGGCAAAGAAAAGGGAGGTTGGAACAGATGAATAATATTATGTCGTTGTATCAGCAGTTCAGAAACAATCCTTCAGGTATGCTTGCTCAACGGTTTAATATTCCGCAGAATGTTGACATGAGCAATCCGAATGACATTATCCAACACTTGCTTAACACAGGTCAGGTATCACAGTCACAGTTGAATAATATCGCAAGCATGAGGAATAACCCTATTGTGCAACAGTTGATGAAGAAATAAGTATGAAATAAAAGTCGGTGCACAGGCTTTTATATAAACGGACAGTACGAGTTGAGTGCTGCCCCTAACCTAAAATAATTATAGGAGGTACAAAGTTATGGCTTTGACAGATGAAAGTAATGGCATGGTAATGCCGGTCGCACCTATGTATGGTGGTGGCAATGGTGGTTTTGGTGGCTTCGGTGGAGACTGGGGTTGGATTATCCTTCTTCTCTTGTGTGCAGGCGGTGGCTGGGGCAATGGCTTCGGTGGTGGCTATGGTAACATGATGCTTGGCTACGACTTCCCTTGGTTGCTTAACGGACAGAATGGAATCAACGCTAATACTAATGCAGGATTCAATCAGGCAGCTACACAGTCAGCTCTTGGAGACTTAAGTAATGCAGTAACAAGCGGATTTGGTGACATTCAGACTGCATTATGTGGTGGATTTGCTGGTGTTAATGCTTCAATTAACGGAGCACAGAACGCAGTATCACAGCAGTTATACACAAATCAGATAGCAGATATGGAGAGAAGTTTTGCTTCGCAGACTGCTGTTAGCGGTGGCATTCAGGGCTTATCTTCACAGTTGGCACAGTGCTGTTGCGACAACCGTCTTGCAACTTGTCAGACACAGAACATTGTTCAGAATGAAGGCAATCAGACTCGCTTCGCAGATGCGAACAATACAAGGGATATCATAGATGCTACCAATCGTGGCAATCAGATGATTCTCGACAAACTCTGCCAGCTTGAACTGGATGGTGTAAAGCAGAATTATGAGAATCGAATCGCAGGAATGCAGAATGTGATTGATGGTTTAAGTGCGCAGGTGAATGCCGCTGACAGAAGAGTAGCTATGGGAGAAGAGGTGGATGCTTTGTATAACAGATTGAATAATTGTCCTATTGCCACAACTCCGGTTTATGGACGCACACCGATTTTTAATTGCACTCAGAATCAGGCTTGTCCATGCGGTAACTTCTAGGAGGTGGAACTATGGGAGCTGAGTATAGTGCTAATGCGGTACAGACAGTACCTGTTGGTGGAAGCGTGATATTCACAGAATCCCCGGTGCCTTGTAACAGAGGGTTAATTTATCACAGAGATGATTCGGGGATTTTCCGGCTTGCCAATCGTTGGTTCCGGCAAAATATTCTTAATTGTTGGAGACGTCATACTAACTATGAGGTTGCATTCCATGCTAATATAGCTGTCCCGGAGGGTGAGACAGTCCCGACTTCACCGGAAGGAATTTCACTTGCAATATTCATTGATGGGGCAGAAGACCCATCAAGCACAATGATTACTACACCGACAGTAGTAGAAACATATGATAGCGTTGGAACTGATATTATCGTGACTGTACCTTGTATGTGTTCATGTTCTTCAGTGAGCGTTAGAAATACAAGTACAATTCCGATTAATATTCAGAATGCAAACATTATCTTCGATGATTAAGAAAAGAGGTAGGACAATGCACAAAATGGAAGAGTTAAAAGAAATGCTCTGTGAAGAGCTTGACAAGATTACTAAAAAGGGCGAACTGTCAGCAGGTAGCCTTGATGTTGTGGATAAATTAACCCACAGCATAAAGTCGATTGATACCATCATAGCTATGGAAGAAGCCGGCTATTCTGGTGAGGGATACTCCTACGCAAGAGGTCGTGGCCGGAATGCAAGACGTGACTCTATGGGAAGATATTCCAGCGATAACTACTCTATGAGAGATGGCAGATCAGGTGCAAGAGGTCGCAATTACTCTTATGATGATGAGATGGCTGACCTTCGTGAGCAGTTAGAGGACATGGAACACATGGCTAAAGATGAGGAATCAAAACGCATGATTCGCCAGTGGAAGATGCAGTTGAATTAAGAGGTGTGATATGCTGAGGAAGTCAGAGTTGGTCGAAGCGAAGGAAAGACTATTAAATGAAGAGAAAAGCACGTTTCAGAACTGCGAAAAATTGGCTGCGGTATGCACAGTATTAGATCATTGTTACCCTGAGAATGCTCCTGTCTTTGAGCGAAGTTACTCAGGCGACAATAATACTGTAGGTATCTATGGCGATTCGGAGTTTCTGCGTGAAATTGAGGGGATGAACCCACAGGAAGTATTTCTATTGCTTGACGAACTTGTGACTGCCACAATGGTCTATAATCCTAGGTTGTATCGAGCTTTTATGCGGAAATTGACAACTAAATAAAAGTGAGTTATAATAAGGATGCGTACTTCTCATAGAGGGGCGGAGTGTTGACCTTGGGCGGTGCTTCGCTTCTCAGATGAGAGTATGTATCCTTCGTTTTTTATGTGATTGCGTGGATTTTTGGACATAACTTTCTATAATTGCTCTCATGGAAACTTATGCCGAAAATATACTGCAATCACATTAGAAGACATTTTCAATGATATACAGATATACTGTTATCCTCCCCCTTTAAAGAGTGGCATCTAATAGTGTCACTCTTTTCTTGTGCCTCTGTGAGCGCGTCTGATAGGGCAAATTTCAATTTAAAATGTTTTGTGGAGTATTTGGTAGGCTAAAAGGTAAAAATCGAAATTTGGGCGAAATACGAGGTCGATGTATATTATTTTAATTTTATGTACATTTTGTTTACAATTCCGAAAAGTCTATATATTTATATATATTCGTTTTATATATACTTTCTGTATTTTATATTATTATGTACATTGTACATAAAAAATACTATATATAGTAATATATATAATATATATAATATATATAGGGAAAGTGCAGAAAAATAAAAAAAAGTGCAAAAAAGTGTTGACAAGATATTTTTAGCGTGGTACTATGTACTTACAAGGAACGAAGGAGGGAAAGGATATGAAAAAATATTTAGCAATCGGACATTTTGATGATTCAGAAAATATGACAAGCGTAGCAATGGAATGCACAACAATGAAGAGTTTCAGAGAAAACCTTGGTGGCAACGGTTTTATACCGTATGTGGTTATCAGTGAAAAGAAAATGGAAATTCTTAAGAATACCGATTCTTTCAACCTGTTTGATGAAGTTAAAAAGCTTACAACAAACTATCGTGTATGGAATGATATTTGTGAGTACATTGAACAGTGCTTCGATATCATGGAAGAAAAACTTGCGAGAGTGTAAAAAATAATCCGAGCGGGAGCGGTTACTCCCGCAGAAAGTGAGGGATAACATGAAGTACGTAGTATATGATGAAAACAACAGAATATTCCAACTTACAAACAATAAGCGGTATGCAATGAAACTTTCTGCTGAAATCGGTGGATTCTGGGTAAGGTATTAGCCGAAACTCCCTTCGGGGAGTCTATGCAAGATGGCAACTTGCGTACTGATGAGGTAAGCCAAGAAAGGAGGTATAGTGTGGAATTATCAGAAAAAATGCTAAGGTTCAGAGCCAAGCACGATATGACACAGAGGCAATTTGCGCAAATGTGTGGATTATCTCGTCGCACAATCGTAAATGCGGAAAATGGCGAAGTATCGAAGTTTGCTCGTGCAAAAATTGAGTATCACATGGAGGAGGCGGAGAATGGAAGTATCAATAAGCCAAATTAAGACTTTCAAAGCCTGCAGACGTGCTTACTACTTGAGATACCATGAAAACTTGCACCCAATCGAGAAGTCAGATGCATTAGATACAGGAAGCAGTTACCACGAAAGGCTTGAGGCACTCTACAAGGGTGAGCCGATACCTTCGGACTATTCTAAGGCAGAGGCAATGTCGTTAGCATACGCTAAGTACATCATGCCAAGGCTTCATATCGTTGAGCCGGAGAAAAAGTTTTCTGTGGAAATCACAGAGGACTTAACACTTATCGGAAGATATGATGGAATTGCTGACGACGGTAATATTGTGGAGCATAAGACCACAGGTGAGACTTCGCTTGAATCCTACGAGTATGACTTGCAGTGGGATGAACAGGTATTAGCCTATATGCTTGCAAGTGGTAAGCGAAAGATATATTATACTGTATGCCGAAAACCCACAATCCGTATGAAGAAGGATGAGACTCAGGAAGAATTCTTCAAGAGGATGTGCGAGTGGTACGATACCGAAACAGACGAGAAGATACGAATGTTTGAGGTGATTCGCACTGATGCAGAGGTAGAAGAGTTTAAACAGGATTTGATAAGGTTATATCCGCACATGGTAGCGTGTGAGGATGAGAGCGAATGCTACAAGAATACCACTCATTGCCACAGGTGGGGGACAAGATGCGAGTATGCAGGAATATGTCTGCACTATGACAGAACCTTGCAATACTGTGATTTTGAGAAAAGAGATAGGGAGGAATATTATGGAACTACAGAAAATGACGGATTTTAAGGCTAATGCACCTTATACGGCATTACTTTACTGTAAGCCGGGTGTTGGTAAGAGTACGGCAATCGGACTTATCGCAGAGGCATCTGAGGGGAATACCCTTGTGCTTGATGTTGACAGAACTATCAAGCGCACGCTTGCCAAGGGCGAAGTAGTAAAGGATATAAGAAAGATCCTTGTGGCTGAGGTTGATAACCGCAGTAAAAACAAGGAAAAAGATATTGACGGCACTTTTGAAAGTTGGAAAACACTGTTGAAAGACGAGATTACACCAAAGTTTTTGAAGGATAACAATATTACAACCATTGCAGTTGATAATATATCTGAGTTGGAACGCTGCATCTTATCGGATTTGGGTGCTCAGGGTAAGAATAAGGGTGTTCCTGCAATGGCTGACTACCAATATATGCAGTTTCAACTCGTTAATTCCTTAAGACTTATGAAGTCTTGGGGGGTGAATATCGTATGGACTGCTTGGGAAACAACTACAGCCTTTACGCATCCAGACGGTACGCAGTATTCAAGACGTATGCCGAAGATATCAGAAAAAATACTTGATAACATCTGTGGCTTGTGTGATGTGGTTGGTTGGATTGGTATAAATAAGGATGGCGAACATGGTGTGTTGTTGTCAGCAACACAGAACACATATGCAAAGAATCAGATTGACAGCCGCAGCAGTTGTTCAGTCAATGATTTTGCAAAGTTTAATATTAAGGAGGAAAAATAATTATGGCATGGGATTTTAAGAGAGAAGAGAGTGAAAACAATTTTAAGCCGATTCCTGAGGGAATTCACAGAGTAAGAATTGCAGAGGTTGGGAAGGCAGTAAGTAAGAATGGTAATGATATGCTTAAGTTTAAGCTTGATGTGTCAGGATATCCGGGTTACTTGTTTACTCAGATAGTATTTTTGCCTGATAGACCTGAGGTCACTAACAGAATGCTTACTCAGTTTTATGATTCATTCAAGGATATTCCTGAGGGCGATACTAACCTTGCATCATGGAGTGGCAAGGTCGGAGCTTGCAAGGTCAAGCATGAGGAATATAATGGCGAGATGCAGGCAAAAGTGCATTATTTTGTGGAAGCTAATAAGCAGGGCGATCTGCCTCCTTGGAAAGAGCCTGAAAGGAAAGGCAAGGAGTCAGACTCAAAGAAGGGCAATGGTGACAGTGGATTTGTACAGGTGCCTGATAATGTAGAGGAAGAACTTGGATTCTTCTAAGATTTATGGGGCAGCTTTTATGCTGCCCTATTTTTTTGTAAAAAAGGGTTGACATATATGGAATATTATGGTACTATATATACATAGCAAGGGAACAAACCATTAAAAAGAAGGAGGACAACATTATGTTAGAACAAGTTAGATATGATGAATTAAAAATTGGTGATGTTGTAAAATTTCATGGTGCAAATGTTAAAATTATCAACATTCAAAGACACCCTTATACAGAAGAATTTTTCAAAGATGAGTGTACAGAAGTAATTAGTTTTGAGATTGAGCCAGCAGATACAGAAGCGGTTGAGATATTAGGTAATTTTTATAGTCACGGATGGTATAGTGGCGTTGGATGTTTAAAATTATTCAAGGCTTAATAATATAATAGAGGAGGACAAAACATGAACAACAAAAAACTCGGCACATCTTGGGAACGAGAGTGTGCCGAAATCTTATCAAAAAAAGGCTTTTGGGTGCATTTTATCACACCTAATGTTGCAGGACAACAGCCTTTTGACCTAATCGCAGTAAAAGATAATCGACCTTATGCGATTGATTGTAAAACTTCTGCATCACCAATCTTCCCTCTGTCAAGACTTGAGGAGAATCAGCTAACTGCATTTGACTTATGGCTAAGATGTGGAAATCGAAATTGTCTTATCGCAATTAAATATAATAATACATTTTATCAGGTCCCTTATGATTGGTTAGCTGAGAAGGGAAGAATAGATTTAAGAAAAATGGAGGGTGAGGCACTTGGGATACACTCAGTATGATGTCATTTTAGATGACATTGAGAATCTAAAAGAAGATATAAAACGATATAGCAAATCAAGAGGTTCGTACATTTCTGGAATCTACTGTCCCTCTTGCAATGGTGAGTCTAACGCTATTGACACGAGGATTGACAGAGGCTATCGTAAGCGCAGACGTGTCTGCAAGAGATGTGGAAATAAATGGAACACTATTGAAGTGATATACTAAGGAGGTGGAAAAGTGTACGTCTATACAGAGAAAGGCGAATCCCATGCACTAGCAAGAGGATTAACCACAAGGAAAGCAGGAGAACCTGCCACGTTTGCCGGAAAACCTTTAGAGGGAGGAATCGGCAAAGCATGGCTACAGAAAGGATACGTTAAGGAGGTAGAGAGCAATGACGAGAGAAGAAGTTGAAAGTAAGATTGCTGAGAAACTGAGAGAAATCGCAGAAATCTTAGATGAATACGAAACAAAAAGCGGATATCTGACATTGACAATATTCCCTGATTGCATTTGGTTTAATAATGAGCATTGGGAAGAAGGACAGGATTATTCAGATAAGCCAATACTATATTGGGAGGAAAGAAAATGTTTAAAAAAATAATAATAGCAATAATAATAATAATATTGATGGTTCTTGCAAGTATATTTCCTGCTGAACCACAGGGAGAAGTAGTCCCATACATGAGTGATGTGGTATATATCCCCTCAAAAGTTTACGCAAAAGGCAAACCTAAGCGTATTAAGAAGCGGTTCTTATCGGCATACAAGAGCCTTGGAAAGTTTACGTTAACAGCTTATTGTAGCTGTTCCTCATGTAGTGGTGGTTGGGGAAGCAAAACTGCCACAGGGACAAAGGCGAAAGCAGGGAGAACGATTGCAGTAGACCCGAAAGTAATACCTTACGGAACTAAAATCAAAATAGGCAAAACAATTTACACCGCAGAGGATTGTGGTGGTGGAATCAAAGGTAAGCATATAGATATATATTTTGATAATCATTCGGATGCAGTTGAATTTGGCAGGCAGAAGAAGAAGGTGTATAAGCTAAGAATTGTGAAGGGAGAACTGAAATGATCAAAAAAAGTGAAAGCTGTATCGGATGTTCTGATGGATGTTTGCGAGGATGTAGAAATCACGAAAATATATATTTTGTGTGTGATGAATGTGAGCAGACCGTTGATGATTTGTATTTGTTTGATGGAGAGCAGATTTGCGAGGAATGTTTGTTAAGTAAGTTTGAAAAGGTGGAAATATAAATGAAGATCAAAGTCAGCAATATTTTAGAAGTCACCAATCCCACACAAGAAATACAGGCATGGTGTAAGAGTCACTTAATCCTCGATAATCCCGATTTTTACAAAAAACAACGTATGGGATTCTCAACTTATAATATTCCCAAACAATTGCAATTATACGAGATCAGGGGAGATACTTATCGGCTACCTTTTGGGTGTATTGATATACTGTGGAAGAGATACGGAAGAGATATCAAGTTTGAGAACGGTATTCAACCTGTGAGACCATTTAATTATCACAGTGGTATTAATCTATATCCTTATCAGCAAAAGGCGGTAAACGAAGCATTAAAGGTCAAAAATGGCATTATCGTAATGCCATGCGGAGCAGGAAAAACTCAAACCGCATTACAAATCATAGCAAAATTAGGATTTAAGGCTTTGTGGCTTACTCATACACAGGACCTGCTGAATCAAAGCAAAGAGCGTGCCAAGTCGGTATTCGATTGTGATGGATATGGAACGATTACTGCAGGGAAGGTCAACATCGGAAGTGGGTTAACCTTTGCTACAGTGCAGACGATATCAAAATTAGACTTACCACAATACAAGGATGAGTGGGGAGTGATTATAGTTGATGAATGTCAGCATTGCGCAGGCTCTGCAACAAAAGTTACACAGTTTTATAAAGTGATTAATAACTTGTCCGCAAGACACAAAATCGGACTTACCGCCACACCACACAGAGCAGACGGATTAACGGATTCGATGTTCGCTTTGTTGGGTAATACTATCCACACAGTAAGCAAGGAAGAAGTAGCTGATACCACCTGTCCTGTAGTTGTGGAATCAATCCCTACAGAATATGCTCCTGCTGATATCATAGACGTACTTAAGACTGATGGTACACTTGACTTTCAAAAGTTAATCGCAGACTTAATTAGTAATGATGTGCGATTTATGAGGATTATGCATGAGATTAACTCAAGACAAGGGGCAATGATTGTACTGGCAAATCGTGTGGAGTACCTTAAACGTATGATGTCAGCTTATGAAGGGAAAGCGGTCTGTCTGTCGGGGATGAGTGCATCGAAACAAAATAAAGCAATTCGCAAGAAAGCACTTGCGGACTTGCAGAGTGGAGAGATTGATTGTATCTTTGCCACCTACTCACTGGCATCAGAAGGTTTGGATTGTCCGGGATTAAGATATGTAGTATTTGCTACGCCGGAAAAAGATGAAAGAATCATTATTCAATCTGTTGGCAGAGTAGCAAGGAAATGCGAAGGAAAGGAATACGGAACAGTGCTTGACTTTGTAGATGATTTTGGGATTTACAAAGGATACTGGAAGAAAAGAAAGAAAATATATTGGAGATTAGATTGCGAGGTGAGCGAATATGATTAAAGCATATACAAACAATGGCACAGGCGAAATACAAGCGGAAGGTACAGTTAGTACACTGTATACTGATACTATGACTATAATTAGGGAATTATATAACAGGTTAAAAACGGACAATCCCGAATGCGCAGAATCATACAAGCGAAATGTCATAAGAGGTATTGAGACTGCATTTATGGCAAACGAAGAATTGCATGAGCATCTAATGAGGGAATTGTTAAATGTAATGTTTAAAGGATTTGAGGAAAATGAGTTGATACAGGAACTTAAAGATTTGAAGAAATCTGAGAATGAGTGAAATCCCACTTGTATTAAATAGCACAATATGGTATAATATGTTATTATATAGAAAGGAGAAAAATCAATGATAGAAAAGATGTACACAGTTAAGGAGGCAGCCGAGTATCTTAGGATATCGGAAAAAGTTATCCGTAAGGACTACATCCCGAATGGAATTATTAAAGCAGTTAAGTACAAGGATAGCGACAAGGCTCCTTGGATGATTTCTGAATCAGAAATTGAAAGACTACAGAGGGGGAATTAAGGGTGATAACACAAGTAAACAATATCCCAAAAGAATTAACTACCCTGCCAAATTGGGTATGTTGGAAATCCACAGATAAAGTCCCTTATAATCCCGCAACAGGGAAGCCTGCAATGGCTAATAATAAGAACACTTGGGGAACATTTAAGCAAGCAGTCAAGGCTTGTGAGACCTTCGGATTTGATGGAATCGGCTTTGAATTTCAGCCACCATACTTCGGTGTGGATATTGACCATTGTCTTGAGGATGAAGACTTAATCGAGGAATTCACGGAGAGCTTGCAATCTTACACCGAAATCAGCCGAAGTGGACAGGGAATCCACATCATCTGCAAGGGAGAGTTGCCAGAGGGTAAGAAGCGTAAGAATAACGTAGAGATGTATCAGAACGGAAGGTATTTCATTCTTACAGGGAATCTATACTCTGATAAATACACCACAATTAATGATTGTACAGAATCAATCAAAATCCTTAAAAATAAGTACCTGCCAAATGATGCTCCTGCACCTATTGTGGATTACGAAAGCATAAGCCTTGATGACACTGAAATTATTGACAAGGCAAGAGGATGCAGAACAGGATACCTTTTCGAGATGCTTTACAATGGTAATTGGGAAGGGGTATATCCTTCACAATCCGAGGCAGACCTTACTTTTTGTAATTTATTGGCATTTTGGACACAAAGAAATTCAGCACAGATGGACAGAATATTCCGCAGTAGTAAGTTGTATCGCAAGAAGTGGGATAGCAGACGCAATGGCACTACTTACGGAGCAATTACTATCAACAATGCGATTGAACATTGCACCGAAGTATATGATCCTAAGAAACATATCAATGACGAAGCTATTACTATATCAATGTTTACAAATGGTGAAATGTCAACCGCACCATCCAAAATGTACGACATGACTGATACAGGCAATGCACAGAGATTCTTTGACGAATATGGAAATATATTCAGGTATTCTTATTATCGCAAGAAATGGTTCTATTGGAACGGAAAACAATGGCTTGTTGATGACGTGGGATATATCAAGAGAATGGCTGATAATATCATCGACAAGATTAAACGTGAGGCATCAAGAGAAGCTGATGAGGATGTGCAGAAGGCATTATTCAAGTGGGCGATTAAGACTGCATCAAGCAGAGCGAAAGAGTCTATGATTAAAGAATGTCAACACTTAGACGGGATACCTGTCACTCCTGATGAATTTGACGCTGCGCCTGACTATATCAATTGTCAAAATGGCATTGTCAATCTTAAGAACGGAGAATTGCTTAAGCATGACCCTGCTATGCTAATGACTAAGATATGCCTTGCGGATTATCCTGTGGGAGAAGACGTAAAAGAGCCTAAGATGTGGTTGAAATTTCTTGACGATATCACAGGTGGAGATAAAGAATTGCAGGAGTATATCCAGAGGTGCATCGGGTATAGTCTTACCGGGAGAGACAGTGAGCAATGTGCATTCTTCTTGCATGGGAATGGGAATAACGGAAAGTCAACTTTTATTGAAACACTTGCAGACCTGTTCGGTGGATATGCAATGAACGCTCAACCTGACACGATCATGATTAAGAAGAGGGAAAGCGGAGCCAATACAGATGTTGCAAGGCTTAAATCAGCACGGTTTGTCACCGTGGAAGAACCCACAGAAGGAGTAAGGCTTAACGAGGGATTGCTTAAGCAGTTAACAGGTGGTTCAAAAGTAACTGCTAGACATCTTTATGGCGAGGAATTTGAGTATTATCCAGAATTTAAAATTTGGTGCGCTACAAACCACAAACCTGTAATAAGAGGAACTGATTTAGGTATATGGCGGAGAATCAAGCTGATACCATTTGAAGTTAGAATCCCAAAAGAGAAAATTGACAAAAACTTAAGATACAACTTGCGCTCGGAATTCCCACAGATATTATACTGGGCAGTGCAGGGTGCAATCAAGTGGTATGCAGATGGTATCAATGAGCCTGAGATCATAAGACAAGCAGTTAATGAGTACAAGAACGAGATGGACTTACTCGCGTCTTTTATCGAGGAGTGCTTGCGTGAGGATAATGACAGTGAGATAGTGTTAAGGGCATCGGATTTATTCCAACTGTATTCAAAATGGGCAAAAACTAACAACGAGTATGAGATGACTAGTAAGAAATTTTTCAGAGAAATAGGGAAAAAGTTTCCCGACTTGAAGAAACGTGATGGAGCAGGCATTTATTATGTGGGCTTAAAAATTACAGAGAGTGGATGCGCATTAAGTGGCAGACAATATAAGTTAGAGGATTTTAGGTGAGGGAGGAAGGAGGATACAGGATGCAGATAGTAATTAACATTTCAGAAGAGGATTTAGATGCTATAAAAGAATTGAAGTCAAATGGATATGCAAGTAGGCACGAATTGAGGATACTACAAGGCAAACCATTACCCAAAGGACATGGGGCACTAAAAGATGCTGATGTGATGATAAACAAGTTGTGTACACACGAAGCAAGCGAATTATTTGGAAGCGTTACTTGTGCTGAAATTTTGGATTTTATAAACGATGAAAAGCCAATCATAGAAGCCGATAAGGAGGAATAACACATGGAAGAATTATTAAAAGAATTAGAAGAAGCAAAGGCAAAAGATAAAGCAATCGAAGCATGGAACAGGAGGGCAGAGGAATGTTAGCACTAAAAGAACTATTACACAATTTAAAAGACAGAGATTGGGACATCAACCCTATTTATAAGATTGACGAGAATGAGGCAAAGAAACTTATTGAAGCGATAGAAGAAACTGATAAGAAGATAGCAGACTATACTTATACGATAGGGCTATTACAGGACAGACTCGAAGCAGTAAACAAGTGGATTCCTGTTAGTGATAGGTTGCCAGAAGTCGGCAGTGAAGTGCTTGTATGCTACGACTTCAAGGACAAGAGAAGCGTGTATATTGCTGATTTTTATGGTGATGGCAAATTTCATGGTCTGGATGATGAATATTTGACCACGGAGGGTAGGAAATACAGAAAAGCGGTGGCATGGATGCCATTACCACAGGCATACAAGGCAGAAAGTGAGGTATAAATGGATAAACTAAATAAAACCATATCAGATGTTGCATACATCCTCGATAGTTTGATTCTATTACGGCAGATACAACAAACAGGTGATTGTAATATCTGCGTGAATAAGGAGTGTGAACACAAGCCAAAGGTTGGTCAGATGGTTCGTTATAATTGCCCTTTTTATAAGGCAGAAAGTGAGGATAAGGAATGAGAGCATTTAAGTGTGATAGATGTGGAGCGTTATATGAGGATTATCTTAATCGTAAATCAAATGAAATTTATAACATCACAACAAACCCTAACATGACAGGTTATTGTTTAGACTTATGCAAAACTTGTAGTGATAAATTGCAAAAATGGGTTAATGGTTTTGATAAGTCAGAAAGTGAGGATAAGGAATGAGTTTTGATAAAGAATGGGAAGTCACAGCAACTATAGAGATTAGAACATCATTTTTTGCGGACACAAAGGAAGAAGCGGAGAAAGAAGCACATGAATATTTATCAGAATTATGCCAAGGCTTATACCCCGATTGTGATTCAAATAGCTATGAGATTGAGGATATATACAGCTATGATGAAGATGATGATGAAGAAAGTGAGGAATAAATATGTTATGTGAAAAAGCGTATTATCCCAATGGCACAGGCGAGAATCGAGAACGTGTGTATTGTTCCGATGAAAGAGTGACTGACTTTTTTGATGGAATGTGTCCACTCGTGTATTATTGTACTATCAGTGAAAAATTTGAAAATACTACAGATATGTTTAGTTGTATTTATAGAGGTGATAAGAATGACAGACAATGAATTTTTACTACAAGACAGGGTGCAGAAAATCCAACAGGTGATTGGCAAATATGGGGAGGAAAATTTTTATATTAGTTTCAGCGGTGGAAAAGATAGCACAGTATTATCTGCACTAATTGATATAGCATTGCCAAACAACAAAATTCCAAGAGTATATGCTAACACAGGCATTGAGCTTAATATGATTAGAGATTTTGTATATGATATGGCAAAGACCGATAATAGAATTGTAGTTATTAAGCCAACAATCCCAATCAAACCAATGCTTGAAAAAGAGGGTTATCCTTTTAAGAGTAAAGAACACTCTCTTTATGTTAGTGAATATCAACGTATGGGGGAGAGAAGTGCATGTTATACTAGATACTTATATCCAGAAGAAAAAAGAAAAAGATATGGATGTCCTAAAATATTACGTTATCAATTTACACCTGAATTTAATTTGAAGATAAGTAAAAAATGTTGTGATGAGTTGAAGAAAAAGCCTTTAAAAAAATGGATGAAAGAAAATGATAAAACATTTTGTATAACAGGTATGACGCGTGAAGAAGGGGGGAGTAGAAATAATATATCTTGTATCAATTTGAAGCAAAAAAAATTTCACCCGTTAGCACCAATTACAAAAGAATGGGAAGATTGGTTGATAGAAACTTACGACGTAAAAATATGTGACATATACCACCCACCATATAATTTCAAAAGAACAGGGTGTAAAGGATGTCCGTTTGCTATAAATATCCAAAATGAATTAGATACACTAGAAAAATTTTTTCCAAATGAGCGAAAACAATGCGAAATAATTTGGGAACCAGTTTATAACGAATATAGACGGTTAGGATATAGGCTTAAAAAACAAACAGATAAGGAGAGTGATACAGAATGATAAGAAAAGAAGCAATAGGATTAGTAAAATCAGCTTTTGATGCGTGGGAATATAATTATGATACAGGTGATGATTGGAGCAGAGAGCATGAAGCGAGAGATATGGCAATCAAAGCACTAGAGCAAGAGCCTTGTGGTAAGGACATAAATGTCCCTGCCACGGATGTAATAAGCAGACAGGCGGCGATTGATGCAATATGGGATGGTATAAATATGGATATTTATACCAGAGAAGTCAAAGAGTGTTTGGAGGCATTGCCCTCCGTCACACCACAGCAGAAGGTGGGGCGGTGAATAAGAGTTGACAAAGACAAATTAAAATGTTCTGAGTGTGAAGTAATCCATTTCATTGCGTAATATCCACAGTCAGCAAATATTAACTACTGTCCTAACTGTGGCGCAAAAATGAAGGTGGAATAATGCAGGAAATAAACCACATTAAGTCAATGATAGATAGGGATATTGAGATGCTGCAAAGCGATATATCAAAATTGGCAAAACTTCAAAAGAAAATTGAAATAGAGACTGCAAATGCGTTAATGTGCGAGTGCGGATGCTACGAAAGTAACGTGATTGACACAAGAGACGAGAATAACATAAGAGTAAGGCGCAGGAAGTGTAAATACTGTGGAAAGAAATGGACAACAATAGAGGTGCGAAAGTAATGTGTGATTTTAATTGTTTTAACTGTGTTCTGCCCGATTGTGACAACGACAGCTCAGTCAGGCAGGAAACATTGTATAAATACAACCATAGCACTAAGGGTAAAATAAGAATGAAGAAGTATAATAGCAGTGAAAAAGGGAAGGAAAGAGAAAAGCGGTATCTGAGTAGTGAAAAAGGCAAGGAAAAACAAAGAAAATCAACGCAGAGAGACATAAAAAATGGGAAAAATGCAGAACGATGCAGGAGATATTATCAGAGAAAGAAGGGGAAGTGATATAAGTGGATCAGTTTAATATATTTGACATCCTTTATGAAGAATACAAAATAACAAAGAAAATCAGATTAATTGAGTTGTTTGCAGGAATCGGCTCACAAGCAATGGCATTAAGAGATTTAGGGGCTGATTTTGAACATTACAGAGTTGTTGAATTTGATAAGTATGCAATTCGAAGTTACAACGCAATTCACGGAACAGATTTTCAGACAATGGATATTACAAAGATTAAAGGTGCTGACTTAGGCATTGAAGATGTGAAGCACTTTACTTACTTACTTACTTACTCGTTTCCTTGTCAAGATTTGTCAGTTGCCGGGAAAATGAAAGGTATGTCAAAAGGAGATAATACAAGATCAGGTTTGCTTTGGGAAGTTGAAAGGTTGTTGAATGAATGTGATGAACTTCCACAAGTATTACTTATGGAGAATGTTCCACAAGTGCATAGTCAAGACAATATGCCTGATTTTCAAAAGTGGATAGATTTTCTTACAAGTAAAGGCTATTCAAATTATTGGCAAGATTTAAACGCAAAAGATTATGGAGTGGCACAGAATAGAAATCGCTGCTTTATGGTTTCACTCTTAGGGGAATACAATTTCAAGTTTCCCAAACCCATACCATTAGATAAAAACATGAAAGAATACTTAGAAGATACTGTTGAGGATAAATATTACATTACATCCGAAAAGGCACAGAAATTAATAGACACGTTGATTTTAGATGGTAAAATCCCTAACGGAACGGAACGGAACGAGAAACGATTGACCTCACACTCAATAACCCAAGAATTATCGACAAGGCAAACTGCATCAAAGCAAGATATGACGATGGAATCTCTAACTTGCAAGCAGATGGTTCCGGTGTTGTTGAGTGGACAAGGTTCGGAATTTGAAAAAGTGACAGACGTTGCCACAACACTTATGGCAAGAGATTATAAGGGATTTGGAAATCAATCTATGAATGGAGTATTGGAATGCGAAAAACTTACTTAGGAACCTTATATTATGGAGCTTCTGACAATTTTCAAAGAGGTCTCTATCGTATTGCACGATGTTTAAAAGCAGAAACCCATGATTTGGCAGTTGTCGAAATGATTAAATTAGGAGTTGACACAGTGAATGAAGAAAATACAATCGTTAAGCAAGCAAGCAAGCAAGCGGAGATATGCCGTTTAGGGAATTTATACGGAGAAAATCGTGGAACTGGATTTGCAGGAAATGTTTGGGATATAGACGGTTTGTCACCAACCATTACTACTGCACAGGGTGGCGGAAGAGAACCACACATTTTGGAGGTTAAAAAATTGGATGTAGAAAAATCAGTTGTTGCTTATGACGAACAAAACAAATGCATTAGAGAAGATGTTTTTGGTACTTTAACAACGGATGGTAGTTCTCCTAAACACAACAACAGAGTAATTGAAAGTAAGAAAATCAAAATCCGGCAAGCAACTAAAGATGGTTTTGTTGATTGTGAAATAGGGGGGGGTGGATTTGGAATATCCATCATCGGAAACACGCAGGGGAAGAGTGATAGAGAACGGAAAGATATGTCCGACACTAACAACGGAGAATATCCCTAGTGTGATTGAATTAGGTAATCCTGATTTTTACAATTTCCTTTATGAGATTGACGGAGATATTTACTTAATCAGAATTAGGAAATTAGTTCCTCTTGAATGTTGGAGATTGATGGGATTTTCTGATGAAGATTTTCGCAAAGCAGAGAAAGTAAATAGTAACACTCAACTTTATAAGGAAGCCGGGAACAGTATTTGCAAACAAGTATTAATGGCTATTATGTCACAATTAAATATCAAAGGGGTGGCTGCATGGAACGATTTAACCGAAGTTGAAAGGAGTGAATGCAACTGATTGATTTTTCGTGGCTTTTGTGATATTTTAAAGAAAACAGGAGGTGTGCAGGTGCATGGAGTATGATGTAGAATTTGTCAAGGTCAAAGATATTGTACCTTATGAAAAAAACGCAAAGAAGCATCCACAGGAGCAGATTGATTATATCAAGAATAGCATAAAGCAATTTGGATTCAGGCAGAATAACAGGGCTTATGTCTTACGGCAAAAATCCGTGCAAAGAATTTAAACAGAGGTAGGTGGTATTATGGCAAAGATGGATAATTGTGTCTATAGATACATTGATATAACGGATGGGATAATAAAGTATGTCGGAGTGGTACATAAAGGTGATTTAAGAAAACGGCTGTGTGTACATAGCAGTAGAGATAAATGGAAACTAAAGGGAGTTTGGAAAATTCAATATATACAGTTGCGCAATCGGTCAGAGGTAGAAGCGTATGAGTCACACTTAATATCACTTTATGGGACAGATAAATACTATAACAAAAGCAAAAAGGGGTGGGGAGTAAACAGATTTTTACCAGATGTAGAAGCACAATGGAAAGACTACGAAGAAGAAAACTTTGCAGATAGAGAAACAAAGATTTTTATATATCGTTTTAAGGAACTAATAAGAGCAGGTTACGGCAAAGATATATTGCCATTGTTAGAGTGTATAGAAGTTACGGGGGTGTAGTATGGCAAAGATGGGAAGACCAACAAAGGAATTTGATATAAAGGCATTTACTGATTTAGTCGGGCTTGGATGCACTCAAGAGGAAATATGTTGGTACTTTAGAGACGAAGACGGCAAATGCGCTAACATAGACACACTTACAAGGTGGTGCAAGCGTACTTTTGGATGTACTTTTCAAGAGTTTTACCGACAAAATGGTGGAATGGCTTTAAAAATACGCTTGCGTCGTAATCAAGTGAAGCTTGCTGAAAAGTCAGCGGCTATGGCTATATTTTTGGGCAAGAACTATCTGGGTCAGAGAGACTCTATCGAATACGAGGACAAGGATGCAATTAATAAGTTAGACCAGATTCTTAAGAATATGCAGGAGAAAGCTGATGAATCTTGAATTTTCCAATAAGCAAAATGAATACATCCGCAATGCTCATAATAGGTGGAACTTAAAGATTGGTGCAGTTCGTAGCGGTAAGTCCTTTGTGGATATTGCCTGTATGATACCTACAAGACTTCGTGCAGGACATGGCAAGGCAGGTCTTAATCTTATACTTGGAGTATCAAGAGAGACTATTGAACGTGACGTACTTCAGCCTATGAGAGAAATCTACACCGACAGGCTGATTGGTACTATCAATGGGCGAAACATTGCAAGAGTGTGTGGGGAAGATGTTTACTGTCTTGGTGCCGAGAAAATCACACAAGTTGCGAAGATACAGGGTATGTCCGTCAAGTATTGTTATGGTGATGAGATTGCGAAGTGGAATCCCGAAGTATTCACCATGCTACAATCCCGACTCGACAAGGAATATTCTTGTTTCGATGGTGCGTGTAACCCAGAATATCCCGGACATTGGCTTAAGACGTTTGTTGACAATTCAGAAATCGACAGTTATATTCAAGACTATACAATATTTGACAATCCATTTCTCCCACAAGATTTTATTGATAATCTTTGCAAAGAGTATGCCGGAACTGTCTATTATGACCGATATATCTTAGGTAAATGGACGCTAGCAGAAGGACTTATCTATCCTATGTATGAGAGCATACTTGAAGATGCTCCTGATACTGATACAAGTGAGTATATATTATCAATCGACTACGGAACAAGAAATGCATTTGCCTGTCTGTTGTGGGAGAAGCATGACCACACTTGGTATGCCACAAGAGGGTATTACTACTCCGGCAGAGAAACAGGTATTAATAAGACGGATGAGGAATATGCTTCAGACCTTGATAATTTTATTAAAGGTGTTCCGGGAAGAATCAGGACTATAATAGACCCTTCCGCTGCATCATTTATTACACTGTTAAGAAAGCGTGATTGGTGTAAGACTATTCCTGCGGATAATAACGTGGCAGACGGAATCAGGGAAACCGCAAGTGCTATGCAATTAGGCAGAATTAAAGTATCACCGAGTATCAAAGAATGGAAGAAAGAAGCACAAGGCTATGTGTGGGATGATAAGGCAGGAGAGGATAAGCCGATAAAAGAGAATGATCACTACATGGATGCAACACGTTATTTTGTAAAAACTATGAAAATTGCAAGACATAAGACGCAGTATCAACCAATCTATATGTAAAGGAGTGAAAATATGCTAACCTATCAAGACCTATTAGAAGCCGATAACAAGATGGATTTTGTCCTTAAGTGTATCAATGAACACAGAAACTCAAAGGAATATCAAACTGCAAAGATTGCAGACGAATACTATCGCAGACAGAATACTACTATTGTCAACTATCAAAAAATCCTATACACCTTATCAGGACAGGCGAAAATTGATAACTTTTCCCCGAATTACAAACTATGTAGTGGATTTTTTAAACTGTTTACGACACAGAAAGTACAATATTTATTGTCTAACGGAGTAAGTTGGAATGACGAGTCTACTGCTGACAAATTAGGGAAAGATTTTGATGTACAACTACAGAAATTGGCACGATATGCTAAACGTGGCGGTAAGGCGTATGGATTTTGGAATTTAGATCATTTGGATATATTTAATTTTTGTGAATTTAAGGAGTTACCTGATGAGAATACAGGCTCAATTAGAGCAGGTGTTAGATTTTGGCAGATAGACGATTCTAAGCCATTAAGAGCTACACTTTACGAAGAGGATGGCTATACTGAATACATCTGGAACGAAAGAACAGATGATGGTAAGAAGATATCGGAAGGACAGATACTAGAGGATAAGCGAACATACAAGTTAATCACCAGCGGAACAGAGATAGATGGAATGACAATCACTGACGGAGAGAATTATCCGGGATTCCCTATCGTTCCGTTAATGGCTAATGAATTTGGAGACAGTGAGCTGTTAGGCTTAAGGGAGAATATCGACTGCTTCGATTTGATTAAGAGTGGATTCGCCAATACAGTCGATGAAGCCTCAATGCTCTACTGGACTATCTCTAACGCAGGCGGAATGGATGACATAGACCTTGTGAAGTTTATCGAACACATGAAGACAGTTAAGGCAGCAGTCGTTGAGGATGATGGTGCTAAAGCTGAAGCGCATACGATTAACCTTCCGTACCAGTCAAGAGAAGCAATCCTTGATAGGCTTGAGAAGGATATGTACAGGGATGCAATGGCGTTTAATCCGAATGAGGTTATCGGTGGTGCTAATACTGCTACACAGATTAAGGCAGGATATGAGTCTCCTGATGATGATGCAGATGAGTTTGAATATCAGTTAATTGAGTTCCTGCACGGAATCCTGACTCTTGCCGGAATAGATGACGAGCCTACGTTCACTCGTTCAAGAATTGTGAATACGCAAGAGGAAATTTCCACACTTTTACAAGCAGGTGAATATCTCCCTGCTGATTACATCACGGAGAAAGTACTTACTTTGCTTGGAGATGTGGATAAAAAGGAAGAAATCATGGTAATGATTGATGAGGAAAATGTGAGGAGGCTTGATAACTCATGGACTACGGACATGCAGAGTCAGACAGAAGGCTTGCAGAACTTGAACGAAGAATAGAGAAAGAATACAAGCAGGCATATAAAGAGGTAAAAGCCAAGACAGACAAGTTTTTTGAGAAGTTTCGTGATAAAGATAAAAAATTATCACAAAAAGTGAAGCAAGGGGAAATAAATAAGTCGGATTATATCGAATGGCGTAGAAAAGCCATGATAAGAGGGAATGCACTAATAAACCTAGAAAAAACCCTTGCACAAGACCTTGTGAATGCTGATAGAATAGCAGGGCAGATGATATCAGGTCACAAGGTAGACGTCTATGCGTTGAATCGGAATTATGGTGAGTACGAGATTGAGAATGCCCTTAATATTGATTTGGGATTTAGTATATACGACCACAAGTCTGTAGAGAAGTTGATAAAAGACCAGCCTGCCCTTCTTCCCACACAACTTGATGAAGCTAGAGACCTTAAGTGGAATCGTCAGAAGGTAAGTTCTGCCATTACTCAGGGGATATTACAAGGTGAATCTATCCCAAATATTAGCAAAAGATTACGAAAAGTTGTGGGAATGGACAAGACCGCTAGTATTAGGAATGCAAGAACAGCCACCACAGGCGCAGAGAACGCAGGGCGAGTTGATTCTTACGAAGAAGCTGAGAGTAGGGGGGTGGAATTAGAGAAGAAATGGGTAGCCACGTTAGATCAGCGGACACGTTCTGAGCATAGGCAGTTAGACGGGCAAACCTGCCCTATCCACGATAAGTTTAAAGTGGACGGAGAAGAGATAGAATATCCGGGCGATCCACAGGCAGCGGGATATCTGGTCTATAATTGCCGATGCACTATAGTAGCCGAAGTTAAGGGAATCGAGTATAAAGATGTGAGACGGAATAGATTGCCCGAAGGAATGACGTATGAAGAGTGGAAGGGGAAGAGGGAAAAGGAAAGCGAAAAAGATTTAGCGAAGAAAGAATTACACACACGTCACAGAGATGAATATCATTGGATGCAGGAGAATACCCGTAATATAACATATCGACAAGTTAATAATTTAGATACACCATTATCAGATGAGGAAATTATAGAGAAGATATCAGGTGGCGATATGACTCGTGGTTCATGTGCCTCATTATCGTTGAGCTATGCTTCAAATAAAATGGGATTAGATGTAACTGATTTTCGAGGTGGAAACAGTCAAGACCTTTATTGCTGCTCCGATGTAATCCGCAGAATGTTTGATATCTCAGATGCACAAGTAAATACATACGTTGTGACAAAAGAAGCAAAGGGGACTGCTGATATCCTTAATAATTTGGAAATAGGGAAAGAATATATCCTAGCAGCCGGAAAACATATGACAATTGTACGAAACACAAAAGAAGGAACTCAGTATCTTGAATTACAAAGTAACGCAAAAAGTGGATGGAAAAATTTTAAAGATGAAAATAGAACCGAAATTGAAACTTTAGTTTCAAGATTTGGTTGTAAAAAAACAACTGATAAACAGCTAAGAATGCTAAAAACCGCAGATGGAAAGTATGAAAAAGTTAATGGGAAAACTATTACAATTGTCGATATTGATACAATGAACCCTACGGAAGAGTTTAAAGAAATGATGGGATATATTAATACTGCTACAGATAAACAAAAGAAAGGAGTAAAAGGTGGCACAAAATAATTGGTATAAAAACAATGATAATGACAAAATATGGTGGTTAGATAATGGAGATGAACGAAAAGGAGAATTTATATTCAGTTTTGATAAAAATAAAAAATATAACCTTTTTCGAGATTATCCACAAAATCTAACACCTCAAGAAAAAGATATTTTTGATAGCGAAAATGTCTTTTGGAGAAATTATTTTTCAGATCGGAGGTGACATCATGGACATCATATCCCACAGACAAGAAGTTATCGAAGAAAAAAATCGAAAGATGGAAATGGCATTAATGCTGATTGGTCTTACTGCGGAAAGATATGCGAAATACCTGTGTCCTGTCGATACAGGGCGTTTGAGAAATTCTATTACTCATGAGGTAGCCACAAATGAAGAAGCGGTATACGTGGGGACTAACGTGGAGTATGCGCCATATGTTGAGGTCGGCACCAGCAGACAAAGACCACAGCCATACTTAAGACCTGCGGTAGCAGACCATCTTGACGAATACTCAGCTATCGCACAAAGGATACTAGAAGAGTGAATTTAAGGGTAAATTTCAATTTTTATGACTTGCTTGATGATTTATACCTTTTTAAACTTAAAATCGAAATATGAGCCAAATACGAGCTTGTGATTTTCACAGGCTCTTTTTTTTATCCCCACACATATGCCTAGAGCCGAACAAACATTCTCTTATATGTGAATAAATATTCACTTAATTAATTTTATTAAGTCATTTTTACAAATTTTGTAAAATTCTGTGTATATTATGTAGGTTAATGTAGGATATGTGTAGATTATGTGTAGATTATTTCATCAACTACTTTTTTAGTTGCCTATATTATAATTATTATATATTATATATATTTATTATATATTATATTTATTTATATTTATAATTTCTATGTATAAAATGTACAAATGTAATAAAAATACAGAAAAGTACTATAGAGAATAAATATTATAAAAAAGAATACTTTTCGGAATTGTA
>Ga0326512_10000821_pt1 | contig 26078 bp, 52 predicted proteins | sample 1_2617_0518_D_FD_203652 | JGI IMG/M metagenome (GOLD analysis project Ga0326512, IMG submission 203652) | Bovine rumen microbial communities from UC Davis, California, United States - 1_2617_0518 | ecosystem: Host-associated > Mammals > Digestive system > Stomach > Rumen | place: USA...
CAACATGGAATTTATATTCAGATTGATTCTATAGGATTTCTATGTAGGTCAGATTTTCCCACGAGATTAAAAATAAAATTCAAGGCTCTTTTCTGTCTTTTGTTCCGATTTCGTGACCCAAAAGTTGGTCACGTGACCCAAAATATAAAATTTTTAAGACTTTTTAAGACTTTTTATGAAATTGTGGAAACCGCATAAACTCGGCTTTTCCGCATGATTACTGACGTTATGAAACTCTCCTGCTATAATAGAACATAGATTGATGAAAAAGTTCAAGAAATGCCTTATTTAAGCCATTTGCAGGACTTCATTTTTGGGTCATGACCCATACGTGACCCAACGATCAAATTTTTGCATTTCTTTTTCGAGTGTTTCATCCGTCACATGGACATACAAATCCATCGTCATGCTCAAGGTTGAATGACCCAATATTTTCTGTAAAGTCTTAGGTTTCATTCCGGCTTCTATGCACCTTGTAGCGAACGTATGTCTCAGCCCATGAGCCGATATTCTCTCAATTTCCATAGAATTGCATACATTCCAAAGTGATTTAGTCATGTTATAGCGTGTCGTTCTCTCAGGATTGAAGAATATATAATCCATCCTTGTGACTTTCCTGCCTTTAAGTATGGCATATGCCTTACTTGTAAGCGGTATAGTCCTGTTTCCGGCTTTCGTCTTTGGTGTAGTTTCTATATACCTGTGTTCTTCTCTCACAAAGAACATTGACCGTGATATGACTATCTTATTGTCTTGCACATCCGACCATTTCAGCCCTAGAAGCTCGCCTATCCTCAGTCCTGTCTCAAGAATAAACATGCACTCGTCACGGTATTTGAATTTATGCTTATTGATATGCTCAATGAAATCCTGCTGTTCTTTAGCTGTGAACACTCGCCGTTCGTTTTTTTCATTACCTACCTTGATTTTCCTTACGGGTGAGTGTTCCAACAATTCATTGTCCACGGCAGAATTGAAAATCTGTTGCATACATATCAGCGTATGTTTAACCGTGCTTTTCTTGTGATGTTTAAGCTCCTGATTGAGAATGACCTGACAATCAATAGGTTTGATCTCGTCTAATTTCATATTGCCTAGCTTTGGCTTTATCCTATTGGTGTAGATATCCCTGTAGGTCTCATACGTGCCATATTTCACAGCAGGGCGTTTGATTTCATCTATCCAATAACCATACCATTCATTCAGGCTCATACTCGGAAAAAACTTTTTCTCTGCACTTGCCATCTGTCTCTCAGCTACCCATATACGGGCTTCCTGTACAGTATCGAAAGTCTGACCTATCCTTTTCCCTAGACAATACACCCTTGCATGATACTTCTTTGACGGGAGTTGATATATTCCCTCGCCTATCTCCTTTCCCTTTAAGTCTTTACCCATATTTACCCCTTTCTTTGCGAAAAGAGCCTTGAAACGGAATAATACCATATCAAAGCTCTTTGTTTCAAATCACTTTACTGTTTTTAAGGTATTTCTCGAAAGCTTCTCTTTTTATCAGCCTTTTCTTTCCGCTCCAAAGAACAAAAGGACATACAGGTGAGTTTGTCATATCGTACAGTTTATTTTGACCTATATTTGAATACTCTGCCGCTTCCTCTATCGTCAATGTCACCTTTTCCCATATCGGTATCATTTTCACCCTCCGGCTTGTAGAAACTGCATTTCCTGTATCTGCATATCAAGTCTGTCAAAGCTTCGCACCTTATCCTCTTGTCATTGTAAAACCTGCAATCTTCCAATGTGTCAAACATTATTTTGTTTATTCTCGCTTTCCGACCGTTCAAGCCTTTCGATAACCTCATTAAGTGTTTCGTGCCAATTGGTGTGACTTTTGCCGTATCGTGACAGATAGCCCTGTATCTCAATGATAGTCAATATCAGTTCTTTGTTAGTCGCTTCTTCTCGTCTTGGAAAATTCATTCCTTTACTCCTCGCTTTCTTCCTTGTACTTGTCCATCACATCAAGCACTTTACTAATAGGAACTAAATCTGTAATAGACCAATCGAGATTGTGATACGTTGGTGTCATTCCCTTTACCTCGGCTCTTATCCTGTCAAGAATAGACTGTTGATCTAATGCCTTAAATGCCATTTTGTAGGCTTCTGAAATTCCTGCATAGTCAAGACTATAGTCAAGAAGTTTCTGCCATTCATTGTACAGTTTTTCTTTTGCTTCAAGATTAGTCATTCCATAATCTCCTTTTTCTTGTTGAAAACCTGCAATCTTCAAGTGTATCAAGCATCACCTGCTCCTAATATCTCAACGATCTTTACTGCCTTATCATATGTCACACTATCTTCTGTGACCTCTCGGCATAGAATTACTGCCTTGATTTTTACCCGATGTTCTTTAATCTCTTTTGCTTTTTCCTCGGTCAACGGCTCTATGTGAGTTCTGTGCCATGTTTCACCTCTCCATCCTGTTTTTTCGTATTGCAATTTGCAATTTCCAAAATCCACAGTTATATCCCTTCGTTTAGGAGTTATTTTTATGATAGTTCCAATCGAATATCCATCTGCGACCTTATCTCCTACGTTAAATTCATGCATCTTTCACCTCCACCATAGCTTCTCTTTCAAGTTTCTTTTTTAGATAGTATCGCCGTTTTGTAGCTTTGCCCTTCTCGGACTGAGCATATCTTCTCCGGCGTTCCTTACCCTTCTCGGACTGATTGTATTCCTTTAGCTTTGCCTTGCCTTTTTCGGATTCGTAGTATTTTTTGATTGCGGCTCTATCTTTTTCTATCTGTTCGGGAGTTTTTTTGACTTTTGGCTTTACCTTTTCAGGTATGCAGTCAGGATTATCCATGCTTCTCAACCCGTTCGTGAGCCGCCACTGTCTCTTAATATCTTCCAGTGAAGCTGTGCAATCTTCGTATGGACAGTGAAAACAATCAGGATTATCAAAATCACACATCTTTACCTCCCCATATACCAAAGATGATTGCAAGTATCGTAATCGGTATCATCACGATTATGTATATGATTACCGTTATTTTGATGTACCACATTTATCTTTCCTCGAGTCAACAAGCTCAAGGGCCTTATCCAGATACCATTTTGCCTTCCTGATATCTTCAAGACCATTTTTATTCACGTGACGATATATGTACTTGAAAGAATTGCAAATGCAAAAGTTTATTACAGCATCAACACCCTGTGTCGCCAGCATAACATCGATGCACTCTATATCGCCGATTTTATAATGGTCTGGATGATTAACCGCATCGGTCATATTTTTTATCCTCACTTTCTCTATCCTCGCTTTCTGACTCGTATGGTTCGGGTAAAGGCATCCATGCTAACGGTTCATCAACATATCCACCCATTGATGAATACCAATTATTGGTATACTCGCTATGTGATGCCATTTTAACTCTTTGTAATACCTTACAATTTGGAAAATGTTGCGTAATATTGTATGGGGATTTATCAGGCATACATACAAGCACTAGTCCATCCGACTCTTTAGGCAATCTCTCACTAACAGGAATCCAAGGCGAATATTCAATATCATAAATTTCGCCCTCTGCCATAAGTGCCTCAATGCTTTCCAAACAACCATTTTTAAACATTTCCGCTGTTATCTCGGGTATAAATAATCCTTTCATTCCTTATCGCTCCTTTCCCTAAAAAGTTTCTTAACTCTTTCCTTTATAGCGTTCGCCTTGCTGTCAAGTTTTAACAAGCAGATAGGGCAAATCCAAAAGCTATGTTCGTGTGCTTGTAAGTTCTTACAAATCTTGCCTTTACGTCTTGCACTCTCATAGTTCCTTGTCACATACTCAAACTCTATCTTTGCCCCTGTTCCGTGACAGATTGAGCATACGCAATTATCTTGTTCAAGCCACCTAAATCTAAAATCGTTGCCTGCTCGCTTGTATTCCCATCCGTGTATTTCTCCCTGCTCTGTCATTCCTTTTCCTCCCTTTTTCTGCATATACGCATCTTTTATCGGGCATCCCCATATCGGCAAGCCTTTGTCCATAATGTCGAGTGCATGACCACTGATTGCGCAAAACCGCATCTTCGGTCTTTCCTCGTTCACATTGTCAACGAAATATCTGCAATCCTCACACTTTATTTTGCTAATGTCTGGAATATCTGGTTTTCTGTCTGTCATCCCTTGTCCTCACTTTCTGCCTGTATTCTTGCATCGACTCTCCTTATTTGCCGTCTGAACGATATGGCATCTGCTATGTCTGCGATATTCTGCGATACCCTTAATCTTAAATCTTCATCATTAGTCCAAAACTCGATTGTTCCATCCGATTTTTCAACAAGCATATAGTCTGTCATTCCTTACCTCTCCTTTCCTGTGGCTCAACCATCCTTGCACCACAACTAGGGCAAAAATCAAACTGCTCAATACTGTAAATACCCCACCTTGCGTGACATATTGAACACTCTTTTAATTTCGTAAACTCTGTATCTATCCACCGCCCTGTCTTTGGCTCTTGCTTTAACAATCGCTTATAGTCTTTAAGCCATTCTGCAAGTTGTCTAAAGTCCAAACACCCTTGCAGATTCCCGTGTGTGCGTTCATACTCGGCATTGCTTGTGTACCTCTTGATTGCTTTATCAAGTGTCATTCTTCTACCTCACTTTCCTGTGGCTCAACTTGCACGAAAAGGACATTTGCCTTGTTCCCTTTCCTCGCAATAGTTATATATTAAATCTTCTACCCATTGTGCAAACTCTGCATTATCCCGTGTTGTCATTAAATGGTTATCCAACTTAATCAATATATCTACTGCTTCATGCAATAAATTTTCTTTTTCCTGTCGTGTCATACATCCTCCTTTTCTGCCAAACCAAATTTTTTAGCACAAACGCACTCTGACGATGGACATATCTTTCTATAGTGAAATTCAAGATTGCAAGTATGCCTAGAATCAATTGATTTATCAGAATATGGACAATTTCTTACATACTCTCTTATCTCTTCTTTTGTCATCCATCTACCTCACCTTTTTATAATCCAGTCATAGTCTTTGTCTCTGATCACTTCCTCTGTTGGAGATTCAGACATTTTGCAACCACATTTCGGACAAAACTTAGCATGTCCATTCCCGTAATTGTATTGATAGTCACAATGAGAACAGTACCAATCACCCTGCTCATGAAACTCTCCATATATTTTATATACCCAATGCCCTGTTTTGGGCTGTGAGTTAATGGATGGCAATTTATAAATTTCTCTAGCATAATCTTGCACTTTTGTCTTGCTCCAAAGGCAGGATATTCTCTGATTAGGACAAGGGATAGTATCGTCATTTTTATGAACAGCCTTGCACAAAGCTTGCAAAGCATCTTCTCGCCTGATAACATCCTCACATGGCTCTTGTGGTGTTACATATAAATCATTCTTAGTAGTTGATATGAAGTAATCTTTCAAATATTGAGATAATACTTCGGGCTTATAAGTTCCATAACCTACTATTTCTTCTCCATTTTCTTTGTACTTTATTCCAAAATAAGGCTTTCCCTTATATTCGGGATATGTACATAATTCTTCGGGAAGGTAAGTAACATCAATTTCCTCAAATTCTCTAACTGCTAAGTCATTCTTAGCAGTTGACTGAATACGTTTTTCTATAGCATTCATCACCTTTTTGTACATAGCATTATTAACAACACAACCACCATCACAACCTCTATCGCTCTTCATGCTATTGGTACACATGGTACATCTGATTTCTTCATCTAATCCCTCGGTATGGATTAGTGCTAAATCATTCTTAGTAGTTGGCTCTAATTCGTCTTTAATTCCGTTATCACGAATAACAGGCTCTATCTTCCCAACTGTTGTCCTGACCTCTTCACCGTCTATAAGCTTTTGACGAAGTTCTGACAGGCTGTTGAAGTTTTCGATTATTAGCATCCGTTCGCCCTCCTGTTCCATGCTTCAACAATCTCAATCCTTGCTTTTTCCCACTCAGGGTCATTCGGATCGTTGCTGTCTGCACCATTTTCAAAGTTAACACCGCACTCAGGACAAGTAATTCCCCAATAGCACCAATAAGCCATATCGGGACGTCCGTAATACTGTGGATGGTACAAAGCAAATTCAATCTTATCATTTCCACAGAACGGACAAGGTTTCAGTTCCTTTTCTATCTCTTTCGGTTCTTTGTAGAAATTCCAGTTCGCCACGTTCTTTATGTTGTTGAAATTCAAATTCATATTTTCTCCTTGACTAAATTCTTTGACTAAGCTTGACTTTCCTTGACTAAATCCCTCTGTTTCTTCTTTTCTTCCCATTCCTTTTTGCTTCTCAAATAATCATCATGGTCTTTATCTGCCTTTTCCTTGAGGTTCAGCTTGCGGATAAGAGCGTCATTCTTGCGTTTCTTGTTGGCTCTGTTCTTGCCGTGAAATTCATAATCTGAGCAAAACGGTATTCCAATGGCTATCAGGTTATCCTCTGCGTCTATTATGGCGGTTTCCATCTCTTTGAGTTCATCCCATCCGTGACCGTCATCGTCATTGTACTCATACTTGACATTGAGCCACATAACACCATACTCACCATTGATACGCAACTGATAACTGTCCGTGATAACATGAGCCGTGATCGTGCATTGATACTCTTCCAACAAAACGATTACATACAGGCTTTCGTGTTCTTCTTTTGTCTCAGCAGAGAAATCATTATCAAAGCGAATAGCCCATCCGTTACTGTGAAATACTCGCCAAAAGTAGTTGTGCATATATTCTTCAATCCCCTTGTACAGCATTAGTCCTCTGATACCATCCCCTTCACATACTCAGCGATAAACTCATCATCATGTGAATCTATGATCTTGCGGATGTTCTCAATGATCCTGACCGCTCTCATAGCTTCGAATAATGCGGCATCTGCCGCTGTGTTCCATGTGTACTTATTTTTGATTTCCTCAAGTGTCTGTACTGTGTTCATTTGTTCCCCTTTCTCCTGCTGTACTCCCTTTGCCGGACTCTCTGTATCTCCAAACATTTGATACAGAGTGTTTTGCCATCGGCAGGTTGACCGCAAGCCACGCACAATCCGTTTGCTTTCTTCTCAGCTCTCTTTTCTCGCATGTATTCCCTGTAGTATTGTCTTTTGGAGTTTTCATCTTTACCTTTCGTTCTTACCCTCATAGCCCTATCTCTTTAAGCACATCCTCTTTTGGCGTGTCCTTTAATTTCACAAAAGCTTTTATTTCCCTTGCCTTTTCCTCTAAGCTCTCTTTGGTTATCTTGATTGCTATGATGATTGCCAATGCTTCAACTATTGATACAACCATCAATGCTACAATCCACAAAAATATTACTTCGTCCATCCTTTAACCTCCCTTGCGTTCTCTATGTCCTGTTTGACCATTTCTCTTATTGAGTACATTTCAGCTATTGCTGATTTCAAATCCATATCTGTACTTGCTACCTTTTCCTGCACTTCTGTGTCGTATATCCTTTTGAGTGCTTCGGGAATTGACGAGAAGTACCTTTTAATCTCTTCTCTTGTTTTCCCTTTGTTCTGACCTTTCACATTGACCTTGGTTTCTCTCAGGATATAGCACATACTATCTGCATCTATCGCCCATTTATCGCCTATGAGTATCATTCTGAGCCTTTCTGTGCCTTTTCTCGCACGTTTTATCCCTTACCCCTATATTCCCTTGTCTAAAGTCCTAAATGCCCTTGAAAAGTCCGTCAGGGGTTCTTTTCGCTTAACACCTGATTTAACAACTCATTAGCCTTTTCTACATTTCCATCATTCATGTATTCCTGTGCTAATTCGATCAGCTCTCTTTTGGTTGGAATACCGCCATCTGCCACTATCTTTATGGCTTCCGGCACTGATATGAAATCCACTCCACCACTTGACTGCCCTTTTTCTTTTATCGCCTGTGCTATATCGTTCTTTAGATCGTTCGTAAGATAAACAATAGCTTCCGCTAGTTCGTTTCTATCCGTAAAGATTGTGTCTAAGACTAATGAGTTTAGCCTTTTGACGTATGTTTCATTTGTCATTTTGCCCCCTTATGATTATTGATTTATCTATCAATCTCTGTCTTTCCTATAAAATCAAACAAATTGAGTTGCATTATCTCAGGCTCGTGCAATTCGTATTCTTGGTTGTCACCTTTCGGATAAGGCTGTTCTTGCCACTTTACAGATAGAGTTTTATCGTAGACGAGCATGTATCGGTGTTTCCTGCTTCTCGGTCTCCATTCACCTTTTAAGCCCTTTACGCTACCTCTCCAAACGTGGCGTACCCCCCCTCAAAAAAGTCGTTCTTTGCAGGGGCTAATCCATAATATTTGAAACTTAAAGCCTGATAGATATAGCCATTGTGATATTGGCTGTCAGCATAAGAGATTATCGCTCTTACATAATGCTCTGCCCTGAGTTTCTTTATTGCCCTTGCCACAAACCAACTTGTCAAATTCTTCTCTTTGTTGTTATCATCCATAGCAAGTCGTGTTAATTCCCAAAATCCTGATTGATCTGAAAATCTTTCAAAGCCCTCAAAAGCACCTATCAGCGTTTCTATAACTGATATTCCTGCAAAGACTACCACCCCAACAAACTGATTATCAGATGTGAATAGTCCATATTCAACCTTACCTAAGAATCCGTGTCCTTGTTGTGCAAGATAGTGATGTCTTTTAAGAAAATCATCTGCTAATGATTTATTTATCTCTTGGATATAGTAATTATTTATCATTTACCCTTTATATTCTTCCAAAGCACAACGAAGTTTGGGAATTTTGAATGACCGTCAACATCAATCAGCCCTATCTTCATCATTTTCCCTCTGTTTCATTTCTTTTACCCTGTCCGAAAGAACTATCCCATTTTCTGCTAGATAAATCTCGTTCCAATTCCAACAACCGTTGGAACATTGAGCCATATATGGATATTTCTTTAGTAGCCTTGCCCTACCTAGCGGAGTTTTTACCAAAGTATGAGGTATAAGCTTCTCCGCTAGGGCTACTATGTCTCTCTTATATATCTCCATAATCAGTCGAAAGGTAGCTCCGAATCCACTTCATCCGGCACGTTCATGAAACCATCGTCAGAATTACTAAAGCCGTCATTAGCAGGTGCAGTCTGAGGTGCAGTCTGAGGTGCGTTATTCTGACTAGCGTTCTTGCTTTCGCCAAACTCAACCTCTTCACAGATTACATCCGTTGCATATACGGTCTGTCCATCTTTGTTTGTGTATGAAGAGGTCTGAATCCTGCCGGAAACATCCATCTTCATGCCCTTGTGAAAAAACTTCTGTACAAACTCGCCTGATTTTCCCATAGCGACACATCTTATGAAATCTGCTGTTGGCTGACCCTCTCTCTTGAATCTGCGATCTACCGCCAATGTGAAATGTGCTATACAGGTCTGATTTTCGCCCTGCGAATACCGAATCTCCGGGTCTTTTGTAAGTCGCCCCGTCAAAATTGCCTTGTTCATCCGTTCCTCCTATTTATTTTTCTTGTTGGTCTTACCCCACACATAGTATACATAAAGACCTACTTAAAGTCAATCTTTGTACCTGTGTAAAATTTTACGGTTCTCAAACCTCAAATCTCACATTTTTTTACATAGGTTTTGGTGAGTGCCATTAACCTCACCTTTCAGCCGCAAAGTCGGCTGTTATAAAAACATCAAGCTGATGTTTTCTTCTTTCTCTCTATGTAGTTTTCACTCATTGATATGTTTCTTGCACCGTTAAAATCCGCATTAAATCCTTTCTCATACATAGTATGGCTCTTGCAATCAGGATTAGTACAGGTAAAGGTTGCCTGTGTACTTCTGATGCCCCTCTGACCGCATACAGAACAATCTTGTGATGTATAGGCAGGATTGATATACCTTACCTCTATACCCTGTTTTTTGGCTTTATATTCTATCATCTGTTGGAGTTCATAGTATGACCAATTCCGCAAAACAAAATTGCTTCTATCTTCGGAAGAAAAGCCGGATAAATCTTCAAGATTGATGTATTTAGCGTTATGTTTCAATGCGAAGTCTATAACCTTTTTGCTGATATTATGGTTGTAGGTTTTTGCAAACTCCCTTTCATGCAGGGTTATTTTATCAAGATGAGCAAGTTTCTTTTTTCTTCCATGACCGCCTTTACAGTCTTTTAATGCTCTTGTTATCCTACGTCTTTCAGCTTGTATCTTAGTTCTCTGCCTTGTAAATTCATCATAAGAGCCGATGCTTTCACGAACATACATATTATTGTTCAATGCACAAACCGCAGGTACAGCAAGCCCCAAATCCACACCTACACATACATTTTCATCAAGTTTATGGTACGTGACGGGTATTTGTAATGACAGATTAAGAATTATCTTCTTGCCTGTTCTCTTATCAAAGCCTATGCTACTATCACATATCTTGTATTCGCCGCTAAACGCTTTTATCAATACGCTTCGGAGTTCTGCTGATTTATGTGGATTTCCTAACACTAGATCAAAAACTATTCCATTAGCAAATCTTATGTGAATATTTGGCTTATTATCTTTTTCTAATGCTTCTACTAAATCCATAGGACTATCATAGTCATGATACAAGCCGTTTTGTATTAGATAACCGCTACTCTGTTTTTTTGTTCCTCTAATATTCACAAAATTGTTCTGAACCATTAAAGGCATATCTTTTTTGAAAGTAGGTAGTGAAGTTCTGCCATACATCAATCCATCTTTGCAAGCCTTATCAAGTTTCTGCTTGCATACTCTTGGTATATTTCCTGCTATCGGCAACCCTATAGGATATTTTTCCATATCTATAATATCTTTATATGCACTACCTAATTTTGAATCAGGTGTATGCCTATATTTATGGCTAATTTCTTTTATTTCTTCTTTTGATGCCTTACGCAATTTAGCCGCATATAAAGCAGAAATGCACATATTCATCATATAAGATTGTACTTCCATACCGTCACGGAGATATTTATAAACACGATCTACTTCTGCTTTATCTCCTTGTGGATATAGAGTTAACTTTCTTGTAATAGTTATTGTTTTTTCTGACATATTATCCTCGCTTCTGCGACTTTGTAATTTCACAAGTCTGTCAAGGTGGATAAATCCAACAGCAGACAAAATACTAGGTTCGATACCCCTGTAGATTTACAAGCCTGTCAAGATACGCTGAGTATTTAAGGCATTGACCTATAGTTCGATACCCATGTAAATTTACAATCCTATTAAGGTTCAAGGGCTTTAGTGAGTGTCGCAACCTCACTTTTCGGCTATCGAATTAGCCGTATTCAATTTTATGTCATTATAGCATAACTGTTATGCCGTTGTAAAGTATTGTTTGACTTTATGTTATATCAATGTTATTCTATCCTAAAAGGGATAAAATTATGGATAAAGACAAAGTACGCACAAGCATTGTTATCAGTAAAGACCTCAAAGCTAAAGTTGAGGAAATAGCCAAAAACGAAAACCGCAGTTTTGCTAATATGGTGAATACTGCTTTAATTAAATTTGTCAAAGAATATCCAAATAACTAACATTTTTCCTTGTATTCAGGCGGTATATATTTCTCACCTGTTATCTCTGCTAAACATCTGTTCCAACCAACACATACGCCGTTTGCATAGTGCTCAAAGTCATAATCGTTTGCTACTTCGGCATCCGGCAGAACTACTAACGGACAATCGCTTAATATCGCTCGGTTTGGATAGAAATCTTTTTCTGCTGTAAATGATGTTTCCGTTATCTCACAAGCCTTATCATCTGCCTGTAAAGGACAGTCTATACAGTTTGTCGGTGTTTCAATTACTAATATTGATTTCATATTACCCCCTTATTGAACATCTTATCCTGCAAGTTTCCGCTACAATTTCTTTGGTGAAACAATCCATTTCTAAACCAACGTATCTATCTTCCCCCTCGAAGATTATTCTCTTACCCGTCTGATAAGCCTTTAGCAGTTCCATCCTTGCACCTTTGGATTTTTCCCATCCGTTCATCATGTATATGGCATCAGCCATGTCTAACAGGACAAACGACAACCTCATGTAATCGTCATAGTCCGTATCTTCGGGTAACTGAGCATTTATCTTAGCCGGATTTATCACCGTATCGCCTATCTTAGTCAGTAATGTTTCTGTTTTGGCAAATCTTTCCAAATAATCTGGAACGTTTGTAATACCCCCACTCAAATAAATTAGCATTTATATTTTTCTCCTTTCATAAATTTATACTCCCTGTCATTTTGTCGATTATATAATCCCCCATAATATCTCCCATACTAATCTGATTAACTCTGCTACGATTAAAACGATTATGATATCCATATATGACCAAGTTATCCGTGGGGTATTGAGTATAGCCAATATGCGCTTTATATGTTTCATAAATTCATACTCCCTGTCATATTATCAAAATCAATCCTGTTTAATTCGTCTTTAAGCCGTTTGAGAAGTGATACGAAACCATCCCCGTATCTCGTTTTAATGCCATTGTTTCTTGCTTTATTCAACTCTCCTTTTATTGCTCCTAACTCTGCTTTCAAATCTCTTATTTCTAATTCGTAATCCGCTCTTGATTTTTTCGCAATTTTGCCTATTCTCTTGTATTTCTTCGTCAGATATTTTATATCCTGTGGGCTATCATCAAACGTTGCATATTCATCTTCTGAAAAGGGGCAGAACCATTTTAAGAGTTTATCGTATGTTTTCATCTCTTCTTTTAATTCATCTACGACTTTTTCAGACACATATGTTTGTCCGTTTATTTCTATTTTGTTCATAAATTCATACTCCCTGTCATATTGTCGAATTGGTTATAAACTCCTGCATCATCATAATCACCGAATGATATCTGCCCGTCTATCTGCTTTCCGTGATATATCTTGTGGGGTTGATATTTTCTGCCTGTCTCCACATCACCCAACTCAGACAAGGCGAAATCTTTGCATGTATTAGTGTGTTTGATATAGTTTTCCGTCAATTCCTTTTCCAATGCGGAACACCATAATCCATTGCCGGACACACAAAATGCACAGTATCGGCAATATTGCCTACTCATATCTTGCCCTCTACATCAAGCGCAACAGCCACATCTGTTAAAAATTCGTCAGGGATATACAAACCATTCTGAACACACACGGCATATTCTACTTTGGCTATTGACGTTATATCCGCTCCCTGCAATTCCATAGTCCGTCTTAATTCCTTGCAGAGATTAGCCACAGCACCAACAGGAGCAGGTTTCCTGCTTTTTCCTGTCATAACTTCTTTTTTAGACATTATCTCTGCAATTTGCTTATCCATTTTCACCATAAATCTCTTCCTCTTTTCCTCAAACCAATCTTCAAAGTCATTCCATAATTCTATCCATGTAGACGTTTCGAGTATTGCCCTTTTCACACTTCCGTATTTTCCTATACAGGCATGTTCAGCTAAATCCCCTATATGTTCGTGCATGTATTTTTCACATTTGTATCTTGTTTGCACTCTCTCAAGTCTCGATTTTTCGTCTATAAAGACATAAGGCGTAAAATCCAAAGAATAGTTTCTCGGCTCATTCTTAAAATACTCATTCATGTGCCTAACAGCTTTTTCACGATCTTGCGTTGTGTATCTCCTGTCATTCCTCAGACACACCAAAGACGGCATTTCATACACATCTACACACCAATTACGAAAATCGCTCAAACAATGGCTTTCTGACCCATACGCATGAGGAACATCCCTTCTCATGTATTTTTCTATGGCTTCTCTCGCTTGTGGGCTTAAATCAAGCGAGAGAGCCTTTTCCATGCCACTCATACTGCCAAACTTATTGGCAACACGATATAGATATATCCATCACCTTTTATCTGACACGGCTGTTTTCCACCGTTAAAGTAGATCGTAACGGTATCATCATCTATCGCCCTCAGTGCATCTATCAGGAATCTAGGATTAACACCGATTACAAGCTCTTCTCCCTCGACCTCTGCCGGGATATTCTCATTCATAGAGCCTATCTGTGTGACTATCTCTATGTTCATATCCTCGCCTATGGTCATGACTACAGGCTTGCGCTCTATTTCCTTTATGAGTAATGTAGTTCTGTCCAAACACTCTATGAGGGCTTTTCTGTCCGTTTTAAGCGTGGTCTTACTTTCATTGGATATAATTTTCGATGTGTCATAGTAAGTGCCGTTTATGAGCCTTACCGCCACGTTAGCCGTTGCGTATGAGAACATAGCCTGACTATCCGTAAAGTAGATATTCACATCACCGTCATACGGCATCTTCATTATCTCTGCGAGTGTCTTTGCCGGAATGATAGCTTTCATAGGCTCATGGTTCATACCCACTTCTCTTATGGCTATCCTGTGTCCGTCTAATGCCGTCACTTTCAGATTATCCGAAATATCAAAGCATACCCCGGTCATCATTCTGTTTGAATCATTTATAGAAGTTGAGAATATCGTCTGTCTGATAAGGTCTTTTAATTCTTCCTGTGTTAAGGTGATGAAGTTATCCCTTGCCACGTTTTCAAGGCTTGGAAACTCCGATCCATCCCTTGTGGGTATCGTAAACTTTGCCTTGCCGCACTTGATGTTAAGAACATTTTCATCTGTTTTCAGAGTTACATTACCTGTTGGCATCTTACCAACGATTGACTGAAACAGTTTAGCATCCACACATATATTTCCGTCCTCTTTGATTTCCTCTGTGTTAAGGAATATTTCCGCTCCCATTTCTGTATCTGTTGCGGTAAGTCTTACTTCTCCGTCTGATACTGTAAGCATGAGACATTCAAGGATAGGCATAGTCGTTTTGTTTGCCACAAAATGATTAGCCGTAGTTACTGCTCTGTTAAGTTCCTCGTTTGATACATTAAATTCCATTTTTATCCTCCTATACTCTTTTTACCTCTATATGCACCCCATTTACAGTTACATAATCGCCCTTTTCAGCGTGATTAAGATATTCTTCAAATGCTTTCATATCCATTTTTTCATCTATGTAACGATGCTTTGTACATCCTTTGCTTAAATATTTGCATTGCAAATCTTCTATGCAAGCCAACGAGAAGAGCATTGAAAAATTTTCTACATCTTCATCATCTGATTGTGATATTGCATCAAATTCATGGCATATATCACTCCACCATGCCGATACCCTATCTAATTCCTTTTCATCTGTTGGCTCAGATTTGTTCGGCAATTCTCTCAACTTTGCTTTGTATAGCTGAAAGATCGTATTTAAGCTTCCTGCACTCTTTTGTAAGTAATCTGCTGTCATATCACACCTCAATACTGCTTATATAGTCGTTAATCGTCATCTGTTTATCTTCATCATCAAGGCTTTCCAAATTCATTACCGCCTGATTGAAATATTCCTTTTTAAGTTCTATGCCTATTCCTTTACGACCCATTTTGACCGCCTGATAGACTTCCGAACCAATACCCATAAATGGAGTAAATACCGTATCACCCTCGTTTGAATACAACTTGATGCACCTTGCTATTACGGGTAATTGTAGAGGACAAATATGGCGTTCGCTTTCTTCGTCTGTGAACAGTTTGTTGAGTGTGTCTGATTGGTTTATATCCCACCAAACAGGACTTGCATACTCTCTCCATACAGGACTTGCGTAATCCTGCCATAAGGTAACAGGGAATGTTTCATCCGTATGCTCTATTGGATTCTCGTTCTCTCCATCTTTACGCATGAAGATAATGTAATCAGGCAATCCCATTCTTGTTCTTGCACTATCTTTCTTTATCTGCTTATGGAGTAACCCAAGAGCCTTTGTTCTCTGCATTTCTACTACAGGGTCTTTCCATATTGTGACCTCACCATGATAGATAAATCCGCATTTCTGAAAGAGCCTTATCAGATCACCCCTGAAATCCTTTAATCCAATATATCCGTCACGTTCCTTCATAGCAGGTATCTGCATACAGTGAACCGCCATTACTCGACCCCCCCTCAATATTCTGTAGAGTTCCTTGGCGATAAATTCAAAATGAGTGAAAAATTCCTCATCATTACGGCTATTGCCTAAATCCCTATCGGAATTGGAATAAACAAATAAGTTCGCAAACGGAGGACTATACACCTCCAATCCAATAGAATTGTCAGGAATATTTTTTATCAATTCTGTTGTATCTCCGCAGTAAACAGCATACCTTTCTGTTATCTTTTCTAATTCTTCATTCATTTTTACTGTCTCCTTTCAACCATGTAGGTAGTTCCCCTTCTTTCAACATAAACTTTAATTCAGTATTTTTCTTACTGTGAACGAAATGGTGACAATCGGGGCATAAAAGTACAAGTGCATCAGGGTTAGTTCTTAGATGTTTGTATTCAGCAAACGGATATATGTGATGTATATGAAATTTATGTTCTCTATCATCATCTTGATGTTTACCGCATAATTGACAAGTCGCATTATCTCTTTTCCATACTTTCTTTACGGCTTCTCTCCATTCAGGACTACTATATATAGCTTGTCTTTCAGGCGTTACGCCACCTTTCCATGCAGGTGAATGTACTCCCTCTTGTTTGAGCCAATGTTTACCATTTACAAGATACGGAACACGACCATCTTTTAATCGTGCCTGTCGGATTTTTTCTTTAGTTTCTTCCGACAATTTACGATTAGGAAATTTAGTTCCTTTCTTTATCCAAACATCAGGATTGCCATATCCTCGCTTTCTCGTTTCTATTCCATAGTCACGTAACCATTCCCATACACGTTTAGAATCTCGATCTATCTCTTTTGCTATATCATTAGCTGTTCGTCCTTTGGTTATGTATTGTTCATAGAGCCATTCTTTTGTGTAACCCAAATCCTCACGTTGTTTTCTTTGCCAGTTGCCTTTACAGGTTCTATCGCAAAAATGATTTTTTATCTCTTTGCCTTGCGGATTTTTAACCCACCTGATAACAGTTTTTCCACACCACGCACAATTAAATTCTTGTTTTGGCATCACGCACCTCTATATATCCATGTAGGAAGTGTTATTTTATCGTTTCGATCGTAATCCGTTGTTATCCTTGTGGTATGCTGTATTTCAGCCAATGTGACTTCTTTCATGAGTGCGGTCATTTGTGATTGCATTTCAACCATTTGTGCTTCTTTCTTCTCTATGTTTTTGAGAATACTGATTTCCTTTTCTGAAAGAATGATATATACATTGACTTCATGTTCCTGTCCAAATCTCCAACACCGCCTGATAGCCTGATAGAATCTCTCATAACTGTCGGATAATCCGCAGAATATCTCGTTGTGACAACTCTGAAAATTACTTCCGAAACCAAATATTGAAGGCTTGCTTACAAGGCATCTAATATCACCGTTAGCAAAGTTTATACTTGCATCTGCCTTATATTCAGGAGTGTCCGACCCTTTAACTTCTACACTCTCTTTTATTTTCTTGTGTATCAGGGTGCTTTCATCGTTATAATCAACCCATATAAGCCATTGAGAATCGTCACTCTCCACCAATTCTTTAGCTTTATCTGCTCTATCTTCCATACTCTCTTTCCGGGCTTCTCTCCGTTCCTGTAGGGTTTCTGCTATTTTGGCTATAAATTCATAATCCCCTACCTTGCTTTCCGTAATGATTGTGTGGATATTAAGTTTCGGCAGATCGTAACCCTCTATCTCATAACCTAATTCACTTGGATTGTTGAAACATATCGCCCACGTTGCGAACCACTCCCAAAACTTCTTTATCCCTGCTTTCTTTAATCTCCACTCAGATGTTTTTCCACCGTCATGAACAAAATATGTTGCAAGCATTTCTGTACGGCTCATAATCCCTAAAAACTCACAGGATGTACCGATTTCTGTATGTGAATTGGGGGCTATTGTTGCAGTACACAACAATTTGTAAGGTAATCTTGCAAACTTCTGTGTAAATTCAACCGTTGTTTGAGAAGTGAAAGACTTTAGAATACTGCTTTCATCTAACACTACGGCTATAAAGCTGTCTGCATCAAAGTGTTCAACCATTTCATAATTAGTTATATTGATACCGTCCTTCACATCTTCCTGTTTGCGGCATATTGTGATAGGTGTTTCAACCTTAAACTTTTCCGCTTCTCTCACTGTCTGCTTAACAACCGACAGAGGAGCTACAATCAAAACATTCTTCTTTTCCCTTTTGTATATCTGATTAGCCCATTCAAGCTGAATGATTGTCTTTCCGCATCCGCATCCGATAAGAATAGCGCATTTACCTTTCTTCAAAGCCCATGCGACTATATCTCTTTGAAACGGGAATAGATTTTTGTTTAGATCATCCTTATTTACATCGAATCCTGCCTGTATTGATTGCAATTCTTTCGTTTTCAGGAATGTTTTGTAATCCAACTCTCTAACTCCTTTCCTTTGTAGGTCAATTTTACCTCCTAGTCTCTTTTATGACCAACTTAACGGTCAAAAAAAAATATCAGCTAAACGGATAGTCTGTGCTATCTTCCCATCCGCTCTTATTCCAACTATACTCTTTGTTCACATCATCCCTCTCGCCATAAACTCGTTTGGATCGTTCATCATATTCCATAATCCATGAACCTGTCTTACCGAATAGTCGGTTTTTTGATAATGTCAACATTCTTTGTTCTTCCTGCAAGTCATCATCCTTGTCATATCCCAATACCACCGATGCTAGATTTGATATGTCACTTGAACCGCTTATCTCGTCATTTGCATTTTTAGAGAAGTTGTTCTTTCGCTTGTGAGCCACCAAGATAATCAGCACTTTGTATTTTAGTGTTATCCTTGTCAACTTCTTTAGGAAACGGCTCTGTTTCTCGTATTTATCACTTTCCCGGATAGTATCTAGGTCTAATGCTGTCATCAGGTTATCTAATAATATCACATCCACCAAATATCGGTTTATCATATCCTCTATGATTCTTATGATGCTCGTATCTTCGCTGTCATCCAATGACGCATTGTCGTATATGTCTATCTTGTCTTTGTACCATTGGCTTATCAGCTTTTTATTGGCATCTGTGATGTTATATCCTTTATCGCCCCATCTATTCTGATACTCGAATATATGGCTTGCTCCGGCTACCTGAAAGTTCATCCATGACTTAAACAAGTGGTTTGGCAACTCTCCTGAGTAACAAAAGCATCTGTGACCGTTTTCCATAGCATTTATGACTATCTGACTTGCTACTGTACTCTTTCCACAGCCTGACTTGCCTGTCATGAGTGTTATGCCACCAAACGGCAATCCCCCGTATAAGATTTGATCTAATTCCTTAAACCCTGTCGGAAGCTTCTCTATGTCAAACGGGTTCACCTCTTCAACATCTGCAAGGCTTATTGTGTGTTGTACAGGTACGTCTACGGCATTGGTTATGCAAACCTTTATCTGTGCCTTAGTGTACTTCTGTAGAATCTCGTTTGCGTCTTTGCAATCCTTATAATCCTCCTCTCTCACATGCTTAATGTGCTTTTTGAAACGTTTACTTATCTCATCAAGAAGTGATATGTGTCCTTTTTCGTAGTCTCCAAAGACTATTATCACTTCAAATTGATTTACGAAATCCCAACAATGAGGAATCCATGTCATACCCTTTGAACCTGTCGGTACACTCACCGCATTTTGGAATCCGGCTTCCGCAACTGATAAGCTGTCTAGCTGACCCTCTGTTATAATCAGGGTCTTGTGGTTCATGTTGCATTGCTTCATGCCAAACAGGATCGGTTTTGTCTGAGCTTCGCACCATTCCTTGTTTTGATCTTTCTCTTTGTCAAAGTCCGTTTTTCTATATTTTACGAATGTCAGGTTTCCGGCTTCGTCATAAAACGGAAATACCAAAACATTATCTCTGTCCTTTTGTACGGTTATCTCGTACTGTCTCGCTATCTTCTCGGAAATTCCTCTGCTTTTCAGGTATTCGATAGCTTTGTCTTTCGGCTCTATAGGTTTTGCAGGTGTCGGCAATGTCCTGTATTTCTGTTTGGGAACGTAGTATTCTTCATTCCCTAGCCTGAATCCAAAATCCCTTGACAGGATTATCATGTTGCCGGATGCTCCACAGCTATCTCTTAAACACTTGAACTGCCCTGTTGTAAGGCTTATGGCGAATGTGTTCTTGTCATTGGTTAGCTGTTGACAGTATGGACATTTCCGAAAGTGCAACTGTCCGTTGTTTTCATGTGCCTGTATTCCTATGAACCTTGCAAAATCATAAGCGTCTTGCTTGTCAAATTGATATTGTCTGTACTTCATCTTGGTTCAAGTTTTCTATTCACCCAATAGCCCTCATCTGTTATCCTCCACCCCTCTTCAAAGGGATGTTTAGCTCTGTCCTCTTCAAACCCCTCGTCATTTATTCCCAATGACATATCATGTGTCCTGATAAACTCCTCATGATCGGCTTTCTCTTTCTCAGCCTTCCGCATCCTCTCGTCCAAAAGCCTTGTCTTTGTTTTCAAGTCCTTTATCAGAGGGGCTTTGTCCTCTTTCTCTATCCATGTTCGGCTGATTTCCTCAAAGGCTTCGATCTTGTAGTCTTTGAAAAACTTGTACCATGTTGTCAGAATGTCGTTTTTTATTTCCTCGCTGTCATCAGGTTTGACAGCAAACTTTCCACGAAAAGCATTGGATATATCCTGCATTACACTAGCAAATTCATTCTCTGTCATACTCTCAGCCCCCATTTATCTTTTATGCTTGTCTTTGTTTTTGGTTTCTCGTTCAAATAGTTATCAAACTTCTTTGGCGCAAACAATGTAGATGGTCTTAAATATTCATTCATGTCGGGATTGTTTTTCCACTTTTCCGCTTTTATATCTATAACCTTTTTGAAATCGTCAATGGTATATCCCTCACTTAATCTGCCGTGTATATATTCAATATTACTTTTTGACGGTCTGAAACTTTTATCGCATACAAAGTTTAGATAGTCTATAATCTCTATATCTGTTTCAGTTGGCTTTATCTCCCTTGTTTTTTTGGAACTTCGATTTTCCCCTTGGGGGGATATAAGGGGGATAATATTATCATTCTTATCATTCTTATCATTATTATCATTATTATCATTATTGTTTGTGCTTTTCAGTGGCTCGTCAGTGGCTTTCCTGTGGCTCTCCTGTGGCTTTTCACTGTCTTTTTTGTGGCTTTCTTGTGGCTCGTCAGATTGATATTTCTCATAATTTATCACGGTTATAAGCGTCTTTTTACTGTCACTCTCAACCTTAACCATATTGTCCTGCTCTAATAGTGATAAAAAATGTGTAACTTTCGTCCTGCTCCACTTAAATTTATCAGCGAGTTTTCGTATACTCGTTATTCTCTGCCCGGTATTTACAGTAATAATATCCCCATCAAAATAGGTTTTTGCTTCCGTATGATTTACAATCATTAGCAAATAGATCCATGCTTGCGCTTTGGTATACGGCTCGTCATCATCCCATACCCAACAATCCGTAATCTGTCTATGCAATCTTATCCAACCGATATTACTCATTTTCTTCCCTTATAGGCAGAATAGCGACCGCCTTTCCGTGATTTATCATCAAATTTGCAAATCTCAAAGCATCTTCTCCTGATGTAAAATCATCAAAAGCAATCCAAGAACTATATGGGTTATCACCAAATAAATCTTCTGTTGTATCTGCTACCAAAATTCTATATTTCATACATACTCCTTAAATTCTATATCTTGTGTTCTATGTGCTAACTTTCGTTGTGTTAATACTAACATTTTGTGTCTTTACTTGTCAACCTCTTTTTTGCTAAAATAAAATAACAAGGAGGTAAACATAATGAGTAAAGTGCAAACAGGTTTAAGGCTCGATCCTGATGTTCACAAAAAGTTAGAGATACTTGCCAAACGTGAAACCCGTACCTTAAACAATCTCGCAGAATACATCATCAAGCTGTATCTTGCTGATTATGAAAAGGAACACGGTGCGCTTCAAAATCCATAAGCCATAATTCAAGCCCGTGTAAAGCCATACTGTTTACTGATATGCCAGTCCTGTCCGATATGGCTTTTAATTTGTTGTACTGTTCTTTAGGTATTCTCAGCCCTGTCTGTATCTTTTCCATATTCATCACCTGCCTGTCGTATAAACTCTGCAAATCTGCACTCTGACCAATATATCCACATCAATATCTCATTCATCCATCGTTACCTTTGTTATGGTTATCTCCGTCCTCGGATTGTCTTTGTCATAAAGTACCCGGCTACCATCATGCCCTACTATTATATTGGAGTTATCATCTATCAGTATTCCGTAATGCACTAATATGTCATCTATGGCTTCTAACAGGTTCGTCAAGTCCACTTTCCTGTGTGTAGGCATATAAAATAGGCATTTTACATTACAAGGGTCTAAAAATGGCTCTACATCCTTTAGAAACTCCCCACATTCTTTTTCGTACTTCTTGTACTGCTTACTCGGTATCAGCATAGGTCTGCCCTTTACCGTGATTATCTGACTATGATTTTTCTTACTTACCGGGGCAAGATTAAGTGTTATCTCCATAAAACAACTCCCTCATATCGTATACTTGAAATCTTCCTCTCAATGTTTCCTTGTTGTTATCAATGTCCTTACTCGGCAGATTACAGACAAAGCTTTCGCATATAGCAGGGCGTACCGGGTAGATCAGGCATTTCTTTTCATCATCCGACCTAAAAGGACAAGTGGCATCAAAATCAATCATCATTGGTGGTCTGTGTATCTGTTCTTTTATGTGTTTCTTTTTCACATACCGCCGTATCTCTTTTATATCCTTTGACGATAGTGGTAGAAAATTAGTGCAACACGCACCACATCCTATGCACTTTCCGTTTTCAGTAAAGTCATATACACCGCTTTTCATATCTTCCCATACATCTTTAAGTGTTCCGATCATTCCTCACTCCTAAAATATATCTCTGTGTCTACAGGTCTGTACTGCTTACCTTTCCATTCGATAAGTCCGGCATCTGTCAGTTTATCCATATGCAACTTGACCGTATTTGTACTTGACAGGCACATCACAGCACCTATCTCCCTATACGTTGGTGTAAAACCTGTAGCTTTCATGTACCGCCTTATGTAGTTGTAAATCTCTTTATCTTTTATGCTTATATCCATATACACCTCTGTAAAAGCCGTGAACACCCCGTAGAGCCGTTTTTATACGTTCATGCTTCAATCCTCTATGTGAAATCTTAAATGCGCTCTACGGGCGTTCTAGGCTATCAGAAAGGGTTACAGGTAGCTCTGTCCATAACGTCTGCGAAATTCCTCTCTCGCTTCCTTGTATATAATCTTTTTAAATTCCTCTGTCACTGAAAGCTCATTCGCTATGTATTCCTTTTCCCATGCAAGCTGTCCTGCTATCCTTGACAATGCTTCTGCCGGAGCGTTCTCGTGTACCTGCCACCTCTGACCGTTAGGGTTCATGTTATGTTCGGCATGGGTGAGAAAAATTGTTAAACCATCCGCATCTGCTAATTCCCGTAAACCACGCCCGTAGATCAAATGATGAGTACATTCAGCAGGTGCGCCGCTGAAAGTGGATATATTATCAAATTCAGTTACTATTGACTTTTTCGCCATGCTTCTCACCCCACATTGCTAACAAACGTTCTTTCTCTATTGGAGTAATCGTTTCTATCCCCAACTGATTAGCTTCAAAGATAACAGAGTCGATCACCCTGCCTAGCTCTTTGCTTGTCATTTCATGTGTTCCTTTGATATGCCAATACACACGACCTTCAACTAATTCACCGTCTTTGTACTTGACCTTATCGCCTGTTTGTGTCTTTTCGAGTTTTACGATCATTCCACTATCAACATAGTATTCGTAATACTTTCCGACCTTTTCTTTGATAAGACCGTATGCGTTTGGAGTTACAGGAGACACTTTCCAATCAATGCCACCGCCCTCATTTTCGTAATAGTAACGGTTTTCAGATAGAAACTTGTCGTGTACTTCTATATCGCTTATCCGCTGTTTTATGGCAATCTTATTACAAAGCACATAAAAGTAACTGTTTGCTGACAGGCTACGAAGCTTCTTTTCCTCATGCTCGTTAATATCCCACACAACATCAGGTTTTTTCAGTTTTTCTTCCATGACATAACGGACTATCATATCCGTATCGCCTGTAAACTTCTCGCTCATTTGGTCTTGTTATGTGACAACTTATTCATCATGGCTATGTAAGTTGCTTCGCTCATATCCTCAAACTTCTCCACCTGTGCAAAACTTAACAAGGTCTTATTGTTTATCCCTGTCCTCTCCATTTCCTTGTGGAGAAAATCAAGTCTTTCAGGTGTCATGCCTGTGCCGTTGGGTACAAGTAAAGGATTGACTCCGGCAACCATTTCAGCGTTCTTCTGTTCGTCTGATTTGAGCGTCTTTTCTTTTTTTATCTTCTCAGGAGAAGTAGGCTTTTTCTTTTCAGCAGGAATTTCAAGACTCTCTGTTTCGCTGTCTATCATTTCCTCTGTAGGTATACAAAACGTCTGAAAGCAAGCGTACTTGAAAGCGGCTGACATAGCCTTATTGGTGGACTTATCCGACCTGTCCATAGCTTCACCGATAACTGTACATTCAACTGACGAACCATCATCCGTGTAGAATGTGTATTTAACTTTCAGAATGGAATACACCATATTTGTACCGTTTTTTCCTGCTCTTTCCTCACGGCTACTATCTATTACCGTAGGAGTTACAAAAACATGATGTTTTACCATAGCCGGATTCAGGGCGTTCATAACCGCATCTATGCCACGATATTTATAATGATCGAAATCATTGCTATCGCCTTTGCTGACTACCCCTACATCTTTCATTACATTGGCTATTGCTTCGTATATTTTTTCGTCCATATTTCCCCCTTAGAAAATAACCGAATACTGTATGTCTGAGAACTCACAGAATTGTCTTACCTGCTGTGCCTGTTCCTCGTTCTTAACCCTTACCGTGAATACCGCATAGTCCTTTTTAGGCTCTTCGTTGAAAGGTTCTTCCGCTTTCTTTTCAGCTTCCTCTGCCCTCTTTTCCGCTTCTGCGGCTTTCTGTTCAGCTTCTTCTCTTGCCTTGCGCTCTGCTTCGATCTTTGCCTGTGCTTCTTCCTCGGCTTTCTTTTCTGCAAGCTGTTTGGCACTTATAAGCTGTGTGTTTCTCTGAATGGCATCTGTGAGCTGTCCTGTCCTCTTATATACCTCTATCAGTTCATCATGAAACTCAGAATTGAGAGCCGTGATTGCATCAACATCATTTTTGACCTTAACCCTTGCGCCGGAAATGTCCGATAAGATTTCATTGTCCGAAGTGGACTTATTCAGCCATGTATCACGGTATACGCTTTCATATGTGATGAACTCAGCCAAATCGCCTACATTCTCCGTAAAGAGCTGTTTGCAATGCTCCTGTTTGCGCTTCTTTTCCTCGGCTTCAAAGTCTTTAAGCTTCTTGTCTATCTCGTTGATAGGTGCGTCTATTATCGCAATGGCTTCTTTGACCTGCTTCTCGAAAGTCTCATAGGGCTTATTCCACTCGGACTTGACCATTTTTCTCCGATCATCCACGGACTTTCTGACTTTCCTTAAAGATGCAAGGTCTTTCTTTGCGACCGCCGTCTGTTCCTCAGTGATTACCAAACCCTTGTATTTATCTGCTATCTCCTGCAATTCAGCCTTTAAGCTGTCAAGATTGGTCGTTATTGAACCTGCGTTAATCTGTAATTCAAAATCGTTCATTTTTTTATCCTCCTATCTGTCCTGTCAAACGCTCATCTGCTTCTGCCGTAAGAGTCTGAAAAGCCTGATACCATATCAATGTAATATTACTGTAGGCTTCTGACTTGTCCGTGTCAGGGATGCTCTCACGCTCTCCAAGCGTCCGACTTATGTCCGTTATCATTGTCCATAACGTCTGATTATTCATCTGTTTTGCTTCTTCCTTTGTTATACCCATCTTTTCTACTCCCTTAATCGAAAATTGTCGTAAACGTAATCATACATACAACTGTCACATACCAACCCATTACCGAAGTCGTAACACAAATCCTGCTCGTACAGCTCGTTCTTGCCGTGAATATCGCATTTACAGACTTCACATTTCCCTAATATGGGTCTTGGATCATT
>Ga0326512_10000822_pt1 | contig 26050 bp, 30 predicted proteins | sample 1_2617_0518_D_FD_203652 | JGI IMG/M metagenome (GOLD analysis project Ga0326512, IMG submission 203652) | Bovine rumen microbial communities from UC Davis, California, United States - 1_2617_0518 | ecosystem: Host-associated > Mammals > Digestive system > Stomach > Rumen | place: USA...
AATGTATTGAGGATTGTAGATATATGTATATAAAGCATCCATCTGCTCATCTGTAGGCTCCCAAGTGCATCTTTCTTTGAGGGATTTGAGCCAATGCCCAAACATTGCCCATACGTCTGGATGATTTGCAAGAAGAAGGCTTAACAATTTATTCATCGTATTTTCATCCTCTTCACTCCAAGCAGGTTTGTGCTCATCCTTGCAAGTTTTTGTGGAATTAGCAAGAATTTGCTCAAGCCAAGCAATCCATTTTGCATACTCGTCAAGCATAACTTCAGAACGTGTGTTCTTACGACATGCTTTCAAATGCCCTATAAGAGATGCTACTATTTTTTCATCCTCACCCTCTTTGAGTTCTGGAAAGATGTCACTTGGTTTTATGCCGATAACACATCCGTATTTATCGGTTTCGCACTTTCTTATTACTTCGATAGCCTCGTCATAGAGCTTTGCCTTTTCTTCAACAGTAAGCGGTTTCATACATCCATTCCAAACATTAAGTTATGATCTGCCAAGAAATCTTTTAGCTCTGCGACTGTCCTCTTACCGAAGCTGCGGAGCTTCAGTAAGCCTGAGACATCCAGCCTGACGAGCTCGCGCAGCGTGTTGATGCCGGCATCCTTCAAACAACACAATGTCCTTACAGACAGCGGATAGTCCGTTATCGGGCGGTCAAGCATCTCATTCGGGCCCTGTAACATGTCTTGCTCCTCTTGCCCTCCTTGTTTCTCTTGCTCTTCATGGCGCTTGCGCTGTATCTCCTCCAATTCCTTGATGCGTTCCAGCACCTCCACTATCGCTTCCCCAAGGCGCTCTCTCCAGTCGAAGATGCTCACCACGATGCTGTCGTGTATGATTCCCACATAGAGGAGATTCCTGATGGCGCGCGCCACATGCTTGCCGTAGGGTGCAACAAGTTCCTTCACGCAGCGACCTGTGGCGAGATAAAGGTCGTCGTCCACAAACTTCTCCATCTCGTCTTTATGGCCGCTGTGGAGATAGTCCATGATATACCACTGCGCCTTTTTCAGGTCCTCTATCTCTTTCTCGATATTTGGCATCCCCATCTCCACCTTCAGACCTGCTCTCCACAGATACTTAATGGCGCAGCCGATGTCAAATGTGTAATGCCGCACAATCTCGATGCACTCCACGCCGTCCTCGCGGCCGTTATAGTGCTTAGGGTGATTCACGTGTTCTGCCATAATTCGTTTATTAAATATCAAGTGTCATTTGTTCTCGTTCTTTGTTGATGCGAGCAACGGCCTTTGTGTAGTATTCGCTATTCAGCTCGAAGCCTATGAAGTGCCGGTGTTCACGGATGGCGGCGATAGCCGTTGTGCCTGAGCCCATACAGTTGTCCAAAATTACCCCCCCCATTTCGCTGTAAGTGCGTATAAGATAGCGTATTAGTTCCACTGGCTTTTGTGTTGGATGCAGGACTGTACTCTCATGTTCCTTCTTGATGGTGATGATGGAACGTGGCAACTTCTTCCCGTCCGGGACGGTAGATGCCACTCGCGGAACGCGCTCATAAGTACGGCCCTGATAGTCGCGTCCGTATTCGCCGTAGCACTGATTGGTATGCCTGTGCTTGCCGTTGCCCTGCGGATGATTCGGTTCGCCATCCGTGTACTGCGGATGATAGACGGGCAGTTTCTTGTAGAACACGGCAATGTCTTCATGACAGCGCAGCGGCATACGGTTAGCGTTGAGGAAGCCCGTCACGCGGCATTTGTCCCATACGAGATTATAACGCCATAGTTTCGGTTGCGACATCATCAGCTGCGCCGTGAACATCCCTTGACAAAACAAAAGGATTGCACCGTTGTCTTTGATGACGCGGCGGTACTGCTCCCACAATGGTTCAAACGGAATAATCCTATCCCATTGCGCATGTGGGTTGTTCTTGTGCAGCACCTCGTAGGGCAGGTCGCAAATGATGCAGTCCACACTGCCATCCTCGATCCGCTTCATGCCCTCCAGGCAATCCTCGTTGTATATGGTGTCAAGTTCTACCATTTCATTCGCTCAATTCGTCTGATTCGTTATTTGTTTCAAAAGCTCCGGGTTATCGTGAATGTTACCGATGACTTCTTTTCCCCATCCATCTATCCAATGCTGCCAAAGAGGTATTTCTGCATAGTCCCCAGTCATGGAGTCTTTTATGGATGTCGATACGCCTGCAAACAGAGCGCCCTTTTCCATGTATTTTACAACGTGCCTGGTCGAGTTGCTTTCTATCACATCACCCTCATAGATCTCTTTCCCGTTCTTGTCCGTGAGGCCGGTAAACTGCCCGACTGTATCAGGAAGTACAGGATCTTTGTTCAGCGTACCGGATGTGGTATAGTTTACATCGTGAAGGATATACACATCGCCATCAGGCCACGTGAGTAGCGAGCCGTATAGCCAGCGCCCGCCGTCCGACATCTTACCTCTGAATTTTATCGTTTCCATAGTTCCTTGAATGCTCTGTTTGTGGTCCGTCCGATGGACGGGAATTTAATTTTTGATATAAATTTTTGCTTTAATTTTGAGCGTAGCGACCAATAAATCATCCGTTCAATTCGTTTAATCCGTGGTCTTCAAGTCGAACTTCTCCATCACATAGTCCTCGATATGAGCGATGACGGCGTGCAGTTGCTGCTTCGTGGCGTTCATCTGCACCAGCGATGCGCCGATGAGTGTTGCCGCCGCCTCCAGTACGTGAAGGGTCGTAGCGCCTTCCGGCACTGCATTCTCCATTGCACGGAAGATGCCGTCCGATGTCAATGCCATCGCCTTCTCTTCCTCAGTCTTTTTTATTCTCTTCTTTGCCATAAATCTTTATAATTCGTATAATTCGTTGTCTGTTGGAGCTTTGGAGGGTGGCGCGGAAACCAGGGTCTTTGTTTTAAGCACCTCACCCACATCAGCCGCGCCACGGACGCTTAACCAAGGCTTAGGACGGCCCACATCAGAGCGCCCTTCTCCTCCTCGTCTCCCATGCCTTTGCCGCTTTGGCCTTTGCCTCGGCGGGATGCTGGCGATACCACCGCCGCATACTCTCGCGCTTCCGTTCTGCCTGCTCTGGCGTAGGCCGATGGCCGAGTTTGTACTCACCGGCTGGGTTGCGGTGCTGTCCTTTCTCGATGCGGCCCGGGTAGCCTTTTGTTCTGAGGATGATGTGCGCCTCCTTGCGGCGCTCGTTCCATACGGCAGCCAGCCATTCGCAGTCTTTCTGCAGGCCCAGCTCGCGCGCCTTGCGTATCATCGTCCGCTGGCTTACGCCTATGCAGCCTGCCAGCTCCTCGTTGAGCGTCGTAGCGAAGTGGCGGCGCAGATAGTCCACCATGTCCTTCGTCCAGTAGATGCGCTTCGAGTGGCCGTGGTGCTCCATGAGCCGACCCTCTGCGGGGTCGTAGAAAACGCCGTCAGGCTTGTGCTGGTAGGTGCTTGGCATAGTGAGTTGATTAAGCTGCGGTGTCCTCTTTCTTTGGAAAGCAGCCAATAGGATTGGCCGCGACGAGATTGTGTTTCAGTTCGTAGAACAGGCGGTTTACGTCCTTGCGCCTCTGCTCCAGCTCCAACCGTTCCACAGCGATGCTTTTCAGCTGGATCCTGATAGCATCCATCTGCATCATCAGGTTCTCGCGCTGTTTTGCCAGCTCGCGGTCGCGGTCAAGATACGGATGGTTGAGTTCTGTCTGTTCCATGTTCATTGCCGCCATCATGCGGTCAAACTCAACTTGGCTCGCAAGTCGGTGGGGGGGGTACTTTTCCCTAATCTCTTGAAGGTTCATTGTTCTTGTTGTTTAATTTTTGATATAATTTTTTGCTTTAATTTTGAGCGTAGCGACCCTACCTCACATCTCACCCGTGTCGGGGATGTCCAGCCTCTCCGCTTTCACGATTCGCTCCGGGTCGCAGCGGCGGATCCAGTTGATGAAGTAGGCGTCGTTGCCGTTCGCGTCCTTCCAGCCGTAGGTGCGCAGGATAACGGTGGCTGTGTCGCTCTTCCAGCCGGCCGCCTTCTCCGTCCGTGGAATCTTCGGACGTTTAAGGATGGTGTCCTCCGGCGTATGCCGCAGCGCGCCGTCCAGCTCTTCCTGATTACTGCAGCGCATCGTCACTGCATACTGGTTCTCTGGGTCGAAGCGTGCCAGCACCTGCCGGAAGTACATCCACGGCGTCAGGTCCGTGATGCACTTGGTGGGGTCGTAGCGTTTGTCGTCGCTATAGGTCAGCACGGCGGCAGCAGGCTTCCACGGACCTTCCCCATGCGCATTGGCGAGGTCGAATCCGCTCCACCCGTCGGGTCTCCAGAAGGTGCCCAGGTCGCGCCGCATGATCAGCCACATATTCCGCCGCTCCTGCTCCGTGCATTGTGGCCACACGCGGTTCACCATGTCCTCATAGACGCTCCACCTGAGATGGCTCCCGCTCATCCCGCCCTGCATCCACCACAGCACCTCCCGCCAGTCTAATGAAAGTTGTATCATAGTTTATGCCTTTGATATTGTTTCTTCAAAGCTATTCAGTTTGATAGTGAGTATTCTTTGATTTCCATCCCTGCTTCGCGGCATTTCCGCTCGTATCGCTCATTGCGCTTGGGTAGTTGGTCGAGCACTTCCTTCAATCGGATGACGGCGGGGTGGTCGCCCTTCGACTTCAAAAGGGTATTGAGAATGTTGCACAGCCGATGATTGTCAAGTCTTACATTAGGTCGGCGGTTGTGCTCCTTGGCGAAGGCTATCATCTGGTTGGCATATCGCTCCGTGTCTTCATCTGACCATACGATGACGGCAGGGTATTTGTCTTGTATCATCTTTGCGAAGTCAGCGTCCGTGCGCTTGATATTATTCCAAGCACGGTACACCTCCGCACTGCTGGTCTGCTTGCTGGGTCTGCGCCCTGTCTGTTCGCAGTGTTCAAGGACGATGCGTCGTTCCTCTTCCTGGCTCATGCGCTGCTTCTTGTATTTTTCACGCACAGCAAGGAGCCTCGGATTGTCTTTGAGTGTCTTGCGATGCACAACTCTTTTATATAAGTCCACTTCGTGTGGGTCTTTGGAATGTCTGGAAGGTATTTTCTTGTTCGTCTCGCAAAAGCGGATGTACTCTTCCAGCAGTTCGTCGGCATCTTCCACGACGCGCTTCACACTGTCTGCCAAAAGCAATAGTTCCTGAACGTCCTCACGCTCGCAGTATGGCGGCAGGCGCAGGCTGTTGTAGTACGACGACAACTTGATTTCCTCTTTATAGATGGTGTTCGGCTGACGCTGTTTCTCGGTAATGAATGCGGTGAGCAACGCTACACGACGCTTGATTTCAGCCTCTCGCAGGTACTTCTTGCCGTATGCCTGATTCAGGGCTATGACACGCTCGTCGTCGGCGTAGTTCTTTCTCAGCCAATCCCAGCATGAATTGGTTTGTTTCTCTTCTTCTACACAATCTTCCGCAGACTTTTTCATGGAATAGTAATGGGGCAGACGGTCGTACTTCTGGCAGAAGGCTGTCACGATAGCAAGACGTTCCTCAAACACGGGCTTGTCCTTGTCGCGGTAGTATTCGTAAAGGCGGCGGAAGTCGTCATCCTTCAGCAACTCGTCGCGATATTTGGCGAAGTAATGGGCAAGACTGCGCTCCTCTTTTGACGGCGAGTAAGATCTCATGCTCTTTTTCGGCCATCGGTTGTTCTGCTCGGCAAGGGTACGGATATGCTGGCGCATGTCTTCTATGGTCATAAACCTGCGGAACCGCTGTATCAACTTCTGCACTTCAGGATGATTCTTCGCAAATCTATACAGATAGGCCCAGTGCTTGTAATCTTCCTCGCTCGCTTTCGGCAGCCGGTCTTGCTGTTCAACAAAGTCGTTGATGATTTGCAGACGTTCCTCGACGGTGTAAGTGTCCTGTGTCAACTTCTCTATCAGGTCCCTCACACCCAGCGTATAGTCCTTTACCTCGAACCTGCGTGGTTCGCGGTGCTCGTGCTCTGCCTGCGGAATCTCTATCGCGTCGAACTCGTCTTGCAAATCCTTAATAGCCGTCGTCGTAGTGATGTTATCCACCATGTCAAGCACCAGCGGCTTCGCGGTGTTGGCAGCGGTCAGACAGCGGCCCATCTGCTGCATATAGATGATACGGCTCGATGTGGTGCGCAGCATCAGCACGGCATTGACGTTCGGCACGTGGATGCCCTCATTCAGCATGTTCACCGAGAACATCAGCTTCACACCCTTGCCGTCGGTATCATCCTCGAAGCGCTCCATCTGCTCGCGTTGCTCACGGTCGGAGAGGACGCTGTGCATGATGCAAGTACCGGCTATTGTGAAGCCAGCCTCACGGAACCATCCTATCACCTCCTGGCGCATCTGCTCCAGTGCCTCGATATGGGCACAGAAGATGATAACTCTGCGGGCATCCTTATCCAAGTGCTTCTTCAGAATGGCGGGCATTCCATACGACAGTTCCCAATGTAGTCGGGTGTTATTCAGTCGGAAGATGCGCTTGCGTTTCTCCTCCTCGCTGAGACTGCGGCTGCGCAGGATGCGCTCCTCGGCCTCGCTGCCGGCCTTGTTCCATCGGAATAACCCACTGACGTATCTGGGTATGGGCAATATATACCGATTCCACGCCTCTGCAATGGTCATGTACGAGGCAATGTTGCCGTGGAATAGCTCGTCGGCCATATTCCTTTCGTTATCCAGATAGCGGATATGCGTGGCCGTGGTGCCCAGCACCTTCGATTGCTTGTTTGCCTCCAGGAGCCTGTCAACAGCATCGCCCCACTCGGGGGCACCGGCGCGGTGGAACTCGTCCAAACAGATCAAGTCGTAGTCCGTATGCGGGTTCTCTGTCACCGCCAGCGTCTGGTATGTCATATACTCCACGCCCCGCTTACGCCACTTCAGCACCTGATGCACCTGATCCAGCACAAACGTGTTCGGCCCCAGTATCAGCACCCGCTTATAGCTCTCGCTGACGGCGGCAATCAGGAACGACTTACCCGTGCCCGTGGGATGCACCACGCACGTCCTGTCGCTCTTCTCCAGCGCCGCCATCACCTTCCTGTACGCCGTCCTGTTATGGTCGTAAAGTTGTGTTCTCATTATTTAATCTTCGACATCTTGATTTCTGCCATGTCGCTAAACTCATGGTTGAAGGCGTCGATGCTATCGTTGACATTCTTCTCCTGCGCCTCGATGGCTTCCTTCAGGCGCTGTGCCGCCTCGAAGTCCTCCTTCTCGGCACACACCTTCAGTGCCTTATGCAGCTCCCTGATCTCTTCCATGTTCTTCCTGATGGTCATTGCATACACGTGCATCAAGGTCTTCAAAACCACCACGCTCATTCCGCGCGTGTTTTTCTCCACCCTCCGCTGCGTGAAGTAGGCCGAGATGGCCATCCACGATGTCAAGACGTAAGCAACCATCGACATAATAAATAGAATGACCTTCATAGTTGTTTCTACATTCATAGTTGCTCCTTTTTTTGACCGCTCATTCGAGCGGGAAATTATTCAAAATTAGTTTCAAAATTACTCGCGCCGATGGCGCTGAAATACATTTCAGACCTTTGAACCCTTGAACCCTTGAACTCTTGAACTCTTGAACCCTTGAACTCTTGAACCCTTGAACTCTAATAGTTAATCATCGTGAACTTGTCCCGTTTCGTGAACGGCCACCACCATCGGCGCACGCGCTCCACGAGGATCGTACATTTCAGATGGTGCGGCATCTCTTCCTCCACCACATGCACCGCCACGCTGCCGCGCTGCACGTCGCGTACGATGTTGCGTGCCCGCAGCAGGATGGTGTCCTCGTCGGCCTCCGGCTGCAGCGCACCGTCCTTGTCGCCCACGTCCTTCAGGTACTCCTTGAAACCCTCGTTGGCCGCGTTCAGCCACCAGCACCACAGGCGCAGCCCAGCCGCCGCGAGCTCCAGGTTGTCGTTGATCTCATCCATGGCCTTGCGGAACCGTGCGCCGTGGAAGCCAGGCTCCTTATAGAGCACCTCAAAGTCCTGCGTGCCCATAGCCTCCTTTGTCTCTTCCACGATCTTCACGAGTTCATGGTTGCCTGCGAGGCAGTGGATGGCAGGGAGCGTGATATACACCTCACCCCTTGCCGGCACCGCCTCCAGGTACCCTTCGCGGACATACGATGCCAGAACCTCAAAATCCTTCAGCACCGCTTCTCTTTCTTGCATTTCTTTCTGGTTCATAAATTTATATAACAATTTCGTTATTCTTCATTCCCAACGCTCCCCTTTAGGGGGCTCGGGGGCTTCACCTCCACTCCGCTCTCGCATTCGCTATCCTCCCACCGAATCGCTTGCGCAGCTCTTTCAGCAGGGCCAGGAAGGCTGTCGCCTGCATGGGGTTCTGCCCTCGGTAGCCCTTGCCGTAGTAGGGGATGATGAGTGTATCTTTCTCAACGATGTCGGCGGCGGCAGCCGGCTCTATCCAGTGTTTGTATTCCATCTCTCCGACCTGTTCCTTTGCCGCCTGCATAGCCTCCCAGAGCGTTTTCTTGTCGATGCTCAGCAGTCGCCACTGCCCTTCGGGGAGGACTGCAACTCCCTCCCTACGGGGGAGGGCTGGGGTGGGGCTGTCGCCCGGTTTCCCCGGCTGTGCGGTGCCCATTCGCCCATTAACCCCATTCGCCCTATAGCGCCCCTCGCCCATTGGAGAGGGGTTGGGGGTGAGGTTGGAGGGACTTGCCTCAAACAAGCTCTGTGCCGCCTTGGCGAACTCAGGGAACATCTCCTGCCAGCCCTCCGGCAGCGGCGCTTTGGTGGTGAACAGCACCAACCGTCGGCCGGTGCTCCACGTCTTCTCGCGCTCCTTGCGCATACGGCCGTGGCTGTCCTCTTCCGTTGCCCAGCAATAGAACGCCAGCAGCTTAGCCAGCGGGTAGTGGTTCCAGAACCGCAGGATGTCCTCTGCCAGTTCTTGTCGCCTTATTGTTATGTCTCTTTCGTCTTTCATTTTTTACCTTTCAAATGGTGGTCCTTAACACCCAGCATCATGTTCCCGCTGTATGTACCTTCCAAGTTGTGACCATTAACACCCGTGTTCGGGACATCGCTGTCCTTAACATGCTGTAAGTACCTTTCAATTTGTGACCATTAACACCAACATTATAATTGTATGCTCACTCGCGACGGCGCTGTATGTACCTTTCAATTTGTGACCATTAACACCATTAGGCGTCTGCCGCACGCAAGGACAGCTGCTGTATGTACCTTCCAAATTGTGATCATTAACACACTACAAAAACTACACCGTCTTCCATGACCTGCTGTAAGTACCTTGCAATTTGTGACCGATAACAACTACAGCTGAGCGTAAGCGAACAATAACAGCGCTGTAAGTACCCTTCAATTTGTGACCATTAACACCATGTAGCTTTCCTATATCAACGCTGACCCCGCTGTAAGTACCTTCCAAATTGTGATCATTAACACCAGAGCGGCAAGGACGTGAACCCTAACGTGCGCTGTATGTACCTTTCAATTTGTGACCATTTACACCAGCGGACAAAAGCGAGCCGCAGGACTGGCTGCTGTATGCACCTTGCAAATTGTGGCCATTAACACCCGTACGCCGGTGGCATAGCGCTTGATGCTGCTGTAAGTACCTTGCAAATCGTGGTCATTAACACCAAATCAATCATCTATAACAACAACCTGAGTACTGTAAGTACCTTACAAATTGTGGTCGTTAATACCGACTATACTCACCGATTTCGGTGTGTTTTCGTTGTATGGCAGCCGCTGCTGCCTGTAGTGCGCTTCGCCGGTAAACGGCGAAGGTTGTTTGTCCCCTCGCCAGATATGCGAGGAAGGATATAATATATAAAAAGGTACTTATCGAGTGGCTAAGCCCTCGACATAAGGCCGTACAGCCGGCCCGAAATGGTTTTATGCTTGGAACTTTGAACATTGAACATTGAACTTTTGGAGCAGCGAGAGTAGTCAAGCTTGCTTGAATTGCCGAGTCGCGACAAAAGTCAGCGAAGCTAACTTGGAACTTGAAACTTGGAACTTGGAACTTTCCATTCATCATTCGTCATTTGTCATTCTTCAAATCACCTGCATCTTCTTTCAGCACCACGCCCACCCTCTTGCATTTGTAGCCGATCTTCTCTTTCAACCCGAAGTAGCTCCAGTTGCGCAGCACGAAGGGCTCGCCGTTCTGGTTGTCTTCCTTGGCCTTGTCCTCGCGTGCCTTCTGGTTCATCAGCATGATGGTGCCGCAGCCGTGCTTCACGGCGAGGTCCACCAGCATCCTGCTATAGGTGTGCAGTTTGGTATCCACATAGTTATCTTCCTTGTCATGCCAGCGGTCTATGGCCTTGCATTTCTGCTTACGCCCGTGACCGCCGACGGAGTATTTGTTGTTGGTCTGGCAGCGACGCACGGCCTCCTGAATCTGCGTGCGGCGGTACAGGAACTCCTCGCGTGTGCCTATCTCAAACCACTTATATCCGCTGTCGTATTCCTTGGCCGCCCTCACGTCGCAGGTGCATACGATGGGTGTCATCACATCCAGATAGGCGTACAGCACCTTCTTCACATCCACCTCGACCTCCTTCTTCGGGATGTCCACGCACAGCAGCAGGAAAATCTTCTTGCCATCGAACTGCAGCGACGATGTACACATCTTGTATTCGCCGTCGATGGCACGCTCCACGATGAGTCTGTTGCCGCTCCTGTCGCGCCCGAAGCGCATCTGGAACGGCACGCCCATCAGCGTGAAGAAACAGCCCTCATGCTCCTGCCCGTCGCCACCCATATAGGTGTCGAAGCGCAGCCCCAAGAACCTGTCCGCCTTGAAGGGAATCGGCATATTCGACTTGTACGAGCGCAGCGACTTATTCCACATGCCCCTCTTCCGGTCGTCCTGGTACATCTTCTGTGCATTCTGCAGCACACTGGATATCATGCTCATGTCAGCTTGCCCCTTGAAAGCCTCCGATGCCGCCACATACGGCGCATTCTGCTTCGTGGCCTTCTGCCCCTTGCAGCCCAGAAACTCGACGGTCTCCTTCGCCTCGTCGCTCAGGTAGGGCATCGTGTTGTCCAATGCGAAGAGATGGCTCACGCCCATGTTCGCCACCTTCACGGCGATGTCGCGGTTGGCATACAACTTCTCGTAGTGCGCCTTCCGCTGGTCCTTGTCGTCCTCGCAGACGAAGACTTCTATTTTCCTTGTGATCACCATGACGTCAATCGTTGAGGTAGCTGACAAAGCGATGGCGGTTTCTCGATGCCACTTCCGATGCAGCGCGCGAACGTGCCTCCATGCTGCGGGGCACGCGCATGACATGGGCGATGTTCTGCAGTCGTGAGAGTGTGATGCCCAGGCTCGCGGCCAACTCCTTTAGGCTCGGACAGTCAGCGTAGTGTTCTACGATGGCCGTCTTGACATGCTCGGGCACGTTGTTCAGGTTAAGTGTTGCCATTCCTTTGTAGCTTGATTTCTGTTTTGCGCTGCAAAGGTATCATTTTTGATTGGTTTTACAATCATCTTTTAATAGTTTTTACTATCATTTATGCTGTGAAACATATTTTGAAGGCATCAAACGTGGCCGACAACGACGTCCATAGCGACGCCACCATGATCGGACCCGTCGTGGCTGCTGCCGTCCACATACCGCAGGGCACCACATTCACCGGCCCCATGATGGCCAGTCTGTCTGCGCCCTGCTGGCGGCCGTCCTCCACAAGGATGATAGTATCGTTCTGCTGTGCGCTGGCCAGCTCCAGCCGTTCCTGTCTCTGTGCCCACTCCACGAGGCCCGGACTGCGCGAGGCCCGTGCGTCGGTCAGCAGTCGCAGTCGTGCCACATTGTTCACGTTGCCGCCCTCCTGCATCCCCCAGGTGCGGTGCAACATACTACGCAGCAGCACCCTCGCCGCCTCCGGTGCCGTGGGCAGCGCCATCAGCACATCAGCTTCCGTATAACCTGCCAGCACCTCCGGCAGCAACTCTGACAGTGTCATGTCGCCGTAGCCCCTCATGAGCACCGTCCCGTTCAGTTCCAGCTCCTTCAGCACCTTCTTCCAGTGCTTATGAGCGCAACAAGGTTCAATAGTTACCATATAATGTAACGCTGTTTAATATAAATTAAGACGAAAGAGTTTAAGAAGTTTAAGGGGTTTAAGGATTTAAGGGGATTTGTCATTGGCCTTTGAACTTTGAACTTTTGGAGCAGCGAGCGCCATGAAAGCTTGCTTTCAAATGGCCGAGTCGCGACAAAAGTCAGCGAAGCTAACTTGGAACTTTTCATTCTTCATTCTTCATTCTTCATTCTTCATTTGTCATTTTTCACTTTTCACTCCCCTTACGCTCCCCTTTAGGGGGCTCGGGGGCCTTTCTGTCCCTCCTCATCTTCTCCTTGCGTTGCCACTCGCGTCTGATCTCCGCGATGAAAACCTCCGGCGTGTCGCTATCTTCGCAAAACGACTCCACCATCTCCACGGCCGGGTACGCCTCGTGTGTCAGTGCATACTGTGCGTTGTACGCCGCCACGGCACCCCAGAACTCACGTTGCAGCAGTGCCTGTATGTTGCGTGCCTGCGGTCTGGAGAAGGCGATATGTCGGCGCCAGGGGCGCAGGACGCCCTCGCCCGTCAGCGCCAACCTTGGGCATTCGATGGCCACATACTGCGCCAGCGCCTTCTTCGTCATCCCGAACGACTCTTCCATCGCCTTTGTGTCGATGAGCATACCCGCCTGCAGGCAGTCCATGCGCTGCGCCGACAGTGACAGCGTCTCTGTGGTGTTCATCAGCATGTCCTCCAGCGTGTGCTCCCTCAGCGCCGCGCGCATCCCTGGCACTTGCCATGTCGAGAGCAACTTATGACCATACAGCACCTTCGTGCCGCCGTATGTGTACTCCAGCCAGGCTATCATATATCCCGGCACATGCAGCCATGCCATTGCCGGCTGCGCTTTCTCCTGATGGTTATTGTTCCTCATACCTTATAATATATAATGATGAATGACGAATGACGAATGACGAATGAAAAGTTCCAAGTTCAAAGTCCAAAGTTAGCTTCGCTGACTTTTGTCGCGACTCGGCCATTTGAAAGCAAACTTTCATGGCGCTCGCTGCTCCAAAAGTTCCAAGTTCAATGTTCAATCTCTCCGCAAATCTAAGTATCTTTGCTGAAACCACCAAATTTTTGCCATTTCGCAAAATTTCGGAACTTTTCGGAGAGACATGCCGTTTTGTATTCGTTTCGTAAACGTTGAGTATCAGCACAATAACATCAAAAACGCCCGATTTTTGGCCTTAAAAAATTACAGAACTGAAAACACCATAACGCATTGAGGCACAGAATAGTTACAACGATTTACAAAGCCAAATTTCAGAAAACGGCATTTTTCGAGGGGGTCTTTTTTGAAAAAGTATAAAAACATACAAGAATCAGCTAAGCATTTCAACTCCGTGTCAGGAACTCCCCACACCCCACAAAAGATAGAAAGTTTTTATAAAATAAAAAGAAATGTATTGTATATCAGTTAATTAGTAGTATATATATAGAAATTACATATTTATTTTTTTGTCGAATTTTTGAAGAAGAAAAGTCTGAAATAATAAAAATAAATAATATAAGAAGGTGGCAATCAGCGCGTTAGAACCCATACAGCGGTCCGAAATAGTCCGAAAAACTCAAAGCGTCGACACGCCGCCAGCCCGCTGTCTATGCGGCTTTGCGGCCAGTCGCCCAAAATACAGAGCTACATTTTGAAGCCCTTTCGTCTGTAATTTGTCGAAATATTTGGCGGTGTCAGCGAAGGTTCTTAGATTTGCATCAGATAACAAAAAGGAGACCAATCCGACCAAGAGGCCCTGACATCGGCGACATTTTAAGGCCCTATTGTCGCCACGCGCCCCGGCACTTTCTTTGTAGCTATTGAATCTTGCCGGGGCGTTTTCAAAGATCTTACATATATAATATATACACCCCCAACACCCGATTGATGAGTATGACAGCAGAAGACATCCGGCAGAAAGTGGCGAAGCGCCGCAAGATGCGCGCCATGTGTAAGGACTATGTGCGCAAGCCCATCGCCCTGATGACGGCGAACGAAGTGCTACTCTTTGCCGATGAGATGACAGAGACGACTTCGCGCACGCTGCGCATAGCGGCACCTGAGCGCAAGCGCCACAGGCGGCGTATGAATATCAAAGAGAAGGAGTCCTACCGCGCTGCCATCTTCAACAGCATCGCCTACTTCAACCGTCGCGACGAAGAGCACCAGCGCCACATGCAGTATCTGGCCGAACTGCGTGCAGCACGCGAGGAACGTGAGGCACGCGAGATGCGCAAGAAAACAAAAAACAAGAACATCACCATACATGTCCTGTAGGCGGCCAAATCGTAAAATTGTAAATTGTAAATTGTCAAATTGTCCAATAAATGAAGGTCCTCGCCCTCTCAGAACTACGTCGCATCGCAGAGCGTATGCAGACGGCAACACGTAGGATGCCCGACGGCAAATACGTGCAGGTCGTCGAACGTGTGCCGTGGCGTGTGTGGTATGTCTCGGCCTCCAACGGCGACTGCATCCGTGGCGAGGAGTGCATCACGCTGGCCGTCTATACCAATGGTCCCGGCAACTTCTCCTCGCGTCTGGTGCAGTTCACGGCCAGCGGTCAGACGCGCCGCCTGCGCGACTGCTGCATCCTTCAGGCCAATGACTTCAAGCTGAGAACCTGACGGGTTCGAGAGTTCCAAGTTCCAAGTTTCAGGTTTCAAGATTCATCATTCGTCACTCGTCATTAGTCACTCGTCATTAGTCATTCGTCATTCATCATCCATTCTATGATTCATCATTCATCATTCGTCACTCGTCACTCCCTACGTTCCCCTTTAGGGGGCTCGGGGGCTCCAACGCTCCCCTTCAGGGGGCTCGGGGGCTTCCTCCTCCTTCTTCTCCTCCTGTCGAGTTGCAGGAGCACGAAGCCGGTGCCGCAGATCATCGTGGCGCAGGACAACGTGCGCACCGAGGTCAGGACGGAGACCGTATATATCCACGACACCATCCCCGTGGCCCTGCCCAAGGAAAGCATCGCCATCGTCACCCCAGACACCACCTCGCGCCTGGAGACCAGCGTCGCCATCAGCGAGGCGGGCATCCGCGACGGCCTGCTGTGGCACAGCATCTGGAACAAGCCCTCCATCGACGTCCCCGTGGATCACAAGGAGACCGTGCGCGACAGCATCGTCTATCGCGAGAAGGAAGTCCCTGCGCCCTATCCCGTGGAGGTGGAGGTGGAGAAAGAGCTCACCTGGTGGCAGCAGCTGCGCCTCTGGCTCGGCACCGCCACGCTCATCCTCCTCGCCGTCGCCGCCCTCTACGGTCTCTTCCGCCTCTGGCGCAAGTTCTGGCCATAATCCGTTCGCTCGGCGCCTTGCGACGCTTGACACTTGAAGAATGGTCAGCGAAGCTAACCTGAAACTTGAAACCTGGAACCTGAAACTTTCATGAAAGTCATCGTCAACAAGATCATCCCCTTCGGCACGTTCGTTGCCGTCACCATAGGTCCTTTCATCTTCACGAAGGACGCCAGCAAGATCACGCGCATCGTTGTCAACCACGAGGCCATCCACTGGGAGCAGCAGAAAGAACTGCTCATCCTGTTCTGCTACATCCTCTACGGCCTCTTCTTCCTCTTGGAGCTGGTCATCTGTCTCTTCGACAAGTCCCGAGGTGCCCATGCCGACGGCCGTCACAGGTCCATCTGGAAGCGTGCCTACCGCAGCATCCCCTTCGAGCGCGAGGCATACAGCTACGAGCGCGACCAGCAATATCTCAGAACCCGCAGGCATTACGCCTGGATCCGTGAATAGCCACACACATCCAAATAGAACCACCCACTTTTACGAGTACCCCACTATCGCTGTGAAGCGAGATTTCTTTGTTATTGGTTTTAGTAGATTAGTTAGTTAGTTTGTTTTTTATTCTAAAATGCTTTCATTGGCTCAGCGGAGCCAAGCTAAGAACTTTCATTAGCGCAAAGCGTTTGCCGCGTTAAATCGCGACTGGCGGTAGCGATGTCGTGAGACATCAACATCCGCAAGCATTTTTTTCTTAAACTTGTCTGGAACGGCTGGCCGCGAGGCTCGCCGTTTTTTCGTTTCCTCCCACCTCGGGAAACCTCGCCTACTATTTCGGTAAACCTCACCTCCCAACTCGGTAAACTTTCGACAAATCCGTGAGTTCCTCCCAATTCGGGAAACCTTCGACAAATCCGTGAGTTTCCTCCCAACCAGAAAAGCTCCTTTTTTTATTTGCAGAGGAAATCCACGTGCCGTGTAACTCGCTGTGAACAAGCAGTGTGTTATCTTTCATAAAACCTTTCCTTAAATAATCTTTGCGCCGACAGGCGCCCTCATGCCGCCATGCGGCATACCGTTTGGCGAAGCCCTGAATCCATCGAAAAACCCGACGAAGTCCCTTTTTCAAAAGAGAAAGAACCATCGAAACGACTTCTTTCTTACTCATAAAAGAATATCGTATATAAGTATAATATAGTATATCCATGCAAATCGAGAATTGAAAATCAACCACTTACAACAAAATGTTTCCCAAATTGGGAGCCTGTGTTTCCCCAAATGGGAGGTGAAAATCCCCAAAAGTTTCCCGAGTTGGTAGGTCTTGTTTCCCCGTTTGGTAGGTAAAGTTTCCCAAGATGGGAGGCTAAAAACGTCATCAGTTTCCCTGAATGGGAGGTCGAAGTTTCCCGAGATGGGAGGATTATGATTTCCCACCCCGGGAGATTAGGTTTCCTTTATATGGAGATTTTGTTTCCCGAAAAAGTAGCGCTTTATTCCCCTCCTTGGAGCTTTCTTTTCCCACGTCTGGAGATATTGTTTCCCATCTTTGGAGGTTTGAAAATGTAACTAACTGGCAATCAAAACCACGCAAAAACCATGTTTCACAGCATAAAACCTAAAAATAATTGTAAATTGTAAATTGTCAAATAGTAAAATTGTTATACCTTTGCGCCAGCTACAAAGAAAGAGAGAACATTATGGCAAAGCAAAAACAGAAGCGGGCCACCGTCACCATGGACCAGCTCATGACACAGCCGCGATCCATGGCACAAGCCATCCTTGCCAACAAGGACAGCACCACGGCCCTGACAATCACCCGCATCGTCAACACCATCCTTTCACGCTTCCAGGGATTCTGGAACATGCAGAAAGCCGTCGAGCACCGTGGCGACTCGCAGCTCTATATGAACTTCATCTCCGACGACTTCGTGGTCAAGAAGAAGAAAGAGTCCGGCTACAACGAGGGCGACGTCGTCTTCAAGCTCCACCTCTCCGATGTAGAGGACGACAACCACTACGACCGCGCCCGTGCAGCCCTGAACCTGCTGCACTTCATCGACATCCTTGTCCCCGACAAAGAAAATCCCGACTACTGGCGCACCCAGAGCTTCGCCGATATCCGTGGCCGCACCGAGGAAGACCCCGTCACCCACGATCGCTACTTTATCGGCACCGAGTTCGAGGTCATCATCCCGCGCCTCGTGGCCGAGAACTACCTCGACATCAGCCTACACAAAGGATGGGTACGCCTCATGTCATACCCCATGTTCAAGCTCCGCTGCGCACCATCCATCGACCTCTACGGCTTCCTCTCCGAGAAATGGAACATGGGCCACGCCGGCGACGTCATCGTCGTCACCATCGTAGAGCTGCGCACGCGCCTCGGCTTCGTCAAGACAGAGAAAGACGATCGCTCCACTATGTACCTCGCCTGGTCCAAGTTCTGCGAGAAAGTCCTGGAACCCGCCAAGCGCGAGATGGACACCCTCGCCGCCACCGGCGGTATGCCTTTCACCTTCACCTACGAGCCCCTGCTCTACGGCCAGCCCCTGCCACCCTACAAGCGCCCAGACAGCGTGCGCTTCAACCTCGCACGCACCGACAGCGGCCGCCGACTCATCGACCGTTCCGACTACAACGCCCAGTCCATCGCCGCCAAGAACATGATGAAGGAGAAGTTCCTGCTCACCGACAAGCAAGCCCGTGGGCTCATGAAGCGCGTCACACCAGACATCCTGCCAGGTATGCTTGACATGATGGAAAACCTCCTCTCCGAACTCACCGCCGGCACCCGTCAGGCCAACTCAGTACCCGCCACCGCCTACTACGAGATCGACCGTTACCTCCGCCAGCACACCGCCACCGTCTTCACCCCCGCCGAGGAAGTGAAGCCAGAGGGCTCTCAGTCATCCACCCAGCCCACCGAGGAAGTTCCCGAGTCTGCCGCGCTCACTGACCTGCGCGAGCGCATGGCCGAGCCGGTGGTGGCGGCGGCGTTGCCGGAGGGCCACTGGAGGCTGACGAGTCTGGACATGAAGCATCTGTGGGATGTCATGCAGGCGGTCAAGTCTCAGGTGTCGGAGGCCGACTACCATCACTGGGTGGAGCCGTTGGGTGCTGCGGACACGGTGGATGGCACGGCGCTCATCGTGCGCTACCACGGCGCCACGTATCGCCACCAGGAGCCCCTGCACTCCGACGCTTTCCTCGCCACCCTCCGTGCCCTCCGCTCCACCTTCCCCGATCGCATCGACACCATCCGCCCCGAGTTTGCTTAACATCCATGGACCGCTTCGCGGTGAATGTTATGCGGTTGCGCGGTTGCGCGGTTGTGCGAGAAAAAAGTGGGGCACGTCTCGCGACGTACCCCACCCAATCCATTAAATCAAAATGACAAAAATTGAAGTTTGAAAATCAATTCAACAACAACAACGTGAATATATGCTATGGTTTGAACTTATGTTTTTTGATGCTTGACTATCCGTTGCCGCCCTCGTTGCCCTCGCTGTCCTCGTTGCCCCAGTCCAGGGTGGTGGCGCCGTCGAGCACCGCTTCCTCCACAGCCTCGCTGATGCGTCGCTGCAGCACCTTGTGCAGTGACACCTGGCTGACGATGTTCTCCCACTGCTTTGACGGCCGGAAGCGCACGTTGATCTCTTTGATGTTGTCGCGCGTGAACTTACGCAGCGAGATGGCGCCCTCGCTCTTGCACGTCAGCCGCAGGCCGCCCAGGTCGCCCAGCTGCACCGTGTAGCCATCCTTCATCAGCTCCTTGGTGCAGCTGACGAGTTTGGTGACGATGGCCACGATGTCGGCTTTGTCGTAGGCGCATCCGTGGCTGACCATGTGGTCGGCAATCTCTTCGATGGCGAGTGAACCGCGTGACTGCAGATAGGCGTAAGCCTTCTGTGGCTCTTCCGGATGTGCCGGATTCTTGAGCATAGCTACTGAATAATCTAACATAGTGTTTAAGAGTTTAAGAGTTCAAAAGTTCAAAAGTTCAAGAGTGCAAGGACTCCTATAGATGTTTTGTGATAAAAGTACTACTTTTTTCGCGAAAAAAGTACTACTTTTTACACGGAAAAAGTACTACTTTTATTTTTTAGGGGCAAGGGCGTCCGTGTTTTCCGTGCCATCCCTCAGCCCTCATCCCTCAGCCATCAGCCCTCATCCCTCAGCCATCAAATATGTTGTGCAGCAGTGAGTGCGGATTTTGTGTCAGAATGATTTGGCCGTTCGGGAAATTTGTTGTTCCTTTGCGTCAGGAACAAAGAAGCTGAAACGATGGAACAGTTGCATACCATACGCCGCGATGACAGCGTCCGCACGGGCTACTACCACGCCGACATGCCCGGCCGCACGGAACCCTACCTGATCACCTACGATGCCGACTCCCATGTCACCGATTTCCATTGACCTGCCCCTCGGCGCCAAGGAAATCGTCATCCCCTGCGACTTCTTCCCATGCGGCAGCCGTCAGGGCCTTACGGCGCGTCGTGTCCTTCTTGACACAGGTGCTTATCCCACCATCCTCTCCTCCCGCCTCATTGAAGCACTCGGCCTGCAGCCCATCGACAAGGGTGTCGTCAGCAACTCCGAGCGTCAGGGCACCACGGCTCTTTACTACCAGTGCGACATCCGTCTGCCCAATGGCCTGCGCATCCACGGCGTCAGGGTGTCATCCCAGCCGCTCCCAGATCTTGATGCGTTGCTCGGCTTCGACATCCTCAGTCTTGGCGACTTTCGCATCCAGCGCCTTCAGGACCGCATCCACGCCACCTTCGCCTTGAACCTTTGAACCTTTTCTTTTATTGGGGTCGCTGCGCTCGAAATTAAACGGCACAAGTGCCGGAAATTTATATCAAAAATTAAATGGCTGCGCCGGAAATAAATATCAGCCATCAGACATCAACCCTCAGCCATCACCCCTCATCCCTCAGCCATTAGCCATCAAAATTATGTTTTGCAGCATGAAGGATTCAGTTTGTGTTGGAATAAGTTACCTGATATTGCAACATTCCGTACCTTTGCACCGTGAAACGAAGAATACTCACATACGGCGGCTACTTCGAGGCGTTCATGCAGACGCTGGAGAAAAGGGAGCAGCAGAAAGTCCAGTACGGCCTGCTCCTGCTGAAGACGCAGGACCGCCTGCCCGCCAAGTTCGTCAAACATCTGCGCGCCGGCATCTACGAGCTGCGCACAGAATACGGCGGCAACATCTACCGCGTGTTCTTCATCTTCGACGACGGCAATGTCGTGGTCCTCTTCAACGGCTTCCAGAAGAAGACGCAGAAGACGCCGCCCAGCGAAATCGACAAAGCAATAAAGATAAAGGAGGCATACTATGCAGACAAACAACCACAAGATCGTTGACTACGATGCCGTGCTCGATGCAGAGTTCGGCAAGGAGGGTACGCCCGAGCGCGCCCAGGCCGAGGAGGCAGCCTACAACTTCTACTCCGGGCAGATCCTGCACGACGCCCGTCGCGAGGCCCATGTCACTCAGGAGGAGCTGGCCCGTCGCTGCAGCACCACCAAGTCGTACATCTCCAAGGTGGAGAATGGTGTCATCACGCCCAGTGTAGGTGTCTTCTACCGCTTCATCGCCGCCCTCGGCCTCCGTGTCGAGGTCGTCCGCCCCGTGTGCTGAGGGCTGTGTGGGCCTGCTGCGCAGGCCCCGTCCGTGTCTTTCCGTTCATGTCCGTGTTTTTCCGTGCCATCCATTAGCCATCAAAATTATGTTCTTCAGCATAAAATATGGAAAAAGTTATGGAATGTTTGCGCGAAAGAAAAATACTAACTATCTTTGCGGCAAATTTCAACGACAACGCTAACCACAATCCTAACCCCTATGGAGGCAAAAATCCTCATTACACAGGACGAGCTCTACCAGTTTATGCTCGCGCACAACCTCGTCACCAAGCGTCTGGGCGAGCTCATCGGCCTTACGGACGTCTCGCTGTCCTCGTGTTTTAAGCATCACAAGAACAATTCCGGTCGCCCTCGCCGCTTCACGCGCAGACAGGTGGCTTCCATCAATGAAGCCCTTCCACAGATGGCCTACGAGGTGGCGCGCCGCCGCGTGTTCTTTAACGCAGCCAACGACACCTCTAAGTCAGCTAAGCGAATGTTTGACCCGGGCTGTGTGGAGCAGTTCAAAAGGGTTGGTGAATACTTCAACCTCACGGCCATGGTTGTCCGTGTGCTTGGCTGGACTAAGCAGTGGAAGGGGAACGTCATAAATTCCCCCACGAATGGCAGCTATGGGCACATCACCCCCGAGGATGTAAATGCTGTCAACGAAGAGCTTGAGTATGTCAGCAGCTGGCTCGGACGGCACGAAGTGGTGCCCACAGATGATGACTCTTCGAGCGAGGATTAAGGAACGCGTACCTTATTTATTAAATACAAATATGTAGTTTAAGGCTGGACGAATCCAGCCTTTTTGTTAACACTTTAATGTTAATTATTAACACTTACATATTATATAAAACAACACACGCAACAAATACGCATTTATAAATTATATTCTAACTGGCTTATTTGTCAAAAGTGTTAAAAGTGTTAATATATAATTATCCCCGTTAAATCTTTGTGGTTTAGTAAAAGGAAAGCAGAAAATTTTTTCTATAGCGATGTGAACCCCCGTCCTCGCTCGGCTGTGCGGGTGGGTGCGGGCTGGCGGGTCGCGGCGCATATATGCCCGGCGAGGCACACCCACCGCCGAGCAGATCCAACGACAGCGACCAGGAACAGCCCCCGCCGCCCTGATGATGAGAGCCGAAACAGCCGCCGGGCAATGAGGTAGGAGCATAAAGTAAAAGAGTGGGTCCAGGGAGAGAGAACCCAGCCGACCCACCAACGAACAGCCCACCGAACACCACCCAGAAGAGCCGCCAGGACAACCCACCCGACCCCATGCAGCACACCAAACAGCCCCGGCAACCCAGGACACAACCAGCCACCAGCCGCGACCGCCAGCCGCCGACATTCATATAATGTATATATGTACGCGCGCGCGAATTGACCAACCGCCAACGGTGGCCGGGCAAAAATTTTTGCAGAAAAAATGAAAGAAAATTAGTAAAATGTTTGCAGGAATAAAAGAAAAAGAGTAATTTTGCCCCCGAAAACCCGAGCAACCGGGCAAAAGTTTAATTAAAAACACTCAAAACAATGAAGACAAACATTTTTCGCCGCTTTTTTGGCAAGGCCAACAGCAGCACCGACAACAACGCGCCCCGCGTTGAGTTAATCACCGCAGACGAAGCCCTCGAGCAGATCCAGGGAACGACCCCCGCCGACAAGATGAGCAAGGAGCAACAGCGCGCCACGCTTGACAAACAATTTACCGACCGCCTCGAGGCCGCCCGCGGAAAGGCAGCCGCCGAGATCGTGAAGCAGGCGAAGCAGGCACGGAAGCGCGCCGGCGAGTACCAGATTGAAGCAGCCACGACCGACAACGAGAAGCAGGCAGCCGCGAAGCAGGAGGCCGCCGACCGCTGGCTCAAGCTCGCCGACCAGCTCGAGCAACTCGCCAAGGAGGCAGCCGACAAGGAGGCAGCCGACAAGAAGGCCGCAGAAGAGGCAGCCGAGGCCGAGCGCGCCCGCCTTCAGCAGATGACGCCGGAAGAGGTCGCCGCAGATCCGAAGGCAGCGCAGAAGATAGCAGACGCGAAGCGCGCCGAGGCGAAGACAGCACGCAAGACAGCGAAGAAGTACACCGACACAGCGAAGAAGAAAGAAGAAGAAGCAGCCGCCGCAGAACTGACAGCAGCGGAGGCACGCAAGGCAGCAGGCGAAGAGAGCAAGCGCGACGATGTTACAATAACAGCCGCCCGCCTTCAGGCATCCGGCGCAGCCATCGCCGACAAGGTGCGCAAGGCAGTGCGCGAGATGATGAAGAAGGCCGCCCCACAGCTCGCCGCCATTCTCGATGGTGAATACAACTTGAGCCAGGTGATAAGCAGATTAAAGAAGGCCGGCGCGTGGGAGAAGGTCGCCGCGTTTTTGGACGCTTGCAACATCCCCCTCAAGCGTGAGGACTTCACGCCCGCACTTTTCAGCGCGGACAACTGTCACCCGTTCCTTTTGGTCGCCACGGGTGAAGGTCTCAAGGTGGGAACCATGAAAGGCAACCGGGTGCAGATCGTGAAGTACTGGCGCGCCGAGCTGTTAATTGAATACATTTTGACAAGCAACGAACTCAAGAAGCTCCAGGCATCCGGCGACATCACCCCGGAGCAGGTCGCCGCACATCGTGAAGCCCTCAACACCCACGAGGCCGCCCTTCAGGCACTCAAGGCCGAGCGCGAAGCAGCCGCCGCCGCAAAGGCAGAGGCCGAGCAGAAGAAAGCCGAGGCCGACAAGGCCGCAGACGTGAACGAAACGCCAGAAATAACACTCCAGGAGCTGGAACAGAAGCAGCAGGCCGCCGCCGAGGCCGAGGCCGAGAAGAAGCAGACGAAGAAGAACGAGCGTGCGAAGAAGGCCGAGGCCGACAAGGCCGGCGCGAAGGTGTCCGAGGAGAAGAAGAAGACCCGCAAGGCCACACGCGCCGCGAAGACATCCGCGAAGCAGACAGCGCAGGCAGCGCAGCAGGCACAGCAGGAGAAGAAGCAGACCACGAAGAAGGAGGCCACCGAGGCCGCCGCAGCTTGACACCAGGCAGGCCGGAGACATCCGGCCGCCGTCCGGGGCTGAATATAGGAACGCGCACCACAACGCCGGAACACCACCGACAGCGCGCCGGGATCGTACCCCGGCAGCCCCACACCGACACCACCGACACCCGCCGCCAGCAGTGAGGAGCGCAGGACGCGCACCGCTGGCACACGGCAGGCACAGCAGGACGGCAGCACGACCCACGAAGGCCGCGAGGAGCGCAAGACGCACGCGACCCGAGGAGGCACAGCGAAAACCATACACAGCAGGGACGCACGCGAGGAACGCCACCACGCCGCGCCGCCGGGACACCGCAGGCCGCAGGGCCGCGGGTGCTTTTTTTGCGCCACTTTTCAGCGCAGCAGGCACAGCCCCGGCGCAGCCCGACCCGGCACAGCCCCGGCACAGCCCGACCCGGCACAGCCCCGGCACAGCCCGACCCGGCACAGCCCCGGCACAGCCCGACCCGGCACAGCCCGACCCGGCACAGCCCAGGCACGGCGCAGGCACGGAGGCGCACCCGCACCCGTTGCACCACGATCCCGCACCCGTAAGCGCGCGAGAAGCAAAAAGCTATAAACGCGAGGCAAACGTGGACGGATTTAGTTGGCGCACCCGTTTCGTCATCTGCTGAAAAAGCGGCCTATCCGGAAAACTCAAGAAGCTCCGGGTGACTGCAAAGGTGGGCTATTGGTAAGCCCACGGGCAAGGAGTGTGCGCGTATGGAACGCACCGCCACACCATCGCAGCGGCGATCTTATTTGAACGACACAGCGCACAAGCCCAGCGCGCCGCCTATTGCCAAGTGCGAGGCGGGCAGTGCCGATGGGCACCCATGGACTGTAAGATCATGAAAGAGCATCTATAAGCATGGGAAGAGTGGACCCTAATTTTGGGGAGTCGTGGAAAAGCTCCTCTGGTCCTGCGTGCGTCCCTTGTGTCCGTTTGGCGACCCCCGGCGTCCGGCCTACGTGTTAGGCCATGGGCGAAGATGTTACTTGACTGCTATTTGTGAAAAGCTGCTTTAGGCAGTTGTCGCAAGGCAGGGACGGGCGGCGCGCTGACGGGCATCCAACGAAGTATTAACTACAACGATGGGGCATAATAATCAGACTATCCTATACGGATGGCCGTGTGTCAGTAGTTAGCAAGAGCTATCCCTGCCAACCGACCTTTGTGTACCATACAGGGATGACTTGCAAAGGAGGAGGTGAAGCAAAGGCTTGCTATGTGCCTACGCACATGGCTCCGGGAGCGAGACCCGGCCCTCTGCCAAACAGATGTAATAAGCCTATGAGTACAAAAACCCTGATCGTACAACTGCGTCCCCGGTTCCAGGAGCTGCGGGACGACCGCGTCTATAAGGAGCGCGATGTCAAGAACATCCTTTTCAACTTTGCCCGTGACCTGGGCTGCGAGTGGTCCGACAAGGATCTGCGCCAGTTCATCGAGACGGCTTTTGATTTTGACTAAAACTTAGAAAACAATGAAAAAGAACACCTATCTGGGCGTGGTCTGCGGACTGCTGGCCGCCGCCCTCATCTATCCATCTGAGCCGGTGTGCTGGCTCGCAAGTATCGTGTGCCTGTGCCTCTCGGCCTATTGGCTGAGCCGTGCAGAAAGAAAATCTGTGTGTTAACCGGAAAACAATCAACTCAAAAAACTTACAATTATGAAAGCTACAAAGAAAATGGCCTATGCAGCTATGGCCACGATTATCGGCTGCACAAGTAGTAACGCTCACGCCGCTGAGCTGGCGGCGCGCGAGGATATGGCAAAGGAGTTCGGACACCTCTATGACGTGGGCGTGGAGTACACGTGGGATCCGTTCGACGGGATGCTGGCGTAAGCCCCCGAGCCCCCTAAAGGGGAGCGTTGAAGGCCCCCGAGCCCCCTAAAGGGGAGCGTAGGGGGTAAAAAATTGAACTCTTGAACTCTTAAACTCTTAAACTTTACTTACGACTATGGCAACTATCACGAACAAGGAGAGGGCAGAGAATTGTCTGCGCCTCTTCAAGAAGGCATCGCGGATGTACTGC
>Ga0326512_10000823_pt1 | contig 26043 bp, 41 predicted proteins | sample 1_2617_0518_D_FD_203652 | JGI IMG/M metagenome (GOLD analysis project Ga0326512, IMG submission 203652) | Bovine rumen microbial communities from UC Davis, California, United States - 1_2617_0518 | ecosystem: Host-associated > Mammals > Digestive system > Stomach > Rumen | place: USA...
CCCACCCCCATACAAGGGAAACAAACGATATTTAGACGAGGGCATTATGTATCCGTTTGGGTATTGTTACACCTTAATAAGGGAAATAAAATAAATATGAAAGGAGTAAATCATGGAACAGGAAGATAGAATTTTTTGGGAGGAAGATTCCGAAGACAAAGAATACGAAGAAATGGAAGAAGATTCTTATAACCATGGTTATGGTTGTGGTTATGACGATGGCTTTATGGCAGGACAGAAATCTCTCATCAATCTGTTAAAACAGGTTGGTATCAATGTTGACCTTGATACTCTGATGAAATATCGGACTATTAAATAAATAAAATAAATTAACTGTCCTAACAGTTATACAAAGAGAAAGGAAACAAAAATGAAAAAAATAAAGACAATCATCATCATTGCAAGTATCGTAGCCTTATCCCTTCTTGTCGCATATGACGAGAGACACGACACAATTCCCTGTAAAGTCGTATCGTCTGACAGCGAAACGGTTTGTATTCTACACCCCAACGGAGAATACTACACGTATTACGGAAGTGTAGGAGATGCAGAGACCGTTCTTGTGGTCTTTGATAACAAGGGAACAATCAATAATCCTTTTGATGACGAGGTAGTAGGGATTAAATAAAATTGAATAAATAATTAAGGCAAGATATAGTCCTTAACTTGTTTAAATAAATGAAAGGAAACAAAAATAAATTTAAGTAAGTTAAGGACGTTTATGTTGCATTAATTGTATTTCATTCATCAAACATTAAAGGAGGTAAAAATGAAATACCCTAAAAAGCATGGAGTGTGCATTAACCGCAAAAAAGCTTATGTTCGTAATGCGGCAAAAAACGAAACAAGGGACGCATATGAATATTATTACAGTCCCGTTGCGGAACTGGAAACTCAGTATCTCCGCACAATAGCAACACTTGCTTATACTCAGCATATGCTTTCTGTAACTACGGAAGAGTGGGCTTATGGTTATGCTTCTGATGAAGAAGTAGAACAGGCCCAAGCGGAAGTAGAGATTACGGAAGTAGAAATGGAATGGCTTGCGAAAGAACTTCGTAACCATAGATAAATTATACATAAAGAAAGGAAAAAAAATAATGAAGAATCAGAACAACACCAACGCAACTGTTAACACAATCACTTCTGTTAAGTACCTGCCGACTGCCACCTATTCTATCTGTGGAACAGTCAAGCACCTGTCCGCTTACATCTGCTATCCCACAATGGAAAGGGCACTCGCCCAGTATTCCAAGTGGAGCAAGGAACGCAGATTATCTGCCACATCCATCATCGTTATCAAGGATGGTGAAAGGGCAGGAAGATTATCTGTTCGCAAGAACAAAACAACAGGGAACTGGGAACTCAACCTCAGTTCCCTGTAAGAAAAGGAGGTAAATATGATTTCTCAGAACTTCGACCCTATCTCACGAGACATTTACGACAAGGTAGAAAGATTTCTGTCCAATTACAAAACATCTACCTTTCCGTCTAAAACAGAACTCCAGAAAAAGGTAGATGCTTTTCTCAAACTGGAAGGAAATACCTTACCTAATAAGGTAGGTATCATTATTTCCCTGTCAAGTTGGGAAAAGGGAATAAACGAAAACTTTTACGAAAGGGATGTTATTCCTTTTGCAATATGGAAAAAGAAATTTATTATTACACTGGAAATTGTCTCACACAACCCAAATCCCCATAAAATCATCTGGATAACTCAGTGGTATTATGATAACGAAGGGTCATACTATAGCAATGAACTAGCCAGTTATGATTTTCCATTTTAAGGAAATAAACATGGCAGATTTAATAGCAGATTTAATTGGCATATCATATTTAGTTTGGACAGTTATAAGAGCCATTAAGTTTTTTATTTTTTTTGAAAGGAGATAAAAATGAAGACTTATGTCTTCCGTTACGTAGGTAGCGGACAAAAGGAAACAATTCACGCAAAGGATAAAGGGGATGCCTATAATAAATTATATGCACGAGGTATTCCCTTTTATGTCGTTGAATTTGTAAGGGAAATATAACTATAAAGAACTGGAAAGGAAATAAAAAATGGCTGACTTTGAGTTTTTAATCTTTCCCGAAGCGCAGAAAAAAAATGGGGAAAAAGTAAATATTTATCCCATTAAAGGATATACCACATCAAGTGGTTACATGGGATACGTAGGAGGAAAATATATCCTCTTTCCAACGGAAAAGGAATATATAGAATACATGAGAGAGAACACAACAGAATGAAACTGATAATATTTAAAACAACTGTCCAAGATAACGGATGGGGGAGTCTTGAAAGTTACCCCAGTGAATGGGATTTATTTCCAGTATTATACGACTTTGATGAGGCAAAAAAGGAAGTCGTTAGAGACTTCCAAAGGGAATACAAAAACTGGGAAGGAAATTGGGGAACAGACTATTACTTCATTATCCCCTCTTTCTATAAAACTGAGACAGTAACCTGCATTACCTTTAATTTTTATATCAAGGGTCTATCTTTCGAAAAAGCCATAAAAACATGGAAGGAAGACAAATATCGGATTGACCCCGATATATCTATTGCATACGATATTGTAGACGTTGACGCTATAAAATAAAATAAGGAGGACAAAATGTTCTTAGTCAAACGAGGGTGGGCAAACGCTCGCCATAGATATAAAAGCAACTTCATGATGAATATTTTATTCACTTCCTTAGAAAGTGCCAAAAAGGAAATCGCTTTTTATAACGGAAGAGATAAAAGATTCAACTCATTAGGCGAATATCTAAAGGATAAAAAAGAAAATCCAAAGTGGTTCAGTGAAATAGAGGATTGGTTTTGTATCCCTAGTTTCAAAAGAACTGCAACTGGATACATCTACTCCTTCCATTTCTACGACAGAAATAAAGTAGATATGGAGGAAGTCCTTTGGACGAAAAAAGAAAGGTATTATTACGATGATGAGGATGCATATGGGGACGCTACTCCTCCTAGAGTGATGCCCGAAGAGTCTCGTATCTTCGAAATCATCGACCTCGATAAACTGGAAAGGAGATAAAATGGCTAAATACATTATCACAAATTTCACATTTCAAGACGCAGAAGATGAAAATTTTGAAATGCCCTTCTTTGAACTCGCCCCTTTGGGGGATGTAAGTGAAGATAAAGACTTCCGCAGGTCTTGGGACTGTAATGGAAAGGTGTTCATACCCAAAAGAATTTTTGGGAGCATAGAAGAGATGGCTGATACCATCTTAGATATGTTAAATAATGAGGCGGATAAATGCTTCGACATATTATTTTATAGGGACTATGAAACGGAAGTTTCTTATTCCCCCAACGGAGGTATAAAAGGGAAAATAACCTATTCAATGAAGGAAAAAGGTACATACACTGGAGAATACTACGAGTATGAAAAGACCGTGAAATATTATTTCAACTTTGTTGACATTGCTGAATATGCCGAAGCACCTACTAAAATTAACGAGGACAAGAAAGAAGATGAAATTAATACAACGGAACATTCTCATCCTCTTACGTATTACACTCGTGGCAATCGCAATAACAGACGAAATGCTACAAAAAAGGCTGAAGCAGACAGAGCCAAAAGTCTGAAACACACCAAAAGAAACGGTTCTGCTTATATAGGCGACCGTGGGAACTTCCGTTCCAAGAAAGGTTTTATGTTTGGTGATTTCAAAGCTAAACCCGATTATATCCACTATAAGGAGTGGACAGAAACAGAAATCAATGAATGGCAGAAAGGGAATGAATAATGTATACGGTAACAACAAAAATCCACTTTACGGATGATGATGGATATGAAGCCCTTATAAGGGAAGACTGGTTTAAAATCAGATATTCCACTTTTAATAAGGCAATAACCGCCATTATGAACAGAGAGCGGAATAGTGAAGAATGGAAAAAATATCCCATCAAAATTCCGTCCATCAAAAAGACAGCGAACGGATATAAATTAAGTTTCCATTATATCCCTACAAACATAGATGAAATGATTGAAAGACGTATCATCTTCTCTATTCACGATATGTGGGAATGGGCAGAAGACCCATATCTTTGCAACAGTAATTACAGTTGTTATGAAATCGTGAACATGGAAACACTTCCTTTAGATGAAGAATTATCCCCCTTATAATTATTCTGTTCATAATGATGATGATGAATAAAGAAAAGGAGGTAAAAAATGTTCATGAACAGATTAGATAACCTGCACTTTCACAGCACTGATTCCGTATCCATCAAAGCGGATGTAGTGAAGGGTGATATGGTCTTTATGGTTACTCTTCACGGCGATGCCACTCTTGAGGAAGACCTCAACAAGTTAATTGATGCTCTTTTAGAATTTACTGGAAGAGACAAGACCTGCAATTAAGACAGTATAAGAAGAAAGAGGTGATTTATTTGAATACAGGATAAAAATAAAATTGTTCTCATTTTACAATTGAATATAGAAATTTACAACTGAATATAGAAAATATAGAAAAAGAAATAAAAATAAAATAAACACAAATAAGGAGAATAAAATTTTATGAAGAACAATACCAAGTCTGTAGTTATCAACGCTGTTTCCGCTAACAACACCATGACCATCAACGTAACCATCAACAATGAAGCCGACATGAACAAATTTATTGAAGCCCTGTCAGCACTGACTGGTGCAGAAGTTACAAAGAAAAGAGGTGGTCGTTTTCACGGACAGTACGACAGAGAAAACTTTTATGTAATTTCCCTGTATAACGTACTTGCCAAGTATGGTATCCGTATCAACTGGGGTAGGGGAATCAGAACAGCCCATCTCAGCGGCAAGCTGTTCACATATTTCGTAGAACAGCTTATGAATGCTGAATCCTACGCAGAAAGGGTGCGTATCTATGATACATTCCATGTCCTTGGACAGGCAAACATGTTCGAAGAGGGCAGAGGTCTGAAGAAGGATATTGTCATGGAGACATATAGCAGAATGAGGGCTACAACCTACAAACCTGCCAGAGAAAAGGTAAAGGCAGATATGGTCAAGTATCTGACTGAATTTCCACTTACGAACAATTTCAGACCTAAATTTACTGGTTATGTCGATGATAAAATCGCACTTGATGAAATCAAGGCAGTTAAGGTAACAACACCTGCAACTGAAACAACTACAGTAGCATAAGAAATAAGAAAGGAGATGGTATAAATAGGTACAGGAATTGTTCTCAGCGGATTTGCCGTAGTGTTCTTAACACTTGTATTTCTGCCTTAAAATAACTAGTTTGTAGCTTGTAAACAACCACAATCAATGATATAATAACATAAATAAATTAAATAAATTATTGATTGTGGTTGTCATAGAGGTTACAAACCTCTGATGCATTAATAGGTTAGTCATGAAAGGAGATAAAAACATGACAAACAACAACTTCTACATGAGAAATGAAGGAAATATTATTGTTGATATTTTCCTTCTGATTCTCTCACCCATCATCTTTATCGCACTGGCAGTATTTTATCTTATGTATGTAATCCTGTACGCAATCAAGTTTTTCATTATTGATAACTTGATTGCATTTGACAACTGATAATCAATTATATATTATAATAAATAAAAAGGAGATAAAAACATGACAACAAGAGAAATGACCATCGCAACCATTAACGAGTATGCTGTTCTTGAAAGAGCGGCTCTCAACGCAGGTGAATACTTCCTTGCAGAGTATTATTACAATCTCCGCATGGAGGCAATTAAAGAGCAGATTCATATTTGCGATTAATGGCATAAATTAAAACTGAATAAAGAGAATAAAAACTGAATATAGAATTAAAATTAAATACGGAAACAAATAAATAAACACACAATATATAAAGGAGATAAAAACAATGGCATATACATTCGTAGTAGGTAACTTTGTAACAGGAACACAGAGCAACGAGAATCCTAAGACGGGGAAGGCCCTTTCTTGTGTAGAGTCCATCAACGGAGATGGTACTCTGAATTTGAGAGTCATCGCCAGTATTTACACTCCCGATGACAACAGAGGCATCCATGTAAATGGATGTTTTAATTACAAAGAACCCGATTTATACCGTCCTATCACTATTTATAAATATGTGGAAGAATATGGTCTTGACCATATTTACTTTATGGAATGGTTCGAGGAATACGGTAAAAAAGAAAAGTATTCCGAAATTAAAGAGGGCACTCTCGTCATCTGTAATGAGAGAGGAAGATATGCATACACAAACGAAAGAACTTTGTGTTATGTCAATAGAGTGTTCTCTTATGGAACTATTGAAGTTACCACCGTTACAAATTATAACGGAACATACAGTGTGGACAAGAAAAATTTCGACACAATAAGCGTTGAGGAATATTTTGGAAGATTCCCTAATGCCCCGATAATGAACGCATATAAAGATTATGTATTAGGAGGTTATTATCGTAGTGGAGAAATAACCCCGAATACAGACGGAGGTGATACCGTTAATGGAAACAACGGTATTATGGATTTAAAACATAGGGAATACCCTGTTTCTAACGAAATTACGGAAGAACATACTGATGCTATGATGCGTGCATATGGTATGTTTAAATACGGTGTCATGCACGATGCCGTAAAGCAGGAAGTAGAAGAGGTAAACAAGGCAAAGGCAGGTATCCGTAATGTGCTGTCCAATGACCCGAATTGGGACAGCGAAAATATGTGGATTCGCCACAGTACTGATTGGAAGAGACCAATCGTAATGCAAAGAGTAGAAGACTTTGCTGATTGGTTCAATCAGGAAATGAGAAAAATTTATAGTGAAAAAAGCCACGTAGAGAGTGGAATGAATGGGATGGAGGTAGAAGATGCTCTGAGAAAAGTGTCTAATACCGTTTCTTTGATGATTCGTTTATTAAAGAACGAAGGTAATATGATTATTGATAAAGACCGTTATGGGTCTGTTTCCTTAAACGGTTTCACCCTTGATTATTACATGGGTGAAAAACAGAGGTTACAGAAGATAAAAGATGCTTTTTATGGAGATAGCTTCTATTACAATGGAAAATATACCTATTTGAGTCTGGAAGACGGTAATCTCTACACCGCAGTAGCATATATTCTTTGCAACCTTTATGATTGGATTGAACATGATGGACACACCATCACTACTGAAAGAGCAAGACAGATAAATGAAGCCTTTGCTAATTGCCATAAGCCTAATGGAAGAAAACTCATTAGAGTTAATAAGGACATGAAGTATTCACGTTTCATGGCTCTCCTTGGTAAGTTGACAGGAGTAGATAAAATCGTGAAAATGGAAACGAGGTCGTGGTATGCAGATGGTGTGTATCATGAAAGGGAAGAAGATACTGGATGGAATAGCAGATTTGCTAAATTCGCTGATGGTATTAATCCCTACGTCATTAAAAGACACACCATCATCAGCACAAACCCTGTAGACTATCTGTTGGCTTCCAACGGAACTAACTGGGTTTCCTGCCATCATCTGTGTAGAGAAGATATGAACAAGTCTGGTTCATATAATGCCATGTACAGTGGTGGTGCTTCGGGTTATATGCTTGACAACTCCACAGTTGTCATGTATATGATTGACGAGACTTATGATGGAGATGAGTTCATGTTCGTTCCCAAGGAACGGAGATGCCTTTTCCACATTGGCGAAGACAAACTGATACAGGGCAGAGTATATCCCGATGGAAGAGATGGTGGAGAACTGGGAGCATCTGAACAGATGCGTATTATCATGCAGACTATCCTTGCAGATTGTCTTGGTGTCCCTAACCTTTGGAAGGTAGAAACAGGCACAAGTGCAATCTATCCTCATGAAATCACAAATGGTGAGAACTACGAGGATTATGAGAACTATGATGATTGCACAATCAGTTTCCTTAAAGGAAATAATTCTGATTATGTAATTCGTCCTGCACACATCACCATCGGAGCAAGAGCAATGTGTCCTGTGTGCGGAGAGCGTCACAATCGTAGAGGATGGCTGTATTGTTCCAGTCACAGTGAGCATTATAATAAGAGAGATGATGATAATGCCAGTTACATGGTTAAGGTCATCGAAGGAAGTGAGGAAAATCGTACTTGTTCAGCATGTGGTCATCTTGTTCACAGGGATGATGTGATACATGATGTTTGCACAGGGAAAGATTACTGCTGTGTTGAATGTGCAGAATCGGATGGTTGCCATTATTGTTTTAATACATCTGATTATCGTAGTAATCATGTGTATTATGATAACTATCACGGAGCATATTTCTATGATAGATATGATAGTCGTATCATTACAACTGATGGTCACACATATATCAACAATTTTACAGCAGGAGAAGCAGGCTATGTTTTCTGTGAAGACATTCGTCGATGGGTAATTAAAGAAGAAGCCCGCTATTGTTTCACTTGTGACAGATGGGTAACAAAAGAGAATTATGAAGAAAAGGAAGAGAAATGTAAGGATTGCGTTAAAGGGGCATAAAAATGAAAATGGATAGTAAACTGTATCTTATGGCAAAAGATATTGCCTATAGCAAAATAAGAGGCGCTCCTGCGGAATTATCTCTTGAGGATACAGTAGTTGAAAATCTTTTAAAAGATGTGATAAATTATTATGGATTAAATGCAATCCGTAATAATTTAAATAAGTTAGAGACAATCTATCTTAAACGAATTGTTGCTGACAAAGAATTTTGGAATGATATAGTCGTTAAATTTAAACCCGCAATAGAAAAATTAATGGAGGAAAAAAAGATGGGTGTTTACAAAGAGTGGCTTAAAACAGTAGAAGAAGGTCTCGCTAAAAAGTGGATGACTGATGAAACAAGAACACAGGAAGAAATTCACAATTTAGCAATCGCAGGTTGCTGTCTGTGGGTTAACGCTCTTGAAGAAGAATGGTCGATTGGAACTATTTCAAAGGAACATGACAGATGGCTCGAAAAAATTACCAGTGATGATGATTACTGGACTGATTGGGAAGAATGGAAAAAGACTGCCAAGAATCCCGAAAATATTGGAATGTCAAGAGAAGAATATAATGCTATGAAAGAAAAGGTAGAGACAATGGCAGAACAGAAAGCAGGAACGGAAACAACAGCAGTAACAACCGTAACAGCCGCAGAAAGAGATAATACAAATACAATGCAGACTTCTTCTTCCACGACTACCAAATCTTGGTATTCATCATCTTATTATAATACAGCCCCTATAGGATTCAGTTATCACGGAAGAAAAAATAAAACAATTCTTCCCGATTTTATTAATATCTGCAAAATGACGCAGAAGACTTTGAAGAAGTACCTCATAAAAGAACTGAAAAAGTATTATGATAAAAAGGACATTTATCCGAGAGATGGATTTGTCTTTGTAAAGGGAGAAATTCCTGTAATGGTAACTGCTCATATGGATACCGTTCATACGGAAGTCATCAAAGATTATTACGAGTGGACAGAAGAGCAGAAAGATGACGCAAAAGGAAGAACATATGAGGTACATGTTCTTTCATCTCCACAGGGTATTGGAGGTGATGACCGTTGTGGTATCTGGATGATTCTTCAAATGCTTGAGTACGGATATAGACCTTTTATTATTTTTAATGAAGATGAGGAAATTGGTTGTGTGGGTGCAACTAAGTTCTGTAAGAAAGGTAATGTTGATTTACATAATATGTGTAAGGAAATCAAATTCATTATTGAATTAGATAGAAAAGGTAAACATGACCTTGTATTCTATGATTGTGATAACGAAGATTTTACCAACTGGTGTGAAGAAGTGACTGGTTGGAAAGAAGCATACGGAAGCTGTTCTGATATTTCTTATCTTGCCCCCGAAATTGGGTGTGCCGCAGTAAACCTGTCTTGCGGATATTATGATGAACACAAAACATGGCACACTGTCAAGATTGAAGAAATGTTCAATACACTTTCTACAGCAATCAAAATGATTGAGGCAAGCGAAAACGTAGAAAGATTTGAGTATGTTGAATCTTATTACTCATATAATTCTAAATGGGGTAGTTATCGTAATAATTATGATTATGATTATGACGATAGCAATTCCGATAAATACGGCACATGTGTCGTTGATTTTGAGTATTGGGTATATGATTCTAAGATGAGTGACTGGACAACAGAATTTGCCACTGTTAGAGGATGGCGATATTCTGAATGTTACGAAAAGTTCTTTAAGAATCATCCTAATACTTGCTATGCTGACATTACGAGACATGTAGAAAGGCATGATTATAGTTATGGTTATAATTATAATAATAATCGTGCTTTCGTCCGTAATAGTTATTATTAAAATCAAACAAAGGAGACAAAAATATGAAGACATTTATGAACAAAGCTGTAACTTATTCCAATCCCGATTTATACAATCATTATCTGTCTGAAATTATGACAGAACTGCCTAAATACAGATATGATTGTGATTATCATTATAATCCTACAACGGAAGGGGTAAAAGCCATTCTTGATGAATATTTTGCAAATAAGGGATGGCTTTATCCTGTATTCGAAAGTCATCCTCAGTATAAAGGAAATGGTCAGATTGTGTTTTCATCTGACTACCATAGAAAGGTAAATAAGATAGGTGTACAGCAGTTCTGTGAATGGTGTTGTGATATTCTGTTAGATATTTATAAAGAAAAAGCCCCTCGTTTAATGGGAATGACTTATAATGAACTGTGTTTATATTACCGCAAATTAGATACAATTTGTGATAGTATGATTTACATGTCTGGTATTGAAATTGGACAGAGTAGAATTGATTGTCGTGTTAATAATATGACAGCTAGTGATATACTTGAAGAAAAGAGAAAGATATATCTCTTAAAACTGGAATTATGCACAAAGGTCAAAGAAGTATGTACTGAAAATAATTCGGGACATATTGCAAATGAAGATGTAAATAGAATTAATATTTTATTTAACATCTTCAATTATATATCAGATAATGTAATGAGTGTGGCAACGGAAGATTTTGCTGAAGTCATTAATTATTATGGAAGAATGGCAGGATATAATAAAATCAAGGCCGTAAAAGGACAGAAGGTCTCTCGTATCATTAACAAAATTTGCCGTATGTTAGGGATTGACAAGCATCCCGATTACGGGAAAAGAATTGCCCAATTAGGAGATGATATTAACGAGATGCTTATTCGTAGACATACAGTAATTAGTATCAATCCGTGGGACTATCTGTCCATGTCCTTTGGTGATTCATGGTCTAACTGTTCTACCATTGATAAAATGAATGACAGACATATCAATGGAGAGCATATTTATCACGGAGACAGTGGGTCTGGAACATTATCTTATATGCTTGACCCCTCTACTGTCATTTATTATATGGTTGATGAATCATATTCTGGAAACGAATATGAATTACAGCCTAAAACTCACAGGTGTCTTTTCTATCTTGGGGAAGATAAAATGATACAGGGTAGAGTTTATCCTAAAACAAATGACGGTGATAATACCATCTACGAAGAAATTCGTACAATTATGCAGAAAGTTGTTTCTGAAATGTTCAAAGTAAATAATCTTTGGACAATGAAACAGGGAGCGTCAGCTTGCGGTTCTGTAACAGAAACTTATGGTACGCATTATCCCGATTATACTAGATATGATTGTTGTACTGTATGTTGGCATAATAATGGTATACAGGTTTATAAGAACAATAAACCTATGATTATTGGTCACAATCCCATCTGTATCCAGTGTGGTAGAGAACATACTGAAACTGACTACATCCAGTGTAGAAGATGTAGATAAATCAGATAATCAATAATATAAATAAACAATATTTTCAAAGAAAAAGAAAGGAAAAAGATATGACAACATCTATTGAAAACATGGTTAATGAAGCAGTTAATGGTATTATCAGAATAGAAGCTGAAACACTTTTAGAGGAATATAATTATCCTTATAGTAATCATGGGTTACAGACTCTTTTTTCCACTTATGCGGAAAATAAAAAGAAACTGATTGGTCTGTTTTCCAAGCACCCCAACTGGAATCCCGAAAGACTTTATATCAGTTTTTCTGCTGACCTGCACAGAAGTTGTGATATTGGAGTTATTAAAAAATTCATTGAATGGATTCTTACGGAAAATATGAAAGAAGCCAATAAAAAAGAGTATAAAATTGATGGAAAGGAATATCGTGAATGGTTTTGGGTATCTAATTTTACTAATAACGATAAAGCTAAACAAAATGTAAAGATAATTGCTGATAAGTGTGTTCGTCTTTTTGATTCATACTATGATATAGGTCATTCTTTATATGTTCTTCCCGAAGATTATCAGAAATTTGCTACTTTTGAGAATTTCTTTAAATATTTAGAACGTAGAGTTGAAAACTCTCCTGTTTTAACATCTAGCGAGAATGAAAATGAAAGCTTTAATGATGCTGAGTATGTTAATAATTTATTCAGCTTTTTAAAAAAGGAAAATGGCAATCCTTTACTCCGTGTTCAGAATGGACAGAAATGGAGTAGAGTTGCTAATAAAATTTGTACAATTTATGGTTATAACAAAATCGTAGATATGCAAACTGTTTCTTGGGAAGTAAACGGAGAACTCCATTCTCGTACACAGGATAAGGGATATAACTATCAGTTTGCCGCATTCGCTGATAGTATTAATCCTTTTACCATCACAAGGCACACCGTACTCAGCCTTAATCCTATTGATTATTGGACTATGAGTTTCGGTACTAACTGGGCATCTTGTCATACGATTGATAAAGAAAATATGAGACATTCTTCCAATAATTACAGTGGATGTTATTCTTCTGGAACGGAAAGCTATATGCTTGATGAAAGTTCTTTCATTATGTATACAGTTACTCCCGATTTTGATGAAACTAGAGGACTGGAGAATGCCGATAAGGAAAGAAGATGTGTATTCTTCTACGGAGAAGATAAGCTGATTCAGTCTCGTGTTTATCCCGATGGTCGTGACGGTGGAGATGCTTCTATTGCAGGTGATTTTAGAAGCATTGCACAGAAGGTCATTGCTGAATGTCTTAATGTCCCCAATCTTTGGATGTTGGAAAGGAAAACCGCAGGTCATTATATTAATACGGTTCATGGTTCGACCCATTATACAGATTATAATTATTATAGTGATAACACTGTATCTTTCTTAAAGAGAAGTGAAAATGATAATGAGAAAAATGTTAAAATGATTCCTGTAGGTCATGAGCCTATTTGTCCTAATTGTGGAAATTCCCATACATACGAAGAGAATATCTTATGTCCTGTCTGTTGTGACGAAGGAGTTGTTTGCGCTGAATGCGGTGCGGTTGTCGATAGAGAAGACGCAATTTATGATGAAGATACAGAAAGATATTATTGTGACAGTGATTGTGCAGGAAGAGACGGTTGCTATTACTGTGAAAATGTAGATGAATATCATAGTGAACACGTTTATTATGATGACTATCACGAAGAGTACTTCTATGATAGATATGATGACTATATTGCAACCGCAGACGGTTCTATTTTCATGGATTCAGAGAGTGCCGCAGATGCAGGTTATGTTTGGGTCGAAGCTGAAAGTGATTGGTATCATGAAGACAAAGTAGAATATTGTGAGCATTGTAACGAATATGTTTTAAGAGAAAATTATAACTATGAAAAAGAAATGTGTGATGATTGTGCGGAAATGAAAGAAGAAAAGGAGTAATAATGACACAGGAAGAAATTAAAAATCTTGGAACAAAAATTGTTCTGTACTATGTCAATCATTATTGTGAAAATGAGTGTCTGAAAAAGGCACTCATTTCTAGTATTAAGGGAAGGAGGTGATAATATCTATGTCTGATGATTATATTTGGGAATTAAGGAGAATATGTAAGTTAAAGGGATATATCCCTAAACCCTGTCCCTTTTGTGGAGGAGAAGCACAATTAGAATACGTACATGCTCCATTCGTTACTCTTAAAACAAGTGAAACTAAATATTTAGGTATATATACGACTGTTCAATGCACTGATGCTTTTTGTGGTTGCAGAATAGGGAATTATGAAGACCCTATTATGGCTATCAATGCTTGGAATAAAAGAACGGAGGTAAAATAAATAAATACTATCACATTATCCTGTCCTATTTGCGGATTTGATTCTGCATTAATTGAATCTGGTCATGAATCTTATGTTGATAAAGACGGTAATTTACAATATACACCAACTCTTTATCGTGTCCAATGTAAAGATGTATATTGTAAATGTTCAACAGGTAAATATGAAAATGGATGGATGGCTATTGAAGCATGGAGCAAAAGAACAGGGAATAAAATAAAACCTAAAACAGGACACTGGATTGAACATGAATGGGCTGAAGAAGTAGGAGAATATCTTATTTCAAATTACGAATGTTCTGAATGTCATACATGGAAAAGAGAAGCAAGCAGTTTTTGTCCCGATTGTGGAATTAAAATGGGAATATATAGAAAATAATAAAATTTTTAAGGAGTAAATTAAAAAATGGAAAATTTAACAGTTACTTTAACTGAAGAAGAATGGACAATAGTAGTAATGCTAATGTATGATGGAAAATCGTGGCTTGATGAATTTTGGGAACAAAGAGATGAACTAACAAATTATGAAAGACTTGGAGCTAAAAGACGAGCCGCAAAAAAAGTTATAAGAAAGTTAAATAAAATACTTGAATTAGAAAAAATTAAAAGTAAATAATTAAATTTATAAGAAATAAAATAATTCTTGACAACTAAATAAGGAACTGATATAATACATATATAAATAAAAATAAAAAAAGAAAGGAAATCAAATTATGAAAATTATGAAAGAAATCAATAGCATCGAATACTTTGACGCATGGAGTGGTGGAAGAGATACTCTTAATAAAGTCATTGAAGCAGGTAGTCAGTATGTAGATGCCCTTGATGATTTAATCTATGAGTATTTTGGTGATGAACCTATTGATGAAACTACATTAAATGATTTCTTGTGGTTTGATGATGACACCATCTTTGATGCGATTGGATTAACCGAAGAAGAAGATGACGAAGACGAAGAAGAAGAAGAAAAAGAAGAAACCATGAAAATGGTAGAAATTACAGAAGATAGAATTGTATTCGATAACGGACAGACCATTACATATACTAATTTGAGAAATGACGCTCGCCCCAATTTTCTTGAAGCAAAAATGGATAAGGATGAAGAATTTTCTAACCCTCTTTGTTTTGAAGAATGTCCAGATGGCGGATTTTGGTTTGGTGAAGGAGACCATGGAATGACATACATTTCTTATAAGAATCCAAACGGAAGTCGTTCTAAGGATTTCATTGATATTAAATATAATGGAGAATCTGTATTTCATTTTTAACTAAAAAGTAAAAACAATAAATTAAACATATATAAAGAAAGGAATTAAAAAACTATGACAAACAACACAGCACTGGCAACCATTAACACAGCAATCGTAGCAGACAATAATTCTCATATCATTGGTAAGGACAACAAGGGAAGGGATACAATTATCCCTATGATTACTTCCATTGAACAGTATTCTACACTGTTTCCCACACAGTCTTGGAGCGCACTTACTCCTAGAGATATGCTTTGGGATGGTGTAGGTAAGGATGTGTCTCATTGCCTTAGCACGGATGCCGTATTCGAACTGGCAGGTTTGAACTACGGAATTAAAAAGGTTCCTACCTATATTAAGAGAGGTGACTTCTACGACAACTCTCTCAATGGTTTCGACCTCATTGCACAGGGTTCTGAACTTATTCAGATTCCAGTATATGCTATTGTCAGAGATGACAATGTTACCTATCTTGGTAACGGAACTGAAAGACTGAATCCCCTTGCAAATGAAAAGACAAGGGAACTTTGTAATGTCCTGTTCAGTCTTGGATTCAGATTTGAGAACGCAGGAGTGTTCGATGGAGGCAAGGTAACATATGTTTCTATGAAGTGGAAGGGAGATGTACTTTCTGGAGAAGTAATGGACTATTATGTAGTCATTATTAACTCCTTTGATGGTACAAAGCCCTTCGGTATCTACATCACACCTGTGCGTATCTCTTGCAAGAACACCATGAATCTTGCAATTAAAAAGGCAGTTAGATTCTGGAAGATTAAGCATACTCGTACCGCAGAAATTCGTCTGAACGAAGTACAGCAGTCTCTCATGGCATTTGACCATTATATCAAGGGACTGGATACGGAAATTGACCGTATGAAGATGCTCACTATCAATGATGATAAAGTAAAGAGTTTCTTCGAAACACTGTTTCCTATTGAAAATGGCATGACTCAGCGTATGATTGATAATGCCATGAAACAGAGAGAAGAACTTGCATACAGGTATCTGAACGCTCCCGACCTTGATGGTATGGAACAGAGTGGATTCAGACTGATGTGTGCTGTTACGGATTTTGCAGACCATACTGCGCCTCAGAGGATGACGCAGAACTGGAAAGCAAACCGTTTCCTCAAAAACATGAGCGGAGCAAATGAACTGATTGATATGACTCAGCAGTTCATTGACAGTCAGTTCTAATATGCAACTATACTGCATAAAATATATTTATGCAGTAAACACGCATAAATTAAATTAAGGGATACAGAAATGTATCCCTTAATTTATAGAAAGGAGATAAATAATGCCCTTAGATAGAGAAACAGAAAATATTAATATTAAATTAATTATCACAATTTCATTAAGATATGACCATCATTTTTGTGTGACCTTAAAGAAAACAGATAATTTAACGATGGAAGATATGAAACATTTATTAGACCTTTATACATGGTTTGATATGATGGATGTATGGTCACAAGGAAATAATTGTTTTTCAAAAAAATATGAACTTCCTAATACATTACAAGATTTTTTATATTCATGTGATTTTGACCATACCGTATATAAGAAGTTTAATTCAAAAGAAGTAATTATTATTAAATATTATTATTAAAGAAAGGAGATAAAAATGGGAAGTTTTTCTTGGACAAGAGCAGAACACACAACTAAAAGGTCAAATCTTACAGCAGGAGATAAATATAAAATTCTTGTTCCTAAAGAATTTGGTGGTGGGTATATAAAGGATATTTATTATGATTATGGTTATATCTTCGCAAGCGATAATGATTATAATAAAAATTGTAATTGCGGATATTATGATGCCAATGGTAGTTTTTATTCAGCAAATTATTTTAAAGGATTTGCTAAAAGTGAAGATTTTTATGACCTTTATGGATTACTTGCATGGTGGAATAAAAAAGATAAAAATCTTCATCTTAGTTATGATGATGGATTTGGAGAACCTATGAGTACATTAGGTTTCTTAATATTTGGTAAAACTTTTTTACAAGATAACCGTTGCAAGGGAATTGATATTGGATGTTATGATGAACAGATTGATAGATTAAAATATCCTTTAAAACTTGTATCTGCAAGTTATAAAGGAACATATGAAGATTGTAAGGGAAGAAGTTATGGAGACCCTAATCAAGGTTTCGTTAAATGTTACTGGACTCAAAATTACGATTATATTTTAAAAGCGTTAAAAAATGCGGAGGAAAATTAAATGAGAGAGCAGAAAAGGAACGCAAGAAAACAGATATTAGTAGGGAAACAGGCAGATGGTATTTATGTTTCCAAAGAAAAAGACCTTAAACAGTATAAAAGAGAGGCATCTGCTATTGCAAAAGATTTTGGATATGAAGCAGTTATGCCTGATGTGTATGACAAAATTAAAAATGCAACATCATGTTTGCAGGTCGCAAACATTATGACACGTTGTAGGAAAGCGTCTTAAAGATAAATAAATTAAATTTATATATAGAAAGGAACTATAAACCATGATGAGAATCACAACAACAACTACAACAATCGTAACAACAACTACAACAATCGAAATCCCTCACAAGACACCTAAGAAGATTAAGAACATGAATCCTATCTACATTAAGGGAAGGATACAGAGGATGCTTGAACTTCGTGATTACTGGTTTCAGCATCTTGATGAAGCGCATGTAATTCTTCAGAAGGGAAACAGCAAAACAGGTCAGAACTGCTATACAGTATCTCTGATTCCTATTGCAGATTGTCCTAATTGTAGCGGTTGTTGGGACAAATGCTATGATATTCTGAACGTCTGTTTTCAGCCCGATGTTCAGAATGACAGAGCAAGAAACTCTGCTATCCATAAGGCAGATATCAGAAGATTCTGGTATGAAGTAGAACTTCAGCTTCGTGCTCTGTTTATAACAGAACTCAGAATCAATGTAGGAGGTGATTTAACTGAAGAAGATTTCTACTACGTAAAAGAACTGGGAAAGAGAAATCCTAAGTGTGACATTCTCTTCTTCACAAAGAATTATGACGGAATTAATTCTTTCCTTGACAAGAATGAATTTCCTACCAATGTAAAACCTATTATGAGTGCATGGCCTGAGATGGAAATGCAGAATCCTCATAATCTGCCTTGTAGTCATGTTCTGTTTGCAGATGGAACAACAACAGCCCCCGATTTTGGAGCAGTTTTTTGTAATGGAAATTGTTCTGAATGTCACTTTAATGAAACAGGATGTTGGACACTCAGGAAAGGTGGACATGTAATTTTTCCTGCACATTAAAACAACAAAAAGGAGATAAAAAATGAAAACAACCTATACAGAAACGATTCAATATGCTGATTTTACGGAAACATTAAATTATCTTATTGATTTAGAGGGTATCAAAGAAGAAATCAATCAACTTAAAATGGAAGTAGATATTTATACTATTTTAGCTTATGTCTATGATTTATTTCAAAATAATTATATCCCCGAAAGCATAGAAGAAGAATTGTATACATATATAGACCCTAAAGATAAATATAATGAATATAGTCCTGCTGAATATTGGTGGAGTATAGAAACACATAACAATCCATTAATACCATATTGTATTTAAGAAAGGAAGATAAATAAAATGACAGAATTAGAGAAATATAAAAAGGCATTTTCAGTAGCATGTGAATTATTAAATGGAGATTGTTTGTTTGGAATAGATGCTGAGACCATATCCAAAGAAATGGTAGAGAAAAATGGAATTGTATCTTGTTTTCAATATGAAGAATATATTTTAAGCAATCTTGAAAAATTAACAGGAGAGGAAGAATATAATTAAATGGAAGAAAAATATTTAATGCCCGATGAATATGACATTTATCTTGAAGGACTTCGTAGGAGCGGAGTAACTAATATGTATGGTGCTTCACGTTATCTGGAATACGAATTTAGTCTTGATAAATATGAGGCAAGAGAAATTCTTGCATCATGGATGAAGAACTATGAACACATTGATTATTCAATGTGTACAGATGACCAGTTTGATTATGATTATTGGATTTTTGGATAAGGAGAAAGATAATGATTAGAGTTATTTCAGATGATTGTTATTATGTAGCAATTTATGATTCTACAAAATATACAGAAAAAGAAGCATATGATTATCTTTGGTTATATATATGGGAAGGGGGTAGTATAGAAAAGAAAGATGGAATTGTAATTATGCGAAAAGATGATTGGCATAAATTACATGAAATGATTTTAAAAGATTACACACCAAAGGAGATTTAAATATAGAAGAAAGAGTTAAAGAGTTAGAAGCTAAAGTTGAAGAGTTAGAAGCTAAAGTAAAAGAACTTGAAGAAAAAAATGACGCAAATACAACTGATATAATTGCAATAAATCATACTATATTAAAAATGCTTACAGCAATAGAAAATAATGTCACTCTTATTAAAAAACTTACTATGCTTACAAGTAAATTTACATTATTCAAATAAAGAAAGGAAACAAAAATATGATAGCATTAGTTGTAGTACCAGTAGGAATTGACACAGAAGTTGAAGTGTATACTTTCCAGAAATGGGAAAAAGCAGTTGACTATATGGAAAAGATGTTTTATGAAGATATGAATAATGAATTTAGTTTTAATTTAAATAAAAATGATACTTGGATTGACCTTGAATCGGGAGAAGCTAAGTTATGTTATACTGATGGAAGTTATTATATGTATACAATAACTTATGTAAGTAAGAAATAAAAATAAATAAATTAAATACTTGACAACTGAATAATGAATTGATATAATACACGTATAAACAAAAACAAATTAAAATAAGAAAGGAAAAAACAAATGGAAAACATCATGAACACAAACGAAGTAACTGTAAACGTAGCAACTGAAAACACAGAAGTAAACGCAAACACAGAAAAGGAGATGGATACTATGACAGAAACAACTATGAACACTGAAACCACCGCAACTGAACTGACTGATGAACAGGTACTTGACATTATTAGGGAAGAAATGAGTTTTGATTTTGATAATCTTGAGCGTTATGATAAGCGTTCTCTTCCTTGGTCTGTAAAGCAGATGGTTTCCTCTATGGTTAAGGGAAACGCAAGATTTGATAATACCGTTCAGAGAACACTGGTATGGAATAATGAGAAGAAGTCCAGACTTATCCATACAGCAATTCTGAATCTTCCTTGCCCTCCGCTTTACGCTAATGTTTATACTAATCCCGAAACAGGGAAAAAGGTATATGATTTCCTTGATGGTAAGCAGAGAAGCCATGCCTTTAAGGAATTCCTTAATGATGAATTCGAACTGACGGAAGTACCTGTACTGGTCTTTACTGATGGAAAAGAATTTGACATTAACGGATATAAGTTTTCTGAACTTCCCGAAGAGATGCAGGATATGATTAAGAATTACAGTCTTAATATCTCTACAATGGAAGACCTTAATGATGACGAAGTATCTGACCTGTTCTACATCCTCAATAACGGTGTTGCACTTACTAAGATTGAAGTAAGCAGAGTTAAGGCAAAGGCTCTTGATGCTGTTAGACAGGTAGCTTCTCATCCTCTGTTTGATACTATTCTGACAGATAAGGCAAGAGCAAAATATACTAATGAAGACATTGTTGTTAAGGCATTTGCACTTCTGTTCAACGAAACTGGTAACTCTCTTGAAAATAAGGACATTCGTCCTTATATGGAAAGAATGGAACTGGATGAAGCAGATATTAAGGGAATGAACAATCTTCTTACTATTGTACAGGATATGTATATTATGGAAATGGCTAAGAATACTCCCGAAGCTAAGAAAGTGGCAAAGAGAATTACTACAAGGACACATCTGATTTCTCTGATTCCTTACATCCACAGAGGATATAAGGAAAACAGAACTGTGGCTGATATGGTGGCTTGGGTAGAAAGTTTCTTTAGTACAACAACTAGAAGTACCACTGTAAGCGAAGCATATAACATGGCTTGTAAGACAGCTTCTAATAGCAGAAATTGTGTCTGTGCAAGAGATGATGAACTTAATGACAGTTATGAAGCTTTCTTTAAAAATTATGTTCCCGTAACTGAAACAGAAGAGGTGGAAGAAGAAGTAGCATAATATAATACATATATAAATTAAATAAAAGGGAATTGGCAATAGCTGATTCCCTTTTATAATAAAGAAACATTAAATAAAATAAAGAAAGGAAAACAAATGAGAACAATTACAATCACTAAAAATCTTTACACTTTTAATGAACTGTCAGAAAAGGCAAAAGAAAAAGTTAGACAGGATTATTTGTCAGATGAATTCAGAACAGAAATTTTCTCAGAAGATTGTATATATAAAATAAATGAACTTTTTCCTAATAGTGATTTAAAAATTCAGTTTTCTTTATGTGGCTGTCAAGGAGACGGATTTAATATTTATGGAGAAATTTCTTTTACAGATTTAATAAAAAATCTGGAAAATAAATTTTCTGAAAAAGAAAAAAAGTTTTTAGAATGGGCTTTTTGGGAAACTGGAATTAATTCTTTTAAAATGCCATATAATAATTTATACTGTTATTGTATTGCCCATAGACATGATTTTATGGAAAAGGTATTAGATACATTAGAATATTATGGTATAAGAGATATTAAAGAAGATGTATTAGAAAAAATGACAGAAGAAGCTAGATTTTATATCGAGAAACTCTGTAAAGATTTTGAAGATACAGGTTATGACTTTTTATATCATGCTTCTGATGAAGAAATCGAAGATTGGGCAGATGCAAACGGATATGAATTTACGGAAGATGGAAATATTTTTTTCTAATATTAAAGGAGGGATTTAAATGACATTGACAGATTTCCACTATTTTGATTCTAATAACACAGAAATCATAAAAGAAAATTTATGCAACATTATTACTTCCGCATTAAATAATAATTATGAATATGGAACTTACCTTGGAGCCGCTAGATGCGGGCAGGTATGTTTTAATTTTAATTCTTATGCAAGAGAAAATTTCATTGAAGTTAATTTATTAATTGGAGATAATGAAGAAGATGGATATTTTGTAGAGATATGTACAGTATATATTGAAAAGAATAATGAAACATTTACAGAAAAAGATTTAAACCATCTTATTAACTATATGATACGGGAAAAATCTGATTATGTATCATGGGATGGTGAAACAATTACAGACAAACTTAATATGTTTTAAATAAAGAAAGGAATAATAATTATGAAAGAAGAAACAAGAACAAAAACTATTACAAAAGAATATAAAGTTTATACAGCTTATGATGGAAAAGAATTTAGTAATTCACAGGACTGCATTATATATGAGAAATATAGATACCGTGGAGATTTTCGTGATAATATCCCTAAAGTGGTTTTTGCAATTAATTTAAATGATATTTATGGAGATATTGGTAAAGATTGTTATAATGATTTTAAGGGAAGTTGTGTTGTTTTTAGAGCCATTCCTATTGCCAATGAAAAGGAAATTGAAATTATTAATGGATTTCTTGCAGAACAAACTAATTATGCCAATTTCCTTGATAAAAAGAAAGTAACCAATGATAAGATAGGAAAAACTATAATCATTGGAGAAGATAGCGCAGGTTTTTGGTATGCTGATGATTTAACAGTAGACATTATTCAAGAGAAAGTAATGTCCTCTTTTAAAAATATTAAGGAAGATTTAAAAACAATAAGAGAAGTTTGGAATTAAGAAAGGAATTAGTAAAATGAATTTTGATATTAATAAATTTAGTTTTTATACATATAATGATGTTTCTCATGAAGAAGAACAAGTCACAAAGGAAGATTTCTGTAAAGCTATTAATGAATGGCTTTTTGAAGAAATAGATAATTACGGATATTATACTGGTTGTGCTAGATGTGGTGAAGTGTGTTTAGATTTTAATTCTTATTCAAGAGAAGGATTTATTGAAGTAAACTGTCTTGTAACAAATAATAGTGAGGAATTTACCGATTCTTCGTGGACACATTATAAAGAACTTTATACAGTTTCTATTGAAAAGACAGAAGTACCTGCAAATCAGTATAACGAAGAGATGTTATATAACACGATTAAGCATATTTTAGAATGTGCGGAAGAAAAGAAAAAAGAGTTTCTTTGGTTTCAAGATGGAGAAACCGTTGAAGAAAAATTAAACAAAAGACTTAATATTTTTTAAATAAAGAAAGGAAATAAAATAAATGAAGGATTTACAGAAAATTTTTAAGGAATGTCTTAAAGAATGTGATGACCTTAAAATCGAATATGGTAATATTATAGGGATTACTATTAATACAAGAGCCAAACGAAGATGGGGACGAACTCATAGAGTAATAGATGATTTTTATATTGATATTTCTGCTATTCTTTTAAGAGATGATGTGTCTGATGAAGCTACAAAAGATACAATAATACATGAAATCCTTCATACCGTAGATGGATGTTATAACCATAAAGCTAAATGGCAAGCTATGGCTGATAAAGTTAATAAGGCTTATGGTTATAATATTAAACGTTGTACTAGTGCAAAGGAAAAAGGAATTGATTCTTCATTAATGGAAGTTGAACATCACAAAACATATATTATTAAATGTGAAAAATGTGGGATAGAAGCTGTCAGACATAGAAAATCTGATTTAATTAAATACCCACATCATTATATTCATAGAGATTGCGGTGGTCATTTTATTAATGTAAATTAAATTAAAGGATAAAAGGATAAAAGTAAATGAAACATAGAAGAAAGAAATTTGAAGTACATACTTGTATTTGTCCTAATTGTAATAAATCAATGTATGTGCCTAGAGCAGTAGGTAGTTTTAGAGCGAAAGGACATCAGAAAAAAATTTGGTGTCCTTTTTGTAAAGAGAAAATTAATTTTACTGAAACATTTGGTTGGGAAGAAGGGAGTGTAAAAACCATGAGTGGAGATATATGGTAATATAAATAAAATAAATATATAAATGATTGACAATTGAATATTAACATAATAAAATGACATTAACAAAAAGAAAGGATATATATTATATGAGGGATGTATTTGCTTTAATCGGTTTAATAATATTGTTTATTTATTTTTTAAATAGGAGAAAGTTAGAAAACAAATTAATAAATTACCAAAGAAGACAAAAGGCTTTAGCAGAAGGAAAAAATTTATATACAGATTCTAAATTTTGCATTAGAGACACAATAACTAATCGTCCTCTTTATAGGCTTTTACTTCATACAAAGGGTTATAATGGGGAATATTGGTGTTATAATGCTGATATTTTTAATCCTCAGATACATAGTAAAATAGGAAAAGATAAATAAATAGAAATATATTAGGAAAGAGAAAACATTATGAATAATCAGAGAAGAAAACAAATTAAAAATATAGAAAGAAATATTGATATTGCATATAATACATGTGATGAATTTCTTATTGACAGTATTATAAGTGATATAGAAAGTGTTTTAATGGAAGAAGAATCTTGCTATGATAATTTACCAGAAAGTTTACAATATAGTGAAAGAGCATATAAAATGGAAGTGGCTATAGATAATTTACAAGAAGCTATTGATACATTAGAAAATATAGATTTTGATGTTGATGATTTTGATGATGACTGGGATAATGAAGATGAAGACGAAGATGAAATATTCAGTTTTAACAGTAATGATGATGCTTTATTTGAATTAGAGTCCGAAATAAAAACAAGTTTAATAGAAGCAAAAATGTATTTAATAGATGCTAGAACAGCATAAAGAAAGAGGTAATATAAAATGACGGGTAAACAAGATTATGAAGCTAAAACAATTAGACGTATTGAAGCACTTATAAATAAAAATCCTAATAAACCTTATTTAAAAGGTTTCAGAGGATATTTAAGTGAAACCAGTTATAATTCCTTATATACATATATGGGATATGTTGTTAATTTCATTGATTTTTGCAAGAAAGAAAATATACAAGAACTAACTATTGATGACTATTCTGATTATTTATATAGTTTGAGAAATAAAACTCCATCTTATCAGTGTGCTGTTTATGGAGCATTAAAAAGATTTTCTGAATATTTGTATGCTTCTGATAGAATTGAAAAGGATTATATGAAATATATTAAACGTCCTAAATCTATAGAAACTCAGAAGACAAAAGCTAAGAGAGAAAACAATTATTTAACATCAGAAGAAATCAAAGTATATATTGATAATATTAAAAAAGGTATTACTGCCACTGGTTATGTTCCTAATGACGAATGGTGTACTAGAGATTTAGTAATTGTTTTAACTTTTTTAACTACTGGTATGCGTTGTTCTGCATTATTTAAATTAGATATTGATGATATTGATTTAGATAATAGAACAATTACTATTACTGATAAAGGAAGTAAAGTTATAACGTATTATATTACTGATGAAATGGTTGAAGCTATTACAAATTGGTATTATTATAGGAATTCTCTTGTAGATACAAATGAAAGAGCCTTTATTATTTCTGACCGTAGAAAAAGAATGGGACAATCTGGTATTGCTAGAGTAATTCAGAAGTATGGTATTAATATTGAAGGTAAAAAACTTTCTCCCCATAAACTTCGTGCTACTTATGGGACTCAGCTTTATGATGCTACAAAAGATATTGTATTTGTTCAGAAAGCTATGAATCATAGTAATTCTCATACTACTGAATTATATATTCGTGGTAAAAATGATGAAGCCAAACAAATGGCGGCAGA
>Ga0326512_10000825_pt1 | contig 26026 bp, 40 predicted proteins | sample 1_2617_0518_D_FD_203652 | JGI IMG/M metagenome (GOLD analysis project Ga0326512, IMG submission 203652) | Bovine rumen microbial communities from UC Davis, California, United States - 1_2617_0518 | ecosystem: Host-associated > Mammals > Digestive system > Stomach > Rumen | place: USA...
CGCTCTGCGTACCATCACCTCTGGTCGTGCTACCAGCTCTATGGAGTATGATCACCACGCACCACTCTCAAGCTCAATCGCCAAGGCTGTTCTTGAGGAGGTTAAGGGTCGCGCAGACCTCGTATAATTGACAATTTCACTATTTGACAATTTGACTATTGCTGTTGAGTTGTCGAATAGTGAATAATATAACGCTGTTGAGCAAATGACTCTTTAGCAGCGTAAATAGTAAATTAGTTAAATAGTAAAATTGTAAAATTTAAACATGAGTCAGAAAATTCGTATCAAGCTGAAAAGCTACGACCACAAATTGGTTGACAAGTCAGCAGAGAAAATCGTGAAGGCTGTAAAGGCCACAGGTGCTATCATCAGCGGTCCTATACCCCTTCCAACTCACAAGCGTATCTTCACCGTTAACCGTTCAACCTTCGTAAACAAGAAGGCACGTGAGCAGTTCCAGTTGTCAGACTACAAGCGTCTGATCGACATCTACAGCTCAACAGCCAAGACTGTTGATGCCCTGATGAAGCTCGAGCTCCCCAGCGGTGTAGAGGTAGAGATCAAGGTGTAGTATTTACTATCCCCATGTATAGAGCGGCGCGTCCAGAGCAGGATGCGCCGTTTTTCAAAAGAAACAAGTTTTTCACTTTGATAATTATTCTAGCTATGAACAAAAAGGTATTAGTTTTACTGTTTTGCTTACTTGCAAGCAGTGCTTTTATAAACGCACAAGAAGTAAAGAAGAGTGATCTGCAGCAGAAAGCAGAGGCTATTGACCCTAAAAAGAATATCGCGGGAGCTCGTTCTATGTATATCCATGCCTTCAACGACTACTCCAACAAAGGTCAGATCCATCAGGGTGTAGAGTGTGCGGTGAAGGCTACTGCCTTGTACTATAAGGAGAACTTCTACAAGGAAGCCTTCGACCTGCTCCGTAGTGCTGATAATGCCGTCAATGCAGCTAAGAACATGTCACCGGGTGATAAGGCTGCTGCTCATTATCTCGTCACCAAGGAACGTCTTCAGATGTATATCAAACTGAGAAAGTACGAGAGTGCCAAGGATCAGTTGAATATCCTGGAGAACCTTGCCAATCAGACTGACGGCGAGAATGTGAAGAACGATCTGCTTTATACGAAGGCTATCTTTTATTATACCTTTGGTCAGAACGCACAGGGAAATGCCGTGTTCCAGGAGATGGCAAATAAGTTGACTGCCCAGAAGGAATACGACAAGGTGGATGAGGTATATCAGACACTCATCGCCAACGGTCGTAAGAGCAATAATGCCAATATGGTGGCACAGTCGTACAGCAACTATATTGCCTGGAAAGACTCTGCCAGTGCCATGAAACATGCTGATGAGATAGCAGCCCTGAAGAAACAGATTGCTGACAATGAGGCTTCTATTTCAGAGAAAGACAGCTCGTTGACAACACGATGGATGATCATCGTCGGTCTTGGTATCCTTGCTGCTGCACTGGCAGCTGCGCTGGTGATTGGTGCACTTGTCCTGCTTCGTTTCATCCTGCTTACTCGCAGACAGAAGAAGACCATCAAACTGGCAAACGAGAGTAACGCCCTTAAAGCAAAGTTCATAAGTAATATTTCTGCTCAGCTGGAACCGACATTCAAGAAACTTGATAATCGTCTGCCGGAAGTGAAGGCCCTGTTGGATTTCTCGAGTCATATCCAGACCCTCTCTGAGTTGGAGAATTCTCCGGCAGAAGAGCTGGAGATGGAGGATGTACAGATCCAGCCGTTCTGTGAAGGTCTGATGGATCAGATCCGTGACAAGGTGAAGAGCGACGTGACACTCACCGTTAACGCGCAGAAGATGAGTGCAAGGATAAATAAGGATTATGTGGCGCATATCATTCTCCATCTGTTGAATAACGCTTCAGAGTTCACTCCCGAGGGAGGAACCATCTGGCTGGAATTCAAGAAACGTGGTCCTCACACCCATCAGTTCCTTGTTGCTGATACAGGTGTCGGCATTCCTGAGGAGAAACGCGAAGATGTGTTCAAACCGTTCCTTGAGATCAGAGACCTTACCACTGGCGATGGTCTTGGATTGCCTATCTGTAAGCAGATGGCACTGAAAATGAATGGTGATCTCGACATCGATAGTCAGTTTACAAAAGGTACACGTTTCGTGTTAGATTTGCACGTTTAGAAACTTTTTCTGCCTGTTACTTGATTTTTTCATAAAAAAGTTGTATCTTTGCAACCGAGATTTATCAGACGGATAAAGAGATGGAGGAAAAGAATAATTGTATAGCCAAGAGCATTACGCTTTCAAATAATGTGGCTGACGTACCTATCCTGGCCGGTTTCGTTGAAGAGGTGTGTGAGGAGGCAGGCATCAATATGGCCACAATGATGCAGTTGAACCTCGCTATAGAAGAGGCTGTGGTGAATGTCATGGACTATGCTTATCCTGCTGGAACAGAAGGAGATGTGCTTGTTGATGCTAAGGTCGACAACGGACAGTTGCACATTATTATCACCGACAAAGGCACACCTTTTGATCCAACAGCGAAGGCAGATGTCGATACTACACTCTCCGCGGAGGAAAGAAATATCGGTGGTCTTGGCATCCATCTGATAAGGACAATCATGGATGATGTTATCTATGAGCGTGTAGATGACAGAAACATTCTCACTCTAATAAAGAAGATACAATAATCATTAAACATACGACAATTATGATGAAGACAACATTCAAAGAAGAAGGAAAAGACCTGGTGATGTATTTTGAGGGCCGTCTGGATACCTCAGCTGCTGCTCAGACAGAGCGCGAGATGCAGGTGCTTTACAATTGCGATGGTCATGATGTCATTCTTGACTGCACACAACTTGAGTATATCTCTTCAAGTGGTCTGCGCCTCTTCCTCAGCCTGCTGAAAGCTGCAAAACCAAAGGGAAGTCATGTGTATATCACTGGCATGAACGATAACCTCCGCCAGGTTTTCGCAATGACAGGTTTTACGAACCTCTTTGAATTCAAATGAGTGAATTCTCCCCTCGCATAGAGGCTTTCCTGGCAGAATTCCGTTCCCGGCAGGAGGAGTTTAAAAACTTGTCGGAGCAGGTGTTTGACTTGCTCCGGCATGCTCTTGATGGACAGGGAATAGAGATCAATACCATCGAGTGCCGTGTGAAGTCAGAGAAGTCGTTTGTGGTGAAACTGGGACACAAAGGGGAGAAATATCATAAATTAGAAGACATAACAGATCTTGTTGGCCTCAGGGTGGTCACTTATTATACCGACGATGTCGACAAGGTTGCCGCAATCGTGAAAAACCTGTTCACGGTGGATTGGGAGAAGTCTGTTGACAAGCGCAAGCGTCAGTTGGATAGCTTCGGATATCTTTCCCTCCACTATATATGCAGACTTCGTGAGGGCAGTTGGCCATTTGAGATTCAGATGCGTACTGCATTACAGCATGTGTGGTCGGCAGTAGAGCACGACATTGGATATAAGGGCGATGTGAAACTCCCTCCCGAGTATCAAAGGCAGTTTAGTCGTCTTGCCGGTATGCTCGAACTTGCCGACGTGGAGTTCAGTCGACTGCGTACCACCATGGCCGACTATCGTCGGCATGTCCGTGCTCTTGTGAAGTCCGGACGACTTGACGAGGTGCCTCTCTCAACCGATTCATTTAAGAGTTATCTCGAACTCCGTCCTTTCGAGAGGTTGAACAGACGGATAGCTGCCATAAACCAGGCAGAGCTCTATCCTTCTTCACCTTTACCTTTCATGCCTTTATTGGAAAGTTTTAAGCTGGAGACTATTGGGGATGTCCATAACTTCATTGAGGAGAATACAGAAGATGCCTGTCAGTTGGCTATCTCTGCCTTGGCAATGACAGACCTTGATATCCTGTCGGATACAATAGGACTCCAGAACCTATGTTTCGTGCATGTGCTGAAACAAGGTATGGGCAGGGTAGGGGTAAAATATATATATGATGTCATCAATGGTGAGCAAGAATCTAATTTCGTTCTTGCCGATATTATAGTAAAACAAGCCTCCAGTTTGCCATTCATGCAAAAAATATCCAATTCGGATGTTAAATAATTATAAAATTGTTTGCAGGAATGGAAAATTCTTCGTACCTTTGCAGCCGCTAAAGTGATTATTGCGCTGGCAAAATGCCATCAATACGCTGAAACAGAACGGTTTAGCCTTCGGAAAGAAGGACGGAACTGATTCTACTTTTTGTGCGTTTATGGGTGTGGAGAAAGCAAAGTGACACTGAAAGAAGTAACATTTATATATTAACATTATTAATTTTTAAACTGAAATGCCAGGATTAATTGGAAGAAAAATCGGAATGACATCCGTTTTCAGTGCCGACGGTAAGAATGTACCGTGCACTGTTATCGAAGCTGGTCCTTGTGTTGTAACTCAGGTTAAGTCTGTCGAGAAGGACGGCTACAAGGCTGTTCAGCTCGCCTTCGGAGAGAAGAAGGAGAAGAATACCACAAAACCAATGATGGGTATCTTCAAGAAGGCTAACACAACACCAAAGGCCCACTTGGCCGAGTTCAAGTTTGATGCCGAGTTGAATCTCGGCGACATCGTTACAGTCGACGTTTTCGAAGGCGCCGAGTTTGTTGACGTTGTTGGTACATCTAAGGGTAAGGGATTCCAGGGCGTTGTGAAGCGTCATGGTTTCGGTGGTGTAGGCCAGAGCACTCACGGTCAGGACGACCGTCTGCGTAAGCCAGGTTCTATCGGTGCCTGTTCTTATCCCGCTAAGGTGTTCAAGGGAATGCGAATGGGCGGCCAAATGGGAGGTGACAGAGTGACAACTCAGAACCTCAAAGTGTTAAAGGTAATTCCAGAGCACAATCTTATTCTCGTGAAGGGAAGCTGCGCTGGTTGTAATGGTTCAACAGTATTAATCAACAAGTAAGATGGAAGTTAGCGTATTAAATATCAAAGGTCAGGAGACCGGACGCAAGGTAACTCTCAGCGAGGCTATCTTCGGCGTTGAACCAAATGATCACGTTGTATATCTGGATGTAAAGCAGTATCTCGCTAACCAGCGTCAGGGTAATGCTAAGTCAAAGGAGAGAAGTGAAATCTCCGGTTCTACTCGTAAGCTCGGTCGTCAGAAGGGCGGCGGTGGCGCACGTCATGGTGATATCAACTCACCTCTGCTGCGTGGTGGTGCCCGTGTATTCGGTCCTACTCCCCGTGACTATGGCTTCAAGCTTAACAAGAAGGTAAAGGCTCTCGCCCGTAAGTCTGCTCTGACATACAAGGCTCAGGAGAATGCTATCGTTGTTGTAGAGGATTTCAATATGGATGCTCCAAAGACCAAGGAGTTCGTTGCTATTGCAAAGAACCTGAAGATCGATGGCAAGAAAGCTCTCTTCCTGATGTCAGACACTAATAATAACGTATATCTGTCAGCTCGTAACCTTCAGGGTTCTGAGGTTATCGAGGCTTCTAAGCTCAATACCTATAAGGTAATGAACGCTGATGTGGTTGTAATCACAGAGAAGTCTCTCGAGACCATCGACGGTATCTTAAACAAGTAATAGGAGGCGTAGTATATGGCATTCATTATAAAACCAATGGTCACTGAGAAGATGACCAAGATTACAGACAAGTCATCTGTTGAGCGCACCTACAAGGTGAAGGGTCAGGAGAGAACCAAAAAGGCTGAGACTAAGTATGGTTTCATCGTAAAGCCCGAGGCTAACAAGATCGAGATCAAGAAAGAGATCGAGAGTCTGTATAATGTGACAGTGTTAGATGTGAACACGATTCGCTATGCCGGCAAGCGTTCATCACGCTATACAAAGGCAGGTCTGATCAAAGGTCAGAAGAACGCGTTCAAGAAGGCAATCGTTACTCTGAAAGAGGGCGACGTAATTGATTTTTATAGCAATATTCAATAAGAAATGGCAGTACGTAAATTAAAGCCCGTAACTCCGGGTCAAAGACACAAGATTATTGGCACGTTCGAGGATATTACTGCATCCGTGCCAGAGAAGTCTCTCGTTTACGGTAAGCGTTCTACCGGTGGTCGAAACAACACCGGTAAGATGACTGTCCGCTACATGGGCGGCGGTCACAAGAAGAAGTATCGTCTGATCGACTTCAAGCGAGAGAAAGATGGTGTTCCAGCTGTAGTAAAGACAATCGAGTATGATCCTAACCGTTCAGCTCGCATTGCACTTCTTTTCTACGCTGATGGTGAAAAACGTTATATCATTGCTCCTAATGGACTGCAGGTTGGTGCAACCCTGATGTCTGGTGCGGATGCAGTGCCCGAGGTGGGTAATGCACTTCCACTTGCCAACATCCCCGTAGGTACAGTCATCCACAACATTGAGATGCGTCCTGGACAGGGTGCCAAGCTCGTTCGTTCGGCAGGTAATTTCGCTCAGTTGACTTCTCGTGAAGGTAGCTACTGTGTTATCAAACTCCCTTCAGGTGAGACTCGTCAGATTCTCTCAGCTTGTAAGGCTACTGTAGGTAGTGTAGGTAACTCAGACCACGCTCTTGAGCAGTCTGGTAAGGCAGGTCGCAGCCGTTGGCTGGGTCAGCGCCCTCACAACCGTGGTGTTGTTATGAACCCACACGATCACCCAATGGGTGGTGGTGAAGGACGTCAGTCTGGAGGTCACCCACGTTCTCGTAAGGGTCTGTACGCTAAGGGTCTCAAGACTCGTGCACCTAAGAAGCTTTCAAACAAGTACATCATTGAAAGAGCTAACAAGAAGTAATCACGAAGTTAATTAGAGTAAATTATGAGTCGTTCATTAAAGAAAGGTCCATACATCAACGTATCACTCGAGAAGAAGATTCTCGCTATGAATGAGAGTGGTAAGAAGAATGTAGTTAAGACATGGGCCAGAGCATCAGTGATCTCACCCGACTTCGTGGGACACACAGTTGCAGTTCATAACGGTAACAAATTTATCCCTGTCTACATTACTGAGAACATGGTAGGCCATAAGCTGGGTGAGTTTTCTCCAACCCGTCGCTTTGGTGGACATGCCGGTAACAAGAAGTAATCCCAGGGAGAATTAAACATTAAAATTAAGAATTAACAATGGGAGCAAGAAAACATATTAAGGCTGAAGAAAGAAAAGCAGCACTTAAAACACAGTATTTTGCCAAGCTGAAAGGCTGCCCCTCTTCACCCCGCAAGATGCGCTATGTCGTGGACATGATCCGCGGTATGGAGGTTAATCGTGCACTGGGTGTGCTTCGTTTCTCGAAGAAGGCAGCAGCAGCTGATGTAGAGAAACTCCTTCGCTCTGCTATCGCTAACTGGGAAGCTAAGAACGATCGCAAGGCTGAGGATGGTGAGCTGTTCATCACTCGCGTATTCGTTGACGAGGGTGTTACAATGAAGAGAATGAGACCGGCACCTCAGGGTCGTGGCTATCGTATCCGTAAGCGCAGTAACCACGTTACTCTGTTCGTTGACGCTAAAACTAATGACGTAAAAGAATAAGTATGGGACAGAAAGTAAATCCAATTAGCAACCGTCTTGGAATCGTTAGAGGTTGGGATTCAAATTGGTTCGGAGGCAAGAACTTCGGAGATAACCTGGTAGAGGATCAGAAGATCCGTAAGTACCTGAACGAGCGTCTTGCAAAGGCGAGCGTATCGAAGATTGTCATCGAGCGTACACTCAAGCTGGTTACCATTACTATCTGCACAGCCCGTCCGGGTATCGTCATCGGTAAAGGTGGTCAAGACGTTGACAAGCTGAAGGAAGAGCTGAAGAAGCTCTATGATAAGGAGATTCAAATTAACATCTTTGAGGTTAAGCGTCCAGAGCTCGACGCTACCATCGTGGCTAATAACATCGCTCGCCAGATAGAGGGTAAGATTGCTTACCGTCGTGCTATCAAGATGGCTATTCAGAACACGATGCGTGCAGGTGCCGAGGGTATCAAGGTACTTATCTCTGGTCGTCTCAACGGAGCTGAAATCGCACGTAGCGAGATGCTCAAGGAGGGTCGTACACCACTGCACACCTTCCGTGCTGACATCGACTACTGCCACGCTGAGGCCCTTACAAAGGTTGGCCTGCTGGGTATCAAGGTGTGGATCTGCCGCGGTGAGGTTTATGGTAAGGTTGACCTTGCACCAAACTTCGCTCAGGAGAAGAACAATGGCCGTGACCGTGGTCAGGGTCGTGGCGGTGACAGAAAGTTCCGTAACAAGAAGAAGTAATAACTGTTAAAAGAAAGAAACTTATTATGTTACAGCCAAAAAGAGTTAGATATAGAAGACCTCAGGACGGACGCGGCAACAAAGGCAACGCCCACAGAGGTACAACACTGGCCTTCGGCAGCTTTGGTATCAAGACACTTGATGCAAAGTGGATCGACAGCCGCCAGATAGAGGCAGCTCGTGTTGCCATTAACCGTTATATGAACCGTGAGGGTCAGGTATGGATCCGTATCTTCCCTGACAAACCAATCACTCGCAAGCCTGCTGACGTGCGAATGGGTAAAGGTAAGGGAGATCCCGCAGGATGGGTTGCTCCAGTTACTCCCGGTCGTATTCTCTTCGAAGTAGAAGGCGTTCCTTTTGACATCGCTAAGGAGGCTCTCCGTCTCGGTGCTCAGAAACTGCCTGTAAAGACCAAGTTTGTAGTAAGACGTGATTACGATAAAAACGCTTAATTAGAGTATGAAGATCAAAGAAGTAAAAGAGCTCGAGACCAAGGATTTGGCAGAGCGCATCGAGGCTGAGGTTGCAAAGTACAACCAGATGAAGTTGAACCACGCTATCTCACCACTGGAGAATCCATCTCAGATTAAGGCTACTCGTCGTGATATCGCACGTATGAAATCAGAACTTCATCAGAGAGAACTTAACAAATAACAATGGTCCAGATGGAAACAAGAAATTTAAGAAAGACAAGACAGGGTGTCGTTATCAGCAACAAGATGGATAAAACCATTGTTATTGCCGCCAAGTTCAAGGAGAAGCACCCTATGTATGGTAAGTTTGTCCAGAAGACAAAGAAGTATCACGCACACGATGAGAATAACGAGTGCAATGTAGGTGATACCGTACTCATTATGGAAACCCGTCCTCTGTCAAAGACAAAGAGATGGAGATTAGTTCAAATCGTAGAAAAAGCTAAGTAATTATGATACAGACAGAATCAAGACTTACTGTTGCTGATAATAGCGGTGCACGCGAGGCTCTCTGCATTCGTGTACTGGGCGGTACCAAGCGCCGTTATGCCAGCGTAGGTGATATCATCGTTGTGTCTATCAAGAACGCGATCCCTACAAGTGACGTGAAAAAGGGTGCAGTATCTAAGGCTTTGGTTGTTCGCACAAAGAAGGAGATTCGTCGTGCTGATGGTTCTTACATCCGTTTCGACGACAATGCCTGTGTACTGCTGAACAACGCTGGTGAGCTCCGCGGTAGCCGTATCTTCGGTCCCGTAGCCCGTGAGCTCCGCGCCGTGAACATGAAGGTCGTTTCTTTGGCACCTGAGGTACTTTAATAGTAAAGAGTAAAAAAGTAAAAAGTAAAGAAGAAATGGCAAAGTTCAATATTAAGAAGAATGATACAGTCGTTGTTCTGGCCGGTGAGGACAAGGGCAAGACTGGTAAGGTGCTGAAGGTCTTGACCGATAAGCAGCGTGCCATCGTTGAGGGTGTAAATATCATCAACAAGAGCGCAAAGCCAAGTGCCAAGAATCCTCAGGGAGGCTTCGAGAAGGTAGAGGCTCCTATTCACATCTCAAATATTAGTTTGATTGATCCGAAGAGTGGCAAGGCTACCCGCGTCGCTATCAAGCGCGAGGGCAAGAAGGTTACCCGTATCGCTAAAAAGTCAGGGGAGGAGATTAAGTAATGGCAAATACAGCACAGTTAAAGCAGGTTTATAACGAGCAAATTGCTCCAGCCCTGCAGAAGCAGTTCAACTATGGTTCAAAGATGGAGATTCCCGTTCTGAAGAAGATCGTCATCAACCAGGGTCTGGGAGATGCAACTCAGGACAAGAAGATCATCGACGTAGCCATCAATGAGATTAGCGCCATCTGTGGTCAGAAGGCCGTTGCTACATACTCAAAGAAGGATATCGCCAACTTCAAGCTTCGTAAGAAGATGCCTATCGGTGTTATGGTAACACTGCGTCGTGAGCGCATGTATGAGTTCCTCGAGAAGCTCGTTCGCATCGCTCTGCCACGTATCCGTGACTTCAAGGGTATCGAGAGCAAGTTTGATGGTCGTGGTAACTACACACTGGGTATCCAGGAGCAGATTATCTTCCCAGAGATCAATATCGATTCAGTAGACCGCATCCAGGGTATGAACATCACCTTCGTTACCACAGCAAAGACTGACGAGGAAGGTTTCGCACTGCTGAAGGCTTTCGGTCTTCCATTCAAGAACAATAAAGACTAAGAGATATGGCAAAAGAATCTATGAAGGCCCGTGAGGTCAAGCGCGCTAAGCTCGTTGCCCGCTATGCTGAGAAGCGTGCGGCTCTGAAGAAGGTGATTGCTACATCTGAGGATCCTGCTGAGGCATACGAGGCAGCTCGTAAGCTCCAGAGCATTCCAAAGAACGCTAACCCCATCCGTCTGCACAACCGTTGCAAGATCACAGGTCGTCCAAAGGGATATATGCGTCAGTTCGGTCTTTCTCGTATCCAGTTCCGTGAGATGGCATCTAGCGGTCTCATCCCTGGAGTAAAGAAGGCCAGCTGGTAATTAATCGCTCAAGCAAAGAGAGACATTTTTTATTATTAATATTGTCGGGGCAGTCCCGATCAATTAAAAACTTTATTTTATGACAGATCCAATAGCAGATTATCTGACCAGACTCAGAAACGCAATCATGGCACATCACCGTGTCGTAGAGGTTCCTGCGTCTAACTTGAAGAAAGAGATCACAAAGATCCTCTTCGAGAAGGGTTACATCCTGAACTACAAGTTCATTGAGGATGGTCCTCAGGGCACTATCAAGGTAGCTCTGAAGTATGACCCAGCAACTCGTGAAAACGCCATCAAGTGCCTGAAGCGAGTATCAACACCAGGTCTTCGCCAGTATACTGGTTACAAAGACATGCCGAGAGTAATTAACGGACTTGGAATCGCAATCCTTTCCACGTCTAAAGGTGTAATGACAGACAAAGAGGCCGCTGAGCTGAAGATCGGCGGTGAGGTTCTTTGCTACGTTTATTAATTGGAGGATAGAATATGTCAAGAATAGGAAAATTGCCAATTAGTATTCCCGCTGGCGTTACTGTTGCTCAGGACAAGGACGGTGTAGTTACCGTAAAGGGTCCTAAGGGAGAACTTTCACAGAAGGTTGACGCATCTATCAAGATGAACATTGAGGATGGTCACATCACATTTGAGATCGATGAGAACAGCCCTGTAAACATCAAGCAGAAGCAGGCTTTCCATGGTCTGTATCGTGCACTTGTCAACAATATGGTTGTTGGCGTTAGCGAGGGTTATAAGAAGGAGATGGAGCTCGTAGGTGTTGGTTACCGTGTTTCTAACCAGGGTAACATCATCGAGTTCTCACTGGGTTACACTCACCCCATCTTCATCCAGCTTCCTAAGGAGGTAAAGGTTGAGACAAAGATGGAGCGTAACCAGAATCCTCAGATTATCCTCGAGTCTTGCGACAAGGCGCTTCTCGGTCTGATCTGCGCTAAAATTCGTTCTTTCCGTATGCCTGAGCCTTACAAAGGAAAGGGTATTTTGTTCAAGGGTGAGGTTATCCGTCGTAAGTCGGGTAAGTCAGCATCAGCTAAGTAACTTTAATTGATTGAAGATTATGACAACGAAGAAAGTAGAAAGACGAATTAAGATCAAATATAGAATTCGTAAGAACGTATTCGGCACAGCCGAGCGTCCCCGTCTGAGCGTGTTCCGCAGCAACAAGCAGATCTATGCTCAGGTTATCAATGACTTGGAAGGTAAAACACTCGCATCTGCATCTTCTCTGGGTCTGGAGGCAATGCCAAAGATCCAGCAGGCTGAGAAGGTTGGTGAACTCGTAGCCAAGAAGGCCCAGGAGGCTGGCGTTAGCGCTGTAGTCTTCGACCGTAACGGTTACCTGTATCATGGCCGTGTAAAGTCTCTGGCAGACGCAGCTCGTAAAGGTGGACTTAAATTCTAAACGATTATGGCAATGAAAAATGTTAAAGTAAATAGTGACGTAGAGTTGAAAGACAAGCTGGTTGCCATCAACCGTGTAACAAAGGTTACCAAGGGAGGTCGCACCTTCACCTTCGCAGCTATCGTTGTTGTCGGCGACGGCAACGGCATTATCGGCTGGGGTCTTGGTAAGGCAGGTGAGGTTACCGCCGCTATCGCCAAGGGTACAGAGGCAGCCAAGAAGAATCTTGTGAAAGTTCCCGTGCTCAAGGGTACAATCCCCCACGAGATGGAAGCCCGCTTCGGTGGTGCTCAGGTATTCCTGAAGCCCGCAGCAGCCGGTACCGGTCTCGTTGCCGGTGGTGCTATGCGTGCCGTACTTGAGAGCGTAGGTATCAAGGATGTGCTTGCAAAGTCAAAGGGTTCATCAAACCCTCACAATCTGGTAAAGGCTACTATTCTGGCTCTGAGTCAGATGCGTGACGCTTATACAGTAGCTGGCACACGTGGTATCAGCATGGAAAAAGTATTTAAAGGATAAAGGAGAAACAGATTATGGCAACAATTAAGGTTAAGCAGATTAAGAGTAAGATCGGTTATCCGGTAGACCAGAAGCGTACGCTCCAGGCTCTCGGCCTGCGTAAGATCTCTCAGGTTGTTGAGGTAGAGGATACTCCTTCAATCCGTGGTATGATTCGCAAGGTACACCACCTGGTGACCGTAGTTGAGTAATTAACAATTAAAACAAGATTCGATTATGAAACTGAATAATTTAAAGCCAGCTGAAGGCTCAACCCATTCACGTCGTCGTATCGGTCGCGGACCTGGTTCAGGTCTGGGTGGTACTTCTACCCGTGGTCACAAGGGTGCCAAGGCTCGTTCCGGTTATAAGAGAAAGATTGGTTTCGAAGGTGGTCAGATGCCTCTGCAGCGTCGTCTCCCGAAGGGTGGTTTCAAGAACATCAACCACAAGGAGTACTTTGCAGTTAATCTCTCTACTCTCCAGAAACTTGCTGAGGAGAAGAACCTCACCAAGATCGGAATAGCAGAGCTCGTAGCAGCAGGTCTCACCAATGGTAAGGAGCTTGTAAAGGTTCTGGGCAACGGTGAGCTGAAGGCCAAGATTGACGTTGAGGCCAACGCATTCTCAAAGACTGCCGAGGAAGCAATCAAGGCAGTAGGTGGTAACGCAACAACTATCTAAAGAAAATGAAGAAGTTTATAGAGACACTGAAGAACATCTGGAAGATTGAGGATCTGCGTATGCGTCTCCTCATCACTCTCCTGTTTGTAGCGATTTATCGTTTCGGCTCGTTCGTGGTACTTCCTGGTATCAATCCAGCCATGTTGGATAAACTCCAGTCACAGACTGCTGGCGGTCTGATGTCGCTGCTCGATATGTTCTCCGGTGGTGCATTTTCCAATGCGTCAATCTTCGCACTGGGAATCATGCCTTACATCACAGCTTCTATCTTAATGCAGCTGCTCGCAGTCGCTGTACCTTATTTCCAGAAGATGCAGCGTGAGGGTGAGAGCGGACGTAAGAAGATCAGTGCCTATACCCGTTACCTTACGGTGGCCATCCTGGCCTTCCAGGCTCCTGGTTACCTGATCAACCTGAAGATGCAGTCAGGAGCAGCCCTTGCTTCGGGTATCTCCTGGCCTGTATTCATGGTTCCCGCTGTTATCATCCTCGCTGCTGGTAGTATGTTCATCCTCTGGTTGGGTGAGCGCATTACTGATAAGGGTATAGGAAATGGTGTCTCACTGATCATTATGATCGGTATCATTGCCCGTCTTCCACAGGCATTCATCCAGGAGGTTACCTCTCGTTTCACCGCTATCACTGGTGGTGGTCTCGTGATGTTCCTCGTCGAGATTATCATTCTCTATGCTGTTGTATGTGCAGCTATCGTTCTGGTACAGGGTGTCCGCAAGATCCCCGTACAGTATGCAAAACGTCTTGTAGGCAACAAGCAGGTAGGCGGTGCCCGTCAGTACATCCCATTGAAGTTGTTCGCTGCTAACGTGATGCCAATCATCTTCGCACAGGCTATCATGTTCATCCCCCTGTCACTCGCACAGTGGATGAATCCTGAGAATACCTCTTGGTTCCTGCGCACGATGCTGGATCACCACAGCTGGCTGTACAACTGCATCTTTGCTGCACTGATCATCGCATTCACCTATTTCTATACGGCTATCACTCTGAATCCGACACAGATGGCAGAGGATATGAAGCGCAACAACGGTTTCATCCCTGGTGTTAAGCCTGGTAAGGAGACTGCAGAGTATATCGACACCGTGATGTCACGCATCACCCTGCCTGGTTCTCTGTTCATTGCCTTCATCGCTATCATGCCGGCTTTCGCTAGCCTGCTGAACGTACAGGATGCTTTTTCTCAGTTCTTCGGTGGAACATCACTTCTGATTCTCGTCGGTGTAGTGCTCGACACACTTGCACAGATTGAGTCTCATCTGCTGATGCGTCACTACGACGGTCTGCTCAGTTCTGGTCGTATCCACGGCCGTGGTATGGCAGCTTACTAAATCTTCTATGAAGATATTTCTGAAGACTGAAGATGAAATAGAGCTAATGCGCCAAGCGAACCGACTCGTCGGTAAAACGCTTGGCGAATTGGCTAAACATATAAAACCGGGTGTAACGACCCTCCTGTTGGATAAGATTGCCGAAGAGTTCATTCGTGACCACGGTGCTGTTCCTACATTCAAAGGTTTCCCAAACCCCTACGGAGGACCGTTTCCTGCCAGCATCTGCACATCAGTTAATGATGTAGTGGTGCACGGCGTCCCTAACGCTGAGACAGTACTCAAGGAGGGAGATATCATCTCCGTTGACTGCGGTACACTGCTCAATGGTTTCAATGGCGACTCTGCCTATACATTCTGTGTTGGAGAGGTGGCCGATGACGTTAAGCAGCTGCTCAAGACAACAAAGGAAGCCCTTTACCTCGGTATCGAGGCAGCTCAGGCAGGACATCATCTTGGTGATATAAGCTATGCGGTGCAGAGCCACTGTGAGGCACAGAAATACGGTATCGTACGTGAGTTGACCGGTCATGGCATCGGTCGTGAGATGCACGAAGACCCGCAGGTGCCCAACTACGGCCGCCGAGGCAACGGTGTGATGCTGAAGGCCTCGATGTGTATCGCCATAGAGCCGATGATAACGATGGGTAAGCGTGACATCTGGCTTGACAAGGACCGCTGGACCATCCGTACTCAGGATGGCAAGCCCGCTGCTCATTTCGAGCACACCATCGCAATCCGCAAGGGTAAGGCTGAGATTTTATCATCGTTTGAAGAAGTAGAGGAAATAGAAGGTAAACTATATTAAAGTAAGAATGGCAAAGCAAGGTGCTATAGAACAGGACGGAACAATCGTTGAGGCATTGTCTAATGCAATGTTCCGCGTAGAATTGGAGAACGGTGTGCCCATCATCGCCCATATCTCGGGTAAGATGCGCATGCATTACATTAAGATCCTTCCAGGCGATAAGGTGAAGGTAGAAATGAGTCCTTATGACCTGACAAAGGGTAGAATTGTATTCAGATACAAATAAACAAGAGACAAGAATATGAAGACAAGAGCATCATTGAAGAAGCGTACCCCAGACTGCAAGATCGTACGTCGTAAGGGACGCCTGTTCGTTATCAACAAGAAGAACCCAAAGTACAAGATGCGTCAGGGTTAAGAAGATTTTATGTTAAATAAGCATAAAAAGGTAACGGAATCTCAGAAATTCTGTGTACCTTTGCATGCTTTTTAGCAGAAATTCGAATTTTATTTAATTATTTTATCACATTTAGTTTAACAAATGGCAATAAGAATTGTTGGAGTAGATTTGCCCCAGAATAAGCGTGGCGAAATCGCATTGACCTATATCTATGGTATCGGTCGAAGTAGTTCAGCAAAGATATTGGATAAGGCAGGTGTCAGCCGCGACCTGAAGGTAAGCGAGTGGAGTGACGACCAGGCAGCCAAGATCCGTGAAATTATCGGCGCTGAATTCAAAGTAGAAGGTGATCTCCGTTCTGAGATCCAGTTGAATATCAAGCGACTGATGGATATTGGTTGCTATCGTGGCGTACGTCATCGTAACGGTCTTCCCGTTCGCGGTCAGAGTACCAAGAATAATGCTCGTACCCGTAAGGGAAAGAAGAAGACTGTTGCCAACAAGAAGAAGGCTACGAAGTAATTCTAAGTTAAACCATTAAAGTAGATTAAGAATTATGGCAAAGAAAACAGTCGCTTCTAAGAAGAGAAACGTGAGAGTAAACGCCATCGGCCAGCTCCACGTACACAGTTCTTTCAATAATATCATCGTATCACTTGCCAACGACGAGGGTCAGGTTATCTCTTGGTCTTCAGCTGGTAAGATGGGTTTCCGTGGTTCAAAGAAGAACACTCCTTACGCTGCTCAGATGGCAGCAGAGGATTGCGCAAAGGTTGCTTACGACCTTGGTCTGCGCAAGGTAAAGGCTTATGTAAAGGGTCCCGGTAACGGACGTGAGTCTGCTATCCGTGCTATCCACGGTGCCGGAATCGAGGTAATGGAGATCGTTGACGTTACTCCACTGCCACACAACGGATGTCGCCCTCCAAAGCGTCGTCGCGTATAATAGAAACAATACATTTATATTTTATAGAGAATTATGGCAAGATATTTAGGACCGAAATCAAAAATTGCCCGCCGATTTGGAGAAGCCATCTTCGGCCCGGACAAAGTTTTGTCTAGGAGAAACTTCCCTCCTGGACAGCATGGCAATAACCGTCGTCGTAAGATGTCGGAGTATGCAGTCATGCTGGCAGAGAAGCAGAAGGCCAAGTATACTTATGGAGTACTTGAGCGTCAGTTCCGTAATATGTTTGAGAAGGCTGCAAAGGCCGACGGTATCACCGGTGAGGTGCTCCTCCAGTTACTGGAGAGCAGACTCGACAACGTTGTGTTCCGCCTTGGTATTGCTCCTACCCGCGCTGCTGCACGTCAGCTCGTTGGTCACAAGCATATCACTGTAGATGGTCAGGTAGTAAACATCCCATCTTACGCTGTTAAGCCTGGTCAGGTTATTGCTGTTCGCGAGAAGTCTAAGTCACTCGAGGTTATCGAGGCAGCACTCGCTGGTTTCAACCACAGCAAGTATCCTTGGATCGAGTGGGATGAGAACTCTAAGAGCGGTAAGTTCCTGCACAAGCCAGAGCGTGCCGACATCCCTGAGAACATTAAGGAGCAGTTAATCGTTGAGTTGTACTCTAAGAACTAAATCATTAAATTAATGGCGATATTAGCATTTCAAAAACCTGATAAAGTCGTAATGTTGGAGGCCAACGACAAGTTCGGCAAGTTCGAATTTCGTCCATTGGAGCCAGGATTCGGTGTAACCATTGGTAACGCCCTCCGCCGCATTCTTCTTTCATCGCTCGAGGGCTATGCCATCAACACCATCAAGATTGCAGGTGTTGAGCACGAGTTCTCATCAGTACCTGGTGTAAAGGAAGATGTAACCAACATTATCTTGAATCTCAAACAAGTGAGATTCAAGCAAGTTGTTGAAGAATTCGAGAACGAGAAAGTCAGTATCACGGTCGAGAATTCTACCGAATTCAAAGCCGGTGACATCGGCAAGTATCTGACTGGATTTGAGGTGCTGAATCCCGATTTGGTGATTTGTCATTTAGATTCCAAAGCCTCGATGCAGATTGACCTTACGATCAACAAAGGTCGCGGATATGTACCCGCTGATGAGAATCGCGAGTTCTGCACCGACGTTAACGTAATCGCAATCGACTCTATTTACACACCTATCCGTAACGTGAAGTACATTGTTGAGCCATATCGTGTTGAACAGAAGACCGACTACGACAAGCTCGTGATGGAGATCACTACGGACGGTTCCATCCATCCGAAGGATGCCCTTAAGGAGGCTGCCAAGATCCTTATCTACCACTTCATGCTGTTCTCTGACGAGAAGATTACTCTCGAGAACTCAGAGAATGAGACAAACCAGGAGTTTGATGAGGAGATCCTGCACATGCGCCAGCTGCTTAAGACACGCCTTGTCGACATGAACCTTTCTGTTCGTGCCCTCAACTGTCTGAAGGCTGCTGATGTAGAGACCCTCGGTGATCTCGTGCAGTATAACAAGACCGACCTTCTTAAGTTCCGCAACTTTGGTAAGAAATCGCTCACTGAGCTTGATGATTTGCTCGAGAGTCTGAATCTGTCGTTTGGAACTGACATTTCAAAGTATAAACTGGACAGGGAGTAAGTCTGCGAAGACATGCCGAATGCCCAATAAAAGTAAAAAACAAAAATGAGACATAATAAGAAATTTAATCATCTCGGTCGTACTGCCAGTCACCGTAGCGCTATGCTTGCCAACATGGCCATTTCACTGATTGAGCACAAAAGAATCACTACGACCGTAGCTAAGGCAAAGGAACTGAAGAAGTACGTTGAGCCCCTTATCACAAAGGCTAAGGACGACTCTACGAACTCTCGTCGTGTAGTATTCAGCTACCTGCAGAACAAGGAAGCCATCAAGAAGCTCTTCGGAGAGGTGGCTCAGGCTGTAGGTGACCGTCCAGGCGGATACACCCGTATCATCAAGCTCGGAACCCGTCAGGGTGACGCTGCTCAGGTTTGCTTCATCGAGCTCGTTGACTTCGATCCCGAAATGGCAAAGGATGGCGGTAAGAAGAAGACACGTCGTAGCCGTCGTGGTGGCGCTGCTGCCAAGGCTGAGGCTCCTGCTGCTGAAGCACCAGTTGCTGAGGAGGCAAAGGCAGAGGCTCCTGCTGAGGAGGCCGCTCCTGCTGCTGAAGAGGCAAAGGCTGAATAAGTATAACACTTATCTCATAAATAGTAATCCCCGTTCTCGGAATGAGAACGGGGATTTTTCTTTACTTCGGCTGCAGGTCTGCATATTCATGGACCACATCCTTGATGCACGGACAATCCTTCAGCGGATTGAGGTCATGATGACCTATTATTATCGCGCGGGGATAGCACCGGTGCAAGTCCTCAAGTAATCGTCTCATGGATGCCTTCTGAGCCTCAGTGCGGGTATCGTCGGGTTGACATCTGATGTCGATGGAGGGGGGTAATCTATCGGTCGTTCAGATAGTCTCTTCGTGCTATCCGGATAGTCTCTATGACGTGTTCAGATAGTCCCTATATAGTGTAAGGAATAGTCTGAATGAGTCGTCCAAGACGTCTGAACAAACCATGGAAGCCCCCCGCCGGTTCATCATGCTTACCAGGAGCATGCGCACACCGTGCCTGACCCCTTGTGATGTGGTGTGACGCGAGCCATCTCCGAAGGTATAAGTTCCGCCTAAGCTCGGCCTATGCTACGCCTATCCTACGATATAGCTTGGATATCCTTACGATATCGCTACAATAGTCGAACATCTGAGGTCTGACGAATCACGTGATCAATAAATTCGTTCTAAAAGATTGTTTTTGCGAAATTTTACCTCGAAACATGCGGTTTTCTTGTTCCAATTTTCTATATTTGCACCCGTTATAGTACAATCATCAATGTTTTTGCCACAATGAGAACCAATAAAACAATTACGGTCATACTGACAAGTCTGATTTTGGCTGTCAACGTCAATGCACAGCTGACAAATAAGTTGATCACCACGGCAGCGCACTGGAACTATCAGATTCTTGGTGGCGAACTGAGTAACTCTGCAGCAACGTCGGTAAATGACATTGACGAGGTGTTGCCTCGTATGAAGGCGTTGGGACTGAATACGGTGCTAGTGCCCGTCTATTGGGAGTTCCTTGAACCCGCGGAGGGACAGATGGATTTCACGCTCGTTGACCGCACCATCGATGTGGCTCGTCAACAGGGGCTGAAGATTGTACCACTTTGGTTTGGGGCATGGAAGAACTCGATGTCGTGCTATGTGCCAGCCTGGTTCAAACGTGATGTAAGGCGTTTCCCTCGGGCTGTGACGGCAGAAGGAAAACCGTTGGAGATTGCCTCGTGCTTCAGCGATAACGTATTGCAAGCCGACCTGAAAGCCTTTTCTGCGCTGATGCAGCATATCGCCGAGAAAGACCCGCAGCGCGAGGTTGTCATTATGATGCAGATAGAGAACGAAATAGGTATGCTGGAGTCTGCACGCGACCATTCGCCATTGGCCGAGAAAGCCTATAAGCAGCCTGTGCCACGGGTATTGGCCAAGGCTCTAAATATCGAGAAACAAGGTACATGGAGCGAAGTATTTGGTACTGATAATTATGCCGACGAGAAATTCATGGCTTGGCACTATGCCTGCTACGTGGAGCATCTGGCACAGGCTGCAAGACGTATCCACAACATGCCGCTGTATGTTAATGCGGCGATGAACAGCCGAGGCCGCAAGCCTGGCGAATATCCGTCGGCTGGTCCGTTGGCCCATCTTGCAAACATCTGGAAGGCTGGTGCTCCCAGCATCGACATCCTTGCGCCAGACATCTATGATACAGGCTTCAAATCATGGGCTTCGCAATACGCCATGCCTCTGAGACCACAAGACGGAGGTAAGATAAAGAACCGCCTCTTTATTCCAGAGAGCCGTTGCTGTGAGAACAGTGGTGTTCGCGCTCTCTATGCTTTCGGTGAGCATCAGGCTCTCGGCTTCTCACCCTTCGCCATCGACCAGGCCTCGCCCAAAGAGACGGAGTCAGTAACGCAGGCATATAATCTCTTGTCTCAGGTATTCAAAGTGAAACAGCAGAATACCTGGGGTCTGCTTTTCGATAAGGATGATAAAGAGCGTATCATCGATGATGATGGTGTGGTGATGACTTGCCGTCATTATTACACTTTGCCTTGGGATCCTCGTGCCACTGACGGCTCAACATGGCCAGAAGGAGGTGCCATGCTAATCCGTTTGGGTAAGTACGACTATCTTCTGGCGGGCAGCGGGGTGGTGATTGACTTCAAAACCCGTACGGAGAAACAGCAGGAAAGGCTACGGGTAGGTTTGGGAATACAACAGAAGAAATTAGGCGAAGACGGCTTTGCAGAAGCAGGTACAGCTTCGCAATCGACAGTATCAAAATTCACGGGCTCCCGCCTTGGCCTTCTTTCTGTTGATGAAGTCACTATCGACCATCAAGGACAGATGCTTTTCCTTCGTCGTCACAATGGCGATCAAAGTCATCAGGGCCGTCACGCCCGCATCAGCATCGGCGACTGGAAAATTTTGCATATTCAGCTCTACGAATATAGATAACCCTTTTTGAATCCCGTGAACAAAAATTGAGTTAAAAATTTGCAAATTGTCGGTTATTTGCTAAAAAAAATGTAGTTTTGCAAGTCAATTTGCAAAACGATATGAAACAAGAAAAAACAACGCCCACTTCTGGATATCCCAAGCTGGACGAATGGGTGATGATATGGCGAGAGACACTGCCAAAGTATTTCGGATACCCATTTAACGAGGTCTCTCCGCTACGCGATTTCTATGATTGGTACTATGCTGCAGGCATCAACCTGATGAACCTGAATAATGCCGGCGACCCGTTTACTGACACGCCTTGGGAGGTTTCATCGCAGGTGTTCGAACGCGAGGTCATCGAGTATTTTGCACCACTCTATGATTTCGACGACGACAACCGATGGGGACTCATTACCCATAGCGGATCCGACGGCAACAACCATGGTATCTACTTCGGTGCCAACTACCTGAAGCATAAAACGGGACAAGCCCCCATACTCTATGTGAGCGACGAGGCCCACTACTCGAACATGCGACTGGCTCACCTGCAGAACCTGGACACGCGATTGGTGAAGAGCGACATCATGGGGCGCATGATACCCGAGGAACTGGAAAAGGCACTCGACACATCGCGGCCGGCACTCGTGGTCTATGCCATGGGCTCCACTTTTAAAGGAGCCATCGACGACATGCCCGCGCTGAACGCCGTGCTCCGCCGTCACCCCGAACTGCCTGCCGTCTATCGTCATGTCGATGCTGCACTCTTTGGCGGTTACCTGCCGTTTACAGAGCACCGCAATCTGGTGAGCAGCAAGAAGATGGGCTTTGAGTCGATTGCCGTCAGCGGCCACAAGTTCTTCGGCATCGACTCGCCGTGCGGACTCTTCATCTGCACGCGAGAAGTATACGACAACCAGTCAGACTTCGACGTGCCTTACCTGAATAAGAACATGCGCATGATCAACTGTTCGCGTGACCCCATCCAGCCGCTTAAGTTCTGGTGGGTGCTCCAGAAAGTGGGTGCCGAAGGGTGGACGCGCCAGGCCCAGCGCATCATGGAGCTGACAGCCTATCTGAAGCAGCAGCTCGACAAAGCAGGCTATCCCGCGTGGGTCAACGAATACAGCAACACGGTTTTTTTGCGGTGCCCATCGCCAGAACTGGCCCACAAGTACCAGTTGGCACAGAACGAGGATACACGTTTCGGAGGCAAACTAGCCCACGTGGTGGTGATGCAGCATTTCACGGAGGAGGCCATCGATGCCTTCGTGGCTGAATTATGTAATTCAAAAATGTAACGAGAACAAAATATCTGGAATAGAATGGCAAACAAACCCTTAGACACCACATTGCTGGACCGTGCCATCATCTTTGCGGTTCGCGCCCATGCCGGGACAGAGCGTCGCGGCAAGGGGTTCCCTTATATCGTCCATCCAATGGAGGCTGTGGAAATCGTAGCCACTATGACACCCGACCAGGAACTGCTGGCCGCCGCTGTGCTTCACGACACCGTGGAGGACACTGACGTCACCATCGAACAGATTCGTACAGAATTCGGTGAACGTGTAGCCTCGTTTGTCGCTGCAGAGAGCGATGAGCCCCATCAGAGGCCTGATAGCGTAGAAAACTGGCATGACCGCAAGCAGGCTGCCATCAATCGTATTGCCCGTGCTTCACGCGATGCCAAGATCGTGGCTCTCGGCGACAAGCTCTCGAATATGCGAGCAATCGCCCGTGACTATGCCCTGCAGGGCGATGCTCTGTGGGACCTTTTCCATGCCAAAGACCCCAAAGACCACGAGTGGCACTACCGGGGACTGGCGGATGCGCTCAGCGAACTCCACGACACCTTTGCCTACAAGGAGTTTGAGAATCTCATTAATCAAGTGTTTCCTCTTAAACCCTCTGCATGATGAACTATCAACTTGACTTACATGGAGAAATGCTCATGGAACAGTACCATGAGCGGATACCCATCTATGAACGATTGTCTCGCCTGGCCGACGAGGCACTACGCAATGCCCTTGATGCCCAGCACGTGAAGGTGACAGCTATGGAACACCGCATAAAGACAGAAACGTCGCTTGCGGGAAAACTGGAACTGAAAGGCGGCAAATACCAAACGATCGATGATGTAACCGATATCGTGGGTTTGCGTGTGGTAACGTTCTATAGTGCCGATGTGGACAAGGTGGCCGCCATCGTGAACGAGGCGTTTGTCGTAGACAGACGGAACTCTGTCGATAAGCGCAAACAACATCGCTTAGACAGCTTTGGCTACAATTCGTTGCATTACATCTGCCGATTGCCGAAAACAATCGTCGACGATCCGAAAATGCCGCTGCTTAATGAGCTGCGCTTTGAGATACAGATGCGCACAGCCCTGCAGCACGTATGGAGCACACTCGACCATGACACCGGCTACAAGGGCGACGTGAAGATTCCCCATGAGTATATGCGACAGTTCAACCGTATGGCCGGTATGCTGGAACTGATGGATGAAGAGTTCAGTCGACTGCGCAATGTCTTGGTTGATTATCGCCGTCAGATGCTGGCACTGGAAGCTTCCGGGCAGCTCGACAGCGTGGACCTGAACTCTGAGACCTTCCGCCGCTATTTGGAGGCACATCCCTTCGACCGTCTGAACCAGCGCATAGCTGCCATCAACCAGGCCGAGTTGTATCCTGTGCCGATAATGCCCTACTTTCGGGTACTTCAGGATCTAGGCATGGAAACACTCGGCGAAGTAAACCGTCTTGTCGAGGAATACAGCGACGATGCCTATCGCCTGGCAGTCTCACAGCTTGGAGCCACCGACCTCGACATTCTCTCGGAAAACATAGGCATCCAGAACCTCTGCTATGTCTATGTGCTTAAGCAGGGTGGTGGTCCGGCGGGACTCTGTCGGATACTCGACGTGCTGAACGGTTACCAACCTGGCAACATGGCAATCGCCAAGAAACTGTTCGAGCAGGCCCAGAAACTATCATTTGAATAAAGTAACTGCCAATATCATAAAGGTCAGTCATCAGGATTGTTTATCACTCGGAACTCTCCCGGGGTGACACCCAGCGCATCCTGAATCTTCCGATTCAACGTGCGTACGTTGTTAAAGCCTGCATCGATAGCAATGGCTTCGATGTTATAGTCAGGATGTTCTCGCCTTCGATGCGGGCTTCGACAAGGGCAAGTAGCTCATCGTCGTCGCGCAGGTCGGCATTGGCCATCATCTCGCGGAGACGCTCCATCTCTTTCTTCTCTTCTGAAGTCATCGCTAGCTGAACGGCATAGACTCCCTTAGTCTACTTTCTTGATATTATATCTTTCGTTAGTGTTATAGTCTCGGTCTTTGTCTTTGCCAAAGTACTCGAGCAGATAATCCTCGTCCTTTATCCTGGTAACGCGGATGAGCACCTCTCTATAGGTGATCTTGCCGTTTTCGAGATAACTCTCGTAGGCATTATAGGTTGCTGACTTCTCGTCGTCTTTGCTTTTAACCAGCTTGAACGCAGAGACGGTGCGCTGGCTCTGAGCAATGTCGACATATAAGCTGTCGCTAGTGAATCTGAACATCAGTTCGCCACTCTGGGACATGAACTTTCCTTTAAAATCAATTGCGTGCAACTCGAAGGTGCAGCAGAGCAATAAGAATAAAAACAGGTACTTTTTCATAATTATTTTTATTAGTATTTACATTTATTAGTGTTACTCCTCCATCTCGTCGTCGAGGCGGTTTGCCCATAGGTATTTCTTCGTTTCGCGGGCAGCAACACCGCTCAGAAGCAAAAGGGCCACGAGGTTTGGTATCGCCATCAGAGCGTTCATGCAGTCGGCAATATTCCAGATGATATCCAGATTGATGATGCTGCCAAAGAACAGGAATACGATATACAAAATACGATAGAACTTGTTGATGTGGCGTCCCTCGATATAGTTTACTGCGCTCTCTCCGTAGTAGCTCCAGCCGAGGATGGTGCTGAAGGCAAACGTGAGGATACCGAAGGTGAGTAGTGGCGCTCCAACATAGGGAATCTTAGAGAAGGCAACCTTGGTGAGTGCTGCACCGTCGGCATATGTGATGTCGGGGTAGGCGATGATACTGCTAACGAGTACAAGTCCCGTCAGAGCACAGATGATAACAGTGTCCCAGAAGGTGCCGGTGCTCGACACCAGAGCCTGGCGCACGGGGTTTCGTGTCTGCGCTGCTGCTGCCACGATAGGAGCACTACCCATACCACTCTCGTTGGAGAACAGACCTCGGGCGATACCATAGCGAGCCGCCATCATCACCGTGGCTCCCACAAAACCACCTCCGGCAGCAGAGGGATTGAAGGCTGAGTCAACAATAAGTTGGATGGCTGGCCACACGTAATTGCCATTTATGCAGAGTATCACAATACATCCCAAAACATATAGCAACGCCATAAACGGCACGAGGATGGTGCATACCTTTGCTATCGCCTTCACTCCACCAAGAATAACCGATGCCGTGAGGAGACATACAAAGAGACCTGCTATCCATGTGGGTAAGCCGAACGTCTCATAAGCCAGCAGGGCGATGGAGTTTGCCTGAACGGTACAACCTATGCCGAACGATGCCAGGGCGGTGAACACTGCGAAGAGTATGCCGAGCCACTTCATGTTAAGACCTCGCTCAAGGG
>Ga0326512_10000826_pt1 | contig 26016 bp, 38 predicted proteins | sample 1_2617_0518_D_FD_203652 | JGI IMG/M metagenome (GOLD analysis project Ga0326512, IMG submission 203652) | Bovine rumen microbial communities from UC Davis, California, United States - 1_2617_0518 | ecosystem: Host-associated > Mammals > Digestive system > Stomach > Rumen | place: USA...
GTCAAACCTTGCGCTTTCCATTCGTCAAACTCGCCTTTGATTACTTTCCAAACGCTGGCGGTCTTCCAGTCTTCAAGAACAAGGTTTTCGAGGTCGTATCTGTCGACGCGGCCTGTTACTTTCCAGCTTCCTATCTGGGCCTCAAAGTATTCTTCTTTGAAGCTGTCGTCATTCTGATGTTCCATGATTGAGTGATACGCGGTTCCGAACGAAGCCCATACGAGGTCTGCTGCGTCCTGTTCGAGCTCGTCAAAGTGGCGGTCGTACAAGACAATCTCTTTGTCGCCTTTGAGTAGGGTTGTTGCGCTTAATGTTCCGGCGGGGTTGTGTCTTACGTTTGACACAAAGTTTACGAAGGCCTGGGGTAATCCGAGCTTATTTGTTGTTTTCATTTTTGGCCTCCGGTTCTACTTTTTTTATTTCAATCTTCCATGTACCGTCGCCTTGCTTCTCGGCGTACTGTACAAGCCATTTGTTTTTATCTACGCTCCAGCCTTCGAGCCGTTCGCAGATGTCTTTAAGTTCATTATCCATCGCGATAACCTCCTTATAAGGTTTTTTTCCGCTTCTGCGGTCTTGGCTCCCCACCGAGTTGAACGGCAGCACCTTCTATTGGGCTGGTGAAGGTGGACCACTCGGAGCCGGGTCTTATTTTTCAAGTTTTATTAGAAATCCTTTTGCAGCGTTCCTGTAAAACTTTTCTAAGTAAAACTCCTTTCTTTTCTTGCAAACTTCGGCCATTGCTTTGCAGACCTTGTATCGCCTTTCTAATTCGTCCTTTTTCATACGCCCTCCCGCGTTAAAAAAAGAAACCCGATCACGTCGTGCGCTTACGTGACCGGGTTTGAAAAATCAAACCTTTAGAAGGCTTGAAGAAGCGCACCCACTTCAAAACCTCTAAAGTCCGCGGTTTTAGATTTCCGCGTTCCTAAGTTGTTTTTAAGTATGGCGCTTCTAATTAAGATTGTCAAGAGAATTCGTATATTAAAAGGCAAATTTTTTCCACCAACTTTCCAATTTTTTGGCAATATTTTTCCAATATGTCGAAGGCGTGCAGCTTCTCGCATACGTTTCGTTTCCACTTGGAAATGGCCGACGGCGTGAGGTTGTATTTGCTGCTCAGTTCTGTTAAAGACAGGCCGTTGATTAAATCCTTCATAAGGCTTATGTCGTGAAGGCTCAGCGGGCTGTCTTCCAGTTTTCTCATAATAACCGACTTTGGCGTGGTGCTAATCTTTTTGTAGACGTAGTTTACGGCTGGTGACTTTTTACACATTTGTTTTTTACTCCTGCTCTAATTATAGGCTGGACTTCTGTGCCTTCGTACTACGATAACCTATCAAAAAAAAGAAACGGTTTTATTGATATATCCGGCTACAATAAGCCTTCTTCTTATCAGCATTCCGTTTCTTTCCCTGTAAGTTTTACAAGCGCTCCTCAAATGACGGCCGTTGTAACAAACCCGAATTCAGATGTTACTTCAAATGTAGCTTGTGTTGTAATGCTTTATTCAGTAACTACAACACAATTCTCTGCAAAGGCGCGTAACGAGTCAGGTTCGGGAACAAGTCAATCAACAAGTGGATATTGCTACAGGGCATTCGGTTACTAACTTCTTATAAATTATAGGATTAGCAGCCATTAATATATACCCACGTTGCGATTTTTACAGATTTAGCAATAGTTACAGATGAGTACTTAGGGCTTTCTGCTGATACTCTATAACTGTCGGTAGTTCCAGAGTCTTGTGCCGTTACTTGAATTGTATAATACGTAGTTGAGAATGCAAAAGGAAAAGTTAAAGTTCTCGACTTTGCTGTTCTGTCATTATCTTTAATAAGCAGCTCAATAAAACCGTTCCCTTTAATTGTGTAGGTTAAAGTTTCACTTGTGTAGCTGCATAATACGGGATCGCCAATAATAAGCCATTCTGAACCGGTCCACATTAATTCAAGGGTTGTGTATGCGTCCCATACTTTGTATGGGTAAGTGCTGGAATATTCGCCACCGCTGAATAAGTGAGCTGCTACGTTGACAAGCGCTCCACCTCTTGTTGCTTTAATGAGTCCGCTTTGGCCTCCGTAGTTCATTGTAACTGATGTTATATTACTTGAACTTTGGAGCGCGTATCTGAAGGTTACGCGGATTGTGCTTCCTGCTTCTAATGCCGTGCTTCCGGCTGGTGCTGTTGGTGAGAATGTGTAACTTGTTGCAGACAGTGCGCTTGTATTTGTTGTGATGTAAAGTCCTGCAAATGCTGTCTGTCTGTAAGTCTTGCTTTCGAGGGTTCCTGCACTTCCTGAACAGTTACCGGTAATGCTGGCCTTGATTGTGCTTGGAAGTTTAAGAGTTGCGGCTGCGCTTCCGTCTACACTTACGGCGGTTCCTGAGTTTGTTCCGTCTGAGTCAGAAATTGTAATATTTCGCGCTGTTCCCCATTTTGTGGTGGTTATGGCAGCGGAGCCATCAAAGTTCGTACCATTAATACTTCTTGCTGTCTGCAGCTTTGTAGCGGTTCCTGCGTTACCTGAACAAGTACCTGTAATTGACGCTTTAATTGTTGCAGGAAGTTTTAAGGTTTTATCTGCGCTTCCGTCTATGCTTGTTCCTGAGCTTTCTGTGTTGGTGCCGTCATTGTCCTGGATTTTGATTGTTCTTGCTGTTCCCCACTTTGAGGTTGTTATGGCAGCAGAGCCATCAAAGTTTGTGCCATTGATACTTCTTGCTGTTTTCAGCTTTGTGGCTGTTGCAGAGTTGTTGTTGCCAATAATAACAATAAGGGCACTTTTTATTTGGTCTTCTGTTGCTTCGCTTGGTGTAATTCCTGCTTCTGTTAATATATTAATCAGTTCTTTTTCAACGCTGCTTAAACCTCTATTCAAATCGGTTATGCCTGTGGTGTTTTTGTTCCACGCCCAGTTCTCCCATTCTGCTGGTAAGACGTCGGCAGGCTGGAAGCCTGCAGCGTATTTGGCTGCGTCCGGCTGGACCTTGGTGGCGTTGTCACCGAATACTGGATATGTTTCAAATGTCTGCTCTGGTATCATATTATTCTCCTTCTTCTGCGGTTATGAGGATTTGTGGCTCTGTTGCAATTCGATAGAAAAGCTGTGTTAAAAGCCATATATTTTTAAAGCCTATGTTTTCAAGAAAGTTCACCGTAATGTCCGCATTTTCGTCAAACTCGATTTCGTAGTTCTGGCTGATTGTTGCGGCTACTAAGTCTACACTCTTTAAAGTTATTCCGTATCTTTTGATTACTGCTACGGCTTTTAAGAACTTCCTGTAAGTTCCTAAGTCCATATAATTGGTCTCGTCAAGCACGATACTTGTAAGCTGTCCGCCGACCTGCGAGTCGACTGTAGAGAAACCTATCAGTGCGTCCTGGGTCAGAGGTTCGCTTCCAAATAAGAATATATTCTCTGCATTAAAGCCTTCGGGAACTAACGGCCTTGTGTAACCGATAAGACGACCGATGTTCTCCAGCTCTGTCTCGTCCGCTGTGTCAATCGAGAGGTTGTATAAATATGACTCTATTGTCTCTGCGTCGGTGAATTCCTTATTTACGGCATATCCGTTCGCAGAAATGACCGGGCCGTTCATTTGTTTTGGGTAGTACTGGTTTGGTTCTATTGCCATTTATTCCTCCAGCTGTTCTACCAAGATTGTGCCGTCTGCAAGACTAGGTATTTCATTGCAGCCCATTTCGAGCACGTCGTCCCAGGTTACTCCGTCTGCGCTCAGCTTGACGTAGGCTACTTCGGTATAAGAGCAGTCTGTGAAAGGTTCACAGGCTTTGACTTGAGTTAACACGTCGCCGACCTGCCATTCTGCGCTGGCGTATATAAGGTCTTTCTTGATCTGATTTTCTACCTGGCTTCCTGATTCTGCGTTCTTGTTCAGGTAAACCTTCACGTAAATCTGCACGCGCTTTGCGTCGTCGTATTTAATCGGGATTGACTGGCCGCTGCTTGTTACCCAGTTCTGCGAGTGTCGTGGGTCTCCGCTTCCTGGTACGGCAGCCTGTAAGTTCTGCGCAGATTCTACATTTTCTATTGTCTGGTCTAATGACTGAATGCCGAGTATTGGCACTTCGTAGTCTCCCCACTCTGTGCAGGTGAAAGGAACGACGGCCTGTGTACTTGCTGGTATTGAAGTTGCCGCGTTAATTTTGAATACGTGGCCGTTGTATGTGGCTGTTGTTGTGTCTGGCAATTCTGCAGCACCTTCTGCCTTTGCTGTAATGGTAATATTTACAGTCGAGTAGCTTCCTGTTGCGTTCGGGTTGTTCTGGGTCGGTGCGCTCATATATTCTGCGTATGTTTCTGCGAGCTCGTCGCTTGAGCCCTGTATTACAATGTATGCGGTTCGTGGCGCAAGTTCTACGCCTCCTGGGAGTTCCATGTCTTCAAACAAATTGTAATTGAAATAAACGCGGGCGTGGTTGATTCCTGTTAATGCTTCAAGGGCCAGCTTGCAGCCGTCAATTGAATACTTGATTGTGTCGCCGTTTAAGAGTCTTTTTCTCAGTGCGTTTGTTGTCTCTGGTGCTACGCCTGGCACCGAGTTTGTCGGATTTGTTACTGTCTCAAGGTTTGCGATTTCTGTTTCAAACGATGTAATTTCTCCGCTTAAAACTACGACCGGACCGAGCACGTCTGCTACGGTGTCTATAATCTGTGTCGAGCCTGCGCTTATAACAGCTTCGGTCTGTACGACAAAGTTTACGTCTCCGTAAGCTGCAGCGGTCCCTGCTGGAATTACACATTGTCCGTCTTCGCTTGCGGTTACTACTAATTGAAGAGTTGAGTAGCTTCCTGGGTTGCGTGTCATTGCTGCAATCGGCAGGAGGTTCTGTATCTGCTGGTCGTCTGCAAGTTCAATGTTAAATGAATTAATGGCTTTCAACAGTTCTTCGTCATTCTTTGCAAATCTATTACCGTCTCCCATTGCGAGCAAATAAAGGGCATTTGCAAAACTTTTCTCAAGTTTGATTATGTTGCCGGAGCTGTCTTTTATTTCGTTTTCCTGCAATAAGTCGTTGATTGTGTCTATGATGTTATCGGCGTGTTCTGTTGCGGTCTTTGGTTCCCAGGTTTCGCCGTCAATTTTAAATGCCATTTTGACTGTCCTCCATTCGTCCTACACTCATAGTCAGTTGGTCGTTCTGTATGTCGTATTGAGGATAATAATTGTATAGTCCTGCGGCCGCTATGCTGTCTCGGATGTAAAAATCCAAAACACCGAAGGAGATTTTTTCCGTTATAAAGTCGGTCCATGGTACGCCAGCGTCCGGGATTTGTGGCACCGTTCCCTTGATCAGAAAGCTGGCAATTACGGCGCTTTGTAGTTCCTCCTGGCCGTTGTGAAGGATTGGGACTATTCCGTCTTGCACGTCGCAGTCCCAGCTTACACCGGCTGTTGTTATTTCTTCTGATTTCATTTTTAAATCCATATTAGCCTCCTGTTACTACGGTCGTGGTCTTTGCTCCGCTTATGTCTATCTGGGACGGTGGCGTTCCTCCGGTCCATGCGAGCGGTGTCGGTGTTCCTGCTACGTTGATATAAGTTGCAGCCAATAAAGCCGTATTTAATGATGTTACAAATTGTGTGAGTGCCTGGTTCAACTCGGCCCAGGTTACAAACTGCTTTGAGTTGCCGTTCAGTTCTATTTTCTCGTTTGTTGTTACCTTCAATGTTCCGGCTTCTGCTTCTACCTTCACTTTTGCTTCGTCGTTAAACACACAAAGAGGCAGGGCCTTGATTGTCTCTCTGGTGTAATGAAGATAGCATTTCATTTCCGTTGCCGAGCTTACATCGCCTGCCTGCGGTACATAATCTTTGAGCCCTAATAAAAGGACCTTGTCGCCTTGCTTGTATTCAACATTCAAACTGAAAGCTCCGCAGGAAAGAGTAAGCATTTCTATGTTCTTCGTTATGGTCTGTTCCAGGCTCTTGCCGTCGCTTGTCTTGGGCTTCTTTGCGTGTACTACGTCTACGCTCATATCTGCGTTTACTTTTTTAATGTAGCCGTAGTCCAGAATGTAATAACTGCTGAGAACCGATTCTATAATTGACCTTTCGTTTAATCGCTCGTTATAAAATGCGTCCATTTTCTACCTCACACTAAGAAGCCCTGTATTGTCATGCTGTTAGCCTTGCCTGTTGTACTGAAATGAAAACTAAGGGCTGTCACCTGTATGTTCTGCGTTCCGCTGATATTTCCTACAAGATTATAGTTACGAACGTAAACGCGGGACGGAATTTGCAGCTTGTCTCCTTTTTGTATCTTTGGGTCCCATGGAGCGGTTACCGTTGTATAATATGTTCCGTCCGAGCCTCCGGTATTCTCCTGGGGTGGTGCGCTTATGTATTCGAGTTTGTGTACTCTTATGCAGTCGTCGTCGCCGAGGCATATTGCACACAGTTCGTCGTTCCTGACAAAAATGCAGAGCTTCTTGTCTTCAAACATCTTTTCGAGTTTTTTCAGTCCGTCTCTTGCGGATCCGTCGTGCTGGTACTGTATTGGAATTGTAAAAGCTGCGACCTTTGAAGCCCGCAGTCTTTTAATTCCCAGCTTTGACTTGAATGTTGTTAAAATCTTGTACAGGTTTGTGTTTGCAGGAAAGTCCACCTGTATTGTCGCGTCGAGCCAGGACTTTGCTTCACCCTGTATACATTGTATTACCATGGTTCCTTCCGGTCCTGGCGATTCCTGGTACATACTGAGTATCTGTCCTTTAATTGGAATGACGCAGCCTTCGTATCCTGCTTCAAGTTCGATTGTCGACCACAGTCTGCTGGTCATATTAAGGTAAAGGTTTTTTACTGTGACGTTGAATGCGGGCAAGTACGAGTCCGTTGTAAAACTTCCATTCATTTCAATGGCTGGCTTACGGCCTCGCTTCGGGCATTCAATTCGTACTGTCTTGCCCTCTGCGTCATAAAGAGTAATGTTTATAATTCTGTTGTAGTGCTGTAAACTTCCTATAGCCATTTAATTAAATAAAGCTCCGTTAAGAAAAGAGAATTATAATCTATCGTTTCTAGCAGCGTTTCAAAAACAAGACCGTAGTCTGAAAACTCCGACCAGCTTATTACGCCTGGCTCCACTCCGGCCTGCCTTATTTCTCCGTCTGGAAATGTCACCCACAGATTCCACTTGTCATTGAGCCATTTGAAGTGGAAGGTGAAATATCCATTTTCGGTCGCGCATGAGAATTCAAAATTATCAGCCAGGTCTGCTGAGGGAAATTCTATCAACTCTTTTGTGTCTATGGTCTGCATGCTTTTATAGTTACTTTTGTATAACAATCTAGTTAGCGCCAATTAACGATTTTTCATTTTTTATTTTCCAAAATTAGTTAGCGCTTTATAACGATTTTGTTAGTTCTTTATAATTGCTCGTATAAGCACGAGTGACCTATTGACTTATGACGAGTAATAAAAACCCGCTCTAGGATTGCACACAGCGCGTTAAAAAAAAGTTTTTGAATAGTTTGTCGACCACTTTGAAAATGGCCACATTTGCGCCTAGGATTGCACACACGGGCCTCATTGTTTTTTGCAGGGCCGTTTTAGGCCGATTTTGGCCTGTTTTCGCCCTGTTTTTGCAGTTTTTCTACAAAATAAAGTAAAAAGTCCGCCTTTTTTTGAAACATACGACGAGTAGTTTTTTCTGCCTTGTTTTCGTTACTTTTCCTCACGTTTTCGTGAGTTATGCACGTATAACAAAAGTTAGCAGTTTATAACTCATTTTTACTCTTCGTCCTCGTCGTCTTCTACTGTTCTGGAAACTGTCGAGCCGAGAGTGAGCGGCATTCCGAATGCAGAGCCAATTGGAGCGAGCGTGCGCTTAATGTTTGCCTTGATTAAGGAGAGGCCGGTCAGGTCTGTCTCCATTAAGTTGAGCTCTTTAATCGTCATAGAAAATGGGACCGCGTTTGCGGAGTCCTTCTGCTGGCTTGTCTGCAGGTCTTTGATTACTACTCGTTCGTGAACGTGCGCGTTTCCGTCTTTGAAGATTAAAACGGCACCGTGTTCGAACCACGACCACAGTATGTCAGTGAAGGTCTGCACGAAAGGCTGGAAAAAGTTAGAAGGTTCAAGTTGTTTAATGCCTTGTATGTATCCTGTTATTCGCCAGCTCTTGCTTCCTGGTGCGACGTTGTCTGTTACGTTCTTTTTCTGATCTGAAGCGATTACAAGGTTTTCAGAAACTTCTGCAGAGGCGCTTTTCTGTACCGTCTCGCTGTCTAAGGGGATTGCTCCGATTGCTCCCTGCTCTGAATAAAGATTGATTAAGGTCGGAGTTGTTACGCAGGTTCTGGCGAGTGCCAGCGCCTTTCTGTTTCCATTTATTATTTTAAGAGTTAATCCGTCCATATTTTTCTCCTTACCTCATTCCTGTTATAAGCTGCATTCTGCGTGAACTTTCCTGCATTGCCTGCAGTAGTCCTTCCTGGGTTCCAGCGTAGGCCTGCTGTCTTATTACCTGTGGCAGGTCGTTTCCTCCGCTGATGTTGAAGGTCTGATTTATAACGTATTCCTGATTGCCTCCGGCCATTGCTACTGGCATTTGTGGGATAAATGCTTTTGCAAGGTCTCCAAGGTTGCGGGCAGCGATTACCCAGTCGTCCGGCGCTACCTGGGTGATAGTTCCGTCCGGGCGCATTATGCCGTCTTTTACTGCTCCTGCAAACTTAAACTTTTTATTGATAAAATCCTTTGTCGCATATTTGTCAAAGTCTTTCTGGAGGTCTTCTGGTAATTCGCTATATGGGATTGACTTCAATATGCCATATCCGTGCTCTGCTTTGTAGTCTCGTATTGCTTTTTCTGCCGCTTGTTTAGTTCGTTCGTTTTGTGCCCAGTCTGATTCTGACACAACGTCTCCCAGCAGTTGCATTGGCTTGACAAGTGTTCCTGTGGCTGCCTGAGCTGCACCTTCTTTGAATTCATCCACATTACCAGTAACGCCGCCATGGATAAATTTCACGGTTCCCTGAGCCGCATCTTTGACGATGTCTACGGATCCTGACGCGATTTTCTTTATTGTTGGTAGTGCTGCGGATCCTGCTCCGAGTGCTTTGTCTACAAGTTTACCGACGTTTTCACTTAATACCCGGATAAAGTCAGCGATTTTATCACCGTTCTCTTCTATCCAGTCATTAATGTTTTTTACGTATCCTGTGAGCTGGTCCGCTACTTCGCTTCCCAGCAGTTGACTCATACTCTCTGACGCCTGCTTTAACAAGCGCACTTCTGTCATAAAGTTCTGAGCGTTTGCATTTGTTGTACTGTCTGTATAAGTTCGATTGTCTGCTTCTCCGAGCGCCTGGTTGATTGTCATTCCTCTGCGCTCTAAGTCAATGAATAACTGCATTCCTTCTTTACCGAGGATGTCTTTTACAATTTGTTGCACCATTGTCTTGTCTGCACCGTTTATAAGCGCTTCGTGTGCGTAATTGTAGACTTCCTTCATGAGTTCGTCTGGGGAAAGGTTGAGCAGTTTTTCCATGTCGAGGTTTTCGGTTACAATTCCTAACTCACCGAGTTTTTTTGCAAAGTCTTCTAATCCTGCGCCGTCGAGTTTTATTCGCTGGACTACATTTGCTATATTGCTCATTGCTCCGACCAGTCCGTTTGCGTCTACGCCTGCAATCTTGGCCGTTGCTTTCCATAATTCTAAGGCTTCGGTACTTATGCCTATTTCTGCTGCGAGCTTTGCGGTCTGGCTTTCTACGGCCGCGGTTGCTATGGCTGTTCCTGCAAGAACTGCGGCAGCGTTTCGTGCGGCACCTATCACCTTATTAAAAGAATTACCGACATCGTCTATCAGCCGGTTGCCGGTCTCGAATGAGTCTTTGTCTATGTTTAAGCCAAGCGATACAAAAAATCCGCCGATATCATTCTTCGCCATATATTTCCTCTACTTCTGCTTTTGCCCTTAAACAAGCGAGCCCATCGAGCATGTCTTCCAGGTCGGTGGGCTGTCTTGCGTATTCACGGCAGAATGTATAAAAAAGCCAGAGGTAACCGTTCGGGCAGTTCCGTTCGATTGCCCTCTGGGCTCTCATTTCTTTTATTCCGTCGCTTTGGCGGCTGCTGCTTCGGGCTTCGAGAGCCGCACGTATTTTTTTAAGATGTACCCGTATAATGCGTCGCTGATTGCAATCAAGGCGAGCGGGTCCTTCTGGAATAGTGGAAATCCTTCCAGGCTGTCTTCCAGGTTGTTCATACAAAACTTTGCTTCTTCGCCGTTCGGACATTCTACTTCTACGTTTTTTCCAACAATGCAAATTCTCATCAGTCGCAGCTTGTTATCAAAGGTTGGACTCTGAATAACGCGGCAGATTTCAAGAGTGTTTGCTGTGTTTATTCCTTCCGGGAATGTCACCTTAAACATAGAAATATAACTTTTTTCTCCGAGGCCCTGGTTTACTGCTTCCAGGGCTTCGGTGTAGTTGTCTCTAGTAAGTGTTAATGCTTCCATTTTTCAACCTCACTATTCGTCGTCTTCTGCGTCAGGATTTTCTTCGCCGTAGTTGAATACTACCTGGTAGTCTGCGGCGTCGTTGCCCTGAATATTCAAAGGTGGGCAGCTCTTAACTGTACAAGCTGTGAAGGTATTACCTTCTGTGGCTCCGTTGATTTCCTGGGTGATACGAATTGTACCACCGACGCTGTCTCCGGCCTTCTTCAAAGAGTTTGCAATCTTTACAAGGTCGCCCTTGTTGCCGGTCTTTACTACGTTGAAGGTCAAAGTTCCGGCGCCGTTGTTGTTTGTGATTGTGAGGGTGTTGCCGTTAGCAAGTGCGATAATTTTAGAACTATCCATTGCCTGCTGGGCCTGCACCATCTGTCCTTCAAGTCTGAAGCCGTCGATTGTTGTCGGTGTTCCGTCATTCCACAGTGGGTGTGTGAGGGTTACTGTAAACTGTCCGGCTGCTACGATTGTATGTTCTGCCATTTAATCCTCCTATCTTGTAGGCTGTGTCAAATACAAAGTACCGTAAACGGTTACTTCTCTGACGTTGTCAATGTATGTTGCTTCCCAGGCGTTTGGTACAGTAATCTGATCACCGCTCGTAGGGAGTTTGTCAAAGGTTGGAGCTGTAAGTCTGAAGCCGCTTAATCTGCCGAATTCTAAGAAAGGGCGGACTGTGTCGGTCAGAATTAATAAGATAGCCTGGTAGGTCTGGTTGTTTCTGAAAACATTCATTCGGGTCATGTAGTTGGCTGTTGTTACCTTGCACATATACTCGATGTATGCTTTGAGCCAGTTTGCGCCTACGCTGTCGCCATTAAGGCAGAGGCTTCCTTCTGTTACGACGTTCTCTGTGCCGTCTCCTACCCATGTCTGGTATCCGATGTGCTGCGTGTCGAGTGTTGACTTCTGTGTTGCTGTGAGGTTTACGTATTCGCCGTCGTCTCCTGCAGCTCCACTTGCACCGATTGTGTTGAATTGCAGCATGTCGATACTGTTGCCTACTGGAGTGCCTGTGGTGTTTACTGAGCTTAAAGTTGCGCCAAGCTGAGCGAGTGCTCCGTTAATGTCTGGGTTTGCGTTGTAAATGACGCGGGCCTTTGATTCTGCGTTGTTTAGGCTTGTAATCAAACTTGAATTGTTTGAGAGCACACCTTCGTCGCTTGTTCCTACCCACAGTGTTGAGTAGAGAGGGTCTGCGCTGCAGAGGTTTGAAAGTGCTACCTGCAGGTCGTTGTATTCTGCAGATTCGCCGATTCCAAACTTAAAATAGCCGTACATCTTTTTGGCTTCGTATACAGCGTCAAGAGGTGCTGTTGCTGGGATTGGATCTGGGTCCCCTGCCTGGTCTGTATCAAAGATTGCGATTCCTACTTTTGCTGTTGTTGCTTTGGTAAAGAAAGGCACGAGCCAGTTCTTTAATCTGCCGCCTGTGAGCGAGCCGTAGTTGCTAGAGTCCAATTCTACAAGGTCACCGGCTGCTGCCGACTGGACTCCTGGGAGATAAGTCGCCGCATTAGTAACATTCATGAATATTAAGGCTCTGCTATAATTTTCTCCTGCAATCGGTGTGATTACTGTCTCGATTGGATAGTTCACGTTTGACTGCGCTATGGAGTTCTTGAATTGTGACATTATATAGTCCTCCTTTGCTTTATAGTTAATTCTTTATTGTTCCGTCTAATGAAATGACAGGAAGTAAGCCCTGAGTTGTGTCCTTAATTGAGTACCATAAAACCTTGACGTTTGGCACGTTCCAGGCTGTTACTGTGTTATTTCCTTCCTGGTAAAAAGGCGAGCTTATTGCGTCGTATTCGTCTGTCATTATTGCGCCCTGGACCTGCTGAAAAGCGGCCTTTACGTCGCTTCTAAGAGGCCACATTGAGACGCTGTTTGCGAGCTCTTCGCTTGCTGGTCCTACAAACTGCAGGTCGATTTCTGCAATTTTCAGGACGGCTACACCGTTTACTTTTGTGTCGTCTTCGCTCCCTTCGTTGTAAAATGGAGCGGTCCGCGGTCTGTTGCGTTTAATTTGATAAGCGCACCAGTTTGCTATGTTTGCGTCTGGCTGCTGTGGATTCCACCAGTTCCCTTGCTTTGGAACGATGTACTTCTCATCAACCGAAAGAATTTGCGCCAGTATTCCACGCAGCGTTGTCTGATTCAGTTCCATTGTTTCCGACCACCTTTTCTACGCCGTATCTATAAAATCCGCCTTCCCGGTTCCAGTTGTTTGCGTCTGGTGCTGAAATCCTGAAGACGTCATTTTCAAATGAGAAAAATTTCCCGTTAAGATTTCCGGTCTGCGTCCATAATTCGCCGCCTTCTGTTCTTACGAGATTTCCGTTTGATTCTTTGTCACCTCCGCCTCTGGTGTTCTGCAGAATGCCGATTATTGTCTGCTCTGAACCGGCGACAATATCCCAGCCTCCGTTTACCTTTGGCGTCATGCTGTATACTGTTATTGTTGTTTGTTGCTCCGGCCACGCCAGGAGCATGTCTCCGTAGACTCCTGCCATTATTTGCTCCTAAAGTCCGCCTTACTGTAAGCTTCGTTATCCATAGTTCCTTTGCTTGTTTGTATGTCGCCTCCGTTTACTACAAAAGATAAGGAATTAATGAGGTCAGCTCCGTCAATCAATGGTTTGTCGCTTCCTTTGTAGTCGATTGTGCGCTGCGAGTTTGGTACGCTGTTCTTGTAGTAATCGCTTCTCACAAACTCTTGTATGGCTCCTACGGCCATTGTGCCGACCTTGTTCCAGTTTGCCTTGCCACCGTTCACGGCTTTTTCGGCTTCCTTCTCCAGGGCCTTTTTGAGCTCTTCTTTTTTGCTTTCCAGTCCTTCGTCCAGAAATGGGCGGGGTGGGATTGAGGCTGTACCAAACGACAGCATTTTTGCGAGCTCTGCGCTCTCGATTGGTTCTACGTCCTGCACTGATTCGCCGTTGTATCCCTGGTACTTTCCGTCTTCGTTTTTGTGGATTGTGGGCACGTGCATTCGTCCGCTTGGAAACCCGACCAAAATAAGGCACGCTGCCTGGCGTGCGAGCTTCTGGATTTTTGAGGTGTCTACGGTGTTTTTAATGCTGGCTTTTAATCCTTCAGGCATAAATACTATACCTCTCAGGCATACTCTGGATCATCATCAAAGCCTTCTGTCCGAATACGTTTGAATTAAGCTGCTTGATTCCTTCCTGCGCGTCCATGTCAGAAAAACTAAGCGACGTTCCTCCTATGCTTTTTGAAGACAAGGCCATACCGCCGTTTCCTATTACTCCGGTCGCGCTCTGTGGGTTTGCGTCGAGCAGATACCAGGCTGTGAGCAGGTTCATACAGAGCGTGCGCTTGTCGGTCCTTATTGGCTCCGGTAATCTGCGCCAGCCCTGCATAACGCCTGAAAACATAACAGACACGATTTCGTAAGCGTCATTTATCTGCTCGTCTGTCAGAGTCGGGAAGTTGTTTGCATATTTAAAATCCTGTCGTGTCATGTTTTCGTCCTTCTTATTCTGCCTTTGCTTCAGCTTCCTCAATCATTTTGATGAGGTCGGCTTTTTTAACATTGGCTTTGTATTCGATTCCGGCGGCTGTTGCTCTTTCTTTGAGTTCGTCATAAGAAAGGCTTTTTAAGTCGTCGGATTTACTTTCTGTTTCAGTTACCGAGCTTTCCTCGGTAGTTGCTTTTCCTGATTTTAATGCTTCAAGCTCTGCCTTTGCTGCTTCGAGCTCTTTGCGGAGTTTTTCTGCTTCGTCTTCTGCCTGATTAATTCTTGTTGCAGCTGGGACGTATGAAGTAGGCATTTTGTTTAAAACACGGATTTTGTTTTTTGAGACCAGTTCTCTAAAAAATGGCTCACGATTCTGCAGCTTTTCAATTTCTGCTTCTGTGAATTCCGCGATGTTTCTTGTTTCTCCCTGGGCACTTCTTGCTGGGATTGTTCTTCCGATTGAACTAAAAGTAACCGGATATTGATAAAAACTCTGTATGTATTTCATATCTCTGCTTCCTCTTTAAAATTAAGAAATAAACCGCAGGGCCCGGAGTTGTTCCGGGTGGTCCTGCGATTATCCGTCACTTACGACTTTGTGTAAGTTCCGCTGAATACTGCGCTGTCGTAGTATCCGTCTTTGATTGCGATTGCCTTGATTGTTGTTGTAGCACTCAGGTCAATTCCTGCACTTGTGTAAGCTGTGCTTTCAGCTGTTGGAGTTGAACCGTCTACTGTGTAGAAGATTGAGGCTCCTTCTGTTGTTGTTGAAAGCTTCACGTTAGTTGAGCCGCTGAATGTACCAGCTGCTGGTTCTGCTGTTGGAGTAGCGACTGTGCGCTTTGTTGTTCCAAAGCCTGAGAATACCTTTACAGCAATTCCTACAGGAGCAAATACTCCGGCAAATCTGCGGAGTACGGCGTGCTGCTGGTCGTAGCTGTTTGGATAAACTGGGTATGTGAAGTTCTCAAGTGGTACACCAAGAAGGAGAAGGTCCTGTTTTTCGTCGTTTGGACCTGCGCCGATTTCTGGTGCTGTGATTACGAGCTTGTCAGAGAGGCTTGCGTTGAATTCTGTATTTGCAGCCAGGAAAGGATCTGCGTAGAATTCTACTTTTGGTTTTGAGCCGTTCTTTGTCATTCCTGCGTTGAAGTTTTCTTCAAAAATTGCGAGGGCAGACTTTGCTTCGTATGTGTTGCTGTATGGCACGCTTGTAAGCAGGTTGTATGCTGCAGGAGCCATTGCAACGCGTACAATGTCAAACTTATTCTGTGAAGCTCCCATAAAGTCTGTAATGGCTTTAGCGAGCTGTTTGTACATTGTGTAACCTTTGTTTGTGTTGCTGTCGTCTTCTGCGATTTCTTCGAGAGTCTGGCCAGCCCATGTTGTTACGCCGTTTACGTCAAACAGACCGAGTGTGTTTGTTGCCTCATTACCGTAGTAAGTGAGGTAGTCTGTAATCATATCGATTACATACTGAGCGTAGCGCTGCTTCTCTGCCATGAGGGAGCCTGCAAAAGGAGAGCCGTTGCCGTCTTTTGCGCGTTCCATTTCTTCAACAGTAAAGTTAAAGAAAACTTTAATGTTGATGATTGCAGAGCTCATTACGCCTCCCTGAACATTTACATTCTGTTTGAGGTTTGCGGCTACTGTTCCGGCCTGGTCAATAAGTCCCCAGCCTGAATAAGCAGCGAGCTGTAAGTTCTGAACTTCTCCCCATGGGTTGGTTCCGCTCATTCTCTTTACGAGGTCACGTGCGTGGCTGTAAAGAAGAGGCTGTTTGAAAATCTGAGGGAAGAATGAGGCATTCCATGGTGAGATTGCCTGTGCGGCGATCAATTCTCCAGAGTCGCCTGTGTATGTCTTGATTCCACTCTTTGAGTAAACCATATCATACTTGCCGGTCTTCAAATTGAAGCGTGGCTTGATGTTTACGCCCATTGCATTCTTTTTGTAGAGTGCTTCAAGTTCTGGGGTAAGTCCTTCAGGTTTGCCGATTGCTGCGCTGTCTCCTACATAAATAGGATTTGTTACAGCTGAGGCTGGCACACCGTAGTGTGGGTCGTCTGCGCGGCCGATCTGCAATGTTGCGTCACGGAGAATGTTTGCAGCGTTTCCGTTGCTTCCTACCATGCGCTGTGCAAGTCTACCGATTTTCTTGAATTCTGATGAACAATCTATTCTCATTGTTATCTCCTACCTTAAGAGAGCCAGATATAGGCACCGTCGTCTGTTACGTCTACTACTGTAGCGCCTGCGAGCAGTGTGTGGCTTGCGTCTGCTGATGATGATACAAATCCAATTACACCTGTTGAGTTGTTGTACTGTACTTTGTATCCGATTACTGGGTCTTTGTTTTCTTCCCAGTTCTGAACCTTTACGAGGCCCTTTGCGATGAATGCGCAAGGCATACCAGCGAGATATTTACCTGGGTGTGCGATTGCGTTCTGTGCGATTGCGTCGTCAAATGCAACGATTCCGCGGATAACGTTTCCGCTACCTGCTCCTGCTACAATGGCTGCAGGGTCGTCTGCTGGTGCTGAACATACAACACCAAAAGGGAGACCATTTGCCTGGTTTGTAACGTCTACAATTCCGCCGAGTTTGAGGTAGCCTTCCTGCAATGGCACGGCCTGTGCATTGAGTGCGAGCTGTCCTTTGAAACCGAGCTGTAATGAAAGATTAGAGTCCATTCTATCTTCCTCCTTCTTTGATTCTGTTGAACATATCAGCGAGGCTTCCCTTTGCTGCTGTTCCGTTCATTGTTACAGGAATGTGAGGAGCGTGGTCTGTTACGACTTCCTCTTCCTCTTTTTCCTCTTCTTCAACTTCTTCTGCGCTGTCTTCTGCGCATGAGTCTTCTGCTGCTGTTGCAGCTTCGTCTTCTGCCATTCGCTTCTTGATAAACTGGTAGATTTCTTCCAGGCTATAGTCTGCGTTTGGATCTGCGTCTTCTGCTTCGCCTTCTGGAGCTACTGTTTCCTCTACGGCTTCAGTTGCTTCTTCGGTTGCTTCTGGCGCTGCTCCTTCTGTGAGCGGTTCTTCTTCTGTTGCAGTCTCTTCGACTGTTTCAGTTTCTTCTCCGCCTACGTCCGGAATATCTTTCATAGCTGCTGTGTCGAGTTTTTCGAACATGTCAGCTACCATTGAGGCAGCTTCTTTGGCTGTCGCTTCGTCCTGCTCTTTTACGGATCTAAAATCTTCGAGGAAACGGTCGAGCTTCGCTTTTTCGTCCTCGTCTGGCAGGTCGCTTGTCATTCCTTTGAGCTCGTCTACGTACTTGGCTACTTCTTCGTCAGAGAGTGTGTCTTTTTTTTCAACAAGTTCTGTGAGCTTGTCTCTGAACATTCCCATGTCGTTATCTGTAGTCTGGGTGCGCTTTCTTGCAAATCGGAATAAACCGGTTAACAATTTCATTTGCGTCTCCTATTTCTTGGCTTCTTTGTTGTCGTTCACAAAAAGAAGCAGAATGTCATTGATTGCTGGTACGGCGATTGCGATTGCTCCGATGATTGCGCCGTAGTAGTTTGGCTGGAAAAATCCGACAAACGCACTTGCTGCGGTTCCTACGCAGGTTACGATTGTTGAAATTAAGCCGTATAACTTCTTGCTCATTTGCCTTCCTCCCTTTATTCAAGTTCCGACAAGTCGGTGATTCCATATCTCAAATAAGCGTATGTGGTGTTCATTTCAGGCACATCCGCTATCTTATGAACTTCTTCTTCTGTAGGGTGACTGATAGGGAGCCCGGTCATCCATGTTGCTACCTTGATTCCGGCTTTTGCTGCGAGCTGGTTCCAGGTGAGCCCTGCTTCTTTGCGCTTTGCATTAATGCGCTTGTATACGTTGGTCCATGAGGCACTATTTGCCATTTTTTCCTCCTGCTTTTATAGTTATTTTTATTTGCACCTATCAAAAACTGAACCGGCCGCAATCTGGAAAACGCTTTTACTTTTTGGTGCCTGGTCCATAACTACGGCATACTCACCGCCGCGTCCTGCTGGTAATAAAGCCAGGTGATTTACGTCGGTTATTTCCTTCATGATGATGTCGTATTCCTGGCCGTCTGGACTTGTCCCTTTCTGCCATTCAAAGTCTGCAATGTATCCAGGGCTCAGTTGTATTTCTCCATTCTCGTAAGCCTGCAGCGCTTCGTCGTCATAAAGCATGCAGGTACTTCTTATTCCGACTTCGTTGGTCTCTGGTATGCGGTCTACTTCCGGGTGCTCTCCGGTCCAGCCGATTGCCAGTTCTCTGAAGTTCTGGCCGTCTACCGGTGTACGTGGGTGGTGGTGAGTCATTGGAAGGTTCGCAAATTTCGGGCAGGCTACGGCCAGTACTGTCGACGGCCTGTATACTTTGTAAAGGCGCTTTTCTTCTACCCAGTCAGGTGCACCTTGTCCTGGCATTGGAATACGGAGCGTTGGTATTTCCTCCAGCGCGTAGTCGTATATTCCGCTTACTGCGATTCTGATGTTTTTTAATTCTGCCATTTCTACTCCAATAAAGGGCGGGCAAAGACGGACCATAAAACCTACTAAAAAAACATCCGCCTTTGCCCTAATATCTAATATAATTTTTTTAGAGAGGGGTTCTGGGAACCTGCCTTTATAGTCATTTTTGTTAAAAAAAAAGACCTGCCTTTCAGCAGGTCGCTCCCTAATATTTTAATGGAGTGTAATAAATGACTAAAAAGAGCAGCTTTGTTCGGGGAAGCTGCCGAACATTGCCGCCTGCGGTGTTAAGGATCCGCCGGTCCTAATTCTCAATTATTCTACTTGCCAGGTCTCCCCAGGCTTCCCATTCCTGCACCAGGCTTTCGTAGTATACGATGAGGTTTGCGTAGTCCCTTATTGACTCTGGGGTCCTCTGTTCCTGGCGCTGTGGCTTTGGTGGAAGTTCTACGGGCTGAGGCTTACTGGCGCAGCTTGTTATTGTTAGCGTCAATAACGGCACCAATAATGGCAGCAATTTCCGCATCAGTTTTCGCATTGTTTATGTCCTCCCTGAGTTGGTCCTTCTCGGCATTTATCTTTGCGAGCTCTTCTGCGTGTTTATAAAGGTACGCGATGAGCTCGTTCTTCTTTTCGAGTTCTTTGGTCCGCTCTCGTTCTTCTTCGCGTTCAGAAAGAGCAAACTTTGCGATTAAAATCAAAACAACGACCAGGACCGCAATTACTAAAATTAAATAAAAGTTAAGAGCCATTATTCACCTTCCTCGGTCTCTATACTTTTGGTCTCTACCCAATTGTCGCGGCAGATGTTGAAGTCAATAGTTCCAAGTCCGACGCCGTATGCAAATCCTATCGACATCCATATTTCCTTCACGTCTGCTTCTGGCAGCTTTCCGAACCACTTTAAAAGGCAGAGTCCGAAGCCTGCAATAATTAAGACGATTTTCACCAAAAGTGAAACGCTTTTCATTTTCATTTTGCGCCTCCTGTCAAATGTATAATTCTGGCCTGCGATGGCTTTCCTTTGTTGACGCAGTTTGAACTTTTAAGGCTGTTGAATGCTATCTTTCCTTTTTCAACGCCTACCCAGTGCGAGTGTCCTGCGTAATCGAAGCGGACCGGTGTTCGGTCCTTTATTTTGCTGATTGTGGTTATTTCCTTCTTCTCAATGTCGCAGCCTCTTCCTGTAAGGTGTCGCGCTACTTTGTCCCAGTAGACTGTGCAGTCCGCGTCAACAGCTCCGGCGTCTATCAGCTTGCCGACTGTTATAATTGCGTCTGCGTCGTCTGGTTCAATGCCAAGGCACCACATAAATGTGAAAACGCAGCAGGCGTTCTGCATGATTGATTTTAATTTGAGTGTGGGAAATTGTTTGTATAATTCTTCTGCGAGGGTCTGTGGGGTTTTCATTTCTTCTGGCCTTCCTCTATATCCAGCTTTGTTTCAATTCGGACGATTGACTTTTGTATTTCGGTTAGCGTGAGCATTATTTCGTTTATGTTCTTCTCTGTGTCGCTTTTCTCCTGCTCAATGCGTTTATTCATATCTGCATGGTCTTTACAGAATTTCTCTGTCTTTTCCTTTACTGTGGCTTCTAGTTGCTCAACCCTTGCTACCATTTTTGCTACCTTCCACACGAGGCCTAAGACCGGCAATAAGAATATTACTGTCTGTAAAACGTCTTTCAAAAACTCACCGCTCATTTGCTTCCTTCCTTTACTTTTATAGTCCTTTTATTTCTATGAGGCACCTTGCGTTGCCTTTGTCATATTCGTTGTTAATTTCGAGCCTGCGTACAATCTGCCAGCGGTCGTCTGCCAGTACCTTTGCGTCCTGCAGCAGGTCCATAATTGACGAGGTCTGATTATCGCTGTCTCGTCGCACTTGGTCGCCGTGGTAAAATGTCAGGGTAACGGCTACCGGGTAGTCGATTCCGTCCGGGTGTCCGGCGCCGTACGGCCAGTCGTCTTTTTGCATTCTGGAAATCTGGCCGGTAACCTGCAGCATTGCGTCTGTGTGCCATTTCTGGTGTCTTGCGCTCGGTATCAGCTTGTGGCTCTTGGTCCATATCTTTGAATTCTTCTTTCCTGGTGTTTCTCCTAAAATCTGAAACCTTAACATTCTGCCCTGTTCCTCCGAGAGTCTTCAAAGGTTTGAAAAGCCTTATCAACAGACCAATGAAGTTTATCTAATCTATCTTTTGTTCTTTTGTAACTCAGCCCGAGCTCTTCGCACCACTGTTTTAGATTTTGTGTCTTATTATTGTATTTTATAAATCGACAGCTTCGTCTGTTATTGCTCTGTTCTTTCATGCTTACCCATCTGCAATTCTCCGGGCTGTAGCCTTTACTATTGTCTATGCGGTCGATTGTTAAATTATCTGTGTAGCCGTTAGACAATGCCCATGCCTTAAACGAAAGCCAGCCTTTTGTATTACTTGCATGATTTTCATATACTCTTTCTTTATTGTTCCACGCATCACAAATTGTTATTCCACGTGCACCATAGTCTTTGTAATTCTTATCCTTTGGGTTGTAACATCTTCTTTTAATAAGGCTATAAATATTATTTAATCTCATATAATTCATATTTGCCTCCTTTAATTATCCCGCCATTCAACGGGAACAAGTCCACATCTACAATTGTAGTCATCCGTTTCGTCCGGCAGGTTGTTAATGTCAAATATCTGGCCGTTGAGGGCCTTGTGGCTCTTGCGTACCCTTACGTCTCCGCAGGTTACCCATTTAACCTTTGTTACGGCTGCGCTCTTGAAAGTTGCGAGCGTGCAGGCTTTGTTGAACCTCTGCATTTGGTCGCGGGCAAATAAACGAGCCAGGTGGTCGCTTGATTCGTATCCTTCCTTGACAAGGTCTGTAAGGTCCAGCACGGCGCTTTCGCCTGTTGCGTAATCAATTATTTTCTGCAGAATGCGTCTTTTAATCAGTTCCTCTTCGCCCTTGATTCGTTCAATGGAATTGTTGAGGTAAAGGGTGCGGACGTTCTCCAGGTTCTCTTCAAAGAACTTGTTTTTGTCGATTGCGAATGAAGAGAGGACTTGTGCGGTCCTTCCGTCTGCGTCTGAAAGCAGGCGCTTGATGTAGTCGCCTTGCTCTTCTTTGAAAACGTCGCCGATTTTCTTTACGAAGAATTCAGGCTCTTCTTCCTGGTCTTCTTCGAGCCATTGGTGTTCGAGTGTATTTGCTACGGTATTGAGGTTAATGCGGCCGATTGCCTTTTCGTTTTCTTCCTGTTGCTTTTCAAACTCTTTTTTCATGTCGTCAAAGAATTTAAGCAGGCTGTCGAGGTTGTCGTCTTCCGGCGCTGCGTCCATTACAATGTTGTTTACTTTGCACTGTGCTCGCAGGTCCTTCAGCAGCTTGCGTGTCAAAGCCTTGTATCTGGATCTGAGCAGGTTCGAGAGCTTGTCTTGGATTGAGAATAAAGGCCGCGGTATTCCCTGGCGTTGCATTCTCAGAAATCCCGCCTTTGTGCCTTTTGAATAAAGATAGCCGTTTCTGCGTACTGGGTAGTTATTTTCCATTCTTCAAATACTCGTATGTTGTATTGAGAACCGGAGCCATTTTGCGCAGCTCTTCGTCTGTGGGCTGGCTTGTCGGTAGTCCGGTCATCCAGGAGCCGAGACGAATGTGTGCGCTCTGGGAGATTTCGTCCCAGGTAAGGCCTGACTCCTTCTTCTTCTGTAATATGCGACTGAATACTTTTGTCATAGGGTGCCTCCTTTACTTGTAATCATTGCGATTGTGTCGCCAATCATAACAATGCCGCTCACGGCCTTTACTTCAAATCCTACGCAGTGTTTAACTTCTGCCTGCGCGTGTCCGTTGTGGCAGAGTATTGTCAATTGGTCGCAGAGGTCCTGGACTGTAAGTGGTTTGTTTTTTGCTTCCATGTCTTCTCCGTTTTATAGCTGCATTCCTTCTGCAGGTGGCTCCTGGTTCATGTCACGGCCTGCGTTCATTTGTTCCCACATCTGCTCGTCCATTCCTTCTGCTTCTCCTGCGGTGAGTGCGTTCATTGTGTCTTCGTCAATTTCTGCACTTGGTACGAACTTCTGCGCTACTTTGATTGCAGTGCTTAATGGGACGCCCATTGCTACAAGCTGTCCCGATATGCCGGTGAATGCCTGGCCGAGCTGTGCCTTGTCTGTCTCTGAAAGTACAAAGCCGTTGTCTGCTTTAATCTGAACCTTGCGGGCGTGCTTTGCCTGTTCGCTGTCAATTCCGAAGCAGGAATAAACAAGCAGCTCTATGCAGTTCTTGAATGCTGGCGCTACGTTGTTAAAGAGCAGACGTATCATTTCGCTCTGCTTTAGTGTTACGTCGTCTCTGTTGTCGCTTGCGAGCCCTGTGGCCTTTTCTTCAAACAAGATTGATTCTGCTACTCCAGAACTTGCGCAAAGTCCGAGCTGTGCCTGTTTGAGCAGGTCCTGGTATCCGCTGTATGTTCGGTCAAGGATTTTAATTTCACCGACGCTGTTAATTGCACGAGGGTGGAGCATTGACCACTCTCTCATTTCCTTTTCGTTCTCTTTGAAGTACTGGCGTGCAAACTCTGGGCCGTTTTCAATGATGAGGCCGTCTGCAGGCATTGCGTGGTACATGAGGCTTGATTGCTGGGCCATAATTGGTAAGCTCATTTTCATTATCTGGTATGCTTCGAAGTCTTTTATCCAGCCTTCAAAGTCACTTGTCGCCCATCCCATTTGTTGGATTGCTCCCCAGAAAGGCAGCTTTTGTGGGCGCACCATTGCCATGCGTCCTGTGTTTACTCTCACGCCTCCGAGCGGAATGAAAAGCGAGCGGGCGTATAAATAGTCTTCTGCTGTGATGTTGTAGTCCGGTACAAAGACACAATTCCAGCGGTCTGCTGTTACCCAGTAGCGTATGAAGTGGTCTTTCTTCTTAAGGCCTGCAAGGGTCTCTGTCATTGTCTTCTGGAAACTAAGCGGATTGTCACCGTCGAGTACCGGGTAAGACACGGATCCGCCAAATATAAGGGCCTGGGTTGCTGCTTCTGCGTATGCTTCACTAAATCCGCACTCGTTTGCGTAATCTTCGAGCTTCTGCAGGTCCTCCGGTGTAAAGTCTGCGCATTCAAAATGCACGCCGTCGAGTGAAAGACAGCCAGCCTTCTTATTGATGATTCGTGCTGGGATTCCGCCTCCTGCGTAGTATGCTGTTGCTTCTCCTGGCAGAATTGAAACGGGAACGAAACTCTGCACGTTCATTCCTGGATCTATGGCCGTTCCTATTCCTGTGTCCGGCTGTGCGTACTGGCCGTCCTGCACTATGCCTGGAGTTCTGTTCAGGCGCTCCTGTGCGAGCATTGCTTCAACGCGGGCCTTGAGCCTTTCTGGGAAGTCAGAAATCAAACGCTGGCGCATTTCTGCTGCTGTCTGAATTTCACCGGCGCTTGCTCTTGCGTCCTGAACGATTGCGGCCATTTCGTCCTTGATTGTTTCAAGTTCGCCGGAGTCGAGTGTTATCTGTCCGTAGCCGTCTTGTGTCTCGTCGCTTCCTGATTCGTGGCTTGCGAGGATTTCAAATATTGCTTTATGATGTTCGTTTTTTTCTGTCTCTTTTAATTTATTAAAGGTTGCCATGTCTTTATAGTCATTTTACATGTCATCAAATAGAGTTGTTTCTAATCGGTAATGAATGCGCCGGTATTCTTTGTAGACAGGTCCCCATATCTTTTCGCATTGTCTCCTTTCCTCCGGCATGTAAGCGCTCATGATGTCTAATTGCTTCTGGAGGTCTACGGCATAGGGGCACCCTTTGCACCCGGTTCTTTGGAAATTAAAAGGAGGATAGTACAGTTCACAAAGCTGAATGTTTCTTTCTTTGATGTACCACTCTATGAATTCGTCTTCTAGCGGTTGCAGTGGGTGAAACTTTTTTAATTGTCCCTCATCAAATATTGTGCACCCTTTGAGCGTTGTCCTCAGACCTCCTTCGGTTGCACGCATTCCTGTTATTGTGATTGTCTTTTCGTTTGCTTCTTGCCATTTCGCTGCAACATCTTTCTTTATCTTGTAGCAACACTTGTTTGAAACTTTAAGAGGAAAGGTTGAGGTAAATTGGTAGCGGAGCTTGTCCGGGCACTGAAATCGTGAGTTATCCCGGTGCAGGTATCTGTTTACTGTTTTCCCTGGTCCACTATGCTGGTAAACCGACAAATAAAGGCTGTGCTCCTTGCTTTTAAAAGGATAGCCGTATTCCTCCAAAATCTGCCGGATGTTCTTTTGTGGCATAATGATTTTTATACGCTCGTCTCTCTCTCTCTCTCTCTCGACGAAGGCTACGACCTTTCTGTATTCAATCCCGGTGTTTATGTACACTCTGGGGATTTTGTTTCCCGGCAGGGCTTCGTCTATCAAGTGGTGCAGAGCCGTGCTGTCTTTGCCTCCACTGAATGAAACGTAGGCATTGTGCTCCAGGTCGTACAGTTCGTTCATAGACCGTATCTTTTGTAGCCGGTCCTGTAATAAAAAGTCGTTATCGATTGCTTCCATGACCTTACAGTCATTTCTATGCGTTCTGTCCTGCTATGTTGATATATCCGTGCTCAGCGACGGCTTCTCGGCTCAACTCTTTAAGGTGCATAAAGTCCGGGTCGCTTCGGACTATTCTGTAGATTACGTATTCGGCCGCGTCGCAGTTATGCACGAGAACCCCATTTGCGAAGTATGTATGTGTCCCACTCACTGATAGGTTGTATACGTCCTCTTCGCGTTCCGTTGTTGTAGACTTGTGCGCAATGTCGGGAGCAGAAACGCTTCCCTGTCCAGTTTTTCCCTTCATTACCCTTTGTCTTGTAGACTGTTCCACAAATCGGACATTTGCGCTCGTATGTTCGTGAAGTCCTGGTATGCCATTCGTGACCTGCTGCGCTTCTATGCCAGTCAGTGGCTTTCTTGTAATCATCCGCTGTAAATGCATGCGGCTCTCTGATTGGATGATATTCTTTATGGTGTTTAGTTCTCTCCACGCATTCGAGGTTTGAAAGGTCATTGTTTGCTGGATTGCCGTCCTTATGGTGTATGTCACATCCTGGTGGTATTTCTCCATGAGCTGCTTTCCACACGTCTCTGTGAAGGTAGCTAGCTTTGCCCGCCATTCTCGCGCTTTTGCCTGCAGTAAAGTATTTCCTATCGCTCGGATTCTTTGCTTCTGGATATCTCCTATACTTGATTCCATTGAATTCAATAACTTCAACCATTCCGCGTCCTCCCATAAAATCTGATAACATTCTCGAGCCGTTGCTAATGGCTCGTAGTTATAGTCATCGCACCTTATAGGGTGGTCGGGTGTTCCTGTTAGTCCGGCGCGGGTTATTACGTGTCTCTTGCCTGTAAGGCCTGCGGCTCTCACTTTCTTGTAGCCTTTTTCTGTGAGGACTAAATCTCCTTTTTTGATTGTCTCTATCGGTCTCCAACCGTCAGCAGTTGCGATCATCGTTCCAGCTACAAAGCAGTAATGGTCCGGGCTGTGTTCGCCTTTGCCTTTTTCCGGCTGGCCAAGGTCGTTGTAAGCGCGAACCTTCAAAGCCTCGCTTACGTCGT
>Ga0326512_10000828_pt1 | contig 25986 bp, 18 predicted proteins | sample 1_2617_0518_D_FD_203652 | JGI IMG/M metagenome (GOLD analysis project Ga0326512, IMG submission 203652) | Bovine rumen microbial communities from UC Davis, California, United States - 1_2617_0518 | ecosystem: Host-associated > Mammals > Digestive system > Stomach > Rumen | place: USA...
GGAGGTTTTACATACACTGGTGGTGAGCCTTCCATCGAGCACTACAAGATTCACGGTCTGTCTGCCGACTGGACGAGCCGCACGACTCCGGGCGAGACGCAGATTAACCTCTTCGTTCCGAGTATCACCAACTCTCTGCTGACCTTGTTCGGATTCACTGTGACTACTGCAAGCTCTGCAAGCGGAATCTCTGCGAACGCGAGCGGTTTTACGTTCCAGGAGAGCGCACTGGCCGTCACTCTCGGTATCGTTGCTTTCAACGACGAGGGTACCAAGGCGTTCGCCATCAAAGCAGCCAAGCTCTCGGCTACCATCGTATTCGACGAGGCCAACAGTGCAAAGCCTATCGGCATTAGCCTGACAGGTTCTACCTCTGCTGGTGAGGACGCCGATGCTATGGGTATCTTCGAGATTGCCGCCAGCAACGGTTAAGAAAAAATCCATCCATTCTAATCAAGAAGGGCGGTGGCGGTGCGACGAAAAATCCACTGCTGCCGCTTTCTTTTTGAGGAATGGGTATAAAACGTATTGATTAGATGGAAAAAGAACCCGTTATAGAACAGCCGTCATTAGAGTCGCAGAGAACATACGCCTCCATACGCGACAATGACGCGACTATTGTTCCCGTATTAGGAACAAAGAAGAAATACAAGATTCGTTGGCTGAAGAAGGGGCAGATAAACAAGTTGTCCCGGCTTCTGATACGTAAGTCTGGAACAGATGAAAAAGACGGCGCAAACGACTCCCCGCTTGATGCTATTTATGAGGATTCAAAGCTAACGTGCAAGGCCGCAGCTATTTATATCCTTGACGGCTATTGGAAACTGAAGTTCCGCTACTGGTTTCTGTGGCGGTGGTTCTACTATATTAGGCAGTACGATGACGTACAACTTCAGGCTATACTTACGGAGGGTCAAAAAAAAACTCCGCTCACGCCGTTCTTGATAGCTACCATGTTACTGACAGAGGCAAGGGTTTCGCTAATGAATATGAGGACGGAAGAAGCCGAGCGTATCCTTCTCGCACGGCCTTCGGCGCAGCAGGAGGAGACGGAAAAGCCCGCCAGTGGCTCTTGATGCCGAGGCGCTTCCTGCTTGGCATGTATGAAGTGCCTATGTGGGACTACTATTGGGGGCTGACGGCTGCACAGGTAGAGCTTCTGACCATCGACCAGCCCATTGTCGTGTATAAGGCTGACAAGGACAATGACAAACCGTGGAAGAAAGGCACTGTGTCTGAGGGCTATACCAACAAGCAGTACCAGAAGTGGCTTGAGAAGAAGAAGAAGCGCGAGGCAGAGGGTAAAGACCTCGATTTCAGGACTGGCAGGAAAGTAGACTTCGGTCATTTCATTGCCACTGGAGAGAAGAAAGATATTTAAGCATCACATTTTTTAAAAGTCCACACCGAGAAGAGCGATGGTATAGCCGCCCGTTCTTCCCAGTGTGGGCTTTTGCCTTCCTGTGATGCGGGTGCATTGTTGAACATATAAATAATGTACCTATGAAAGCAGTAGAATTATTGAAAATCTTTAGAGAAGCGTTAAATATGATGTCAAAGAATGGCATCTTGCTTGAAGACTATAAGTATGTTGAGGCTTACGAGCATTTTCTACAAATGCGAATATGTGGCGTGAAGTACCGTGCTGCAATAGCTATTCTTGCGAAAGAGCGGAATGTCGGAGAGCGCACGTTGCAGCGGGCTTTTAACAGGCTCGCCAAGGAGTGTTAAATGCCGTCTTCTTTTGACTGCTGAAACATGTCAGTATGCTTGCTGCTTGTTGGGTTAATGACTAACTTTGCCATTGTCAAAGCGCGATGACAAAGAAACAATAGTATTAACCCAAAAATGCAGTATTTCGATATGGCAGAAATTTATAGTGTACCCGACAATTCGGGATCTACTCCCCAGTTTACAATTCCTATCGGTGGACTTGGTAATGGCGGGATGTTTGGCAATGGTTTTAACTCCATCGCTGATTTGTTTGGACTGGCAATCATAGCTTCAATGTTCGGTTGGGGTAACGGCAACGGCTTCGGCGGTGGCTGGGGCGGTGGCAATGGTGCTGCTGGTTTCCTGAGCAATCAGATTAACAACGACGCAGGTCGTGAGCTTATCATGCAGGCAGTGACCAATCAGGGCGAGGCTTCACGTACAGCGATTCAGTCACTTGCGACCGCATTAGGACAGGACTTCAACCTTGTCAACCAAGGTGTACAGACCGTACAGAATGCACTCAGCAACCTTGCCTTGCAGCAGGCCGTGAGCGTACCTCAGATTATCAACTCCATCCAGTCAGGTGACGCAAGTATCATCAGTGCATTCCAGAACTGTTGCTGCCAGACGCAAAAGCAGATTATGGAACAGGGCTACCAGTCACAGATTGCTACCCTCAACCAAACCAATCAGCTTGGCAGTCAGGCAGACCGCAACACCAACTCACTGTTGAACGCCATCAACGCCCAGACCGTGGCTATGAACGACCAGTTCTGCGCAGCCCGTGAGCGCGACATGCAGGCGAAGATTGATACGCAGGCCGACATCATTACTCAGCTTCGCGGACAAATCGACAACGCCAACCAGACGGCTCAGATTACAGGCTACGTCAACTCGCTCATTGCCCCGTTGCAGGCCAAGGTGACTGAGATTGCCGACAAGCAGCTCCCGACGGTTCCCGTTCAGTGGCCTCAGATTCAGGCAGTGAACACCACGCCTTACATGGGCGGTTTATACGGTGGTTTCGGAGGTAACATCGGTTTCTAAAGAGGAGGTGAGCTATGGGATGCTTTAACGTGACAACTAACAATCGCGGGATTCCTTACCTGAGTTCGACGAACACAACCGTCGGCACGGAATCGGTAGACATTGCCCTCGGATTTATCCGTGGCGCACTGCCTCCTGTGGGTTACTTCACGGTTCGACTGACTGATGCCATCCCGACGGGCACGACAACAACGCTGCCCGTCACCTTAACGCTCAACGGTACGACCCGTGCGCTCACCCTCTTTGACGGCACTCCTGTCACCGTTGCTGAACTTATCGGCGGTACAGGTGTGTTTACGGTCTTCAACGACAGGTTCAACGGAATACTCCAGCTTGTTTCGAGGACTACGGTGTGAACAGGAATATTAAACGAAAAGAGTAATAACAAATGGATTTCAAGAGTATTGGAACAGGACAGCAGTTCTACGTCCTGCAAAAGAGTGAAAAGCAGAAGCCAGTCCTACAGATTGGCATTGTCAAAGCCAAGAGCGAGCCTAAGTCGCCTTATCAGACGAGCACGCCTTATCTTAACAGCATTGCTGCCATGAACGGGCAGAACGCAGTTGTAGATTTGGTGGTGTCCATCAACGGGGTTGACACGCCGTTCAACACCCTCCCTGCTACCGCTGAGACCTCGACGTACAATGGCGGCAATACGTTTGTCAGCTGTAACCAGCAGGCAATGATACAGGCCGTTGATGCGATGATGCAGGTGTCACGTCAGGAGTTGGAACGCGAGGCGTTCAACAAGACTGTCCTCTCTGAAGGTGAGAAGATGCTTGAAACGCTCAATCCCCGCTATGCCGAGGAGAAACAGCGCGACCGCAGTATCAAGTCCTTAGAGGAGCGTCAGGCGGCTACAGACAGCAAGCTCGACAAGATTCTCTCGCGTCTCGACGAGTTCTTTGCGCCATCCAAGAAACAGAATCCTTAAACAAGTTACGATTATGGGAAGACATTTTATCATTGTAGACGACAAGCACGCTGATGACGGCTATCGTCGTGAGGAGATGTACCGTCGCATGAGTGGTGGCTATCGCAATGACGGCAACCGTATGCACGAAGGCGGTAAGGAGAGAGAGTACGACGAGGGCTACCGCACAGGTTATGAGCATGGCTATAAAGACCATGAGCAGGATGAGAACTGGCGTCGTATGCGCGACTCTCGCGGGCGGTATATGTAGTTGATAATGGGGTGGGTGTTTAATTACGCCCATCCCTATGTTGTATAAAAGTGGAATAAACATGAAACAGTATATTTCAGAAGACAGGGCTATCTATGAAGACCTGTATAAAGGCCAGTTCAGCAGGAAGCTGGCTCAGTGGGCAATCTCCAATATGGAGGTAGAAGACCGGACTACTGGCAACATGAAGAAGATAACGCCCCGTTCGGCAGATGATGTTGCTGAAATTCTCTCTGCCAATAAGGTGATGTTGCCCGACAGTATGTTCTATACGGCATGGTACTTGTTCAATATGGCCATCGCCGACTATCAGAAGACGTGCAAGACGGATGAGCAGCGTGCAACGTTTGTGGAGGAGACGCTGCTTGACCCGGACGGTTGCCCCGAAAACACCCTTGACTGCTTTGTAACCAAGATGGGGAATGCCGGAATACCTATATTCTGGGAGAGATTTGTTTAGCCTATGATACAGACTGGATTCTGGCTCGGCGACAGGGATTGGTGGGTAATGGCATCTTTGGGCGTGTCGGACACCGAAGACCTGAACGAGGTGTATGAGGCTTTGTTGTCCGTCGGTTTACCTGATTATAAGGTGCGTGAGGCTTGTATGACACTGTCACGGCCTGACACAGGTTATACCTATACCGACTATGACGGTCATTTTACGCTGATATTCGTTAGCAAGGCTACGTCAGCGGAAGAAATGTATGACAGCATCGACCATGAAAAGCATCATGCAGTTGAGCATATATGTGAGTATTACGATGTGAATCCGAGAAGCGAGGAAGCGGCATATTTGGCTGGCGAGCTTGGGCGACTGCTTTTCCCTGCTGCGTCGTATGTAGTCTGCCCGTTATGTCATAGCGTATGAAGACTGACTTGTACCCTCTGAGCGATGGTGTCAACCTTCTCGTATTGAAGGGGGTCAATCTGTTGTCGCTTGACGATGTGGACTCTTGGCTCTTTGCCCTTGATTTGCCAGACAGCGAAAGAAAAGCGGCATGTCGGCAGATTATGAGCGAAGGATATTATTGTGTATCAAATATAGAATACCGTGTTACGGTAGAGTGTTTTAAATGATAAATAGAAACGATTATGGAAAAAGAAAAGTTGGAGCTGGAACATGCTCAGTTGAAAGAGAGACTTGCTGAGTTGGTGGACTTTATCAATTCAGAGGAGTACTACAAGAAAAGTGATGCGGAGAAGCAGCTGATAGCCACACAACGGTCAGGCATGGAGATGTACCTCAATGCCTTGAGTTTGCGAATGTGGGGAAAGAATGAGTGCAATCCTTCGATGTCATCTATCCTGCCTCTGCTGATGAGTACTATGCTGATGCCTACTTTCAGTACCAATTCGCCATCGGCAACCTATGCAAGCGACGTGACTGAAAACGGCTCAGTTCTCAATGCGAAATGAAGTTTATCTAATGTAATTGATGCATTACAGCGTTAGCATGAGCAAATCCGTATTGTTTGGGGTGGCATTCGTGTCACCCCTTGTTTTTGCAATATGTTTGCAAATATAATTGCTTGTTTTGCAGGTTGTTCGAGGAAATAGTTAAAGTTTTAACTATTTTTGCCGTACAACACAAAAATTACGAGATATGGCAAATGCAAATTTAATGTTCGAGGTCGGGGTAAAAGAGGCAGGTACTCAACTCTCCGATTTAGAAAACAGAATAAACAAACTTGCCGAAACAGGTGAGAAGGGTATTCAGTTGAATATAACTTTCACGAAGAGTCAAGAGCTGACCGATTTTATCAAAGCCCTAAACTCTTTGGGCAACGGCAAGATACTTGAGCCGATGCTTAACAAAATAGAGTCCCTACAGACGTCTATGATTCGTCTTGGAATGATACCCAAGGATATTGACTATTCCGCATTGGAACAGCAACTGAACAAACTTGCAGAGGCTTATAAGAATCTTGAAAAAGCTCGCGGCACATCAGCGGAGACCGCACGTCAGCAGGCGGCAAATCTGTTAAAGAGCAATATCGAGAAAGAGTTTGGTATGCCTGTTAATGTTCTGCGCGCTGTTCAGGATACCTATAAGAATATGGGTAACACCATTCAGGAGAATCTGTCCAAAGTAGCGACATCCGTGGCATCGTCTACAGGGCAGTCAAATACGGCACTGGAACAGGAGAATGCTGCGGTAAATGCTACGGTACAGAAGTTGAATGAACTTGTCACCGAGAAGCAACAGGTGGTAAATGCTGAGAAGCAGTTGGCTGAAAGTAGTGCTAATACAGCCAAAAGTGTAGCAAATGAAGGCAATCAGGCGAAGTCTACGTCAGATGCTCTTGATACTGTGGCGAAATCGAACAAAAAGGCAGGAGAGCAGGCGGCGCAGACAGGGCAGCAAATCGACACGTTGTCCCAGAAATATCAGAATCTCGCATTAAGCATAGAGAACCGACTTGCTAATCAAAGTAAGCTTTTGGAATCTGGCAGCAGCCATTATGACGCGCAGTTAAGGCAATCTATCACAAAATACCAGTCGTTGTTTGAGGATGTAAAAAAAGCTACATCATCCAATGCTGGTGCAGATGTGTTTGCTGTCCTTAGAACTCGGCTTAGTGGGTTTGATATTGAGTTTGCAAACGTCAACAAAGAGGCTTTGGCTTTCAGAAAGACACTCGACCAAAACACAAGAGCAGAAGAGCGTCAGATAAATGCTGGTCTGAAAGCTGAAGAAAACGCAGGAAGGGCGAGGGTCAAGGAGCGTGAAAGGCAAGAGAAACAATATGAGCAGATATGGCAGAAAGGGTTGCGCGACCGAGAATCTGCTGCACAAAAGGCTGCACAGACGGAAGCCCAAAGCGCACGAGACGCAAGTGTCGAATATACAAGGCTTCAGGGTGTGTTGAAGCGTCTGAATCAGCTAAAAACAAATGCGGTTAGTGCAAAGGTTGATACTGCTGAGATTGACGGCCTTATATCGAAGGTAAAGACTCTTCAGACCCTGTATTCGGAAATGGCATTAGGCAACGGGCGTAGTGTATCAGGTCTTCTTTTTGGCGACTTGAAGGGCAATGCTAATACCCGTTCTACTATGCTTGAAATCGGTCAGGTTTTCACAGAGACAAATAACAACATAAGGGAGAGCAACCGCCTGTCAAGAGAGTCTGAGAAAGAGGCTAAGGCTAAAGCTGCAGCTGAGGTACAGGCAAACAAGGACGTACAAAAGGAGATTGATAGGACAAAAGCAAAGATAGAGGAGCTTAATGCGGCCATAACAAGAGGAAGGCAGGCAGGCCGTGATATGTCTGCGCTCGAATCGCAGAGGAGCCGACTCGAAGGGCAGAAAATGCTCCTTGAAAGACTTACAACGGCAGATAAGGCAGACAGAACTGCCCTTGACAGGCGTTTGAATAACGTAAAAGTGTTGAGGGAGGAAAGCGAACGCTTACTGAGGTCGGAAACCACTCTGACAAAAGCGCGTGAGCAGGCTAATAAAGCAAATGACAGAAGAGCTATAAAGAACCTTCAAGATGAAGAGAATAGCCTAAACCAGGCATGGATAAAGTATAATGAGCTTACTGCAAAAATCAAGGAACTTGACTCTCTCCGTGCCCGTGGCGTAACAGCCAATATCGACGTATCACAGATAGATGCGGCGATAACCCGCTATCACGACTTGAAGAACTTGATGGATCAAATCATCAGCAACAACGGGCGAACTGCACAAGGTAAGTTGACTGGCGAAATCTTAGGTGGTGCTGACTATAAGAAGCAGATTCTTGATGCCACTTCAGAGCTGAATACCTACAAGAAGTCGCTCGATGATATTGAGAAGCGGATGCATACGGCGGGTGCGACAGCACGAACCCTTGGTAAGCAGATAGATACATTGGAGGCTCGCAAGGTGGTTGACTTTAATGGTATGGACACGACCCGCCTTGACACTGCAATTCAGCGCATTAAAAACATTCGCGATGAACTTGAACGCTTTTCACAGACGGGCAAATCTGTTTATGGAGTGAATGCTGACGAGATAACGCGGACTATGGGGCTTGCTGCTGCAAAGAAGGAGGCCGCTAATGCTACGACCGAACTTAACAGGCAGTTACAGCAGGGTAAGAGTGGTACGGTAAGCCTTACTGAAGCCGAACAACGTCTTGCGCACGCTATCAAGGGCACTAATGAATCCATGAGGGGGCAGGTTAATATCCTTGCCGACTTGAAGACAATGGCGACCCAGTATTTAGGTGTATGGGGTGCGCAGAACTTCGTTCACAACATCATACAGATTGGCGGTCAGCTGGAACAACAGCGTCTCTCTATCGGTGCTATTCTCGGAGATATGGCGGCGGGTCAGCATTTGTTTGACCAAATCAAGAACCTTGCCCTTACATCTCCGTTTGGTGTCATGGAACTTGACAAGGACACCAAGCAACTGTCTGCTTATGGATTCAAGCAGAGCGAGTTGTTTGATATGACAAAACGTCTCGCCGATATATCCGCTGGTGCAGGAACAGAGGTATCACGTCTTGCGCTTGCTTTGGGACACGTCCGTTCCGAGGGGGCTTTGACTGGCTATACGCTGCGCCAGTTTGCCATGAATAATATTCCTATGCTACAGAAACTGTCGGAGCGACTGACAAAACTTGAAGGTCAGATTGTTTCTACAGCAGAAATCCGCAAGAGGGTTTCCAATAAGGAGATAGGGTACGAAGATGTCATAGCGGTTATCAAGGACTTGACCAATGAAGGCGGTATGTTCTTCAATATGCAGGAGACGATGGCAGATGCCGTCAATGCCAAGTTCAAGAACCTAAAAGACTCAATGGACATCATGTACGGCGAAATGGCCGAAGGGGGTATAGGCAGTGCGCTGAAATGGGTCGCAGAAACATTGATGAGTCTTACGAGGAACTGGGAGAAAACAGCAAGAGTAATAGGTTATGGTACGGCCGCATTTGTCGCCTATCGGCTTGCTGTTACTTCTGCCAACACGCAGCTGCTCACCTATGGAAGTACGCTTGGAGCGACATCCAAGACCCTTAACGCAAAGGCTATCGCACTTGGTGTCAATACTGCTGCTGTGAAGAGGCTTACTGCGGACGAAGTAAAAGAAATGGTCACTCTGAAGCTTGTCACCCGCGAACAGTTGCTCAATGCCGTTGCCACAAAGAAACTGACAGTTGACCAAGCCGAACTTGCTGCTGCTACGTTTGGTGTTACGCGGGCTGAATTGGAATCTATTGCAAGCAAAGGGAAACTTGGTGTTGCATCTGCCGGGCTTGGCCTTCGGCTCAAAGGACTTGCGCTTTCTTTACGCGGTGTAGGTGCAGCGTTAAAGACTATGCTCCTGAATCCGGTCGGCATAGCACTCATGGCTATCACAGCGGGCTTTGAGGTGTTTATGAGATGGAAGCAGAAAAATTCGGAGATAGAGGAAAGCATAGAACAGTTGGGCAAAAAAGGCTCTGAAGGGTATAGGAATCTTGCTGCTACATTAGACAAATATTCCGGTAACGACGGAAAGATGAGTGAGTCTGAATATTCAACTGCTATAAGCGATATTATAGACTCGCTGAAAAACTATGCGCCCAATATACACAACATACAAGAAGAGGCTCAGTCTGTCGACAATCTTGCTGAGCGTTACAGGTATTTGCGTGATGAGCTTGAATCGACAAAGAACGCCTATGCTGACCTTGAACGGACTAAATCTTTTGCAAGTAATGCGAATGAATCGACTGGAAATATTGTCGATGATACTTTTACAGAGAATGTTGAGGATTATATAGGTAAAGTCCAAGATTTAGATAAAGCAGAACAAGAGCTGTTACAGCATCGTGTGGCTTTAGACAAGACTATCGACGAACTGGAAAGGAAGACTGGATTTAAGCGTCGGATGGATTCCAACGGCAACGCCTTGCCATTGATTGAGCAGTTGAAGTATATAAAAAACACGGACTGGAATAAGGTGTTTTCTCCTATGCTTGCGAGTAATTCGCATGGCTCAGCGGTAGCTCTTAGTGATTACGCTGTTGCGATAAAGAATATGAGCGAGACCATGCGCAATGAAGTGATGCCTGACTTGCAGGATTTCGCGTATCGCCTCAACAACCAATATGTTGGTACGTTCGGTTTGGGGTGGAAGGAGAATGCCGACCATATAAAGACTGCTTGGATGGCCGTTGTGTCAGAAATTGATAAAGTTCCCGGTATGACAGATAGTGTCAAGCGTGAACTGCTTGAAAAGATATTCAACGAGACATGGAAATTGAATATTGACTTCAGTACGGGCGAGGTAACTGAAAGCCTGACTGGATGGCGCAAGGAGATGCAGGACTGGCTCGATGCGAACGACTTAAATATAAAGATAGGCTTCAATGATACTCCAGAGGATGTTGCGAAGAAGGCGAAGGCTATGCAGGAAACTGCACAGACCCAGATGGATAATGCAGGAAAGGTGCTTATCGGCATTGGCTTTAAACTCGATAATTTACCAAGTCAGTTGCCAGCCCAACTGCAAACCCCCTGGAACCAAGAGAATTTTGAAAGATACCCAGAAAGCAAGGCCACAAACGACCTTATTGACAAGTTCAAAGAGCATTTCCATCTCAACTGGCAGACGAAAAAAGACAAGGCCAACACAAAGGGAAACAAGGGGCGCAGCGATGATAAGGAGGCTAAGCGTCTGCGTGAGGTTGTGAAGTTATACAAAGACGCTTTTGATTGGTATAATAAATACGAGAAACAAGTTGGAAAGGGCAGTGCGCTGTCAAAAGTACAGGAGCAATTCAAGCCCTTGTTTGACCAGTTCAGTGACCAGTTTAAACAGACTCTTTCTCTCGACTCCATCCCGCTTTACAAGGAGAATTTGAAGTCGTTACTTGCTGAGGCCGAGAAGCTGTATCAAGACCCGAAGCATAAGAACTCGTATATGGTCGAGGCCATTAAACAGATTCGAGATGCTATCAATAATGTTGACTTTGAAGAGTTGGGGAATAAGCAGGAAGAGTTTCTGAGCAAGACGCAGATACAGCTTGACAATCTTACGCGGTCGTGGGAGACGTTCAACTCCGTGCGCGATGCAACGGGCAACATTGATTTGGCCGTACAACTAAGTGGCGCAGGCTATCAGGCAGGGGAAACCATCAACCTTGCCGATGCTCTCCGTAAAAAGATAGAGGGTGACTTTGCAGCTGCTGGTGCGATTGCTATACCGTTCGACATCAACTTCTCAGGCGAAGATATATTCAACCGTATTGCTGCTGCGATGCCCGAGAAGACGCAAGATCAGATTAAGGGCATTGTCGAGGAGTACAAGAAATGGCGTGACTTGCAGCGTGACATTTACAAGCAGGGGATAACGACTATATCCCAACTGCTTGGCAGCGCACAGGACTATAAGACCGTTGTCGGAAAAATAAACACGTCGCTTGCAGCGCAAAAGGAGGCTATTGACCGTATGGAGAAACCAGACGGCATGAGCGATGATGAGTGGGCTGCGGTCAAGGCGCGTGCAAAGGCTCTCGCTGATGCGAAGGCTCAGAATGACATCTTCAAGCTGTCAACGGAATACATCAATCTGATGAACCATTCTCTCGGAATGACTTCTGAGTCAATCAGGACTGCAGCCGAAGCCTGCAAAAACGAACTCGGCAAGAACCTGAAGGACAATATCATAACCGCCGAGCAGTACGCCGATGAGATGGCAAAGATTGAGAAGATAATGAGCGATTTCAAGGCAAACGGATTGTTCGGAAGAAATAGCGACTTAAATTCTTTCATAAAGGGTGGTACTCAAGGACTTGTCAGCCGATATACCGACCAGCTCGCGGCAAGACGGACTGAACTTGCAAATCAAGGAAAGTCGAAAGAGGAAATAGAAAACGATGAGGTCGTGAAGCGACTCAAGAATCTAAAATCTGGATTGGAAGATTTTGCGAACGGTCTTAACTCCTTCGCGTCGTATATTGATTTCGCTACCAACATACTTCAAGGCTTTGGTGACGCAGCCAAGAACCTCTCAGAGATGTTTGATGCACTCGGACATGAGTCTTCTGCGAATACGTGGAGTGATATTTCCGACAGCATCGGTGCTGTTACCAGCGGCCTGCAATCTCTTAGCAGTGGCATGAAAGCAGGTGCTAACGGAGATATTGGCGGAGCTGTGTCCGGTGTTGTCGGTGCTGTTACAAGTCCGATTACCGCTTTTGCACAGTTGCATGACAAAGGAATACAGCGAGAGATAGAGGCCATTCAGAAAAACATAGAAGCCCTCGAAGCGAATACCAACTCCATCCGTGCAGCACGCGAACGCACTTTGGGCTATGATACTGGAGCACTGAGACGCGCAATGAGCGACTTGTACCAGAATCATACGACAAAGGTCTGGACTCCATTCGCCGATGTCGATATAAGCAACGAGGCCAAAAAAGCTATGCAGGAGTACTACAATGCGGGTACAAATAAAACTGGCTACGCAGCTGAACTTGAAAACCTCAAGGAGATGCGTGCAAACTATCTGGAGATGTATAACGAAGAAGAAGACAAGAAAAAGTCTTCTCAGGATGCCCTTGATGAATACAAAAAGAAGATTGCCGAACTTGACGAGCAGATAATGTTCTTTGTCGAAGACCTCGCCAATGAGTTGTGGGGTATCGACTTCAAGGCTTGGGCGAGCCAGATTAGCGATGCTTTGTGGACTGCCTTTGAGAACGGCGAAGATGCTCTTGATGCTTTCCACGACGCGGCAAAGGACATAATCTCAGACGTCGCAAAGCGGATGATGACCATACGTCTTATTGAACCTTTGTTCCAAGAACTGGAAGAAAAATTGTTCGGGAAGATTGGCCCTAATGGTCAGCGCGTGGGCGGCGCGGCATACAACTACGACACAGGCGAGTTTAATGAGAAGGAGACCCTGAAGATAGTTGGAGATTTCTTTGGTGACGATGGTAGATTGGCCAAGGCCGTCGGTTCTATGGAGAGTTTCTTCAAGATGGCTCAGGATGTTACTGGATTTGAGTTCTCCGGTGATAAAAAGAAGAGTTCTGGCACAACAAACGCTATTAAGTCTATAACGGAGAATACGGCTGACCTGCTTGCAAGCTATATTAACTCTATAAGAGCAGATGTCTCCGTAGACCGTGCGTTAATGAGCCAATACTTCCCGATGTTCCATGCTGCTATAACCTCCGGCAATGCCAGTCTTGTAAACATAGAGAATCACACTGCGGCTATCATGCGGAGCAACGAGACTATCGCAAACGGCATCACCGAAATGCAAAGCGACATCAGGGGACTGAAGAACAAGACTTGGAGGGTTCCTGTAGCATAGTTACATTACTCTTCTAATGTAACGAGAAAGGCGGCTGTCCATCACGGATTGCCGCCTTCTTTGAAACACATTACTTATTAACAAAAAGCCAAAGATGTTATGTTCAGTCAATATAATGAAACTCATCCTTTACAGTCACGACACCCTCTTTCTTGACTGGGCAATCCTGCGAGTGGCGTATGACGGTTACTTTGCTTACAAGGTCCGTCTTTATGTTTGCAGACGCCTTGTCGAACAGGTGTACCATCGCGTATGCACCGTATTTAACGTCAACGGTAACATGTGAGTCATCGCGTGCCCACACGTTGCACATGTGCGGACGGAATGTATATCGTATAGTGGCGTTACTTTTCCCCAGCAGGACATACTCGCGAATGTAGATAAGGCGGCGGTCGTCTCCGCGTACAGGGTACGAGCGCGTGTCATCAACAAGTATTCCGTGGCGACGGAGAAAATCTTGCGAAAAGTGATGCCTAATAAATTCCTTACTTGGCCACTTATGCTTGATACAGAAATCCAAGCCGCGTTTAAACATGTCGACAAGATGGTCTCTATCGGTGTTATCATCCCATTCGGAGTACCATTTGTCGCAAAGGCCGATACGCCTTGCATCCTCCCTGAGTTTTACGCTGAGTTCTTTTTCCGTCATATTATCCATGTTCTAAATCGTTGCAAAAATAATCATTTCCAGCGACTTGCGCAATATGTTTTAAGAAAAAGTTGAAGAAAGCTGCAAAAGTTTGCCGAATACGTGGTGGTTTGCTATATTTTTGTAGCAAAATTATCGTGGCATAGCCACAATAAGCGTGAGACAAAAGATATGGACTACAAGAAATTTCTGATACAACAGCAGACGGCGAGCGGCACAGATGTCGGCAATGTCGTTGACACATACACAACGTATAAGGTGGTGTGTCAGGAGATGCCGTTCAAGCACTTGCCGGAGGTTAAGGAGCCTGCGAAGCGTGACTGGTATGACGAGCACGGCGAAGACGTGTACATACCCAACGACGGTATGCGGTTCAAGGCATACGACGTAGAGGCCACGTTCCTGTTTGTTGGCACCCAGCAGGAGATGCACGGAAAGATAACGTCGTTCATTGAGTTCATCACAGGAAGGAACACAAACGGCTCACCTTGGCTGGCTATCTATGACGAGTACACAGGAATCGGCAGGAAGAAAGTGTATGTCAGCGAGGTTGAGGATGAGATGTATTTCTTCGACGATGTGAATACCGAGGCAATAGCTCAATTCAAGGTGAAGTTCAGAGTGAACGACCCTGTGACAGATGTCATCTTGACATTGGGAAGTAGTTCATCGAGTTAGGACAAGACAGGAGAACCGCCTTGCGCACTGGTAGATAGAAACGAGAAAGAAAGAGAAAGAGACGATGAGTAAGAAAGTACTGATAGAACGGAACGGAAGCGGTGGTGTCGTGAGTACGGTGGCCATCGGTGACGGTCTGGAGTTTCACGGGGAATGGATGTCGCACGGCTATGTGACGGTGACGGTGAACAGCGCGACTGAGATTGCGTTTGCCGTCGGCGACTTTGTGGAGTTTGCCGGTAGGAAGTTCTACCTGTGGGATGAAGAGTCTGTGAAGAAGCAGGCGCGTTCGGGCAGCTATGGTGAGGCATACGTTTACGACAATATCAAACTGCATGAGGGCACGGTAGCCTTAGAGCAGGTGTCGATGCACGACGTGGTGCTGGAGGACAACGGTCAGACTTACTCTTCGCTCAGCAGATTCTCTTTCTTCGGTGCTACGGTTGACGACCTTGCCGACAGGATTCAGGCAAACCTTGTCCGTCAGTCTACGGCTATTGGCGGTGACACTTTGCGTTTCAGACTGTTCACTCCTGATAAAACGCGGACGACGGGCAGAATGAGCAATATGGGCAATGTGGGCACTGCTTGGGAGTCTTACTATACGGGTAATGAGGCAACTGGCAAGAAGGACGTTGCGGTGTCTATCCAGAACGAAACACTCTGGGGGGCACTTGGTCATGCCTATAATGACTTCGAGCTGCCTTACTACGTTACGTCAAGCAACGAGAACGACGTGGACTATATTGACATCGTTATTGGCGGCAAGGCAGTCGAGGTGAGCAATTCGGCGTTTGTCTATGGTAAGGGGCATGGGCTTTATGAGATAGAGCGTAGTGCCGACAGTGACCAGCGGATAGTGACGAAGCTGTTTGCGTATGGCTCTACGGAGAACTTGCCGACGAACTACTACGGGAATCTGTATAAGATTGCGTATGCTGATTGCTTGCAGAGTGACACGTTCGTAATTGATGGTGGTAATTACTATTTTGTTGATGCCGTTACAGGCAGTGGTATATTATGGTCTTCTGTTAAGGATGCTCTTGGTGTGCGGGCTGACGTTCGTCCTTCGCCGTTTTCGATTGGCGGTCATACGCCAGTAGGAAAGAGTGTGACGGTACGTTGCAACAATACTAATTACACTGCTTCGATATGGGTATATGAAACTGGAGGTGAACAGTATTTGAGTTTTAAGACAGAGACACAAACCCCTGTTGTATCAGATACGAAGTTCTACATTCCCGACGGTGTTGACTTGCTGAAATGGCCAAATTCGAAGATAGAGACAGCATCGGGCTATCCTGGTGGTATGGCGATTGTGAACCTGATGCTGCCTGGATTCCCGAAAGTTTCGTTGGCAGATTGGGTTGATGCGCTGCCTGCTGGTAATGCAACAAAAGTTCGCGCTACTAACTACGTGCTTTCTGACGAAGAAACAGACCCGTGGATTCAGTCGGCGAATGCGGCTGTGTATGGTATCAGAGAGGGCGAGGTTTACTTTGACGGTACAGACGACAGGGAGAATATCAGGCCGTCGATTGAGAACACTGACTTCGGCACGGTGGCATCTGTCACTGGCATCACTGATGACGGCTGGGTAGACAAGACCGAGGGCTTTGTGATTAAGGTGTTGGCTGCTAATGGCGGTGGTGATTTCTGGCAGGCAGTTTGGGATGCTCCACACGACGATGAAGTGCCCTTGACGATGACGAGCGGCTACCATAACGGGCGTGAGTTCAAGCTGACCAAGGTCGTGGTTGGTACAACCTACGTTGAGCTGTCTGTAGACAGGATTCAGGACGAGAGCGGGCGTTGGGTGCCGAATACGGAGCAACCGATCGTAGGCAGTGATTTGCCTACTCCGCAACATGACGCGTTCGTTGTGACGGGAATCCAGTTGCCGAAGGAGTACATCGACGCTGCATCTGAGAAGCTGCTGATGGCTGCTTTCGATGAGCTTGACAAGATAGACCACGGGTTGAGGACTTACCAGCCGAGGCTCGACGAGATATACATGGCCAACGAGCAGGCAACGGCAGAGATAGAGAGCCGTGCTTCGCTGCATGACACGCTGAGGGCTGGCATGGTGCTGAAATGGCAGTGGGAGGACTACGGTACGCAAGGTGCTACCGTTATCAGCTCCACCATTGACGTGCTGACGATCAAGGAGGATGGTAACAACGGCGTGCCGACGTACGACGTTGTGCTGAGGGACGAGAAGGAGAAGTCGCTGACGGAGAAGATTGCCACCGTTGTCAGCAAGACGGCGGGAATCGGCGGGGGAACCGCCGTGCGCTCTGATGGCGGTAATGCTGATACTGCCAAGAAGGCTGACAGGTTGAGCGGCGATGATGAAGTGACCGCTTGGGGTCAGACTTACTGGCAGGACGGCAGACCGAAGGATGTGAGCGGTAGCTTGGAGGGTGTGGATGATATAACCATGACTGGCGACCTGAATCTTGGCAATACTGGAATGGGTATTGACCAAAGTGGGGATGCTGTGTTAGGCGACATCGGGGCAGACAAGGTGACTGTCAGCGAGACGGTGGAAGGTGAGACCATTGAAACCATTATCGAGCCTGACAAGGTTACTACTCCCGAAATCGAGACTCCTATGGTTGGGACGGAGGTCTTTGACGGTGCGCTCATCGGCGGCTCTGGATGGCGTATATGGCTTGAAGAGAGTGGCGCTTCACACATGGTTGTTGACCAGCTGGAGGTGCGCCTTAAAGCCTACTTTGCTGAGTTGGAGATTCGCAAGGTTAGTTACGCTGGAGGCAATCTGATATTCTCTGCTGCTGCATCGAGGATAGACAAGGTTATTCCTGTTACCCGAAGTGGCGGAGTGGCCGCAGAAGGTGACACGGTTGTAGGCTACAAGTGCTTCTTCAAGACCGATGATGGAACGACTGCCACGTCAAACGGGTGGGTCGTAGGCGACCAGGCATTATGTCGGACTTTTAATATCGACGCAGGCAAACACAGTGAGGTATCGAACCGCTACTATTGGCGTAAGGTTATAGCCGTCGGCGATGTGAACGCCTCAGAGGAGGATGAGGGCGAGAAGCGCAGCTACTTCGTACTTGCCGCCAATGAGACGGGCAACTACATGGGTACTGCCTATACGAATGGTATTGAGACTGGTGTTGTAGACATTCCTGCTGTCGGGGATTCCGTTGTTCTGCTCGGACATCAAAAGCAGAATAGTGAAACAGCTATAGAAGCCGCAGCACGTCAGAATGCCATCACGATTGAAGCAAACTCAACGACTGCTCCTGCTATCTATAAGTATCAGGGGATAGACGATTTTACCCTTGACGGGAAGATGGTGCAGGCTGACTTCTATGACAGCAACACAAAGAAGTACAAGAGCGTGACGTATGGTGACTGGTTCGTGGGAGCGAACACGAAGATAAGCAACAATCAGCGCGTTCCTGTTTCTGACCCGTTCACTGACACCCCCGAAACATTTGTCCGCTATAGGCAGAATGTGAATGGCAGTCCTTTGCTGGAGATTAAGGCGAAGATTGATGCAAGCAGTCCTTACGGTGAAACGTCTGAGACAATCGGGGATATGTTTACGAACCTCAATGACGGACTCAATAATGCAGAAGACGAAATTGACGATTTAGATTACTTAAAAACTGCCTTAAACGAAATAACAACCGTCGAAGGCGGTCTAATACTTACCAACCTTATCCAACTACGTCAGAACAATACTGTTTGGGCGGGAATAAGTGGTCAGTATAGCAAGCATATAGCAGCATGGTTCGGTGGTTTAATGAAGGACTATGAGTCTCTGACGGATGCAGAAAAAGCCGACGGTTGGAGCAATCAGAGGTGGGCAAAATCTCTCTTCCGTTTCGATGGCAGCGGTTACTTGGCGGGGGGTAACATCAGTTGGGAGAACGACGGCGACACGACGGTGCAGGGCACGATTAAGGCTGATAACTTCTTTAGGACACTTGCGATTGCATCAAAAGGAGAAAATACGCTTGTTATCAATCCTGACGGAGTGGCGACTATGTGGCTTTATGCCAAAAATGATTTTGTGGACGAGAATACAAGGAAAGCATACGTCGGAGGTGAATATTATGAAATGGGCTTAGAGGAATTTTTCAGCTTATATAGCTCTGGGGACTTTGCTGAATATTTCTCTGCATGCACAGGACCAGCAGACGAGGTTGTTGTCTCAACTGTATCTTATACTCCTTATGAAGGAAACGGGTATATAGTCAAATTGCCAAAAAGCCAAGATTATGAAGGCAAGGTAATTACCATCAATAATGTAATTACAAATTCGCCTGTAACAGTATCTCAGTGCGACGAAAGTATAACAGGATTTTCCACCACCGGCATAAGCCTTGTTCGTGATGATACAACGAAAGAAATCAAGATTGCTGAATCGTCGCATATGGGTTCGTCTATCAACATTGGCGCAGGCGAGATTGCGACATTCTATTCTGTTGGTGACTATTGGATAAAAATCTCTACTATCAATAGTGGCGTTAACACTGGCGATGTTACACAGCAATGGGTTATTGACTATGTTACTGATAATGCGATAACTATATCCACGCTCGCACAATACGCTACGCAGTTGTGGGTAAGCGAGCAAGGCTATCTCGACTCTGTTGCGTTTAGCGACCTTACGACCCATCCGTCAACTCTCAGCGGGTACGGGATTGTTGACGCAAAGATAGAGAACGGCGAAATAACGCTTGGCAACCAGACGATAACCCCACTGACACAGCATCAGTCCCTTGCGGACTATCTGACACGACAAGAAGCTCTGGACACCTTTGTTCTCACGTCAGCCTTGGTAAACTACGTAACGATTGATGGCGAGCAGACGATAAGCGGCCTGAAAACGTTCGGCTCTAACGTGCAGCTTGGAGCGGGAACGGCTGTCAAGGCTTACGACAAGGGTACTGACCTGCTGGCCTACAAGAGCGGTACGTGGGGCGGCGTGACGGGTGAGCACTGGTTTGTAGGAGCAGCAGGCGTGAACGGATTTATCCGCTCGGCAGGCGAGCTGAAACGATGGGCTAATAATAGTGACCAGTACACGATTTGGGATGCAAGCAACTTTACACCAAGCGCATGGAAAGTCAAGGATGTGCAGGTTGTAGCGGACAACGGCCTTGTCCTTAACGGTGAGGAGGTGATATACGATGTTGTGCTTGCCAGCAATGGTATGCTAACGCTCAAGAGTACAAGACTGTCCATCGCAGTTCCCGAAAACACAAGCGACCTTGTCAATGACAGCGGCTTTATCGACCAGACTGGCGGGGTAGTCGATGGGCTTACTGTCACTAACGACCTTGACGCTGGCTTAATAACCGTCGGCTCGCTCGTAAACTCCAACACTCTGGCCGAGTATCTTGACGCAGATGCGATGCAGACATGGTTGCAGCAGCAGGGATATATCACCCAGACGACCGCCGACGGCCGCTACATCAAGGGCGTGTCTGTATATGGCTCGTCGCTGAATCCAGACGCTAACAGGGTAGTCAATATTCCGTATGCTGACATTAACACCCCAGGCGTTATCCAGATAGGCACGGGGCTTGTAAACGACAACGAGGGGCACACAACGGTTGACACAACGGTTATCGCGTCCCGTCAATGGGCTAATAAGCAGTTTGTGACGCTTCTGGGTGAACAGACTATCTCTGGAGCCAAGAAGTTTACGAGCGATATTCACCTTGGCTCTGGTGCTGTGACTCCGACGAACATCATGCCGCGTATATATTGGGGCGACAGTACAAACGTATGGATATGGGAGGACACCGACAACCACCTGATGATTCATGCCTCTGAGGGCGTGAACTTTGAGGGGCGTGTGAGGTTTAACCTAAAGCCGAGGGTACTGACTGACAGCGAGAACAACACCTATACGAGTGTCGCGTTAACGAGCGACCTGAGCGGATATGCCACCAGTAGCTGGGTGGAGCAGAATTGGCTAATAAAGGATATGATGGAATCTATTCCCACTTCCCCTCCAGTTGACGGCAGGACATACATTGATGCCTGTGACCTGTCATTGTCTGGCAGCACGCTTATGTGTACCCACATCAGAGTAAAGGACACGTTCCTGAAAGCGGACATCACAGACTTTGCTCACAGACATGATACATCGGATATTAACGGAATATCAAACTATGCGTTATCAACCGATGTAAGTCAGCTCCGTAGCGATGTGGGTAGCGTGGTTACGGGTATAGGTGTCGATGGCGATACTATCTACTGCACATACAATGATGTTGACCCACATCAGGCAGTTGCTTTCGAGCCTGTTACCGTACCGTATGCGACACGGACAATGGGCTTCAAGAGATTGAACGTCACTGGCTCTCAGATAGCAGACGCTAACACGATGACCGTTGACAACGTTGAATACGCACTGCTGTCTAACTACGCAAGCACTAATCTATGGTCTAATATGCCAAGCGGAATGTCTTATGGTAGCGTACTCCAGCTGACAAGCCAGACATCTCTTGATGGTCAACTTGCATGGGATTCTAACCACGGTGTTACGACGGGTGTCACACGCAAGCTGTACTGGCGTTCGCGCAACGATTCGGGCTGGGGAACTAACGACTGGCACACCATCGCATTCGAAGACTGGGTGACGACTCAACTAAACACCCTCGGCGACAACCTACAGACCTACGTCAACACGCAGCTTGGCGGTTATCTCCCGCTTACGGCGGGCAGCAACAAGCCACTGACGGGGAATATTGCCTACAAGGGAACGAAAGCCACGTATGACATGATTACGTTCATCGACAACAAGTCTGACCAATGGGGCAACGGCATAGCAATCGGCGGTGGCGGTGCAACTATCATCGGCGGCGGTGAGTCGGCAGTGACCATGATAGGCCAACTTCCCAAGGTTACAGTTGACGGCGTTGAAAACATAAACGGCGGCAGCGAAGTGATGTATATCGGCAACGACACCTTCGTCAGCATCTTCACAAACCTTGGAACGGCGAGCGGCTGGGCTAACCGCAAGGAGTTTTTCTTTGACACAGGAGGAAGTCTGAGCGTTCCATCCAATGTGGTGAGTAAGGCTCCTAACAATTCCGCTTTCCGTCTGCAAGGTGCTAACTACGATATAGCATTGCATCTTGGCTCAGGAGGAACAAACAGAGGTATCTATGAGTTCTCGCCAAAGGGTAACTGGCTGCTCTACTTCGATGCAAGCAATACTATTCTGAACCACGGCAACGTCGGCATCGGAACAACAAACCCACAAGCAAATCTGGATGTCAACGGCAGCGTAAAGATAGCTGGTTCGCTGACGGGAGTAACGACCATATCTACCAGTAGCGGAATATTTGCGGGCGGCAATATTGAGACAAAGGGCAGTTTTGTGTGGTGTGACTCGCAGAACTTCAGTCTTACAATCATGGAGGGCTTGGCTGTCAGTGGTGACGTGAATTATTGCTGTGCGCTGTTCAGACATAAACCACAGGTGCAGCTTGGGTCTGACATGTTGGAGGTTGTCGTCGCAAAGTCGGACGAAAACGGCATAGAGTTCCGAGGCTCGGAAGATGGTACATACACGTTCGGTTACGGTAACGGGCGCGGCGACATCTACGCAGGTGCAGGGGATTTTACTGGCGCAATAGAAACAACATCGTACAATTTTAGAGGAACGGCTGATGCGTATGGTCATGGCGGGGCTTCCATATCACACAAAAGCAGTTCCAGCGTAGAAGGGTTAGAATACTATGCAGGCAGGTCTGGTCAGCACTACTTTAAGGCTTACAACAGCAACGGTAACGAGGTGTATGCCAATATCCACTGTCTTACCTGCGACGAGACATCTGACATAAGACAGAAGGAGGTTGTGGAATATCTGAATCCTTCTGTGTATGACATCGCCAATGCTCCTATAATAAAGTTCAGATGGATAGACGGCGGCAACGACTTGCATTTAGGCTCTATATCGCAGTATTGGGAGAAAACGCTACCTGAGACTGTGCATATCGGCGACGACCTTATGCAGTCGATGGAAAAGAGCACTATTGCACTTTTGGCAGGCATCACCGCTGCCCGCAAGAGCGTTGACAACGAGCGCAGGATAGCTGAACTGGAGCAGCGGGTGGCAGAACTGGAGGATGAGCTGGCCGCAATGGTGTCACAGCATAGTGAGACAACTGACAATTAACGAGATAGTATTAACCATTCAAAACGTTTTTAGATTATGGAAAATTTTGTAGTTAAATCACAGTCGCTTACTACTCAGTACGAGTACACTAACGACGATGTAGTAGTAAACGGCACTTACAGCTCCGATAAGTCTGAGGCTAAGGTGCAGGGTATCAACGGACAGGTGTACCGCAAGCCAGAAGGAGAGGGACGCGGCGAGTACGTGGGCAACTTCACGGGCACGATGGGCAGCGAAGGCATGGAGTACTCCTTATCGAAGATGACGCGACGTAACACGAACCTTGTCTGGGATGCCATCGACGGTATCGAGGCACGCGTACTGCCGCAGGAAGGAGGTGAGGAATGATTAAGGTGGATTTCCGTCAGATTCCCGTCAAGGACATTGAGGGCAACGTTCAGCAGGTGGACATGTCGAAGGCTCTCGGCAACCAGCTCTATATGCAGGGCAAGGACATCGTGGAGTGTGAGCTTGGGCGCGACATCTGGCATAAGGGCGAGGTGGAGCTGAACGACCAGCAGGTGGCCATCGTCAAGTCGGCTGTCGCAGGCTACGCCTACATCGTGCGTGAGGGTATCGAGAGTCTGTTGAAGTGATTGTGTAACAACGAAAAAGGGAAAGGCTATGAATGACTGTCTAAGAAATAGCACTCTATTAAGCTGGGTGGTGGGGAACGGCGTGCTGCTGCTGGCGAGGGTGTATGAGAAGGTGCTGGACGAGGGGGAGGTGACTGACCTGCCGTTCGACCTGTCGGCCTGCGACGATATTGCCGTCACTGCCACTAACGGCTACAAGACGGAGGTGCTGGAGTGGGCAATAGCGCAGGACGAGAGCAACTGCCTTGCGCTGCACATCCCGCATACACTCAGCGCAAGCGAGTGGGCGTTGGAGATTACGTGCAAGCGCAACGGCTACCATGTGCGCTCGTTTGAGTTCACGTTTCGCATTGTGGAGACCAACTGCGAGGCACAGACGACGTTCGAGGTCGTTGACGGGTGTCAGTCGGCTTCTGTGCGCGTCACTCTCCAGGTCGTCCCCCAGGCTACCGTCCGTGGCAAGAACGCCTACGAGCTTTGGAAGGAGCTGCCCGGCAACGAGGACAAGACCTTGCAGGACTACATCGACGAGGTGCTGGATATGAATGGTATCACTGCCGCCGCGAGGGAGGCTACGGATGCCGCCAATACTGCTGCCGACAGTGCTGCTTCTACGGAGGCTGACGTTAAGACTGCCGAAGCCGCGAGAGTAACCGCCGAAGCAGGGCGCGTCAGTAACGAGAACACCCGCATCGTAAACGAAGAGGCACGTGAAGGCAGGGAGGCTGTCCGAGAAGACAACGAGAGCGGGCGTGTCAGGTCTGAGACAACGCGCGTTCAGTCGGAGTTCGACCGTGTACGGGCAGAGCGCGAGCGCATGGCTTCTGAGACCAACCGCGAGGAAGCGGAAGTGCAGCGGGAGAGCGACTGCGCGGCTGCTGTGAGGGCGGCTAATGCGGCATCGGCAAACGCCAACGACAAGGCTGCTCTGGCTGACTCTAAGGCAACGTTGGCTGGCGAGAAAGCCGCACTTGCCGACGAGAAAGCCGGACTGGCCGACACGAAGGCTGCGCTTGCCAATACAGCCGCCACGAACGCCAACACGAAGGCTGCTTTGGCCAACGAAAAGGCTATACTCGCCAAGACTGCTGCCGCCAACGCCGACGCAAAAGCCGCACTTGCTGACGAAAAGGCCGCTTTGGCCGACGAGAAGGCGACGGAAGCCGGGCGTGTCAATGCACAGCTGACAACAGGAGGCGGTGCTGTCATGCTGACTGTTACCAACCGCCAAGGCGTGAGCAACACCAAGGAGGTCGGATTCCGCATCTTCAAGACCTATGATACGGTGGCTGCCATGAATGCCGATGCGGCAAACGTGGACGAAGGCCGTTTTGTGATGATTGCTGGCGACGTTGAGCAGCCGGACACGGGCAAGCTGTACGTCAAGGGTGCAAGCGGCTTCACTTATATAACCGATCTGTCGGGCGCGCAGGGTATCAAGGGCGATGCGTTCACGTATGCCGACTTCACGGAGGAGGAAATAACTGAACTCCAACGTCCGGCCACCGTGGCCGCTGCCGCTGCCAACACAGCCGCCACGAACGCCAATGAAAAGGCTGCTCTCGCCAATACCAAGGCGCAGGCCGCTGACACTGCCGCACAGAACGCACAGACAAAGGCCGCTATGGCCGACCGGAAGGCTACGGAGGCAGGGCGCGTCAACGCGACGGTGAGCGGCACGGTGCTGACGGTGACTGACCGCAACGGCGTGAGTACGTCTGTTGACACCAAGGGCGAGAAGGGCAATGACGTGGCCTTTGAGATGACTAACGGACACCTGATAGTGGTGAGCGACACTTACGAGCTTAACAGGTTCGCAATAGATAACAAACATCTAATCATAACAATGTAAAACAAATATGGCAAGAGTAGACTTAGGAAGAGTAGTGGGACTGAGTGCCTACGAGGTGGCCGTCCAGAACGGATATGTGGGTACGGAGGCACAATGGGTGGCTTCTCTTAAGGGTGAGCAGGGCGACCCATCAACGGCTGACATCAATCTTACCGGAAGTGTGATAACGGTCACCAACAATGCGGGTGACACAGAGAGTATCGACGTGCTGGCAAGTACTGACGAGCGTGTGCAGATAGCTGTCACAACGGAGGTACAAGGAGTGTCCGTGAGTGGGCTGGTTGTTAACGCTTATTACAATAATGCAGAGACGCCAACTGCTACGGTAACACTTGACGCTAACGGCATGGGCAGCTTGCGTGTTCCAAACGGCTACAAGTACAGGCTGGTGTTCCCGTCGATACAGGGCTGCAAGGATGTTCCAGATGTGGTGCATACGGCAAGTGTCAGCCAGCGGTCGGTAGAGGTTGAGTATGAGGAGTATGTTGTCAGCGACGGCGAGATAGTGCGTGTCGTGGTAGAGCAGAAAACTGGGGATGTACTGGGCCGTGTAGCTGGTGTGGATATTGTGGTGACATACGACGGCACAGCCACCGCCTACACTACTGATGGCACTGGCACTGTGCAGTTTATCGTGCCATACGGCAAGCAGTACACTATTACCGCACCTCACAGGGAAGGCTGGTATCTGCACGAGAACAGGTATGTGCTGAACCTGACGGCAGAACAAACTAACAGGGCAGTGACGTTTGTGTATAGGAGTTATGAAAGTGGACTGACC
>Ga0326512_10000829_pt1 | contig 25980 bp, 42 predicted proteins | sample 1_2617_0518_D_FD_203652 | JGI IMG/M metagenome (GOLD analysis project Ga0326512, IMG submission 203652) | Bovine rumen microbial communities from UC Davis, California, United States - 1_2617_0518 | ecosystem: Host-associated > Mammals > Digestive system > Stomach > Rumen | place: USA...
GAGAAATCGTAAAAGCAACAGCAAGAGATAATAACACAATAACAGTTGAAAGAGCTTTCGAAGAATGTGTTGCAGATGATACAGCAAATCCAAAGACATTGCAACAATCACCATTTAATTTTGTTGCTGGTGATAGTGTTTCATTAACATTAACAAGTGAATTGGTAACAGATTTGCAAAACGAGATTACAAGGCAATTAAATAATCTTGAAACAGCACAAACATGCATAACAACAGATGAACAAAGAATAAGTGATATTGAAACTTTTATCAATAACTTATAGTAAAAAATGGCAGTAGATGATGGAAATTTTACAACGATATGCCCACTTGCATATACCAACATTGAAGTTCATTATTGTAAATGATGATGATTTATAACAAGTTGGCAAGGAGTTGATAATCTTTGAAATTCATTACAATGATGAAATGTGAGATTATATGATGATGATCCAACGAATGTAAAAGCACCAGTGATATGATGATATGAATTCGACCATCGAGAATTTACAGATTCCAATGGTTGCAGACAGTGTGTGAGTGATAATCCAATTTCTTTATTAACTTGTAGAACACAATAATGACAACATATTGTTTAAATCCTAATGAAACATGGCTTGCAGTGTATACATTGAACACTGCAACAATGCCAACAAACAATGTTGTATTTTCAGATTTAATTGCTGATTTAAGTGCGAATTGAACAAGTGCAACAATAAAAGCATGAGAATGAGCAATGTTTGAAACATGAATGATTGCAACAATAGAACAATTAAATTCTGAATGAAAAGCAACAGCAAGAGAAGTAATCTTAATCAATGGAATTACTGATAATGTTTTGAATATCACAAGATGATATGAAAAGTGTGTTCAAGATGATACAGCAACACCAAAAGCATTATGAAATACACCAAAAGCATTTACAACATGAGCAAGAATCAGTGTTTATGTAAGTAAAGCATTATTGAGTGGAGTTCAAACAAGATTACAGCAAGTTAATTGCCCATGTAATACGAGTGTGTATAATCAAGCTCTTGCAATGACAAATGAGATTGATTCATGCTGTGATAATTGGCGAGCAAAATTATATGATAAATTATCATGTAAATGCTGATATTCAAGTGTATTCGGAAGCTGATGTGATGGAGATTGTGTAATGAGTTGAGAAGTATATTTATGTGCAAACAAAACATACGAATTCAATAATTTAACAATCAATGCATGAGCAAGAGTAAGATTTGAATGACAGTGAGTTCCAAAAATAAGAGTAAGAAACAGATTCATAAATAATTGAATCATTGATACAAGATGATGACAATGCACATGAGCATGTTCTTTCAGTGAACAAGTTACATGAACAACAATATCAAATCTTTCAACAAATTGGAATCCACGAGCTTGATGAAGCGGTGGTTGAAGTGCATGAGATCATTGTTACGGTGATCCAGGTGCATGAAAATCTTGATGCAATGGAAATATAAATTGATGATGAGCTGGTTGAGATGCATGTTCAAACGGAACAGATGCAACATGCGGATGTCCAGCAAGTTGATTCAATGGTTGAACTGGATGAAATGGTTGATGGAGAACATACACTGGTTGATGATGAGGTGGTGGTTGATGATGATGATGAAGATTCGGTAACGGTTGAAACTGATGACAATGATGAGCATATAAAACATATTACTGATATAATGGTTGAAGATGATGAAACGGTTGAAATGCTGGTTACTGGTGAACTGGTTGAAATTGATGAGATCGTTGTTCACAATGAGCATATAATCTCTGATGACATTGATGAAATTGATATATTTGATGAAATTGAACATCTTGATGAAATGGTGGTTGTTGAGTAATCCAATGATGAAATGGTTGATGATCACCAAGCATATGTTGGTGAAGTGGTTGAAAATGATGAGATGCAGTAAACAATACATTCTGAATCTTATTAACTGCAAGAATACTTGATAACTCAAACGGAAAAATCTGTTCAAAGTGATGAAATGGTGGTAATGGTTGAAACTGAAATTGAAGTAATTGTTGCACATGGTATACAAATTGATGACAATGATGAAATGGTGCAAATGGTTGATGTGTTATAATGATTTACTGAAATTCTGTTAAAACTTGAACAATCGATGTATCTTGATGAACTGGTTGATTGTGATGATGCACATATGCTTGTAATTGCAGAGAAGCAAGCGGAAGTAATGGAACAGCATGAAGTTATAAAGTATGTAAATTTACTTATTAAAACTAAAAAAACATGGCAAATGCATGATGCATAAATGCATATGATTGTAATGGATGTTTAATCCAAACATTACAGAATTTAGATAGTGCTTGTATCGGTGTTGGTGTTCAATACACCGCACCGAATCCTTTGGATGATAAAAGACTTGATTACATTAAATACACAGATAAATGCTGATGTGTTCAATGTTTATCAGCAGAAAATGAGATTCTTATATATGCAACAAATTGAGTAATCAAGAACTTAACATTAACAAACGATGATGTAAATGAAGCAATAAAGATTAAATGGAATGATATATTTTGAAGTAACCGAGCAAAAACAATTGTAAGGTATAAAACATGAAGTTACCCAGTGAGTATAACAGATGGAACATTGGCTGTTGAAGAAACAACGAAAAATCAGTATTCATCAACACCATTTTCTCTATCTGGTGTGTTGGATGAAACAACATATTACATTTCTGCTTTCGCTGTGGATTCCAATAACACAATAATTGATGTGCAAGGTTGAGTTATTACAACAAGTTTTGTATGGAAATTTGAATATGATTTCAGATGAAAAACTGTTGCACAAATGCAAAGTGATTGATTTGAAATTTTCAGATGAAGCACAAGCAATATTCAATTCACTTCTTATTGAGTTTCTTGAATAAGAGATGAAAGTATAATGCCAATGTGGAAATATACAAATTCAACTCTTATCTCGAAAATAAGAAATGCAAAAAAAATCACATTGACAATGATTGCAAATCCTTCAAGCACAAATGCTCTTTGATACAGAATGTATCGTGTTGCAGATTATAACAACAGATTAGATATCACTTGAATATATACTGATATTAACTGACTTCAAACTCACATATATTGAGTTGCTTATGATGATCATTTTACTACAAGTTGATCAAGGACAGTAAAGTGTGAAATTGATTTTGTTGCAAAGAAATTAACTTCAACAGATTCAGCATGATGATTTTCAAGAACTTGGACTTTATCAGACACACAGATTCAGAATATAAAAGGAAATTCAAATTGAATTTATGATAATATCTGATATTGAAACTCATCATGAATTCAAAGCATAAAAATTGAGATAAAATAAAAGCACCACAACGGTGCTTTCTTTTATACATTCGGTCATTTCGTAAAACTTCACGATCATTGATTTGTGTAAAACACTTTATTTATAGTATCAAGAAGTCATATTACATTATCTGATTTACGATATACCGGAACAAAATCATGTGAAACAGAATTTCAAATAGAAATTTTTAGAGAATATAATTTTATTTTTGACATGAACAGAATTCATCTTGTATCATAATTTCATGCAAAAATAGATAATCATAAATTTCATTGAGAATTAAGTGTTGAAATATTACTTTTTATTATTGTTCAATTATATTTCAATGTTCTTGAATTCATATAATTTCATTCGTATTCATATATTGTGTTTGATGAAATATTAACAAAGTTTTTTTCATTCCATGATACATATGCTTGCGAATTCGCATTTCAAACAACAAATCTTGCATCTGGAACACTTGTGCTTCAATTAGCAGTTCAGAAATACACTAAATCATCATATGTATCTTGTGAAGAAACTTTGATATAATATCAGTGTGTATTCGTTGGAATAATTGAAGTTCTTATGTATTGATATCAGCTTGATTGAATATACTCAACTTTCTGATATTTTCACCATATAAATTCCGTTGTAATAACTCAACCTTGCACATCAATTATTGTGTTATTGGAATCCACAGCGAAAGCAGAAATGTAATATGTTGTTTCATCCAACACAATCCAACAGAAAATTTGAGCTTTGTGATTTTCAATCCGTGAGTAATATCATGGTGTTTATTTCATAAAACAAGGAATATGAAACAAGAAAATCAAAAAGTATGTCAATGTAATTTGACAAAAGAAGAAGCTGAAAAGCTAAATGAAAAGTATCGTGTTATTCCATCTGATGTAAATAAAAATGCAAAAACACTTGTTATCAAGCTGGATGGATGACTTTGAAGAAACATTGCAATGACTTGATTAATTTCAGCAGTTGCAAAGCAAAGACCAGTAAAAGTTATTTGTTCTCGACCATTGGCTTTTTGGTGAAATCCTTTTATTAAATCTGTTCATGGATTAGGTGATAGAAGATTATTTCAAGATGTGATTAAATGAAATGATTACATCGAGATTGAACCATATACTGATCCAAAATTTTTTAATGATTGAATGAATTGGCTTGAAGTTGTAAGGTTGCAATTATGACTTGATAAGATTTATTACCCAGAAATGTATCTCGCAGACCGAGAAAAGAAAGCATATAAACTTGATGGAATAAAACCGATATTATTCCAACCTTTTTGAAGCACAATGGACATTAATTGAGCTGATAAAAGTTATCGTTCAATACCAGTTGCACAAGCACAATACATTGCAGAACAACTTATTAAAAAAGGTTACACAGTTTATACATGCGAAAGTGAAAAACAGCCAGAATTAAGATGAGTAAACACTTTGAGAAAAGTAACAGATTTAAGATACATGGTTTGATTGTGTGCAAAATACCCAGTAATATGATGTGATTCTTGTTTACACCATGCAAGTGTTTGATTCTGAAAGCATCCAATAGTATTCCGAGCTTGAACAGATGCAGAAAGGTTCTGATACGAATGAAAAGAAGATAATTACAGAGAATTTCCAATGAAAGAATATACACCAATGCGTTTACCAATGAATGACTTCGATTTCGATAACAGCAATCAATGAACAAATGATTTTTCAATTGAATTTATTGATAAAATTTTGGAGAAATTATAAAACGAGCTTTGAAAAATCCGCATTCAGATTATAATGAATTAAGAAACAAGTGTTTTAATTCGTTATTGGCTTGATATGGAATTATCACCAGATACAACATTATATATTAATCTTTGAACCATTATTGCGGTTGCTTTATTCCTTTGGAAATTGAGTTCAAACATTACAAAATTCAAAGAACATACAGAAATGGTTCAACAAGATCATGAAAAAAGATTGAAAGAATTGGAAGATTTGGATTTAAAAGCAATATTATTGAAGATTCAGACCGATTTGGAATGGATTAAAAACAATATGAAGAAATAATTTTTACACTTATATATATAAGTATGAAACGATTGGAAAGATTATCAATTACAAAGCTATCATTTGTGATAGTAATTGTTGTTATGTGTTTCTTAACATGTTATGCAGTGATATCAGCTGTTGAGCAAGAAACATTAAAAACAATTCTGAATATTTTCAGTTTTGCAGTAACATCAATGATTTCTTTTTATTTCTGACAGAAAGTTTGAGAAATGAAAGAAGTTGATTCATTGATTAAAGAAAACAAGGAATAATTCCTTTATTCTTAAAGTATCAATATGAGATGGACAATAATCGCAATCGTGCTGATATTATTACGGATGCTGATTGAGTGCAGTATAAATTATGTAAGATAATTGATAAAACCGCACAAGATATACATCATATCATGTGAAAATGTAATCGTAACGAATACAATACGAACATTGAGCAAAACAAGGTAAAGATATCAAGAAGATTACATGTTGCTTTGAATGGATTCTTTGGAGATAAACAGAATCCGAGAGAACAATTAAAGCAAGTGTTCGAGATTGTAAAGCCGATATTATCACCATGAGTGAGAAACGAACTTTACACAATATTGTATGAATGTGATGATGAAATGTTTTACATTCCAGAATTGCTCAAATGAAAGAAAAAGAAGAAAACGAATACGAATATAAACATTTAAGAATATGTGAAAAATGATTGCAAAGAGCTTCGTGTTCAAAATGCTTATTTGAAGTGCTATGCCATTATGAAAAGATGCAAGAAAATTTACAAAATAATGATAAGTAATGAATCCATATATTGAACAGCAATTATGAGTTCTTATCGAGAAAGTTGCTAATCTTGAAGCAAGTGTTAGTGAATTGCAAAAGCAAGTAAAAGCAAGTAACAAAGATAATCAACATGAAATAAAAGAGATTCTTTTTGCAATGGATGATGCAAAGAGCAAATTTTCAGAATTTACAAAGTCAATTGATGGAATTACTGAATGGAAGTCATGAATTGATAAAATCATTGCAAAAATCAAAAAACTTTTACCAATATAATCAAAAAAATGGAAGAGATCATATTATGATGTTTATGAGATGGTGCAGAACCAACAGATTATATTCTCAATAATGGTGATATTGATACATTACCAAAACTTTACAATCAAGATTCAATAAGATTCCAATATAATCAAGGTAATCAAAGTTGGAGTAAATTATCATGCACATTATTTTCTTCAATATGAATGCTTGCAGATTTGGTAAATAAAGATTTTTCATTAAGTGATATAAAAGAAATCGATAATTTATCATATGAATATTGAAGAATCAAAGGTCAAGGTTGGTGGACAAAGAGTGCTGTTGATCTTGTTGCAAAACGATGGAATGGAAATAATAAAGAAAAAATCGCATATTACAGAGTAAGTAAGTATTCTGATGTTGATGAGATATTGAAGAAAAATTACACAATGAATACGAATTATTGCCCAACTGTTGAATATGCAAAAGATTATTATCTTGATGGTGTTCTTGATTGATATTCATTCGGAACAAAAACCAACGGACATGCAATCGCATTTATTCGAGATGTTGTAAGAAAAATCAAAGATAATTATAAATGAAGAAAGAATCCAGATGGTAAAGATGTTAATGTATATGAAGTGAAGAATGCAGTTGCAAAATTAACAAACTTTTCACCACGATTATATGTATATACAAAGGTTGCAGAAGATAATCTTGAAGAAATCAAAAGATTAAATGAAATGAAATCAGAAGTGTTGATTGCTATTGATACCAATTCGAAGTTATGGCACATGGCAAATGATAATTCATACAAGAACCAATTACACAGTATGAATGAATCAAACAGAAAAAAATTGGAAGATATTAACATCCAATTAAAAAGAGTATCATAAAAAAATAAGATTTTGCAATTTACACATATATTATTATATTGTATTTGCAAGTGTGTAACAGAACCGCAAGTTCTGTTTTCTTTTTTATTTAAAAAAAATCGGAAATTCCGAATTTTGCTATTTTAACTTGAAATAAACATTGACATTATTTATAAAATATATCGCATAAGTAAAAAAGTAGAACCATTATTATTTATTTGGTAACTTTTTTACAGATGAAAAACTTAATATATGATTTTTTGCAATATTCCAGAGATATCGATTTTAGATCAGAACAAGTTATATTACATTACAAATATGATTTATTAAATTTCAGAAAATATCTGCAATTCAAATATCATAAAGCAGAAATCAATGTTGAAGAAGTAACAATGCAAGATTGCATATTGTTTATTGAGCATTATAAAAAAGTAAGAAATGCATCAAAGAACACATTATCATGAATAGCAACAAGTAACAGAAAATTTTTTAAGTATCTTGCATCACTTTGATATAAAATTCAGTTCAATGTTGAGCAATTACCGATAATAAAGAAAGAAAGGAAACCGTTTGATATGATGCAAAGGAATGAATACGATACATTTATTCAAGCACCATTAATATATGAAGAAAAGCCGATTTTGGCAGAAAGGAATCAATTATTAATCGAGATTCCATATAAAACATGATTAAGAAGAGCCGAAATATTAAGGTGCAGATTCTCGCATTTTCATAATGAAAACAGACAATTCCAGATATTATGAAAAGGTTGATATTATGATCGAGTGTTTTTTACAGAAGAATTAAGAACAAAAGTATTACAATATGAAGAACATTTAATAAAATTCACAAAAAATAGACCAATAGAAAACGATTATTTGTTTATTGGATTAGATAATAAAAACCGATGAAAACCATTGGCATGTAAATATGTTAATTATATTTTCAATAAATATTCCGATAGTTTAATCGAAGAATGAAAAATCCAAAGAAGATTACATCCACACATGGAAAGACATTCATTCGCAACAAATTGTGTTTATGCTGGATTATCACAGCAAGCAACAACAAGATTAATGCGTCATCGTGATCCAAAGACAACAGAAAATTATTATCACCTTAATGATACACGATTAAAATCACAATTTGATATGATAAAATAAAATTTAATTTATAAAAGTCAATAGCGGTATGTTGAAAGCATAGTTTACAACTAAAATTTTTATGTATTAAAAAAAGTGTTAAAAAATTTGACAAATTACTAAATTTTCTTATACTTAATCATGTCAAACAGATAACACACTTGATTTCGTATCTGTATATAACGAATCCCCACACACATCATATAGAAAACATATGTGTGATGTGATAAGATAAGTTATAAACAATTAAACGAAGCGAGTGTGTAACAGCATCTCGCTTTTTTGATTACTTATGCAAAATGGTTCTACGAGAGAAAGCGAATGTAATGTTTGGCAAGAAAACAGAGCTTGCGGACATCAAAGCAACCATATGAACTGTTGGATGACCGCAAGCATTCAATGGTTCTTATGGTTGTTTTAATTTGTTTCATTTCACATTTGAACCAACTACACACTACACACACTTTTATTTTCAAAAACAAGGTTCTACAATGAATGAAGAATTAGAAAGCATATCAATTTTCAACTCTTATGTAAAGAGCATAGATCAGCTTGCAAGATGAGATATGCAACTTGCACAAGAACTTTCTTATTGGATCATTCAATTTGGAATTAAATGAATCGAACCACCAGCTGATGCAAATCCATTCATGTTGAGTGCATTCGAGCAAATCAAAGTTCCATTAATGAAATGAAGAAACAAATGAAAGAATGCGAAAAAGAAATCAGATGAGAATGAAAACGAAATCAAATCAAAATCAAATCAAAATCAAAATGAAATCAAATCGAAATCAAACGATGATAAAAAGAAAAATAAAAAAGAAAATAAAAATAATAATTTAAATACATTATCTTCTAACGAAGATAATGGTGCAAGCACAGAGTATGGAAATTCAGAAATTAATGAATGTATCGAAATAATAAAATCGTTTAATTGATGAATGATAGATTGAACACAAAGGCGGAACAGAATTTATTGAAAGAATTTAATCGGAAAACTTAAACATTCACCGCCAGTTCAAAATTGATTCACATGGCAACAAACTTTACAAGCGATACTTCAAATCGTTTCGAATAACAAATTCCATCGTTCGAAAATAACGAATCCAAAATCGATTTATGATAACTTAACATTGTTGCTTCAAATATGCAATGATGAAGCAGACATCACAAAACAGCCAAAGGTTTTACATGCATTATAAACAAGGAATATGTGAGAAATGAAAATTTACAAGCAATTATCTTTTATTGAAACATTTGATGGTGAGATCATTGCATTAACAGAAGATTATTGAGAAATCATCGAAGAATTAAACAACGATAAATCAAAATTTATCAACCTTTGAAGCCAATTACTCGCAAAGAGTTGCATTAAAAGAGTTTTCACAAAAGAAGTTGATGAAATCGATAATGCAATATTGCAGATTGCAGATAAGAATTTGAGAGTAAGAGTGCAGAAAGAAGTTGAAGAAAGGAGAAAGAGTTGAACAAGATTGAATATGGAAATTTACAAAAACATTTTAGATCGTTTATCACAATAAACATGGCAATAGAAGATTCACAAAAATTCAAGAAGTTCTTAATTGCTTTCGGTGTGAAAGGTATTGAAGAATACAGAACATTCACAGATAAGCAAAAGAGAATTTGCATAAGAGAATATTTAAAAACTTTTAGAAAGTAACAACACACAAAAATGGCAGAAATGACAGAATTAAAAGATAAAGCAATCGATATCAAATGAAAGAAATATGTTCTGGTAAGTGATAGAGTGATATATTTCAATGAAAACTACCCAAATTGATGTATTCAAACAGAAAGATTTCTGGAATGAGATATGGAGATATTCAAGGCAACAGTAATTCCAGATATTGAGAAACCAGAAAGATATTTCACATGATATTCACAAGCAAAACGAGTTAAAGAATTAGATCCAAAGAAGAAAATGGATGTGAATTTAACAAGTGCATTGGAGAATGCAGAAACATCAGCAGTTTGAAGAGCATTGGCATTCATGTGAATTGGAGTAATTGATTCAATTGCAAGTGCTGATGAAATAAAGAAAGCAGAAAACGAAGAGAAAAGGCAAGAAAAAAAGAAAGAAGAAACGAAATGGTTCAACAAAGAAGAATTAGAAAGATTACAAGGTAATACAGAATATTTGAAGAAGTTCGCAACATCAGATGATTTAATCAAAGACATTCAGAAATATTATTGAGTAAGTAAGGAAATGAAGTTAAAAATCGCAGATGTTCGAGCAAATGTTCCAGAAGATAAATAATTTATATTTTAAAAAACAAGGAAGATGCCAACAACAGAAATAACAAAGGAAATGCCAACAGAAAGAGAAAAAATTATGGGAATTCCAGAAGCACAAAAAGAAGTTGAATTTGATGTTGAAGAGATACTTCAACCACAACAACATAATGCAAAAGAAGTTGATGAAATGATTGCAAAGCACGAATCATTTAAAGCAAAGTGATTAATGCTGAATGATGAAGATATGTTTAACCGAGTTGCATTATGGGAAGCAATGAAAGATAAAATTACTGAATTAAAATCACTTTATTACGAAGAAAAACAAGAAAACGATAAACAGAAGTGAATCAGATTAATTGAATTAAAAAGCATGTTAAATGAACAATGAAAGAAAGTTCACACAGATTCAACAGCAGATGCAACAATCAAGCAAGAATTCCAGCAAAGAGATAATGAAATATCAATTCATAAGTTACAAGCTGAATTATTGCAAAACAAAGCAGATGCAGTGCTTGAATACATAAACATCGTAAAAATACACATCAAAAAAGATTACACCGTTTAAATCATAACAACACACTGGCATGATAACATATACAAAAGATAAGATTATCGCAGATAATCAAGAATGAATAACAAAATCAGTAAATATTGATGAATTGCTTTGAGCAGTAAAAGGTAAGAGTTGGCTCATGGCAAGGATGATGATTACATCATTATTAATTAAAAAACTCGAAATTGATCCAAAGCAAGCATTCACAGTTGCAAGCAGTATGAAAGATGATTTCGAAACCTTTTATTCTTTACAATAATACATGACAAAAACACAAACAATTTACACTATATTATTTGGAGTTATTATTACTCTATTCGCATATATCATTGTGATACAACCAAAGGTAAATGCATCAGAAAAATATTTGGAATTACAACAAGAGAAAGAATTATTAATTCAAGCAAATAAACAGCTTGAAGCAGATAAAAAAGAAGAATCAGATTGATGGTGGGTAGATGAAGATGCAAAAGCAGAATGCATCCAATCATGGGAACAGCATCAAGCAGAAAGAAACAAAAACAACATACAAAGAGATAAAGACATCAAAGCAAATTCATGAAGAATAGAAAAAATTAATGAAGAAATGGGTTTAATAATGCAGAGTCAACTGCAATAACAAATCAAGAATTTGATGAGATAAATTCACAATATACATGAGTAAAAGTTCATCATGAATGATTCAGCTGGTATGATGAAAAACAAAAGATAGTTCAATATGCATATGATCTATGATGAGAGAATCTTGTATATTTAATAGAATGTGAGAATGGTAATTGGAATACATTTGCAATTGGAGATAGTTGAAAAGCATATTGATTATGCCAAATCAACACAAACTATCACAAACTTGATAATTGATTCTTTGATGATTGGAAAGTTCAAGTAGAGCAATGTGCAAGATTGATGAAATGATGAACAAAATTCTATTGACCATCAAGGATTGTAAAATGAGTTAAGTGTTCAGAATATGTAAAAAACAGATTTACATTTACAGAATAAAAACAAATGGAAAAATTCGCAAGTATATGTGCAATCGCATTAACAATATTAATCGTTTTATTTGTTATGCGGTTTAATCGAGAAATGAATCAACCTTTTTAACTTTATAATTAATAAAAAACCATGTTCCAACGAATCAAAAACTTCTTTTATCAAAGAAAAATTGATAAAGCTGTAAAGCAAGCAGTAAATGAAACAAAACAAAAAATTAACATCGGATCAGAATTGAAAACAAAAAGATGTCCGAGATGTTGAATCGTAAAATTGCAATCAGATTTTTACAAGAACAGAAGCAAGCATGATTGATTACAAACTGAATGTAAAGATTGCAGAACAGAAATGAGCAGAAAGAAACAAGAAACACCACAGTTCATTCCGTATAGAAAAGAATTCTACGGATGATGGTTAAATGTGATGGGTAATTCTATCAGATATGAAAGAAATGGTTCAGAATTTATCATAATTGACCGCATAAGATATCAAAATTTGTGCAAACAATATTGAAAAGATATGGTTCGAGATAAAATCACACACATGATAAGATATCAGAATAAAAACAATTTATGGAAAAAAGATGAAGATTTATATTACAGATTAAAGAATCGATGCCAAAAGCAACAGATTCAAGACAAAGAAAAACAAGGTTTATTTAGTTAAACGATAACCAACACTTGCAATGAAAATGATTGAATATCGAAGAGAAAATAAATGAGAAGAAAACGGTGTAACTTATAATGCATTTGTATCAAGAATTAATAGTTGATGGAGTTGGAAAGATGCAGTTTCAGTAAAATGAAGAGAGTTACACCGTAAGCAATACGAGAAAACAAGAAAAGTTGATGAATCATGGTATTATATTGACATAAAATACAGCATTGAAGAAGCAGTTGTATTTGCAGTAATTTATGAAGATATGATCCATGAGATTGAAGAAAAATATCTTGCAACGGATGAACCGCAAGAAGCATACGAGTTAATCCAAAAGAAGAAGAAACTCGAAAAAGAATATGATGTATTTTTATCTGCACAAATATAATCACCATGAATAATCAAGATACAAGAAATTACATGCAACAGATGAAACGAAGAAATGTGTTGCAGAAGAATAATAAAGAAAAACAGATGCAAGAAGAGATAATGTGTTTAAAGAAAGAAAACATGCAATTAATAAAGCAGAACACATTACTTCAAGAAAGCAATAAAAAATTGCAAGAAGAAAACGATAAAATGACAGATTTATTCCATAACCGAGAATAAAAATGGCACGAAACGAATACACCGCACAGAAAATTAAATGAAACATAATTGATTATAATGAAGATGAAGATATAGAAGTTTTAAAGCATAAACTCGAACAGAAAAGAGAAAGATTAAAAGCGATATGAGAAAAAATGGATTATATCACAAGTTATTATGATCGTTTACTCAAAGAAATTGATGATTTAGTTTGTAAGATAAAGAAACATGAAAGAGAAATGAGTGAATAAAATGCATTTTGAATATGAATGATTTGATTGAAAACAAGCAAATGATTATGTAACGAAATTAAATATGGAGATAAATAAACTTATAGCTGAAAGAGTTGATAAAGATACAAAAGAATTACAAGAAACTGTGAAATTTTTAATTCAAGATAATATAAAGCGATATGCTTTAACACGAATATTTTGAACAGCTTTTGTAATCAGTTTTATTATTTTAATTTATATAATATGGAAAAATTAATAGAGTTATTGAATGAAAGTGAAGATTGATTTGTTTCTAAGTTTGTAAGTTATGATGGTATAAATAGAGTTTTCAGATTAGATAATTGACAAAGTTTTCATTATACGCTCATATTATCAAAAGAATACTGTTTTATAAAGTGGTTGGTGGAAAATAATAAGATAGATTTTGTAAAATTAGATGATAATTCAGATTGGTATGAGATAAATACTGGAAGAGAATATCTTGATTTGGTAGCTTTGTTATCAATACAAGATGATCCAGTGGAATTTTTAATTTCTATATTAAAGTAATGGAAGATAATCACATATGAAGAGTAAGAGATAATGAATATGATAAAGAACAATATTATGATGAACGATACGATCAAACAGAAGAAAAGAAAGAAGAAATCAGAAAGGTATTGGTAGAACCTTGTAGAGCTTATGATTTAGAAGATAAGGAAGATTAGTTATATTTATATTATTTATAAGAAAAAAATGACAGTAATATTATGAATTATTTGCATGATAATCGTTTATATGCTTGTTCATTTATGAGTGATTTATATTCATGCAAAATACAAGTTATTCGAAGATGAAACAACAGTTTGAGCATTACATTTCTTATTCTGAATTCTTTGATTCTTTATAATCGTTTTATTCATTTTATTTCTCAAAAGCATGTAATGGAAGAAGATAAAATATGATGTGCATGATGTATATGATGTTTGCGGTTTCTTTGAATAATATCGAGTGAAATTGCAGTAATATTATTGCTATTATGCATTATGATTTAAAATAATCAGATTTATATTATTTAAAATGATAGAAATGGAATGAATGTATAAAGAAGATATAAAAATTAGATCAAATAATAAACAATGGAGAAAACTCGTTGATTACTATAATCAAATGCGAGAAGAAAAATTTTGAGAAAAATGATACTTCGAATATACAATGAGATTTGATAATGTTCACATAATTTCAAAGCATATGTGATTCATTAAATGGCTATTAGATAAAAATAAAATAAATCTTGAAGTATTAAGAAAATGAAACATCCATTATTGGAGTATAGATGAACCAGAATATGAAACATTAATAATGGTGCTTGCAGTTGAAGATAATCCAATCACTGTTTTATTATCAATATTAAAGTAATGAAACCGATGAAAACGTTCCGACAAATATTATTAATATTCCGAACAATTGCATTGATCGTAATGATATTTGAGTGAGATATAATAAAGCAGATTTTATGTGTTGTTTGGATTATTTATTGTAAGTTAAATACTATGGAAAAGTTTTAAACATTGAAAAAATAAGATTTTGTAAAACACCTTTGAATAGTTATTATATGGTTGCATAAGTAATTACTCTTGTAGAACCTATGATTTATTCATAGGTGTTTTCAGTTATGTCAAAAAATGCCAAAAAACCAAAAATAAACAAGAAAAAGCTGAATGATGAAAATGTTCAATTGGCAAAGTTAATAGCAAAAAAAAGAGATAAATATACATGTCAGCATTGTTGAAAAACAGCAAAAGAAACATCGATTCATGCAAGTCATGTAATAAATGAAGCAAGAGATCATAGACTTGCAAGCGAACCATATAACATAAAAGCATTGTGTTATAATTGCCACATAAACCGATGGCATAAGAATCCGCTTGAAGCAAGTAAATGGTTTAATGAAAAACGACCATGAAGATATGAAAGATTGCAAGCCAAACATATTGAATATATGAGAATGTGAAGCATTGATATTAATCGAATGATTAAAAGGAATCAAGAATTAAGAGATACATGTAAAAAGATGAATATCGATATATCAAAATTCAAATACTGAAAGAATTTACAAGAATAATTGACCAGCATGTCATTAAACTGCGAGTTGCTACGCCTGATCCAAAAGAAACGAGCAAGTTACCACGCTCGTGTTCGCCAAACTAAGCTGGTTCGAATCCAGCGAAGATGATTTTACACCTGAACATGTGTTAAAACTGTTCTTTTAAAAGAAAAATACACACATGTGAAACTTAAATAATCTGAAAAATAAAGAATTATATGAACGATACCAGAAACAAGATGATCCGAAAGCAAAACGAAGTGTTTTTTCAAGCCGTGTATTAAGATATTGATACAGTAAAGAAGATGCAATTAATACAGAAAGTTTATTAAAGGAATGAAAAAGAAAAAGATACTGAACAATAATAAAAGAAAATTGAAGAGTATGTTCAAGATGTAAAAAATTCAAAATCCGAGAAGAATTTGCAAGAACAAGAGATTGAATCAATTGAAGAACATGCAACTGTAAAGAATGCAGAAACGAAATGAAAGCAGAATACAGAAAAAGAACACAATATGCAAAAGACCATGAATACAAGAAAAATAAAAGAAATTTGAAAGAATGAGATCAGATTTATTTCCAGAATGATATTCGAGAAGTAATATGATACAAAACGAAAAAATGATACACAGTAAAATCAATTCTGAATGGAGTGTTAAAACAAATAAGCACAAGTGATAATCATTACAAACCAAATAACCACTGTGTGAGATTTAGAAAGCTATGAAGCATATTGAAAGTAAAAACAAACGAACAAATCCAAAAGGAAAAAGAATTGGAAGAAGAAAAAGCAGTAAATTTATCATTATTTGATTAACAACATGAGCAGAATGGATGAATTGGCAGAATTATATAGTGAAGCAATAGATAATGGATGGAAACCATTTGAAGCAAATCATATTTACCCATCTGTATTACGAATAAGTTGAATGAATAAATTTCAGATATGATATGATCCAAAGATGAAAAGAAGTTTATTCGCACCATGCCCAATAGTGATAAAAGTAAAGTATTACACAAAGGAACAAATGAAAAAGATGTATGAAAAATATTTAAATAGTTAAAAACAAGGAACATGAAAGATTGGAAAACAATTGCTTTAAACATTGAAGCAGAATACAACAAACTTGCAAAGGAATACAGCAAGATGGAAAATAAATTGTATGAGAAAAATAAAGAGATTGAAAAGTTGAATAAAACCATCGATAAGATGGAAAAGAAATTACAAAAGAAAAACAAGAAAGACATTTAATCCATAATGAAACAAGATGGCAAAGCAAAAGTATGATTGGGAAAAGATAAAGATGGAGTTCATGCTTTCTGAATATGATGAAGTTGCACCATTTATGAAACAAAGATACAACCAAGATACAACCATAAACAAGCAAGTTGCGAAGATGACAAAATGATGGTGAAAAGAAAAACAAGAATACAAACAAAAGATATACGAGAAAGCATTGAAGAAGAAATGAAATGAAACAGCGAAAGAAATATCTGATATTGCTAAAAGGTATGAAATGTTGGATGAAGAATTTATCGCATGGATGGAACAACAATTCGAAGAAGAAAAGAAAACACCAAAGAAAGGTGAAAAGAAAAGGAAGCTGTTTTCTGGTGATATATTAAACATGCGGAAGATATCAAGAACAGAAAGATGATTACCAGTAAATATCTCAAAGGTTGAGCAAACAAACAAGGAAGAAAGAACATGATTAACCGAAGATGAAACAGAAGCATTGAAATCACTTTTAAACAAAAAGAAATAATTGTATGAAATACGAAGATGCAGTTGAATTATTGATACACAGCAAACCATTAAGAAAAGCATTCTTTTCAGAAAGTTTTTTTGATTTTTGCCAATTCTATTTCATGGAATACTACTCTTTCGATACACCAGATTGTTTGAAAGAATATTACAATGCATTGCAAAGTTGAAAGAATGTGTATTTTAAATGATTCAGATGAAGTGCAAAAACAACAATCGCACAGATGTATGTGAGTTACTGTATAGCATATAAAACAAGAAGAAACATTATGCGGTATTCTCAAACGATAGATAATGCAGAAGAAAATTTAACATACATTGCCAATTCATTCATTAATGATACGGATCAATGAGAAAGATTTTGCAGAGATTATTGAAACTTATATTACCCAGATACAGTAAAAGTGAACGGACAAAAGAAAATCAAAAGAATTGATAAGTTTGTTACTGAAAACAATTGTTACATAAGAGCAATGTCATTATGAACATCGCCGAGATGAAAGAATTACACCGCACCAGATGGAAAATTCAGACCAGATTTATTGATATTTGATGATGTTGATACAATTGCATCATGCCAAAGCAGAAAGAAGATTGATAAAAATTTTGAGTTCATGTTGAATGAAGTGTTATGATGAACAACATGAAGCACACAGATAATATTCTTATGAAATACGATATATGAAGATGGTATTGTTCCGAGATTCGAAGAACACATCAAGAATGATAAAAGCCGAGTTGTTATCAATTTACCGATATATGATGATAAAAAGCAGATTGTTTGGAATCGTTTTGTTGAAACAGATGCAGAAGCAGAAAAATTAAACGAGTGAATCCGTGAAGTTGCAAAAAGATATGTATCACTTGAAACCGAAAGGAGAAGATTGTGAAGCATATCATTTAATCAGAACTACTTGTTAATACCATACATGAATGGACAACATATCATAACAAGAGATATGATTCAACGAGATCATAATTGCAGATGATATAAATTCGATTCAATTGTGATATGAGTTGATCCAGCGGTAAGTGAAAAAGAATGAAGTGATAAGTTTGCAATCTGTGTTACATGAAAGATAAAAGACAGATATTACATATTGGAAAGTGTTGGATTGGAATGAGCGGAAAAGAATATCAGCAAAGCAAGTCAAACAGTGAAAAACCTTTATGATAAACGGAAAGCAAAAAGAGTTATTGTTGAAACAGTTGCATATCAGTTGGTATTAAAAACCGTATTCCAGAATCTTTGAATGGCAGTTCAAGAACAGAAAACCATCAAAGATAAAACAACAAGATTAATGGAGAAACAGATATTATTTGAAGAACATCGTGTAATATTCGCACCATGAAATGATGATTTGATTGATGAGTTGATATCATTTCCAAATGCAGAACATGATGATCTTGTAGATAGCATGTTATTTACATTAACAGAAACAAGGAATTCATTTTTTATTGCATCAATATAAACAAATGCAGAAACCAAAAGATTATTCACACGAAAAACCACGAGATGCATTCAGAAGTGCGTGATTGGAATTATTGTGAGCAGAAAGACTTGTATTGGAATTTCTGCATAAAGATACAGAACAAAATGAAACTTGCAGACCAACAACAAAAATACAATTAAGTGAGTTTTGGAAGTTTCTCGAACAGAAAAAACAACAGCTTGATGAAAAATTTGAAGAATAAAGTTTTTTAATTACTAATCATATAAACATGGCAGAAAGACCATTTAATGAAAACCAAACTTTCACAAAACTTGAAGATTGAAAGTTTAGAGTTGAGAAAGACACACATGCATCATCTGATATTAACCCAATTGAACAAATGCAATTGATGGCAAGCCAGATGAATCAGATAAAACAGATCATTGATTCTGTTGTAAACACACAAGAAAGAGTAAACCAAATTATCGAATGGTATAACATCCGAGTATGAATCATGAACAATGCAAAGAAAGAATTGTGATTGGAATATTCAGAGATGAAAGAAATCGATAAAAAAGCATTTGCGAATATTCTTGATTGTGATGTTGAGAAATTACCAAAAATCGATTTATCATGGTTAGAAGCAGAAAAAAAGGAAGAAAAATAAGATTTTGAAAACGATCATAAATTCCATAAAAAAAATGGTGTGGAGTTTTTGTTTTTCATGGAAGTATAAAGAAGGTAAAAGCAGAAAGGTGGTGGTAAGTTCACCACTTTTTTGTTGAATTAAAAAAGCAGTTATTTAATATATCAGTAATTTTATATTCACACTTGCAACATGAAGAAAGAAACCAAAGAAGTTATTTTCGGTGCAAAGGAATGAGTAACATTGTGATTGATAAAACAAAAAACAGTGCATTCATGATGATATTGATGAGCAAGAGTAAGATTATTCAAGTGATTTTCTGTTAATACATGAAAGATTGCATGAGATTCGCAGAAAGTGAATACTCTTGTTTCTTATTGACAATGAACTTTCAGATTCACATCAGAAAAAGTAACATTTGTAAGTGATGAAAAATCATTGACCATAAAAACCAAAGATTTGATTGATATGCAATGATACACAAACGGAATAAGATTATCAGATGGTAAAGAAACATATCATTTTCAATATGCAGATGATTGATGAGAATTTTTTAACAATATTGCGGTGCAAATAGATCCAGATGCACCATTGGTTCATGCACAGAAAAAAACAGAATCAGATGAAATCGATTACAAAAAAATGTGATTATATGTTATTGTGTGAGTGATTTTATTCATTATTATTGTATCAATCTTTTCTTAATTATTTTCGCAAAATACGAAAAGCTCGGTTTTAAAGCCGAGTTTTTTTATATAATTTGAGCTTTGTGAAATCGAATCCGTGATTATAATGCACATGTTTAAATGAATATAATCATGCATGAGATTATTCAATTTCGAAATTAACAAAGTCAATAAGAAATCATTGAGTAATAATTATTGATTGGATTTATCACTGCTTTTTGACAATGATGTTACTTTTTCAAAGGCAACATTTTTTGAATTATACACAAAAAATTCAGACATCCGTGAATGTGTAAGAAAGATCGCGTGAGCAGTTGCAAGAAATGGAATTTACTTATTGGACAATAACAAGCAAATTGTTGAAGATAATAAAGTAACAGAAGAAGTTTTAAATCTTTTTAAAACACCAACTTTTGCAAAATTCAAAGTAAATCTTTTCAGAAATTACGATGTTTCATGAGAATTATATATTAAACCAATCAAGAATGCATTATGAGTAACAATCAGAATGGATGTTCTTGATTCAAGACAGGTTGATAAAGTTATAAGCGATTGAGTTATTACAAATTATCGTGTTACTGATTGACATAAAACACAAGTATACCCAGCAGACCAAATAGCATATTTCAAATATGAAGATGATATCAGATATTCATTAAATGGAATGTGAGTATTAACATCCATCATGTATGATGCAGTAACAGATCTCGAAGCATCAAAAAACAATTACTTCTTTTACAAGAATTCAGCAAGACCAGATATGATGTTATTGTTGAATGATTGAATGAGCATCGAAGAGCAACAGAATGCGAAAGAAATGTTTGATGCACAATTCAAAGGAAGTAATAACGCACATAAAACAATAGTTTGATGATGAATCAAAGAAATAAAACAGATTTCATTATCATCAAGTGATATGGAAACAATCGCACATAGAAAATTATCAACAGATAAAATCTGTTCTGCTTTTGGTGTTCCAAAACCATTATTATGATACATTGATTGAGTGAATTATAACAATGGAAGCAATGCAAAGGAAGAGTTTTTGGAATGAACTGTTAAATCATGTGCAGAAGATTTTGATGCAATATTAAATAAGTGTTTGCAGATGTTCAGACCAGATTTATTCGAAAAATATTGGATTAAATCTGATTCAGAACAATTAAAGGAAACGCAAGAATGGTATAAATGACAAAGAGAAGATGTTGCGAACTGAATCATCACAATCAATGAAGCAAGAATCGATAGATGACTTGAACCATTGAAAGATGAAAACGCAGATAAACCAATGGTATCAAGAAATGCTGTATTATTGGAAGATATCACATTGGATGCAGTTTTACCATGAGATGAAATATAAAAGATGCTTTCACAAGATTACAGAAATTTGTTAAGGAAAGAATCGAAGATATACAGCATCGTGCAGAAATCTTTTAAAAAGCAAAGAAAATATCTGGATGAAAACATAAGAGATTTGTATGAGAATCACATTTACATCATTTCAATTGAATACAACATATTAAATTGAGAGCATGTGCATTTATACCCAGACAGAAAATGATGGAAAGATGAAATGTTTGGTGATGATCCGATGAAGTGATTCCGAAGAGCAATGTGAATAAATGCATTAATTGAAGATTTGAAGTTACCAATCGAGAAAACATTCGAACATTGATACAAAAAACAATACAGAAAATTCAGAAAGCTATTGGAATGAAATTGAATCGATTATTATCCAAACAATGCAAGTGATTATGCGAATAAGTGGTGAGAATTAAATCTTTCAAATTACAAGTGAAGCATATCACATACAACAAAACGAGATGTTATAAGCGTGTTAAAGAATGGAATTGATAATCATTTATCATGGACAGATATACAAGAAGATATAAACAAAATTGATGATAAGTTGTTTTGATTACCAAGAGCAAGAGCGATTGCGGTAACAGAAACAGCAAAGGCATATGAATACTGAAACAGACAGCCAATCGAAGCATTAGAAAACGTATGAATAAAAATGCAGAAGAAACGATTAACTGTATGAGATGATCGTGTAAGACCAGAACATATGGAATGTGAAGAAGAGTGATGGATGCCAATTGATTATGTATACCCAAGTGTGTGAACAGACATGCCACCATGATGAGTGAATTGCAGATGCACACTTCAATATCAAAGAGTAAGATAATTTTAAATCATAATATCTTAAAGATGAAATTTAAATTAATCAAGGACAAAGAGTTCTTTCAAATCGTATGTGATAAGAAATCAGTGAAAGAAATCATTGATTGAGATTCAAAAGCATACGAAATCGAATGATATGCATCAACAAAAGATAAAGATCGCATGAATGATATTGTTGAGCCATCAGCATTCGAAGACACAATCAAACAATACATGACAAATCCAATTGTATTGTTACAGCATGACATGGACAAACCAATCGGAACTGTGATTGAAGCAAGTATTGATGAAAAAGGATTATTCATCAAAGCAAGAATCACAGAAGACACAGATTGAGTGTTCAGTAAATTAAAGAATTGAGTGTTAAGAACATTCAGTATCTGATATCGTGTAAAAGACTTCGAAACAGAAGAAAACACAGATGCAGAATGAAATTATGTATTCACAAACATAATTAAAGCATTGGAATTATTTGAGATATCACTTGTTTCTGTCCCAGCAAATCCATTCGCATTGGTAAAGAGTTTCGATTCATGCTTTAAAGCAGAAGAAGAAATCGAAACAGCAGAAGAACAAAAGGAAGAAGAAGCTGTTGAAGAGAAAGAAGATTTACCAGAAGAAAGTGAAGAATGAAAAGAAGAAGAAAACAACGAAGAAAAAACAAATTCTGATGACGATACTACTGATAGTGAAGAATTACCAGAAGCTGTTCATGGAAATGTTGAAATACACAAAGAAAATGAAAGCGTAGAATGAAAGGTAATCGAATGAGAAGTAGTTGAGTGAGAAGAAGTTGTTGATGAAGAACAACCAAAGGAAGAAGAAGTTGTTGAAGAATGAAAAGAAGTTGAAGAAGTTGAAAATAAAGAAGAAGAAAAAGCAGATGAAAATTCTGAAATATCAGCTGAAAGCGATTGCGATAATTCTGAAAATGATTCTGAAACTGAATCAAACGATGAAGTTGTTGATGAAACAAGCAACGATGAAGTTGTTGAAGAGAGCAAATCAATGGAAGTTGAACACAAGAGTTTTGAAAATGCTGAATTCAAAACACTTGAATCATCAGTTAAGTCATTATATGACAAACTTGATGAAAAAGATGCAGAGATAAAAGCATTAAAAACAGAAGTTGCAAATCAAAACGAGCTTTTGAAATGAGCAATGGAAGTTATGTTGCAATTAGATCATGCAGTAAAAAACACAGCAATTATGTCATGAAGTTCTTATGAAGCACCTGCAACAAAGAACGCTTGACCTTATGGAAAACTCGCAAATTTAATCAAAAAGGCGAATTCCTAAACCTTTTTAAATCATATTCTTTTTAATCATGGACATTAAAGAACTAATCTTAAAAGCAAAAGAACTTCAAGGAATTGAAGTAAAAGAAGAAATCGTTGAAGAACAAAAAGCCAACGAAGTAATGCACACTACAAACACTGGTTTCTGAAAAGAAACAGTTCCAGTAAATGTATTACTTGATCCAGCTTTGGACATGCTACCAAAGTATTCATCACTTATTAACTTATTACCAGGAAATCACGGTAACAACATGCCAATTTCTGCAAAAGTTCCAGTAATTGGTGATGCTAATCTATTTAGTGGAAACGCTGAATGGACAACTGGTGCATATTCTGTAACACCAGCAAATGAATGACCAGCAACTGGTGAAGTTACTATCACACAAGGACAATTCATCTTTACTGTTGCATTATCTTACAGAGAAGTTGAATACTCTGTTGTTGATATAATCGCATTAGTTAAAGACAGAATCAACAGAAGTGCATGAAGAACAATCGATGCATTCATAATCAATGCTGATTCAACTGCTTCTGCTTCTGGAAACGTAAACGGAACATATTCTGGATCTCCATACTTTACACAAGGAACAGATGGTATCAGAAAAGTTGGTATCGCAAATACTGGTGTATCTGTTGGAACACTTACTTCTGCACAACTTCTTGCAGTTAAAAACGTTATCGATGCATGATATCAAGCTGATTTGAACAACTTATTGTTCATCACACCAGCTAACGTTTACAACAAGATGCTTGCATTATCAGAAGTTATCACAATGGATAAATTCGGACCAAACGCAACAATCGTTGCTGGAGTATTAGCAAAAGCATTCGGAATCGACATTCTTGTTGCAAGAGATTTCCCTGCATTAACAAATACTTCTGGACTTGTTGATGGAACTGCTGCAAACAATACAAAAGGATCATTCGCTTGTATCTACAAACCAGCTGTTCAATACGGATTCGGACAACCAGTAAAGTTATACTTGAAAGAATGCCCAGGAAAAGGTTACGAAATTATCGCAACTATGGACTTCGGTTTCGCAATTATCAACAACATTGCTGGAACTGGATTAACAGTTGGACTTGGAATCAACGTAACTCTTTAATCTTAAATATCTTGCACGGTTCTTTATTGAGCCGTGCGAGAATTTATAACTTATAATTCGATAAAATGAAAATTAAGAACATATCAAAGGAAGTTCAACTTGTTGAATGAGTTGAATTAAAAGCATGAGATGTAATTGATACAGTTCATGCATGCAGTATATTGAGAAATTATCCAAACCTTTTCGAAGCAGTAAAGGAAGAAGAAGAAAAGGAAGTAAAGGAAGAGAAAAAATCAGCAAAGAAATCAAAATAATTTACTAACATATTAAAAACCATGTATTCAAGTTTATCACAATTCAAAGATTATTTATGAATACCAGCAAGCGATACTTCAAGAGATGCACAATTAACAATGTATCTTCAAAGTGCTTGTGATATGCTTAACAACATTTGTTGAGTTGATTCATTTGATAAAAATTCATATGAAGAAGAAATTGATGCAAGAAAATTATACATCAATTCATTTTGATATGTTGTTTTTTTGAAGAACAAACCAGTTTCTTCAATTGATAAGATAAACGGAGTTGATTACAGCGGAGTTAAATGAAGTGATTATATGGTTTCACAGCAAAGAAGAGTGATTTTTAAATCAGCATTGGACATCAATGATTTTGGTATTGTTACATTAACATACACTGCATGATATGATCGTGCAAGAATTGTTTGACAAACAACAGTTGATGATTTACCAGATGATTTAAAGATACTTGAAATGATGCTTGCTTGCTGAATTTTACCAGATTCAATGAAAGAAGAATTTCATATCGGAATATCATCTTATAAGTTATGAGATGAGCAGATAGTATTTGGTGCAAAAAGTTCAGCCAATACACAATCAGCAGAAGATATGTATTTTTCATTCAGTTATATGGTTGATAAATACAAGAATTTTAATTTGGCAATATAAACTGTTACGATGCTTTATAACAAAACAGCAACACATTATTCATACACCAGAAACGCTTATGGAGTTTCAAAGTATGATTCAGAATGAACAGCATTTAAGTGCAATGTTCAGCCAATGGATCAAGCAGAATGATTGGATGATGCAACAGTTTATAAAATGAAGAAATTATATTGTGATTATTCATGAATTGTTGT
>Ga0326512_10000830_pt1 | contig 25977 bp, 42 predicted proteins | sample 1_2617_0518_D_FD_203652 | JGI IMG/M metagenome (GOLD analysis project Ga0326512, IMG submission 203652) | Bovine rumen microbial communities from UC Davis, California, United States - 1_2617_0518 | ecosystem: Host-associated > Mammals > Digestive system > Stomach > Rumen | place: USA...
AGAATAAAGGCGTCTATACAGTCACAGTCACAAACCAATCAGGAGCGAGATTAGAAGACTTAGGCGTTAGCTTTTCCTATATTTACAACGGAAAGAATTACAGTGTTTCTTGTGTGAAAAAATCATTGGCATTAGCTAATAACGGAGTATCAACATTTATTTGTTTGCCCCCAATCGGCTTACAACTTCAAACATTAGTAACCGCAGAGAGTGCGATTGGCGAACACGACAACTTCACACAGACAGTGACGCTCTCGGGGCACGGATATAGGTTAAATAGTTTAGATAATCCAACAACGTTGCTCGGCGTCCTCTGGGGCAACACGAGTTTGACGGTAGAAGATGAGCCAGTGTATGAAACTTACTTGCCTTTTGGAAGGACAGAAAGCCTTATATTCTACGGCTCAGGCAACGCCAAGATGCTAACACTTGAAGGAATTATTGTTGATAAAACAGGTCAATATGGTGGTAGCTACAGCAGAAAGTCAGCTTGGGATAAGGTAAAGAATACTCCGGGGCTTTACTTGCTTCGTTCTTCACAAGGAGATATGTATGAAGTAGGAATAACCAAAACGACACTACTTCACGAAACACAAGACTTTTATGAAATAACCGTTGAAATGGTGGAGGTAGAGAGTAGTTATGGATTTTGAGAAATCAGGAAGAATTGATAACTTTACTCTTTATAGCGTAAATCCAAAAAACTTATCAAAAGAAACAAAAATGGGGTGTTCCATCATCGGGGGCACCCTAAATTACGGATATGAGACAGACTTAAAAGTTGCTGGAATTGTCCGTATCATAAACGCCAAAAAGGATTTATGTGAGAGTGAGAAGTTAGTTAGAATATATTATGAGCCAACTTTAGATGGCAAAACACAAAAGATATGCCTTGGCACTTTTTATTACACCGCAGAGCTTCACTATGAAAATGGGATGTATTCAGGTTAGTTAGAACTTAAAAGCACACTAAAAAGATATATTGATGATAGCCTTAGTAAGACTTGGAGTTTTCCAAAAGGAGCAACGATTTTAAGTTGTATCAAAAAGTTATAGAGGTATCACGGGGGAGCCGTCAAGGTTATTTGTAAGAATGCGAAACTCAAAACCAACAAGGTTTATTGTAAGAATACAAAGAAGACAAGTGCCAATTAGGAATATGGATATTCTGTAATGAGGGTCATCAATGAACTTTGTGCCAAAGCAGGGGCAAGGGCAACCGTTGATGCCTACGGCAGAATGGTTATTGAGAAGTATATCTCACCAAAGAGAAGAGCTAAGAAAGAAAAGGTTGCCGAGATTGAGACAGACGCCAAGAGTTTGTTAGTTAATGGTGTTGATAAGGAAAACTCAATCAAGACTATCCCTAATAGGGTTTGTGCCTCATATACTTATGAAATTATAGTGAGTGAACAGAAACAGTATAAAGATAAGAACACAGGGCAGACCAAAACTAAAACCGTTAAAACTTTGAAGAAAGTGACGGTTCTCGGCAAAGCTAAATTAGCGGGCGTCCATTCAAAAGATAAGATTGGGCGTTGGATTACTCATTACTATACAATAAATGAGATTGCCGAGCCTAAGGCAACACAAATCGGCGTCGGCAAGAAGTATAGAACTAAACAAGAATACTATCAAAAAATGGCAACTAAAAAGGCAAAGGCCAAACTAAAAGAGGTTGCCGGTGAGAAGAATAAAATCACTTATTATACTATAAACACAACCTATCAACCTCTTAAAGTCGGCGACATAGTAAAGGTCAATTATGGCGGCAAGATAAAGTTTAAAGGCTTCGTTCATGACATTGACTTGGATTTGTCTGTTGGATTGCCTATGACAGTGAGGGTAAAAAAGGTATGATGAATGAATTAGCTAATTTCCTGTTCCAAAAGGAAACATCAATAGAAGGAACAGTTATTATATACGGCACAGCGTTAGAAGATAGCGTTGATGGAGAAGTCCTTGTTGAAATTGAAGAGCCTATTTATGAAGACGATGACGATGAGTGGGAAGATGTTGAGATTGAAGAAGAAGAAGATGACGATATAGTAGGCGACGATGATGATGACGATGAGGATGAAGACCCAGAAGATGTTGAAGACGAAGATGAGTTGGAAGACGTTGAATGGGACAGTGAAGACCAAGAGGAAGAAGATGAAGAGGAGGATGAATAATGGACGAAGAATTATTACTTAATGAAGAAGTTATTGAAGATGAAGACATCCTCTTTGACGAAGAAATAGACCCAGAATATATAGACGATTTAGACGAAGACGATGATGATGAAGAGGATTTGGAAGAACCTGAGGACGACCCAGAAATCCCAGAAACCACAGACGATGATGGTGAGGGAGGGGAGCTTCTTGTTGAGGATGAAGCATTCTTTGAAGAAGCCGACCTTGAAGAGCCAGATGATGAGGATATTTTAGACGAAGATGAAGACGATGAAGAAGAGTTTGATGATGATGTAATTCCAGAAGAGGAAGAAGAAGAGGAAGAAGAACCCTTAGTTTCTAATCAAATGTCTATTCAAACAACCGTTAAAGTCTATGCCGGAGATACAGTTATGATTGCCGTGACCGATGGGGAACCGACCGTTATAGGCGTAGTGGGCCGAGGCGATTAGGTAGATGATGAATTAGGAAATCTATCAGGTGAGATTGTCTATGCGAATACTATTATTGCCGAAAAAGCAGACTTTACCGACCTACAAGCCACAAACGCTACGGTATAGAATTTATCAGCAAGTAAAGCTGATATTACAGATTTATAGGCTACAAACGCCACAGTTGAGAACTTATCAGCAACAAAGGCTGATATTTCCTACCTTACCTCAAATTATATTACGGCAAATACGATTGACGCATCATACGCCAGATTAGATGCTGCGAATATCAATACTGCCACTATTAGGGATGCTTACGTAAATCAACTGATGGTTTAGACGGGTCTGCTTTCCAAAAGTGGAACAATATATAGTTTAGACGCAATAGAAGTAAATGCCGACCGTATCACAGCGGGCACTATTGACGTAAATCGTCTCATCTATACTGATAGCCAAAATCAGAAGTATTTAGTAGAGTTTAACGCCCAAGGGCAACCAACTTATGAGAAGTTAGACGGCAACATTGTAGAGCCAAGAACCATTACGGCAGACAAGATAGTTGCCGGTGCTATTACAGTTAATGAGATAACTACTAATAACTTAGTCGGCACAGGTGGTTGGATAAACCTAAACAACGGCACTTTTTCTTATACAAACGCCAATACCCACAAGGGCATTAGTTGGGACGGTTCAGACCTCACGATTACTGCTTCTTCTCTTACTCTTGGAACAACCGATGTAGGAACCGCTCTTTCTACCGCCGTATAGGACGCGTCAGATGCCTACGCCTACGCGTTAGATGTTGAGACGAGGGCAAATAACGGCGACTTTGATGGAGCCACAGGGGCAACGGGTGCGACGGGGCCATAGGGTCCAACGGGTCCGCAGGGGCCACAAGGGCCAAGCGGGACGAGTTATTACACTTACGTTAGATACTCGGCAAATAGTGATGGCTCAAATATGACAACTACACCTTCCAGTAGCACAAAGTATATTGGGTTATATACGGGAACAAGCAGCACAGTGCCCGCTTATACTTCATTTACTTGGTCTAAATATGTAGGTGATAATGGAACAAATGGCACAAATGGTGCGTCAGTTAGCGAAGTAAAGATTTTATATTATTTAAAAAGCAACACTACAGCACCAACCGCCCCAACAAGTGAGATTACCTCAACGAGCACAAGCAGTGGCGTTTGGACAACAGCAGTGCCGACCTACATTAGCGGTTATACTTATTTCACTTGTGCCCAAACTAAATTATCATCAAATAGTTTTATTTGGAGCACACCGGTAATAGACAACGCCCTAACGGACGCTAACAGCACTGCTACAAACGCGAAATCAACCGCCGACACAGTGGCGACAATGGTTAGGGCCTACGGGGCGGGCGTATTAGTAGCCAAGACCTCACAGACAATTGGTGCGTTAGTAAATGCTAACGGTTCATTTGATGTATGCGGGGTTAGTTGGTCGGGCACTACCCCAACGGCAGGGACTACTTATGCTTCTTTTGGAACTACTACTACAATAGGCTTAGCAAATAAATCAAGATTTGAGATAAGTGATAACTCAATAGAGGGTAAATACGGCACCTATAGTCAAAACGTCTTTTTTGAAGCAGGTGACAAGAGAGCACAAAATTGTATTTACGTCCTAATGAGCAATGGCGTATAGACAATGTATCCTATATATAGAGCAAGTGCCGTGTAGTGGGCGAGAGTAGGAAGCACAAGCGGCACTGATATATTAGCAAGCGCACAACAATCAGGAACAACTATGAATATTACGCTATCATAGGCTCCATCCGAGGGCACGTTGATATATGTATCATTTACCGCATATGAAGGTAGTAGCCCTTACTTATCATTAGGATATAGACGAGACACTAATACAGTGCCAGGCTATTCATTCGCGTTAGGTCTTAATAACGATGCCACGGCTTTTTGTTCCTATGCGTTAGGCTACTACTGCCAAGCGTTAGCCCCTCATTCTTTTGCTACTGGATACTATACCACAGCAGGCGAAGAGTATATGACCGTAATGGGTAGCTTTAATAAGACAAAATTAGGTGCTTATTTAGTAGTAGGTAAAGGGACATCGACTTCTTCAAGGTCTGATGCTATGGTATTAGACCTATCAGGTAATTTAACAGTTGCTGGAACTATTAAATCAGGAAATACAACCGTTGCGTTATCTAATCATAACCACGACAGCGTATATCAAGCCAAAGGTAATTATGCTTCAAGTAGCCATACACACGGGGCAGATGATATAACGAGTGGAACACTTGGCACAGCACGTATACCAGATTTAGGTGCGGGTAAAATAACGAGCGGAACATTTGATAAGGCGAGAATACCTACTACTTTGAGAGGAACTACTATTGACGGAACCTTGAAGACAAGCAGTGGCAATTCAGCCATTATTGGCAACGATGAAGGAACCAGTGCCGTTTATGTAAGAGCCAGTAATTCGGGCAATAACGTAGCTTTATATACTTTCGGTTCTGGAACTGGTAGTTATAATTCAGGCTTGCGTCATATGACCGATACAGGAAGTTCAACTGGTAAGTGGTTCTGCTATATTAACACTTCAGGAACAATCACAAACAGTATGTCAGATAGACGCAAGAAGGAAGACCACGGTGCGTTGGGTGAGTTAGAAGCAAAGAAGATTTTGAGCGTTCCAGTTGTAAAGTTCGTTTATAAAGAAGATATAGGCGTAAATGATATGTTATAGTGCGGTATTTACGCCCAAGATTTACGAGATATTTTATTAGAAAACAATATTCATAACTCATATATTAGTATGTTTAGAACACCCGAAAGTTTGAGAAAAGCGGGAGTTCCAGAAGAGAAGATAGAAGAAGAGAACAGTGTGCCGTATATGGACTTGACACTGCCCGAGGAAGACTACATATATGAGGTAGATTACCATAAGTTCATACCTTTACTCATCAAGGGTTGGTAGGCACACGAGGCCGAATTAGCCGAGTTGAGAGAGGAGAACCAATTTTTGAGGAACGCATTGGGGCACAACACCCCACAAACCCCTTGAAACAAGGGGCAAAATGTATTCAGGAAGAATACAAAAGATACAGAAAACCCCGAGAAAGCCTGTAAAATAAGGGCTTCTCGGGGCAATTTTTTTTGCATTTGGGGCACAAATGGGGTATAATAAGGGCAGAGAGGAGGCTTTACTATGGAAAGATACAGTTCAGTCAATGTAAGGCAACTAACTACCCGAAAGGGCAAACCTTGGCAAGCAAGAGCTAAATATAAGGAAAACGGCAAATGGCGTGAGATTACAAAGATACTTCCAGAAGCAAAAGGAAAAAGAGAAGCAGAAAAGATTGCCGAAGATTGGCGAAGGGAATTAAACGCCCAAGCCGCATTATCAACTACGATTGATAGAACTAAAACAGTTGAAGAAGCAGTTGCCGAATACCTAACGCGGCAATATAACGCAGGAGAGTTAGAACGCTCAACTTATGCGACACAACAACGAAGAGTTAATTCAACGGTGAAACCATTCATTGGTTCTGTTGGATTTACTACACTTGATAGAATAACTATTGAAGGTTGGATTACTAAACTATATAATAAGGGGCTATCAACTGGGACAATACTCTTGTCATACAATATGGTAAATAAAGTTTATAAATACTATTATAAGACAGGAGATATTAGAAGAAATCCTTTTGATGGAGTAAAACGACCAAGGTCAAGCGAACCAAGGAAAACTCATTTAACAAAAGAACAAATGGATGAATACCTAACAAACGTATATTTGGATTATGAAATAGAAGAACCTATGTATTTAGGATTACTTATACCATTTTACACAGGTATGAGAAGGGGCGAAATATGCGGTTTGAGATGGAGAGATGTTAATCTTGAAGAAGGAACACTTGAAGTTGTAAGTGCGATTGGACGAGCCGAGGTAGAATATACGAAAGGGCCAAAGAATAGAGCGTCTGTTAGAAAGATTTATTTGATGCCGCCGTTGTTAGAAGCATTCCAAAAGGCAAAAGAAAAAAGGAAGCCCGAGGGCAGTGATTTTGTCTTGGGCGGTGCCGAGTTTATGAAAATCGGCACTTATGAGAAGAAGTTTAAAGAGTTCATAAATAATCATAATTTGGTTGATGCTTACGGCAAGAAGATAACGAGCCATTGTTTGCGTCATAATGTAGGATACCTTGGGGCACAGTCAATGGATATTGCCAGTTTGAGCAAAATGATGGGGCACGCCAAGCGAAGCACAACACTAAACATTTACGGGGATGATAGCCCCGAAGCCTCACTTATTGCCAGCAAAAAATTAGCAGAAAAGTTCAACAAAGAGACTGACTATTACAACGAAGGGTGATATAATAGACGGGAAAGGAGGTATTGTATATGCCGAAGTCATTCGTTCCAAAAGAGAAAGAAGTGAGGTTCAACAAGAAGGGGTTGCCGATTACCCCCTATCAAGGACTAACGCTTGAAGAAATCGTTGAGTGGTTAGACGCCAACGGCACGAAAGAGGACAGACAGATTTTCAAGAGGAATTATCTGGGCGAGCCTGACGAAGAGGGCAACTACGGCAGACCGCAATTTCTTTATGCCAAGCGTGAGTTCTGTGCCCGTCATTGCCCCGAGTTGTTGCCGAAGACCAAACCAAAGAAAAACCTTTATGATATGATGAGTAAATGGGATTGAGGGGCCGCGGCTCCTCTTTTTTTTTCTTCTCTTCTGGAATTATATGAGCGTATATCGGCTCTTGTTAGCAAATTGTAAGGAAAATTAGTTCTTGTGGGTTCTTCTTCATTCGTCTTTTCTTTTCTCTTCTGGAAAAATTAGGGCAGAACAGGATAAGGGATTTGATTATTTTTTTAGATATAGTAAGCCATTATAGTGGTTTTCTCCTTTACATAGATACAGGGGACGTCTTCGGGCGTCCTCATTTTTTTTGGACAAAGGGGGATAAATCATATGGTGAGTTTTTTAAGATACAGTGAAGGGGAAATCCCTAAATATGAAACGTTAAAGGAGAATAAGCTATGACATTAAAAGAATTACCAAAATTAGATGGTGAAGTTTTCGTTTAGGTTGAGGGCTACGACCATTATTACATATCAAATATGGGTCGTATATTTAGTGAGTATAAGGGCGGATTGTTGAAGCATTCCGTAAATTAGAAAGGCTATCATTTCGTTAAATTATCTAAAGATGGAAGACAGACGAGCAAGACGGTAAATAACCTTATAGGCCAAGCATTTTTAGAAAACCCTGACCCGAGCGTTTATATTGATGTTGCCCATTGGCCTAATGAAGATAAAAGTGATAATAGGGCTTGTAATTTACACTGGGCGACCCGTAAATAGAATTGTAATGAAGGAAAAAGAAATGAGAATTTAAGAAAGTCAACGGGTTAGTGGGTTGAGTGTATTGAGACAGGTGAAGTTTTTCTTTCTACAAGGGACGTAGAAGAAAAGTTAGGGATAGACCATTCAAATATAGTGAGAGTTTGTAATGGAACACAAAAATCAACAAGAGGACTTCACTTTAGATATATTCCAAAAGAAGAGAAAGAAGAAGAGGTAAAGAAATGAATATTTTTTTAATTGTAGAATGCGTGTGTATTTACGTTTACTTGTTGGCGGCGTTGAGCTGATTTTCGTAAAAAAATTTGGTATTATATAAGAGAAGATAGAAGGTATCTTGACAAATACGAAAGATTTAATCTTTCGTCATATAGTGGCCTCAAGGTTTGCCGAGTTCTCGGTTGCTCGGCAAATCTTCTTTTTTTAAAGAAAGTGTAATAATGATTAGGACAAGAAAGAACAAACAATATAAAATAATTTTTAGATATAATATGGAGGTATTAGATATGAAGACTATTACATTTAGAACAACTGATGAGTTTTATAATCAGGTAAAAGAAATTGGAAAATACGAAGATAGAACTGTAAGTGAGTTGATAAGGGTAGCACTGAGAGAGTATATCCAAAAGGTAGGAAAGAAGGAGGACGTGCCGAATGAGTGATTTTAGAGAAAAGGATAGACGCCGTTTATCATTAGAAAAAGATTTTATGAATTATAAAACAGATGATTTATTATATGCGAGAATGTTGAGTATGGCATCAGCAGAAGATAGCAAAGTAAAGGGACAATATAAGTTATATTTACCAGTGATTTAGTTTTATGAAGAAAAAGGAGAGATTATGAATACGATAGGAATAAACACACAAAAAACACTTACTCGGCATATGAAAGATTTAGAAGAAGCGGGACTGATAAAGCAAGAAATATTTGATGATTAGATGGTGTATAGGTTCCCGTTTGATTATAATGGTAAGTTCAAATTGGTGAATAAAGAGTTATTATTTTACTTGACTTCAACAAGAAGCAAAAACGCTGTAAGAACTTATACTTTTTTGCTGAATAAGTTTTTATATAAGAAAGAACAAAACGACACATTCACATTTACAAATCAAGATATAATGGAAGCGTTGGGTTATAGTAAAACAACAAAAACGGCAAGTAAGTCAATTTCAATGATAATTGATGACCTAAACAAAAGAGGGATTATAAAAACTGTTGATTTTTATGAAGAAATAATAGTTGGAACAAAACCAATACCAACCCCTAAAAAAAGATTATTATTTGTTGCTACGACGGTAGATGAGATGGAAAAGAGATATATTGAAAAAGCATATGAAGTAGTTGCCGAAAACCAGAGTGGTAGTTGCTAACAGTTGAATGAATGTGAGTTGGGACATTTTAGCAACGCACACAGGACACATTAGCAACGCACACAGGACATTTTAGCAACGCACTGCGGACAAAAAAGCAACCATATCTAAATAGTTATAAATAGTTATAAATAGTTTATAAATAGCACTCACAATTTCGGCAAAAGCCGAAATTGATGAGTGTAATATAGAAAAAACGGACAAAAAACGCTAGTCGAAAATAGCAAAAACGGACAAAAAACGCTAGTGTACCTAAAAGAACCTAAAAGATTACTAAAAGTATATGAGATTTTCGCCCTTGGCGAAAACTCATATAAGATGGGATAGGAGGAAAAGATTTATGGCAGTATTTTTTGATTTTGATTATGAAGGGGCAAAAGAACTTGAACAAAACCTTGAAGATAAATGTATGGGAACTGTAAGTAGAAGTCATTATAACCGTATCTGTAATAAGAAAGATTTAGGGGACGATTATTTTGAATGTCTTGATACTGGGTATATATGGAAAATAGATGAGAAATTAGATGAAAACGACGAACATTATACCCCAGTGAAGTTCAAAGATAGAAGTATTTGGATGGAAACTATGACTTGTATTGACCTAGACACAACGCTTCCATTCAAAGAAGAAGATTTGAAGAAGCATTGTAGAAAATATAACCCAGCGTGGATTGCATTGGAAAAATTTTGGAAGGAAAGAAAAAATGGAAAGAAAAGATGAATTGAAAAAGGTATATTAGAAATACCTTGAATATGGAGAACCTGAATTATATATGACGTTGTGTTATATATAGGAATATTGCCCGAGTATTGTTTATGCTTATTAGGACGAATAGGAACTTATAGATGATTTATTAGAACTTGGCGTAAGTGAAGAAAGCACACTTGAATGGTATAGGGTTTGAACCCTAAACGGCACTTTTACTTCTTTTCCTGTTGGAGAGAGTAATTTGATTTTTATAAAAAAATATTATATAATAAAAGAAAAGGAGATATTAAAATGTTTGATTATAGTGATATAAATGTTGATGCCTTAAAAAAGGTTTATGAAGAGATAGCATATTTTGGAGAACCACTTGACAGATATTATCAAATAGAACACAGTGGATGGGGCGATACTGACGAGAAGCAAGCGTTGCGTTGGTTAGAAGATAATGAGATTATACGTCCAAGTCTAAACTTTGATGATGAGAAGTGTGATGAATTAGAAAGATTTTTAGAGAGGAATAAAGAATGAATAAAGAATTTTGGAAATGTGCTTTGAATAGAGCAATTAGAACAGTAGCATAGACGGCAATAGCCACAATCGGCACAAATGCTTTGTTAAGTTAGATTGATTGGCGTGTTGTTGCTTCGGCAAGTGCCGTCGCCGGCATTTTGAGTATTCTAACTTCTTTGTCTGTTGGAATACCAGAATTAGAAGAAAAAGAATAGTAATTTGGACGATTCAGTAGAAATTAGGAATTAGATTTTTTAGGAAATAGTAGATGAAGAACTTAAACGAGCGTAGCGAAGTTTAAGAGCGGGCGTTTGGGGCGTCCGTTCTTTTTTGTTTTGCTTTTGGAGGTTTAGAAAATTGGAGGTTTAGAGAAGATGATATCATTTTTAGATTATATAAAGTATTTTGCCGAATTACCTGAAATAAGCGGAGCGATTTTTTCAGGTTCAACGGCAATAGCAAGCAGATTTCCTAAATGTGCGGGTGGTGGCACTATTTCTCAACAAAATTATTATTACGCTTCAAAAGATATTGAAGATATGGGGCAATATGGATTTGTTGGCTTTTGGAAATGTTTAGGAAATGAAGAAGAAGTCCAAATAGGAAATCGTATTTGTTATAAATGTGCCGTAGTAAATCCAGAAACGGAAGAAACAGTAGGATTTTATTACAGGTATATGGAAGAAGTAGATAAAAATAGACAATATGACGCTGTTGAGTTCAATGGAACGACTTATTTAGCAACAGGAGATAGTAATGGGTTGAACTTCAAACAAGGAAATACAGTATATTATCAGTAGTTCAATAAGTTAGCAAATAGGGGTGCTTTTTTACAACCATTTGCCATTTTAGAACAAGGCGAAAATTATTTAGTTGTTTTTGAGGATAAAGGATGGGGGGCAAATACAGACCCGAAAATTGTAGCATATATTGATTTAGAAAATAAGAAAGTTATTTGGTCGCCTCATAGAAATGGTGGAACTTGGGAAGATTTCAAGTATGTGCCAGGCACTGATGAAAAGATTATTTCAAAAGAAGGTTCTACATCATCAGTATAGACTAATATAAAAGTATTTATTGATGTAGATGATGAAGAGTTTAGCAACTTTTAGGAATGGACTGTATCTTCAAATAAAATCCAATATTTTGTTGCCGATTATACAACATATACTAATACTAATAAAATACTTCCAACAGAAAAGACAATTATTGATGTGCCGTAGAAGTTGATTGAAAAGTATAGTGATGTATATACAGTAAATATATTTACAATTACATCTAATTATAAACTGACAGATGCTTTATTATTCAATTTTACATATAATGATAATGAAGGAAAGAAAACGGCAATAGTCATTTATCATCCATCAACTCGTAATTGGTGTGAAGTTATAAAGAAGAATTATGAAGCAGGAGATAGCACATTGAATTGGTCGGATTTACAAACAAGTAATGTAAATGTAGAACTAAACTTTGTAGACCAATCAGTAATTGACCTTGACATTTACAAGAAGATGGGCGAAATCGGCAACGGCTTGATGTTATTTGATGATGAAACAGAAGACTTGAAGTATTTATATGATACGAAGAACAAAGAACTCTATAATGAGTATTGTGATTTAGTCGGCACAAACGCCATAACATTCAAGAAATAAGAAAGGAGGTAGGCTTGATGGCACGAGCAACGAAAGAACAATTAGAACAGAAGATAAATATATTCGCAGACGCTATGGTAAATAAAACTCACAGCATCAAGTCTGCTTCATACAGAATAACTCTTCTTGCTATTGGATATAGTGAGGATGAATTGCCTGATTGTGTCAGTGAAGGGTCAAAGTTCTATTTGCGATATAAGGAGAGGATAGACCCTATAATGGAACGGCTCAAAGAAGAAAATAGGAAAGATGAGCCTAACATTAGGGACCAAAACATCCGTATATTGAAAGATATAGTAGCAAATAGCAAATCGGCAAAAGATAGGATGTAGGCAATGAAGATGTTGAATGATATGTTAGGACTTGAAACAAAGAACCTGAATATCAAAACAGATGATACAATTAAGGTAGAGTTATCAGAATGAAACTACAAATAAGTAAGAAGATATTTAACCCTCACTTCTTTCCTCTTTTGGAAGATAACAAACATACAGTGATGCTTTTGCTTGGAGGAGGAAGTTCGGGGAAATCATACTTTATTTCATAGCGTATCATTTATCGTTGCCTTGTAGATAAGCGGAAGGTTTTAGTATTACGCAAATCGGCCACGGATATGGAGCGTTCTTGTTGGGCTGACCTGATGGGGACGCTTGATAGGTGGCATATTGCCGATAAGGTAAAAATCAATAAGAGTTTGAAGACGATTGACTTTCCTAACGGGTCGCTGATTTTGTGTATGGGCGTTGATAACCAAGAGAAGATAAAGTCAATTCCTAATATCAATGATATATGGATTGAAGAATGTAGTGAGTGCGTTTATGATGATTTCTTTTAGGTCAAGATGAGAATGAGAGGAACGGCAAGACTTAAAAACCAGATTATGTTATCTACTAACCCGATTAGCAAGGTTAGTTGGGTCTATCATCACTTCTTTGAAGATGGATGTAAAGAAGAAGATTGTATCATAGATAGAAGCACTTATAAAGATAACCCATTCACTAACGAGACAACAATCAAGGCATTAGAAAGCTATAAAGAAACTAACCCGTTATATTATCAAGTATATTGTTTAGGAGAGTTTGGCTCACTCGGCAAGAGAGTTTATAATAATTGGCGAGTAGAAGACTTAAATATTGCCGAATTGATGAAGCAGAAGTATCAAACCTTAGTCGGCTTAGACTTCGGCTTTGTGAATGACCCCACGGCAATTACTCTTTCTCTACTGGATGATTAGAACAAGAAGATTTATGTCTTGAATGAGTTTTATCAAACAGGACTTACCAATCCTGAGATAGTCCAACAGATAGAGAAGATGGGTTTGACGAAGAGTGTGATAGTGGCGGATAGTGCCGAAGCAAAGAGCATTGAAGAAATCAAGAGATTAGGGGTCAGAAGGATAAAGGAAAGCGTTAAAGGGCAAGGAAGTGTTCTTGCCGGAATATAGAAATTACAAGAATATGAAATAATAGTAGATGCCGGTTGCCCCTTCGTTCAAGAAGAATTGGAGAATTATAGTTGGAAGAAGGACAGGCAGACTAATGAATTTTATAATGAACCAGAGGATAAGAACAATCACTTGATGGATGCTTTAAGATATTCGTTATAGTGTGTAAATCTGGCTCAACCTTTGAAGACGATGCCGAAGAGCGTATTAGGTCTTTGATTGGAGGTATAAAAGGTGAAGATATACATTGACAGAGCACAACCCCTATCAAGCAAAACGATGGGGAAGATTATGAGGAAGTTCTACACAGAACAATTCCCAAAATTAAAAAAGTATAAAGATTACTATGAGGGCAAGCAAGAGATTAGCCGAAGAGTTTTCAGCGACCCTACAAAGCCTAATAATAAGCTGACGAGAAACTACACAAAGGAAATCACTGAAAACTATCTCGGCTATATCTGCGGTGTGCCGATTACCTATTCAAGCAAGGATGAGACGGATATTAGTCCATTGTTAGATGTGCTTGAATATAACGATTATCAAAACACAGACAATCAGCTTTTAAAGAATGCGTTGATTTACGGCATTGCCGCAGAGCTTGTTTATATAAATAACAATAATTAGAAATGTTTCAAGGTTTTAAATCCTGAGTGTGTTATCCCTATTTACTCGGCAGATTTAGACGAAGATTTACTTTATGTGATTTACTTTACACCACTTGTAGATTGGGACAAGGATGAATGGGAAAATAGATATAATGTAAGCGTTTATGACAATACTACAATCTATCACTATACTTGCGATGGTGGGTTTAATACTTTCATTCCAACAGGAAATGAGCTTCATTATTTTAATGAGGTGCCGTTTAGCATACTTGATTTAGATGAGAGTATCTTTGATTGTATTATGTCTCTACAAGATGCTGTTAATAAATTACTTAGTGATGAAGTAAATGCCAAGGAAGCTTACGTTGATGCTTATTTGATTTTGAGAAATGTAGTGGCATCAAGGGAAGACTTACAGCAGATGAGAGAAGATAGAGTGTTGATGTTAGATGATAACAGTGACGCGGACTATCTCATCAAGGGCACAGATGGTTCAGATACACAAAGCTTATTAGATAGACTTGACAAGGCTATTCATACGGTTTCGGCTTCCCCAGACTTCAATGATAGCTCGTTCAATAGTGGCGTCTCATCAGGCGTTTCAATCAAGTATAAACTAATCAATTTTGATAATCGGGCACAATCTATTGAAGCTAAGATGAGAAAAGCTTTGGAGAATAGGATATGGTTGCTGAACTCAATCTTTTCTCTTTTGGATACAGAAAAATATGACGTTGAAATCGTATTTACTGAGAATATTCCAACAGACGTAGATAGTATTGCCGAGACAATAAACAAATTAAGAGGTTTAGTTAGTGATGAGACATTGATTGGCCTATTACCTTTCATAAATGATACACAAGCCGAGTTAGATAAGTTAAAGACACAGAATGATATTTACGCAGGAGCGTTCAGTTATGGCAAGGAAGATACAACCGAACGGATACTGGCAGAAGAGAATAAAGAGTGAAGATGAGAAGCTTTACCGCATGTGTGTCAAAGACCAAGAGCTACTACTAAGGAAGGTATATAGGGAACAAGGGGAAGCATTAGTCAATCAGCTAAACAAAGTTATGTTGAAGATGATGCGGGATTTAGACGAAAACGGCAAAATCTACGCCAATGACTATTATAGAACCTACGGGGCAAATGAACTGTTAAATGAGTTCAACAAAAGGGCATAGAGAATTGGGGGCGAGTAGATAAAGATTGAAGACGAATATCTACTCAAAGCATATCAGGCAAGCAAATAGATTGTTGAGGATTACGCCCCAGCTCCTCTCGGTTTATCCTTCAATGTTCCAACAGGAATAACAGATAAAGATATTGTTCGTCAGGCTTGGTGTATTGACGGGAAGAATTATAGCGAACGTATCTGGGCCGAGAAGGTTGAACTTGTTAGGGTGTTGAATAAAACCTTAACCGATTGTGTTGCCCGAGGGGAGAGCGTAGACAATATCACGAAAGAACTGATGAAACGGTTGAATGTGTCGTATGAGAACGCCTACCGCCTCGCCCGAACGGAAACGGCACACGCCCAAGTAATCGGGCAAGCCGACAAGTATAAGGAGATGGGCTTCCTCTTCGGCGTCATTAGTGCCGATATGGGGAGCGAGAGAACCTGCCCCGATTGTGAAGAGCAGAACGGGCAAGAGTATCCGTTAGATTAGATTAGGACAATTCTTCCTTTTCATCCAAATTGTCGCTGTGGATTTTAGGTAATAGTGGAGAAAAGATTATGATAATTGAGTTGAACTTATAGACTATTCTTTTTGCTGTTGGAATTATATGGGGAGTATATCAAGGCATTTGTTGGCTTGCCGACCGTTATGGATGGAGTAAAAAACGGCAAGAGATGAAACTTATGAGAGAAGCCAATATAAACCTTTTGAGAGAGGTTATAAGATGGAATTATCAACAGTATGTAAAAAAGGAAAAATCTATTGATGAAGATGATTTAGCCCATTTAGAAGAAGTGTATGAAGCATATAGTAGGCTTGGCGGCAACGGCACCGCTACGAGATGGATGAATGAACTAAAAAATCTGCCGAGAAGTTGAGGGCAAAACTCATACATTTTGCCTTTTGGAATTATAAGATATAGTAGAAGAACGCGGGCCAGATGGAACGCTTTTATTATTTACTTTTTATAAGGAGATAAAATTATGGATGAAAATATGAATACAAATGTTGATACTCAAAATGAGGAGCAACAAAACGAAGAACAGAAATTAACTTTTACGCAGGAAGAATTAGACGCACTTATTCAAAAACACGCAGATTAGAGAGTAAGTCAAGCAATGAAGACTGCGAAGAAAAAAGAAGAAGCAAAGATTAGGGAAGCACAAAAATTGGCTCAGATGAACGAAAGCGAGAAGTTCCAGTATGAGTTAGAACAAAGAGAAAAAGCTATTGCCGAAAAGGAACACCAATTAGCATTAGCAGAGAATAAGAACGAGGCAAGTAAGATTTTGTCTGATAAGGGCTTATCTGTTTCTCTTGTGGATTTTGTGGTTGCCGAAGATGCTGAAACAATGAATAGAAATATTCAGTTATTAGAGAGTGAGTTCAAAAAGTGTGTAAAGGCTGAGGTTGAGAAGAGACTGGCAACCAGCACACCAAAGAAGAACTTACCATTAGATGAAACAATTACAAGAGATACATTCAATAAGATGAGTGTTATTCAATAGGCAGAGATTTATAACTCAAATCCTGACCTATATAATAGACTAATAGGAGGATAAAGATATGGCAATTCAATTAGTTCCTAACGTAGTAATTCAGAACAAGATTACTGATATTACCAATACAGAACTTGATACAAGAGGATTATTTACTGTTGATAGTTCCCTTACAGCAGAACCGGGACTTACAGTAAAGATTTGGAAATATACATACAGTGGCACTGTTGAGACTTTAGCTAAAGGTGCTGATGGCACACAGACAGGAGCAGTTGCTACTACTTATAAAGAATATACAGTTAGCAGAAAGCAGACAGAGTTCAGCGTTTATGATGATGACCTGATGAGTGATGGCAACCTGATGAATGTCCTTACTGATGGGGCAGGAAAGACTATGGTAAATGCTCTTCGTTCTGAGTATTTCACAGAACTTGGCAATATTTCAAATCACTTTGATGCTAAGTCTTATACATCATTATATGAAGCAGTTGTTGATGCTGTTGCTTCACTTCCAAAAGCAAGCGAACAAGACATCAATGATTTATTCATCATTATGGGAGCACAGAGTAGAGCAAGCGTTCGTAAGGATGCCCTGTTTGAAGCAAGTCGTCAAGGTGAAATCCTTTACACAGGCCAATTCGGCACCATTGCCGGCATTCCTTGTGTTTATTCTAACCTTGTGCCCGCTGACACTGTTTATCTGACTGAAAAGAAAGCAATCACTTATTTCGCAAAGAAAGAAGGATTCGTTGAGACTGACCGCAATATCGGCACAAAGAACACTCGTTATGTCTATTCTCGTTATGGACTGACAGCACTTACTGATGATACAAGAAGTGCCATCCTTGACCTGAATACAACTTATTCAGCAGTAGATACAACTGATAGTGGTTATGCTTCTGCTAATCCCCATACTGAGGGTTGGTATGAAAAGACTGATACAGGTCTGTATTTCTTAACTGAAAAGACAACAACAGCAACTGGCACATTCTACGAAGCTTCTTGATAATTGATAGGAGGGCAGGTTATGTTAGAAAAATTACAAATGCTATATCCTGCCGTTGATGCCGATATACTAAATCTTGTTGTAAGCAATGCAGAAAGTTTTGTTTTAGATTATTGTAATATAGATGAAATCCCCTACAATCTCTATCCTGTTCTACTGGAAATATGTAAGCAAGATATAAATAAGATAGGGGCTGAGGGTTTCAGTAGTGAAAGTGCCGGTGGGGCTAATATATCTTATGAAACTGATTATACACAGAATATTTATAAAAGATTATAGAAGCATAAGAGGATAAAACTTTTATGATGTTCTATGGAAGATTAAAAGAATATAAGATAGAAAGCCCCATTGAAGTGAAAGATAAATATAATCACACTCATTATGAATATGAGGATTAGGGCACGGCAAAGATTTATATTACGGAACAAGATAGAAGTTCATATCAAGCAAATGACCTTGACCTTTTAAGAGCTACTTATACAGCCTATACACTCAATGAAGATATTAGTGAAGGGTGGAGGATTGATGAGAAATACAAAGTTAAATCAAGAATAAAGGCTCCAAGAGGACAAGTAGTATTATACTTAGAGGTTTTTGAAGATGGCAGATGAAATAAGCGTCAATATTGAAGCACTTATTGAGAACCTTGAACCGTAGTATATAAAGCCGAAGATGGAGAATGCCTGTGCCCTTGTGAGGAACGATGCCGTGGCGAATGCCCCAGTTGATACAGGCGAACTCAAAAGAAGCATTGAGTTTCAGGTTGCCGATGATGGCACAGAAGGGGTTATTTATTCTAATTTAGAATATGCACCGTAGACTATATGCGGTGGGTAAATTGGGCAAAAACGGTGGAACCTAAACCATACTTTTAGAGGAGGTATTAGATATGATAATAAGAGATGATAAAGGAAGATTTGTAAAAGAAGATTTGACAGGTCAAAAGTTTGGGCGACTTACAGCCGTTGAGTTTTCACACAAAAATAAAAATAGAAAGACATATTGGGTTTGGTTATGTGATTGTGGAAACATACACGTAGCAAGAACTGATAGTGTGAAGAACGGGCAAATATAGAGTTGTGGTTGTTTGAAAAAAGAACAAGACCAAAGAAATCTAAACCGTAATGGGTCAAAACCAAAATATAGTGATATTGGAAATCTAAATAATTGTAAAATATATAGTAGATGGAAAGGAATGAAGAGTAGATGTTATAATCCTCATTATAAATAGTATCATAATTATGGGGGAAGAGGAATTACGGTTTGTGATGATTGGCTTTTGAACTTTTATAACTTTTATCGGTGGTCTATTGAAAATGGATTTGATGACAGTAAAGATATACACAGAATAGATAATGACGGCGATTATTGCCCCGAGAATTGTTGTTATATAGATCATAATGAACATATGAGGCTACACCGTGGTAATCAATCAGATAGCGAATAGGCTGATTGACACCGTAGAGCATAGATAGTGAATAAATATAATCTATCCACGAGTGCCCGACTTTCCAAAAGGAAAGATGATTTATGCCGACCTTATAAGAAATTATAAGAAGTAGAGGATAAAAAGCCTCTATGATAACAAAAAGTGATGTTGAAATCGGCACAGGAATTTATTCAAGCAAAGGGAATGGGCGAGACACCCCTTGGCGTTATTAGGACGCCAAGGGAAATTGGCACACAACAGAAGGACAACCGCCGCATCCTTTCCTTGAACCGGCATTACAACAAAACACAAACAGGATAAGAGCACAATTTGAAGGGATGTTTTGATTATGAATAATTTTACTGAAATACTATCTGAAATCTCTTCTGCTACTGGAATTGAACCTGTGGCATTTAGCAGTAAGAAACCACAAAACCTACCTTCAATAAGTTATACGATATATCGGCAAGGAGATAACGCAGTAGTAGAGCGATGGAGATTTCAAATAAGAATTACCGCAGAGAGTTCAGAAGAAGCAATAGATATTGAAGAAACTATTGCCGATTTACTTTGCTCTTTGGGAGATGAAGAAAAATTTGGAGCATTAAGTATTGTTATCAACGGAGGGGGCACATTAGAAGACCCAGCAACGGGACTGCCCCAGTTGATGACTTATTATGATATAGCGTTTAGGTCAAACTAAACGGAAAGGAGTTTTAGATTATGGGAGCAATGACAGGACAAGACCTTATTGTAGGTTCTGGTAATATTTATATTAAAGAATACACAGGCAGTATCCCTGATAAGTCCGTTCTTGAAACTGACACTTATTTGTTCGGTAGAACAAAGGGTGGAGCAACCCTTACTTATTCACAGGAAAGCACAAACATCAAGGATGATTGTGGATATATCAATGAAACTTTTATGACAAGCGATGATTTGAAGTTCAAACTTGGTGCGTTCGTTGTGGTTGGCGATATTGACAAGTTATGTCCTACCGCTACAAAGACAGTTAATGATGGCATCATTACAGTAAAGTTAGGTGGCGTAGGCAACGATAACGGCAAGAAATATATTGTCCGCTTCGTTCATAAGAGTAAGCCACTTCGCATTACTCTGATTGGTAAGAACGAAGGCGACTTAGAGTTAGCATTCAGTGCCGAAGACGCAATCACAGTAGAGCCTACCTTCACAGCATCAGCAATAGATGGTGCGGGTCATCTTTGTGAAATCGTTATGGGAACAAGCGAAAGCGTAGGAACCGATGCTTACAGAGTAGTTGATACATTCGCAGACGGGGCAGACCCAAGCGAACTTGGATACTATGAAGTAGCCGATGGTGTATATAGCCTGACCGCAGATACAGAAGTTGAAGCAGGTAAGGTTTATTATATCAAACTTTGATTTTGAGGGGCGAGGGCACAGTTGCCCCCGTCCCCTTTTTTCTTTTCCTTTTGGAAAAATCAGGAGAAATAATATTATAAAGGAGAACAAATTATGTTAGATTTAACTAAGATTTACAAAGAAAAATATTATGAGATTAAACTCATTGATGGGACTGAACTGAAACTTAAAAGACCAACACAGGCAATGGTTGAATATACTCTCAATCTGAGAGATTTAAAAGATAATGACAAAGAAACACTTCACGCAATTACAGGAATGTTTGTGAGAGTTTTGAATAGAAACACAGAAGATAGAGTATTCACTAATGAAGAGATTGATAATGAATACGATACACAAATCATTGCTTTTGTTATTCAGGATTATTTTGAGTTCTGGCAAAAAGATGTAAATGAAAAGGTGGATTTCCAATAAACCCCATTGATGAAGGAAAGTAGGGAAATAACAATCCTTACTTATCAGTGGGGTTATACCCCTTTAATTTGATTTTTGAGAAGTTCGGCATTCCAATAGACAAAGCAATGGAGTTGGATACACTAACTTATAATCTCTTATTTAGAGATGGATTGTGCTTGAAGTATGCCGAGACTGACGAAGGATAGAAATACTTGAATGACTGTTGGCGTTTCAAACAGCAGGAGCCAGACCTTGTAGGATTAGAAAACTTTGGAGCAGGGAGGTTCGTTATAAATGCTTGATTTAGGAACACTGTCAGCGAAGATAAAATTGGATGGAGCTGACGCATTCAAAAGAGACTTAAAAGGTGTCGCAAGCGAAAGCAAGACGGCAGAAAATAAATTATCATCCGCATTCAAAGTTGCCAAAGAAGCTTCACAAATTGCCCGAAGTTCTATTGAGAAGGTCGGCAAAGCAATGAAGCCGATTGGGGATTTGGCAAAGAAAGCGTGTTCTGTTGCCGTAAATGCTCTGAAAAAGTTAGGGCAAACAGCAATAGATGTGGGGCAGAAGATAGCCAACGCATTATCCACAGCTTTCAAGGTTGGGGTTGCCACGGCAACAGCTTCATTAGTTGCTTTATCTAAAACGGCAATCTCAACCTACGCTGAAACTCAATAGTTAGTAGGTGGCATTGAGACTTTATTCAAAAAAGATGCGGATGCTTTGATGGAAAATGCTGAAACGGCTTATTTGAGGGCGGGGATGTCGGCGAATGAGTATATGGATAATGCCGTGAAGTTCTCAGCTTCACTTATTTCTTCTCTTGGAGGAGATACAGAGAAAGCCGTTGAATTAGTAGATATGGCAATCACTGATATGAGTGATAATGCTAATAAGATGGGAACTGATATTGGTTCTATTGAAAATGCTTATTAGGGATTTGCCAAAGGAACATTTACAATGCTTGATAATCTTCGTTTAGGATACAGCGGAACGAAGGAAGGCATGGAGCAATTACTTGCCGATGCCGAGAAGTTATCAGGCCAGAAATACGACATAACAAATCTTAGTGATATTATTCAAGCTATTCACGTTATTCAGACAGAATTAGGCATAACCGGCACAACAGGAGAAGAAGCTTTACACACTATTGAAGGTTCAGTGAAGACTTTGAAAGCTGGGTGGAGCGACTTCCTTAGCGGACTTGCCAATCCTGATGCTGATATGAAGAAACTTGTAAAAAAACTTAAAACTGGAATTGATGCTGTATTAGACAATATCACTCCGGCAATAAATCAGTTGAGTAAGAGTATTCCAGAAGCTTTATTAGCTTTTGATGAACTGAAGTTAGTATAGGACATTAGGGCAAAAGTGAAACCCGCACTTACTAACTTCGCATAGATGGCAACAGAAGAAATGCCGAATATACTTGCTAAGTTCTTGTCTCTTGGAATGTCAATAGCCAACTCAATCGGCATCGGCATTACCAGAGGACTACCAGGGGCATTCAAGCAAATCAATGAGAGAGTGCCGAGACTGACCCGACAATTTCTGACGGGACTAAGGAACCTCACACGAGAGGCTACTACAATCCTTCCTGACGCCCTACGAGAGTTCAGGACGGGCTTCCCTCAGATGATTGAGGGCGTAGTCCAACAGATACAAGAGAAAGGCCCAGAAATCATTGAGAATATGGGGACGCTGTTAGATGGTGTCTTCAACTTGGAAAACTATGAGATTGTCTGGGAAGGTGTAAGTTCGGTTGTAGGTTCTCTTGCCGAAGCCTTTGATACAGCCAATGTATCTTGGGACGAAGTGGGGCAGAAAATAGGCGAGGGCATCAAGTTCGTTGCCACAGATATTCTTCCTTCTCTACTGGAAGGAGCTACTGAGTTCTTTGATGTTGCCGAGGATATTATTCACGGCATCGCTACGGAACTTGAAGGATTAGACTATGGCGAAGATGGCGAACTTGCCACGGCACTTCAAACCTATATCCCATTAGCTTTAAATAGTATAGGTGATATAGCGGGAGACTTAACTACTATTGCTGGGAATATCGTCAAAGCAATTGGTTCTGCTATTGGAATGGATACATCAGGAATTGAAAGTCTTAAAGTTGGACTTACTGATATATTCAAAGGAATAGGAGAACAAGACTTTTAGGGTGTCGGCAAGGGCATAGGTAGTGCGATTGTTGGGGCGATTGATTTTGCTACTGATGCTGTAAGCACTATTTTAGAAAAGCTATTTGGAAATGCCAACGTAGAAGGAGACGAAAATATTGATAGTTTTGTGACAGGATTAGCTCAAGGAATAACTGAGGGCACACTTAGGGCATTAGAAAGTGCTGGGCCTGATTTTGCTTAGAGGGTTAGCCAATGGCTATTAGGTATTACAAATCCTGTTCAGTTGGCACAAGATATAGTAAATGGTGTGGTGAATGGTTCTACAACAGAAGAACAACGAGCATTAGCACAAGAGTTCTACGACCACACAGGAAGTGATTATCTAAATAAAAGACTTACTGAAAGCCCTAATTCATTTAGAACAGAAATTGTAGATGGAACAGAACAGCTCTTCTATATGGAAGATGAATTAAATCAAGTTTTCTTAGGTTATAGAAAAATTGGTGAAGAGGCTTGGACGGTAAATCAAAATACTGCCGATTGGGTTGTTGCTTAGGAAGAAGCAAGAGGACAGACAGAACAAACAACTGAAGAACTCGGCAAGTCAAATGAAGAAGCAAACAAACTGTTAAATACTCAAACAGAAGTTGCTGATAAACAAAAAGAAACTACAAATAATACTGAAAACCTAAGAGATAAGATACATCAAGTTGATGGAAAGTTTGACGATTTAGTAAAGAAAGCTCAGGATGCCAATTCGGCAATCAGTGATACAGTTCCAGAAGCACAAGCACTAAGTGATGCGTTGAACTCAACACAAGGTCAGTCAATCCTTCAAGGAGCCGTAGAGGGCATTTTAAGTTCTACTATGTAGCTTGAAGAGATGAAGACCAGCATTGGTTCTACTATAAGCAACTGGGATTTCACATCGGAAGGTGAAACCGTAGGAAAGAATATAATTGAGAAAATTAAATCTGGCATCAAACAAGACCAGTTAGTTCCAAAAGGAAAAGAAGTAATGAGGTCATTGAAGAAGGGACTAACAGACGGATTTAATTCAACTGTGAAACCTGAGTTGGCCCAGTTAGGTAATAAATGCGTTCAAGCAGTTGGAAACCTTTCAAATACACTTCATAGCAAAGGTCAAGATTTGATGATTGGATTTATCAATGGTGTCAAATCTATGTCAGGAGCCGTCAATTCAGCAGTTCAATCAGTTATTAGTAGTATCTCTATACCTAATACTGGTTCAATGCTTTATGGGGCGGGCCAGTCAATCGTTGATGGTCTGATAAATGGTATGGCGTCTAAGGCCAGTCAGTTAGCCTCTAAGGCACAGGAACTCGGCAACATCGTCAAGAACAACAAAGGCCCGATTGAGTATGATAAGATAATGCTGTATCCCGCAGGTCAATATATCATTGAAGGTTTAATAAATGGTATGGAGGCGAAGGAGAGGAGCCTTTATAGTAAGCTGGGGCAAATGACACATAGAATTGCTTCAACTTGTTTCAAGTCTCCACAATACGCATATGCTACTTCTTCTTCTTCTGGAACGAGTTATAACATTTATATCAACGGCACAAAGATAAACGATGACCCACAAATTAGGAACCAATTTGAAACGCTTATAAAAGATATGGCAAGGAAAGGTATGATGTAATGGCAAGCACACTAAACAAGAAACTGCCGGTTATTCAAAAAGCTAAGTTTTGCTTCTGTAAGAAAGCCGGAGTAGAGATGAAGAATAAGATATTCATCGGCCATAACGGGAAGTTCTCATATAAAGTGGGTTTCAAGGTGGCCGATAAGGCATATAAACATCAGGTTCAGTATAGAGCTAAGAGTTTATATAATTTAGATAACGTAGCTAAAAAGGGGGCGGGTTGGACTGCCCCCAATGAATGGAGATGTGCCCGAGTGGTAAAGAACGGTTCGGGCACTACCATAGTTACAAAGAATACAACAGAAACTAACGCTCCTGCTAATAATTGGATGTGGTCTAACGTTGGCGTAAATAAGAAGAGCGATTATATAGCGTGGTAGATGTTCTCAGGTTATACGGTGCCTGATGATTACTACGCAAGATGCTTTGAGTTCAGAGTTAGAACTTATAACAGGGCGAAGAAGAAACACGGCAGATGGATTTATAAGAAGTTATATGTTTATAAGAAACCATCAATTAGTGATTTCGTTGTAAAAGCAACAGTCAATGGTGGATTGAAGCTATGTTTTAAGTGTAATAGCTTTGGTCGTAAGTTCAGAATTACGATTGACGCAATTAGAGCACACGGTGATGATAGACAAATACTAAAGAAACCAAAGACTTATACTTATAAACAAGATAGTGAAGGGAATTATATCGCCACAATTCCATTGAAAGATTTAAAACATAAGTTCATCATCGGCGACACAATAGATATACAAGGAGCCGTTATAATGGAAATGGGCGGGGCTTTCTGTAATTTGCCGTTATCCGCAACTGTAACCGCTCCAAGGACAACTATTCCATTAAATATTGCTTATGCGTGGCAGGAGAATAAAGGCGTCTATACAGTCACAGTCACAAACCAATCAGGAGCGAGATTAGAAGACTTAGGCGTTAGCTTTTCCTATATTTACAACGGAAAGAATTACAGTGTTTCTTGTGTGAAAAAATCATT
>Ga0326512_10000831_pt1 | contig 25965 bp, 32 predicted proteins | sample 1_2617_0518_D_FD_203652 | JGI IMG/M metagenome (GOLD analysis project Ga0326512, IMG submission 203652) | Bovine rumen microbial communities from UC Davis, California, United States - 1_2617_0518 | ecosystem: Host-associated > Mammals > Digestive system > Stomach > Rumen | place: USA...
ACCACCTCAGCCGGTGCCACAAGTACAATGCCGGTTTCCGTCGCCTGTACGGTGACGGGTGCGGGTGCGTTGGTTTCCAGGAACGTGCTGACGGTTTTCGGCAGTGCGTCCACGCTTTTGAATGCTTTCGTGCTTCCTGTATCGTAGTAGGCTACTACACTGCCGTCGTTGCGGATGTCTACATTAATAACCTTTGCTTTTGCCATGATTGAAATCCTCCTATTTTCGATTTTGGCTTTTGGTGTTCTTGCCGGGCTTACCCGCCCGGCCCGGGGTTTACACTGCCTCTTCGTACATATCCTCGATGCCTCTTTCTAAGGTCACCCACAACTTGTTAAGGAGGTCTTTTAGATAGATGCTTTCTGCTCCCGTTATCACATCGATGCATTCCATCCGGTCTATGATGTCTTCCAGCTCATCTACAGACTCACACACCATTTCTATGCTTCTCTCACACGAGATGCCTGCAGCGATGTCGATCTCCGTACTCTCGTACATGTCCCGGTACCACTTGCGGATCCTCTTTTCCATTGCCTCTTTCATGTTCTTCTCCTCTGTGCTTTCTTTCTGGCTCCCTCTGTATTATCTCCGGCTTTTCGCTCTTACCTCCTGTCCGGATCCTTGTGGTCTTGCTCAATCTTAGTGATCTAACTGCTTTCCGATACTGGGCTGTCTCTGTACGGCTGCGGTTTGTTTTGTTCACCTCGCTTCAGCCCGCCCTCCGTAAGCTTGAGGGCTTCCGCTTTCTGCTTTGTTCTGTTGTCAGGGTTCTGTGTGCCGGTTGGTCTTATTCGGTTTCCGGTTCCTGCTGGCCTCCTTTCCTTTGATCTGGTTTAATTATACAGCAATCGCTTAACGTTGTCAAGCATAATATTAATTATTCGCTGAATATTTTTCATTCTGACATTGACATTATTTAGCATATGCTTTACAATCATTTCAAAAGGAGGTTTAAGAGAAATGAACATAGAACAGAAAATAAAAATGGCTTTAGCGCGTGCTGGCATGAGTCAGGCAGAGCTTGCCAGACGACTCGGAACAACCCCGTCAAATCTTAATCAGAAGGTGAAGCGGAACACACTTACCATGGAAGATCTGGAAAAAATAGCCGTGATAGTTGGTGGAAAATGGATAGCAAGATTTGAATTTGAAGATGGTACAGAAATTTAATCCAATAAAAAAACAGCCGGGAGCCACACGCCCCCGGCCTTTTTCATACTCTTTCAATGTAGGCACTATGTACGAATCCGTAATATTTCCCGGCGATCCGCACATAATACCACGGAGATCCGTCGGGTGCCTTGACGATATCACAAACATCCACCAGATTGCTATACCGAAGGATCGGATAACTCTTGATGTTTTGGTTCTTCATCCCGGCCCAGGTCCGTACGTTCAACACATCAGCTGTCACCTTGCCGACCCACTTCGGGATTTTATTCGGCGCAGGCTTAATATTTGCAGACGGCAGTGGTATCTCTTCCACGATCTGGACAGGTTTGTCTGCCGGTTTTGCAGTGACGGTAGTTCCGTACTTTGGCTTGATATACCCCCTGATATATCCCCAGCCGATCGGGATCGTCCTGTGTCCGACTACTCCACCGCCCATGTTGCCCTCGATGCAGAGGATCTGACCATCGTTGACAGACTCAACGATTCCGATGTGGTCGGAAAAGCCATCGTTCGGCTGAGTATCGTCATCCCAGTTATAGACAATGCCCCATCCTCTCTGAGGTGTTATGCTTCCGTCTTCCTCCCATGTTCCTGCCTTCTGGCAGATCTTAACGAGCTGTTCCACGCCGCACTCCACGCCGCCGATGGCGTCCACCGCTCCGAGCTTGATGTACGCTGCCGAGTACGTTGCCGCGCAGAACGGATCCCACGGCTGCATCAATACGCCTCTGCCAGCCGCCGGGTGCTTGCGGATGAAATCGTTGTAGATATCCAGGATCGGTTTGTGTGTCCCCGCGGCTTGGCTCATACCGTTCCAGCTTTCATACACTGCGATCACGTCATCTGCAGTCAGCCATTCGTCCGCTGTAATCGTTTCTTTATCGTCCTGATCCTGCAGCGCAACATCATCATACATGATATTCATGTCAAGATTTCCCGGATACCCCGGCAAGGTCCCGCTGCTGGAATACTGCCAGATGCTGCATGCTTTTGTGGGTGTGATCCCAGAGTACTGCGCAAACCAAAACGGATACTCTTTGAGCAGCGCAGCATCGTACATTCTATTACTATAGTCCAGATTCGCGTAAATGCCTGTCTGATACCCTGCCTTTTCGACTACCTCACAGAATCTTTTTGTAAATGCGATGCACTCAGCCCGTCCGAGGATGACGCCGTTATCCTCCGCATTCCTGACAGTATCATACTCAAAATCTGCCCAGATGATCGTAGTTTTTGGAAGGCCTGCGGCCTTCACGTTCTTAATGCAGGATTTTGCCTCCTGCTCCACCTGGTACAGATTCAGAGCATAGATGAAGTGATACACGCCCGGGATCGGGACTCCCAGCGGTCTCAGGCCATTGAGATGAGTCGTGAAGAGATAGTCTTGCCTCTGCCTGCAGCCTTCCCTCAGGATGGCGAAATCAATGTGTTTGGAAAGAGTCGTATAATCAATGCCAGGCTGATGCTCGCTGATGTCTATCCCTCTTTTCACCCTTCATCTCTCCCTTCTATCCACTGCTTGAATATCTGGTGAAAGCCGACAGATGCCAGGCCGGAAAAAGCCCCGTACACCACATTATTCAGTGTAAAGCTGCCATTTGCGATGCATCCGAGCACGGCCCCGATCACGGCAAGCAAGCCTGGGATCAGATGATTGTCGAGCCACTTGAGGGCGGGCGTGTGCTTCACGCAGTATCCAATAACGAGGCAGGCTGCTACAACAACAGGAATATAGTATTCTGTCAGAAAATCAAGATTCATGTTCCCTCTCCCCTTTCTCCGGTTCCTCCGGCATCTCCAGAAGTTTCTTGTACAGGCTTGTCGCTACATCGTTTCCTCCCAGGGCTGAATATGCTTTGTATACGCGCTTGGTTGATTCTTTTGCGTAGATCGGGCAATACCCTTTATCGAGGTAACGGTTATAATTGCTTACGATATTTTCTCTGAGTAAGGCCTGCACACCTTCGGCAATAGCTTCGTTCCGCTCTTTTTCCTCTGTCATCCTTTTGGCGATGGATCTGTATCCTGCTGCCAGGATTCCTGAGATAATTGCAAAAAGCCATTCCACCCAGTGTGCCCCGATAAAACTCAAGATTTCCATAATCATCATCCTCCATACTGTACGCTATGTTTCAGATAATGTCAGTCAAAGATCTGATAGGCCAGGATCACGCCGTTGAAATCTCTGGTCAGGCTTCTGCCCCATCTGCCTCGGATCACGAGTGAGTCATCAAAGAACATCCCGTCCGGATACAATGTGACCGAGGTGTCTTCTACACCATCAGCAATTCCCTCCGCACTACCGGCAAATGTCATATTGATAGATCCAGAAGAGTGCAGCGAACGTGTAGATGTGCACGCGACGGTTTCGGGGTTTAGGTCCGAATAAATAAATCTAATACCGTATCTATTAATTATAAAATCCTGCGACAGCTCTGGGAAAGACAGCGCCTGCATGAGTGGACGAACTGCAAGATGCCCGCTACTGGTACAGTCATCGTCTCCATATGTCTTTTTCAAAGTCTTTGTTTCATCTCCGTCTGGAATGATCTCTACATAGATATTGTCTTCCACAGAACTATATGGCGATCCGGAGCTGTTTTGCATTCTGGTAGCAAATGCAAACAGGAGCCTGCCAGGGCCTTCCAGGTTTACCACCTCTGTAAGCTCGCCGACTACATCGGTTTTGAATTCTTTCAAATGGACGGTTCCTCTGAGATCCGATCCCCCGCCCATAGAATTGATCATAACTGCCATCGTTATCCTCCTCTGGCTTTGTTTCTTGTTTGTCTATATTGAATCTACATGGTTTCACTGCCTTTATCTGCGCTTTCACAGCTCATTTAAAGTTCCATTTAATCACTCCTCGTATTTTGGCTCGCTGTCTGTAAGAATTGCGACTGCAAGCCGTAGTCCATTGCGCAAACCTTTAGAATAATCATCATCGCCGCCTGTGGTAACAATCATAGCCTTTAATGCTGTTATCGGGTCTGAATGGTCATTAACTTCTAATTTATTCATGTCTATCCTCACGTTCCCCAAGTTTATTCTCGTCTACCTATTCCGCCACCGAATTACTGTACCCGCTTTAAATCACGGTTCTGATTGGTTTTTACGTCATTTCACTATAATAAATAATTGCGGTTATTTGTGCGGTTGCGGTAATATTAATAATTTTCATTACTAAACTACTATATTTTTGGGGATAAAATAATCTATGCTTATCATATACTGGTTGATCAGTATATTCAAAGCAACTATTTCCAGCCGAATCAACAATGTTCATCGTAACTTTCGTTCCAGTTTCTGTTGCAATAATATCAATTTTTGTAATTATAAATGTTTTGCGATTTATAATTCCAAATGGAATATTGGCGATTTCTGTTCCTGTCAATGTTACCGTTCTTTCATCAACGCTTTCAAACGGATATGGCTTATAAGCATTAGTAGAAACATATTTAACACGCTGAAGATTTGTTAAATCTCTGCATGACATATCATTATTTTTTAATCGAATGCCAGATACCAAATCAGCTGCTTCTTGTGTGCTAAAATTCATACTGGCTGTGGAAACAAACGCTTGTGCATTAACACTTAATGAATTAAATACGTTGTTTTCAATTGTCACATTTCTAAGCTGTTGCTTTGGATTGCTAAAATTGATAACACCCTGATAAGTTCCGGCCGACGTTGGAAAATCTTCAAAAACATTTCCGATAATATCAATATTTTGAACACCGTAAACACTCACAGAATCAGTAATAATTGATATGCCCATATTTCCACCGCCAATTCTGTTTCCAGTTATGATTACATTTAATGCTGAATCAATTACAATTCCACTGCCATTTCCTATAATTATATTATTGCTAACTTCAATATATTTTGCCCTCGGTGTATTAACATCGTCGGTATTGTGCCCGCTTAAATCTAATGCCGATCCAACATTGTCTTTGATTATGTTATTGCATATTTGACTATACATTATGCCATGAGTATTTATCCCCTGTACATATACGCTCCCTCTTTCGCTATCTCCGTTTCCTTCTATGTAGCAATTCGCAATTGTAACATTACTGCTAACTCCCCCCGCAATGCCAATTCCGGTTGCTGTGTTGTTTATGATTTTTGATTTTAGGATTTTAATTGTGTCATTATAACCAATTATCAAGAGAGACGAATAAACGCAATTATGAATATAACAATTCTCTATTGTTATATAATTCCCTGTTTCTATTGATATTCCACCATGCAATGAATCAAATTCACAAAACACAATAAATGTATTATTGGAATAATAATTGTGTATTGCGGGAACACTATGCGAAATTCCAACAAATTTAATATTGTTGAAAATCACATTGTTTGTTCTATTGATAAATAATTTTGCGCTTCCTTGCATTGATAAGGTTGCATTTGTACCAACAAACTTTATAGGCGTGGTAATTGTAATTGTTTGTGTAATTAAATAATTACTTCTTAATAAAATGGTGTTAAATCCGGCATTTATCGCATTTTGTATAGGAATTGAATCATCTGTTTCACCGTCACCAACTGCACCGAACATTTCAGGAGTAACATAATCTTTTATAGTTTTTAATTTCAAACTATTTGCAAATTTACTTTCTGTCAAACTTGCGTCTTGAACGGTTGTTGTCGCTTCGGGATGATTATCCAACCAATCAGTAACAGTTTCAGCAATGACTTCATCTTTGAGGATGCTCAGATCTCCGGTTGCGGCGCGGCGAAGAGACGGGACGCCGTTATCATCTACGATGACCAGGATCTGGTCGTCTTTGTCCACCGAATCGACGATAGGTTTCTGCGTTATCTTTATATCTGCCATATCTTATTTCTCCGTAATTCTGATGGTAACAGGAATATCGAGTTTTGGCGTTGCTCCAAGGGAATGTAGGATGTTCCCATCAGGATCGCCAACGATGGACGCCCGCGAAAATGCACGCTGCTCCTGCTTGGTAGCTGTCTTTGACAATTCAATTTCTACATCAAATGCAGAGCTGTTATAAGATGACTCCAGGCTGTAGCTGCCACCGGACCATGCGGAAGCGGCCAGAATCATTGTTGTATACGAGCGTTCTTTTGCCACGAGATCTTTAAGAGCAGGAAGCGTAGCTACTCCTGTACCGCCATGCGACAGTGGAAGGATACCCGTAATGTCTCCAGACGCATCATGTGTATGTCTGGAATCGGCGGCTCCTATGCTCTGTGGGGTCAGCCGGTGCGGATTGTTCTTGTCCATGAGATGATCTCTCAGTGACAGAATAGTCCTCGCGAGCATCCCCATGAGCGTTGAAAGTTTCGATCCGCTTGTTATCGAATTCAGAGTCTGCGCCGTGGAAAAAGTGATGGTATAGTCACTCGGTGCAGCATTGACTACTTTCCCCAGGCCCACCTGCGTCTTCGTTACCTTGTGCGGATTGGTATAGTTCGTGATATGAGTGTTGAAATCATTTTCCAGGAAAGCGTTGAATTCTGCTGTAGTCACAAAACCAACCGCTCCGCTGATGACAGCATCCACGGTTTCCGCATTCCCAACAGCCACAATTACATCGAATACAATGGAAACAAAGTTATCCGCGTCATATGGCTTCACATATCCCGCTTCTCTACCCGAATTAGTATATGCATACAGGAATTCCTCTCCCTGTGTCTCTCCATCGTCCAGTCTGGCAAAAATACCAAGTTCACGCATGTAGAATCCTGTCTGCAGAGTGGAATTCTCAAGAACAAACCGCATGGTAGCCATATGGCCGTCAATCGCGATGGATGTGACTCCCAGCGTCTTCTCGACTGTCGTCACATCTGTAACCTTTTCAAAATCAGAATCAGACGCTGCCCCGCTTCCCAGCTTGCAGCCGGTGAACATGAGGGTCTTCCGGTTATATGCTGCCTCCACAACAGCATTCAGCCCCGCCCGGGTCAGCTTAATCATAGGGAAATTCATGGTGCCGCCACCTCCTTTATGCTCTAAACATCATTTGATTAAGTGTAAGCACTTATCAGCTGAAGACAAACCCATGCTCGCCAAGAAGCACATTGTCAAGCTCATCCAGAATCCGGTATCCGTTTTCATCCACCAGATACTCAATCTCATAAGTAGGGCTCTCAACAATGACCGGAAACTGCTCTGTGAGTAAGGTTCCATGAAAGATGTCCTGATCCTGTTTCTGAAGCAGTTCTATGGAATCCAACTTTGAGGACATCCGCTTTACAACCATAATGGCAGAAAGAAGAGCGTCCACGTCGTAACCGCCGTTATTCGCATCCAGCTCAACCCTGAAGTGATTATTTTCCCCACCGTACTCATACCATTCCAGGACTCTGCCCCAGTTATAGATAGTGGCCACAACCGTATCCACAGCGAATGTGGTGCCGTCTTTCATGTTGACCAGGATGGCCGACTTAATCAGCTTTCTTTTTGTTTCCAGTTCCAGGGACGAATCATAGTATCTGACCCTCAGCTCCACCGCCAGGAGATCCAGGACAAAGCCCGGTGCCCCGTCCACAAACGCATAGACATATATCATAGTCTGGACAGCCAGAAACGTCTCATACGCTTTTTTCAGGGCATAGCTGATGGCGACGGCCTGAGGCTGGCGGATAAACTCAACAGGAAGGATATCCGCCAACTCTCCGGTACGGATATCAATCATCTTCGAGCCCTCCATAAGACACGGTCTTGGTTCCGAGTCTTGCGATACAGTCCGAACTGATGGCGTTGTATACAGGAGCTGCAACAGTTACTCTCTTAGCGCCGGCAGCCATGACATACTCAATCAGTTTGCTCGGTTCGATGTCCCGCCCGATCTTTGCAGACTGCCAGTTGGCATATTCTGTCACAGCATTTTCGACTGCCGTCTGGATCGCCGCCACACTTCCGACATCTGACCGGTTGATGTAATAGGTGATATTGATGTTATAGTTTTCCTCATCCGGCCCGGATACATTTGTGATCACATCGCCCATCGGTTTCACCTCACCGTCTTCCAAATACGATTTGATCCTCTGGCAGACTTCCGAGGGTATCTCTGCCCCGTCCTCTCCAATCACCCGGATATCAATCAGATTGGCATCCGGAGAGATTACCATTACATCCGCCACACCTGAATAAGCCTGCTTCACAAAATATTCGTAAGCAGCTCTGGGCCCTGCTACGGAATAGTTCGCCGGTGCCAGGTAGATCCTCCCGGCCAGCGATTCATCCGACTCCCTGGCCGTACCTCCGGCCGTCACATTCAAATTGGACACAGATGAAATGTATGGTATGGGATCCACCAAAACTGACAGTTCGCCCGCCTGAATTCCGTTCCCCACATCGCCCGGTGTCTGCGCTTCACAGATGACATCAACGCTCGTCCCTCCGGAAGGGATTTCTGCATATTCAGTCGTAGCGAAATAGATAGCTGCTGCCTGCGTGGTGATTCTGGTTCCCTCCGGAATGGCAATTGTGGAAGGCCTGGGGGCTGACAGAATAAACCTTACCGTACAGGATGCCGCCTCTTCACTCTGCCGCTCCACACCCTTCAAGGCTCCCAGATTGTCCAGATAGTCTCCATAAGCATATTTCAGGAAATTCATTTTTCCCGCTTTGTCCACATTCGCATACATCTGCATAAACTGGACAGCGCAGGCATAAAGCATCAGTGTAATCGGTTCCCCGGATTTTAAGGAAACTACAGTTCCTGTTTCCTCCGTGAACTTCTCTTCATAAGACGCAACCAGCTGATCCTGGATGCCAGACAGGGAGATGTCCCCAATGAACGATATGTCCGGCAGTCTTTCAATCTCTTTAATCATCGCCCTGCCTCCTCTCTATTTTAACTGTAAGTTCCATTTTTCCGCTCAGGCCATCCACTTCCGCAGCCACCTCTGATATGGATATTTCCGGAATATACTGTTCCACCTTATCCTGTAGTTCTGCTGCAAACATATTCTCTGCTTCTGTCAGCGGCAGATCTAAGTAATCCTGAGGCAACCCGAAACCTCTTGAACCAGGTATCGTTTGTTCCACAGAATGGATCAGCGTCTCCAGACGGAAAATGTATCCCTGCATCTCGCTCATATCATCCAGTGATATAATCTTGATCCTGTCTCCCCACATCAGTGATACTCCTTAAACGTAATATCGCAGGTTGCCCTGACCAGCTCACCCTTGTTCCAGACCTCGTCCCAGTCTTCAGAGATTTTCTCTATATACCACTTACAGTTTCCTATCCGCTTACCGCCTACATACAAATAGTTGACCACACCCGCCTTGCAGGCCTTATTGAGCTTCATGATATCCTTATATGGGCGCTGTCCACGCAGGGCGGAAAAGGTTACTTTCAGGCTGATGGTTCCCTGCTCAATACCCAGGTACTCCGCTCTTGTGTATCCCTTTACGATCTCATGAGTAGCCCATCTGGCGCCGACTTCACGGCTGAAATCCCGAAACGGAAGCTGACGTTTTGAATTTACAAAGAATTTAATCTGGCTTCCCCAGTTTCCAACTTTGCCCATAGCCTGTCACCTCCTACGGGACTGGTACGCCGTTCACGGTCAGTGATCCGGTGATATTTACAGCTCCAGCGATATCCATGGTATCTATAGTAATAGCAATTTTCGATGCTTTGATGCTGAGCGTCTTCGAGTCAGAATCATACTCAACGTAAGCATCTCCTTGGTTTTCACCGTATTCTTTCCTAAACTTTCCTTTTCCGGTGGTCTTGGAGTTGTGCTGTTTGTTCCAGTAGGTCCCGAGGACGACGCCGCGGCTCTGGTCAGAGGACAGGTGCGCCACTGCCACATTGTCCCCGACCTTTGGCATCTTGTACTCATCCCCGCAGGTAAGAACAGAAAGCTCTGCTGAAACCGCGTCATCCAGATCCGGATAAGTCACAGCAATCATGCCTTTTTCGTAATTAACCCTGGAGACCCGTCCTACCCTGATAAGTTTGTCTGCCATTACAGCCTCCTATAGCACTTGTGCATCTCTATCCGCTGCTTGGTTCCGCTGCTCGATATGGTTGTGGTGACTTTGTCAATGCAGTATTTTCCATTGGCATGGCCCATTCCCGTGACCTTTACACACTGGGTGCTGAAAAGAAGATTGTGTCCATAGAGGGTTCCCTTAATGGTCGTCATCTTCTCGTTTGCTTCATTCACCTTTGCGCAGGCTTTACATTCAGCCTCCCAATAATCGGAACACCTCTCATTCAGATTAAGAACCCTTGACTTGGATCCGCTGCAGTTTCCCACTGCGATCCGGATTTCTTCTTCTTCATCTTCTTCGGCATCTGTTTTATACATGATGGTGGCCCCGGTATAGGTGCCTTCCAGCTCATCATCGAATTCCCAGTCGTCCCCTTCGAAGTCTTTTCTGCTGAGTCTGGCCACAACAGGGCCTGATTCAACAGCACCGCCGTCAAAAATCACTATAGACATGTTGTAGACTTTCATCTTCAGGCCATAGCTTTTGACGGTAGAATACAGGAAATCGGAGTCACTCCGGTTTGTCTGCTCCATGGACTCAATCATATAATCAGGACCGCTGTATATAAGATCCAGCCCGTATCTGGAAGCAATGTCTCCGGCTATTCCAGCCAAAGACACATACTCCCATGTCTGCGTCCGTTCTCTTGTCTTAAAGCTCTGGTCTTCCGGAATGGCAAGGGCTCCGAAAGTGCAGCTAAGCGGGCCTCCGGAAAAGCGGATACTGTCCAGGATAAACATTCCGTAGGACTTGAGCTCCAATATCCCTTTCTTTTCCCAGTCACGAAATACAATGGCGCCTTCAATCCGATCGCCTTTTGTTGGGTACCAGTTGGTCAGCCATTTCATGTCTACGTCATACAGGTCGATGCTGATGGAATCACTGGATCCGCTCGCCACATCCGTAAACGTCACGCTGTGCATATAGTTTTCCAGCCGTTTGGTGACGTTTTTTCCGTTGAACCTGAGTGCAGGCGTTACCCTGCGTCCGATACTGTCAGCCATCCAGTTCTTCTCCCCATATCGTATTATCGTCTCCGCTGTGCCAGAACGGCAGCGTATCAGAGGCTCCGATCTCTATATCCGGAATGATGATCTCCGTTCCGGAATCAAACCGGAGGATATTTGACAGCGGAAGGTTTGCCTGTAGGAGCTCTTTCATATATCCTTCACTGCCCATCTGCTGGTAGGCAATCAGATCCCAGGTATCGCCCGAGATCGTCGTATATACTCTGCTCATACAAACGCCTCCCTTCCCTTCTGCCACAGATATCTGTCCATCATCTTCTCAAACTGTTCAAAGCCCCACTGAAGGGCGCCCTGCACGGTTTCCTCGTTCGCATTTCCCTGAATCGTGATGGTCGGTGAGAATGTGATCGGGCCGGCCTGCTGCGCCTGTGCCTGCTGACCGCCGCCGGTCATCGGGGTCTGTGATGTCAACTCATGGAATCTTGCAAGCGGACTCTGCGTCTGATTCTGTGCAAATCCCATGGTGCCGGCATTCGCCAGTGTATTTGCCGCGCCATATACATCCGGTACCGCATCACGCAGAGCGTTTGTAAAGCCTGCCGTAGTGTTCTGGCCTATGTCGTAGGTGACTTTGGATGGCGAATGAATCGCCAACGCGCTGGACATGGCTGCTGCCACCTGTGAAGCTACAGACTGTGCTGCGGCAATTGCTGCTGCTCCGCCGGCCTGAATTCCGTTTGTAAGACCTGCCATCATGTTGGACGCTATACCGGACAGATCGATGCCCTGGAAAGCTGCCATGATGCCCTGAGCTGTTGACTGAGCCGAAGCCACAGCAGCTGCCCCCTGGGTCTGGACAACTGACGATACAGCCGCCATATCCGCATCCACCGTCGCCGACAAAGTATCAAAACTCGTCCCCACAGACATTGTCGTAGTCGAGATCGATGTGTCGAAAGTAGTGATGGATGTACTGGCTGTTGTCAGAGCTGTACCCACATTGGTGCCGAATGTGGAAAAGCTTGTCTCCAGATTGGTCATGGATGTGGAGACATTTGTGGCAATAGATTCCATGGCCGCGCTGACTTCGTCTGCCCTTGCCTGGATATCTGTTGCCGCAAGCAAATCGTCCGCCAGGTTTCCTGCGAATCCGTCAAATGTTAATGCTTCTTTCAGGCCATCTGCCGCGCTCTGGGTCTCCTGCATGCCTGAAGCCATATCATCCAGCTGTGTGACAATCCCATCCAGTCCATCAGTTCCGGAGAGGTTCTCCACGGCACTTTGAACCACTTCCATGGCTTCGCTGCTCGTCTCTGCCTTCTGTCCAGCCTCTTCTATGGCAGAAGCAGTTTCCTGCGCAGCAGTGGCTGCTTCCTGATTGGCAGCCACAACTTCCTGTGCCTTATTGGCAAGTTCGCCATATATTTCGCCTGCGCTCTGAATAGCCTGTGCAGCTGCCGGGTCCACCGGCCCGGACAGTGTCTCATTAATCTGGCTCTGTACCTGCTCAATGGTGGCACCAGCGTCTACCCACGACTGAACGTAATCTTTAACTGCATTCTGACCCTGAGGCAAAGCTGAATCAATTCCAAGTTCGTCTGTTGCGAAGGAACTGTTCCAGACTTCTTTGATAGCCGCAGCCATCTCCTCGATATTTGAAGCCATAGCCTCCTGAGCTTCAGAAGTGACCTCGCCGAAATCAGAATCAAAATGGAAAACTTCATTGAGATCTATCGCAACGCTCTCAGCACCTTCTTTGAGTGCCAGGCCTACGCCTTTTCCTGCGCTAATCAAGTCCGGGATGCTGTTCATTACACCGGATACAAGTTTTCCCAAAATAGATGGGATCGCGCCGACAAGCTTTGCGCCTCCCAGGATCAACCCCCGTAAAAGCCCGCCAGTAAGTTTTATACCTGCAGGAATAAGATCATCGGCATGTGATGATATGCCTTCTAAAAGGCTTGCCACCAGTTCTCCTGCTGCCTCGCCAAGGTCTCCCCCGTTCTCTCCGAACCAGTCACCGGTCTTTCCGACAGCTGAAGATATTGCATCTGCAATCTGGCTTCCCGCATCCTCTTCATTCAGGCCGTCTACCAACCCAGATATAATATTTCCGGCCATTACGGTATAATCGCCGGTAGACTCTATAAAGCCTGTTCCAATGCTTGTCAGGATCTTCGATGCGGCTCCGCCGATCTCGTCCGCATTTCCCTCTTCTCCGAGGGACTGGTACAGGTTTTCCGTGAATGAAGTGGCGGCTTCAACTGCCGTAGCACCATTTTCATCAATGGCAGATGCAATATTGGCCACCTCTTCGCCGATCTGCGTTGCAAGGCCGTCAAGACCGTCCATCTGAAAAGCCTCTTTCAGATTGTTGACAATCTCGGTCATAGAATCCGTCATGCCCCGCAGTCCGTCTGAACCTTCCTGCATGCTCTTGTATATTTCTATACCAAAGTCTGAAGCAGCAGATTTAAGTTCGTCCAGATCTCCCTTGAGGTTATCAGTCGCGGTCTTGTACCGGTCTTCCATGTTACCGGAGACATCTGCAAACGACTGGTCCATGAGTTTTCCCCAATCGCCGCCCTCTTTAACGGAATCCAGCAGGTACTGGAACTGTGATGTGTAACGTCCAGCCAGATCGCTCATGAGCCCGATCTTTTGTTCCGGATTCATGCTGTCCATTGCTGTGTTTATGTCTTTCAGAACCGTCTCGAAGCCTCGGAACTCTCCGGTAGCTTCATTGAACATGCTGATACCGTTGCTGGCCATGGCGCTGACAGCTGTTCCATTTGTTGCCAGCCGCCTTAAAACAGCATTAAGCGTTGTGCCAGCCTCTGAACCCTTTTCGCCGTTGTTGGCAAGTACACCTGCTGCCGTTGCCAAGTCATCATACTGGATGCCAAGAGTCCGCGCCGCACCACCGGACCGGATCATGGTTTCCATGAAATCTTCGGCTGTATAGTTTGCTGCCGCATCTGCTGTGGCTACGAAATCCATATATCTGGAATAATCGTCCATGGTCAGCCCTAGAGCACCCATGGAGTCTGTAACCAGATCAGAAGTCCTTGCCATGTCAAGTCCGGAGGCACTGGACAATTTGACCATTCCGTCCAATGCCTGAATGGAGTCATTCACATTCCAGCCAGCCAAAGCCATATACTTCAATGCTTCGGCTGATTCCGTAGCGGATTTGTTTGTAGTTGCCCCAACTTCCCGTGCGGCATTTTCATAAGCTTGAAATGCTTCTGAAGCTATATCTATTCCGGCAGTGCCTGCCAGATCCGTCATGGCGCTTTCAAAATCCATGCCTTCGGTAACAGCTGACTTGATAGCTTTTCCTGCTGTAAGACCGATACCGGCAAGAGTTGCAGCGTTGCCTTTTATAGCCATACGTGTCGCTGACACAACAGCTTGTCCGGCTGCCCCTGGGGCATTCCCTACGAGGCTCTGCAGCATTGACTTGGCGCCATTGACGGCAGATGCAAGGCTCCCGTCCAGCTGGCCTGCGATTTTTATCGCTAACTTATAGTCGCTCATCTACGCTTTCTCCTGAGAGCCTCCTTCCTGATCTGTGCATTTTCCTCCGTGATTTCCACATAGTCCCTGATGGTCTGGACGAAATCACGGAGGGTCATGCTGCGGAAATAACCGATGCTTGTGCCCGTCTCCATGGACAGGCGCATGACTGCCTTGCGCATCCCAAGACAGTCTTCACCGCTTATCCCCGTCCGTAAAAAAGGTTGCGCATTTTGTTCTTGATCCGGATGACATCACGAATCTTCAGATCTCTGAAAAACTCATGCGGCATACGGGTAGCTGACGCAGCCAGATACAGACAGTACTGTGCGTCCATTTCAGGATTCAGCACCACACGGCCTGCATTGGTCAGCTGATCGGCCGCCCGGTTAAGGTCTGCGACTTCAAGATCGTCAAATCCGGAGAAATCCAGCTGACTGATCTTCCGGTCATCAAAATCGTATGTTCTGGTCAGCTTCAGAATATTTCCGTTTTCGACCTCGTCTCCGGTTTCAGATTCAGTCACAGGCTCGTCCAGGGGTTCGACATCGTCCATGGTTTCATCCATGACATCGTCCATCATCATGTCATCATCCGTTTCTTTATATTTTCCCGCCATATATTATCCTTTCCGCCTTTGTCAGACCTGCTTCCTGATCTTCTTCATCATGTCTACGCCGTTGACTTCGTATCTGAAGTTCAGCTTATCAAGCAGAAGTCTCGGCTCCTTGTTGATCTTAATGTTGAGGTAAAGCACCTCCAGTACCGTTTCCGGATTGATGTTCTTTGCCTTGGCCAGCGTGCCGAGGTTCATACTCTTCATCTTGCCGCGGACCACAATCTTAAGAGGCCAGTAGTCCGTGTTACCCGTCTTGGGATCCGTAACCTGCTGGGAGCCGCGGATGGTGAACTGAGAGAACGTGGCGGTACGTGCGATCCGAAAGAAACGTGCATCCATCCATTTCCACTTGATGTTCATCTCTGTGGATTCAAACTGGCCTGTGGCAGGATCCGCGAACACACCGAGGACACCGGACCCATCCACATCATCCGTCATTGCTTCAAGTTCAGGGAGCTCCAGCTCATTGGCCACGCCAATCAGCTTATTCCCTATGTTGTCGTAGACGTTATATGTATTTAATACACTGGGGATTTTCATTCTTTGTCACCTCCTATCATTCTGCCCCGCCGCCAACAGCAGCCATGGCTTCAGTCAGTGCGCTGGTGTCGTAGGACAAAATGTTATCGATCTCCTGTGCAGGTGTATACGGTGCAATTCTCTGACGGAATGTAACCTTGCCGGCCAGAAGGTCCGTAATCGGATTGTCGCTTTCAAGATACTGAATTTCTGCACCAGCCCATACATCCGGAGTGTAAGCGCTGCAGCGGATATTCTCGGAATCCACAATGGATTCCACCAGCACCTGATTGAGCGGATCGTCCACCTTATCAAAGTAGGTCAGGATGAACGTGTTAGCCTGCCAGTTGAACATCATCCGGACGGGGAGCCACATATCCTTCACGTCAGTGGTATTCGGATAAGCACCCGTGTAAGATCCCCAGCTTCTCCAGCCGTTCATATTGATTGCTGTAATAACACCGTAGGTATTGACGATATTGCCCTGATCCTGATTCAGCAGGACTTCTGTGCCGTCTGCCAGGCAGGTGCCGGAAACACCGAGCATCTTGTTCGACGGAGATCTGGACGGAACATCACCGTTCTCCGCGATGGTGTATGCAGTCAGAGCGGCAAATACAGCGGAAGCAGCGAAGATATAGCTTCCCACTTTGATGCACGGCCAAACACATGCGCAGAACGGAGAGGTGAATCCGGAGGATTCTTTTACGTTCTTTACAGCCGTGTAAATATTGGTAGTCGCTGTATTGATGTCCAGGATAGCCATTCCCTTGAAGACGCCGTTGATGTTGGCAGCTTTCGCGGTCAGCGCAATTCCGACCTCGGGAATATGGGAGAATCCGGGAGCAATGAGAAGGTTCGGCACCACGCCCAGCTTCGGATATACGCTCTGAACAAGTTCAAGACCTGTCGAAACGCCGGTGCTGGTGTTGTAAGAGCCAATGATCACAGCTGCGGTCACCTTTGCCAGATCAATTTCCTGCGCTGTCACGGTTACATTCTGGGCCGAATCGAAATCACTGTCAGGAATAAAGGCGATGGACAGCTTGCCTTCAGCTGTATAGCTAATGGTGTAATCCTCGTCTTTCTTCAGCGTCTTTTCTCCCTGGACCACAGACACGGTACCCTTGATCAGGCCCACATTGTCGATCACCACATTGGCAGCGACAGGAGCGGTCAGAGTCGCAGTGTATGCAGTCTGTTTGCGCATCGTTGCGGTGTCCAGGACATTGATGTAAACGACCGGCTGAACCGGGAATACATTGGATGTGATATACATCGTCTGGCAGAGACCATAATTCGGGAAATCAGCCAGGAATCCGAGTCTCTCCATGGCCTCTGTAGCGGATGTGCACAGGATCGGAACATTTGTCACCTCTGCCGGATTGTCCAGCATCCAGACAGGAGCAGCCCCTATCACACACTGGATTGAACTGTCAGCCAAAATAGGCGCCGATAATTCCGTATCAGATTCATAAACGTATACGCCATGCTTCACTGCCATTAAGCCTCACCTCCTCTTGCAAATGTCTGGGCGGTTTTATAAGCCTCCCAGATATATCCGGACTGTTCGCGGATGGACTTTTCTGCATCCGGATAAGACCGGACGGGAATAAACAGCTGTTTCAGTCTGGGTGTTTCCTCTGCTGCAGCCAGAAAAGCTGCCGGATAATCCGTATAGACAACATTGTTAGTAACACCCAGCTTTGGTGCGCTGGGGCCGACGTACATCCTGGGCTCAGTCCAGGGTTTAATCGTCTTGGTCTTCGATACGGCCGTGTCTGTTGTAGCCGTCGTCGTAGTCTTTGTAGGCATCTAATGGATCCTCTCTTTCAACTTTGGGGACTGCAAACTGTAGCAGTACCGCCCCCAGAAAATATGGATATGTATCTTCGTCTTGTAACTGCATTCTCATCTGCGGCAGGCACCTGAAACCGACATAGCCAGGTTTGCCCATTGTGGCCTCCTGCCCGAAACGTGTTGTGATTCTGGTCATGGCATTCAGAAGCTGATAATGTCCCGCGTTATCTGTTTCATCGTCATGCACGCCCAGGTATATGGCTACCGACCATGTCCAGTAATCTTCCTCCTCTTCCGTGTTTCCTTCCAGAAGCCGCACAATGTAGTATGGGAAGAACTGATCCGGATCATCGTCCGCATCCTGCTGCACAGGAAGCCTTTGTTCAAAACCGTGATATCCGGTCACCTTTTCGCCTTGGGCGTTGACTGTGCCAAGATCCGCCAGGCATTCCCCAACCACCTCGACCAGTGCTTTCTGAAGGTCGCTCGCGACCAGCAGGTCTTTTCTCTTACTGTGTTTATATTTTCCCGGTCCCGGCATTTCATCACCTCATCAGCAGAGCGATCTGCTGGTTCATGTACTTCTGCAGGTCTGCCCCGATCTGCGGACGCATCGGCCCCCAGACACGGTTTTCCGACCCGATCATGTACGGCACAGACTTCGATTTGATTTTCTCAATCGGAAGTCTGCTCGATCCTCTACGGACATAGACCTGATTATTCGCTTTGCCCTTTCCGATGAATGCCATGTTGCCATACTTTCTGATGTGTTTCAGTCCGCTGCGGACCACATCAATCTTTACACCCGACTTTGGAGTGGAATAATGGAACTTCTTCACGTCCAGGGTATTTCCATCGCTGTGGATGACGGCTACCAGATTGCCTGCAGACGCATTATTGATCTGCATGTCTTTTTTGAAGCCGCCGGTTTTCACCGTATATGACTCCTGCGCCTTTCCTGCCAGCTTCACCCTGGCAGAAGTGGCCGTTTTATTCAGAGCTCTGGCCATGTACGTTTTGGCCTTATCCCCTGCCAGATCATTCAGCTTCTGTGTGATTTTGGCCATATCGCCTTCATCCACTCTGTAGGTAAAGTTAATCACCTGTCCGCTCATGCCCGGTTCGCCTCCAACGTGATCGAATAAACCCCGCCTTCGTCTATCGCATCGGCCACACGGAATTTCCTTCCATCCATGGTCAGCAGGCTCCCCTCTTTCGGAAGAGGGCCGTAATCCGAAGCGGCTACGTAAATAAGCCTTTGATTCAGGTACATGCCGTCCATGTGCTGATTAAAACGCTTCTCACGCTCTATCTGCTCGTTCTCATCGAATTGGACAGGCATTTCTGTACCATTTATGACGTGGATATCTGAAAACTCGTCTACATTCAGGAATGTTGTGTGGATGTCATCCGCGATGATATCTTTGAATGTCATTTCTTTCCTTTTGCCGGCGTCTTTCTGGCTTTAGGCGCTCTTTCGGGCACCTTTCCCACCAAAGCATCCGGATCCCCATCCGAGGATTTTCCCGGTTTTCCCGGGGGACTGATGGGTCTGGCTTTAGGCGCTGGCTCGTGGACGTCCACCTCGTCCCAGAAAGCCACGCCCGATTCCAGCCATGCCTCCACCAGTTTTTCATCTGTACCCGGCAGGGCATCACCTACCCTGTACTGGCGGGATGCGTACAGGACAGGAGCTTTTGCCCTCAGCGTCATGCGTTGATCTTCACACAGACGGTGGAATCATCAGCGGCCGCAGCTTTTGCCACATAGCCGTTGGGTGTGTCAGATCCGGCTGCAGAAGCTTTACCGGTTTCGACATCAATTTTTACATTGGCTCCAAGTCCCATGGCGCCGGTGTCTTTTGCGAACTCAAAAACTCCTTCCACATGGACAGAGCCAAGAGTTCCCGGATCAATGTCACCTCCTGCGATGCCGATCTTGTCGCCAATCGCCAGTATGGTGTTTGCTTCAATTACTGTGTTTCCGGTGTTGGTGTAGTCGAGGGCTTCCCCTCTCTGCCAATAACTTGCTTTTGCCATCGGTTATTTCCTCCTTCCTGTTATGCGAGTGTGGTGCCCGGATTCTTCACAAATCCGCGCCAGTCACGGACAGCGATGCCCCAGTCAAGCCATACATCCCAGGTAAAGCCGAGCTGGCCGACAGTTTCCATTCTTCTGACAGTCGGAACTTCCTGACCGTTCAGGTAATCGACCTGAATACCGCGTGCGCTGGAAGCATCCGCCTGCAGGAACCACGGGCAGGCATTCTGACCGGCCATGGCATTAAGAACCGGAGACTGGACAACGCCCAGCGGATAGTTGTACAGCGGGTTAATGTCGTTGTTGGCAGATCCGGTCACCTGAGCGGAGCGGAAGATCACGGCCAGGTCGAATTCATAGCCAACCGGAACAATCAGCTGTCTCGGTGTCATATAGATCGGATCGCCGAAGGTGTCGGTCTGTTTCTGCATCTGCAGGATCATGGCCTGAATAGATGCCTGAGTAGGAGCGGTCCCCGTGGTCATCAGGTTGTGATGATCTGCGTGGAAAAGTGCTTTGCCGTCATAGATGGCCGCATTGTCAAACAGAATCTTATAGACCTGCTTGTCGATTGTCTTCTTGGCTGCCTGTGCGTACAGTCCGGGGACCCGGGTCAGGAACCCGATATCGTCATTGATGAACGCCTGGCGGGTCATGGAGAACTGCTTCGCATAGGTGTCGAGCTTGCGCTGCGGCAGGAGCTCGGTCCTCGGCATATCCGGCTTGATCTCGCCGTTCTCCGGCAGGAGCAGGAAATCACCCACACCGCCGATCACATATTCATGGTCAGCAGTGGTTTTGAAATCCGGAAGGCTGCCCTTTGTGGTGATCATCTGGAAAGTTGTCGGGACCTGGTTGTACAGCTCCACGATGGATTTCCGGATTGTCTGGTCCATGATAGCCGGGAAAGCAGCACTCGGATTATAGAACTGTCTCTCGCCCAGCTTGTCATAGATTTCAGACGGGCTCATTCGGATCAGATCGTTAACGTTCATGCCGTCGCGTCTCAGGCATTCAATACCGATATCACGCAGGGATGTCCCGCGGAAACTTTCGGATCCACTTGCCGGAGTATTCAGCTCCACACCGCCGCGCATAGCCAGGCCGTCGACTGCTGCCGCTCTGAATTTATCGTTTTCATCCGCTGTCACCTGTACGCCGGTGCTGACAGGTCTGCGCTCATTCCGGAGCTGTTCCAGGACAACAGAGCGATAATTATCTACAGTAGTTCCGTCCGCAATAGCCTGAGCCGGATCCAGGTCAAAGGAACGGGCCAGACCGGTGATCTCGCTCACGCGGATCCGCTCGTCCTGGATGGCACGCTGTGCAGCATTCATCGGATCAGCGGTCTCCTGCTGCGCTGCAGGTTCAGCTGCATCTCTGGTCTGAAGCCCGTCGTCAGATCTGGCGTCAAGCTCTTCCAGTTCACGCTGCAGGTCATCAAATTCATTCATTTCATCTTCTGTCAACGCACGATTCTCGTTCCTGGCAGTCATGAGGATCTCATGCTGCCGACGTAAAATTTCTGCTCGTCTCATATTTTTCCTCCGTTAAGGTTGTACTGATACTGTCGCCTCATGGTTTCATAAATCTGGGCATATCCGCGGTCAGCATCCTCGTCAGACCTGCCAACGCCTACCGTAGGGTCAGCGGGAACGCTTACAATACTTACCTCGAATGGTGTCCAATGCCTTGCGATGCAGCAGGGTCCGTCAAAACGCATATCCGCCGATTTGCGTCCCTCTGCCACCTCTTCATAGCTGTCCACCTTATACCCAACCGAAACGCCTTTGAGCGTCCCGGATTTTACCTTTTGATGGATTGTCTCGGAAAAATCGTCTTGATCAAACTCCACCTCGACCATGCCGCGGTTTTCTTCTACCCAAGCCCTGTTGATCTTTCCGACGACATCGTCCCGGTTATGATTAAACAGGACAACGCCTATTTCCTGCAGGCGGCTCATGTCAATGGCGCCTTGTTGGTGGTCAAGAATCTCCATTCCGAACCATCGTTCATAAGGGACTTCTGAAGAGAATGACATGATGTACCTTCTGCTGTCCTCATTCCCTTGTGTCTCTTCAATTGTCCCCGACAGCTCCCTTTGAAGACTCTCCATAGTCGGCAGTCTCTTTTGCCGGATACTCTTCGGACGAGACTGCGCCTGTTTCTTTTTCTGGCGCAAGTTTGCCATCAAATAACACCCCCTCCAAATTCAGGCCTTTGGTTTTAGCATAGTCGTTGACTTCTGCCATGTCATCAATCTGTGCTTTCCAGTCGCGCCCGTTCTCTGCAGCGACCTGTTTAAATGTCTTAATTCCATAGTTGAGTGCCGTTCTGGTGGCGTTCGCTTCTTTCAACGGGTCAATCCATGCCTTTGGCTGTTTGATCCATTCATGAGCCATATATCTGCTCCGGTCACGCCAGAAGCCTTTGCCATTGAGAAGGCCTGCCAGAAAGCACGCCTCCAAAAATGCCTCATAGATTTCGTCCATGACCTGAACCAGCTGTTCATATTCTTCGTCAAAAGTCAGTTCATCTTCTATGAGTCCCTGTCTGGCAGAGCTGTAAGACGTCTCAGACATATCACGGCTGGTGGCCTCATAAGAAATGCCCTGTCCTGCAGCGATCATCCGCTGCTGCAGTTTTGCAAAGCTTGTCGCGTCTGCACTCTGCCCTGTGGGATTAACGACCTGCACATCATCGCCGGCATTCAGCTCTTTGATCATGCCCGGCGTCAGGCTCTTGCCGTCATAATTGACCCTGTCGGGGTCATGGTTTATCCGGCCCATACCAACGGGCGGAATGGTCTTTTTGATGAACACTGAAAGGCAGGCCTGGACTCTCTGTTTGACTGAAACAGCTGTAATGAATTCATTAAGGTCGCGGATCCGCGTCAGTGTCTGCGCCATGTCGGACATCTCGCGGACCTGGGAAGGCCTCCGCTTCGTGAAATAGAAGATCACATCCCTGGCTGGGATGTATACCGGTTCAGTTTCAATGATTCCATCTATGCTGTACTGGCGGACCCAGTAGCCAACCGGACGGTTGTACTCGTTGTATTCGATGCCGCCGACCACTCTGCCATTCATATCGTGACCGCTGTCCAGTTCGTCCACTTCCAGGAGCTGGAGCTGCAGCGGGATCTGTGCGTCTTCCACATATCTTTTGACTACCAGAAGTCCACCATCCACCTTCTTCCGGATAACCATCATCCGGAGCATCTGGGTGAAAGACTGCGCTCCGGTTACGTCGCAGTTTTTAGGCCTACACCATTCTTTCCAGAGCTTTTCTATCCGGTCGTTGAGCCTTTCGCTCTCCGTCATGGCCTGGAGCCGGAAGCCAGAGCCGATCACATTCCGCTTATTTGCTCCCAGGATGGAATTCATCACATCTGAATTCCGTTCCAGGTCACGGGCCCTTGCCCGGACGGAATCACGGCTCCAACGGTCCGTATCTTCCGCGGATCGGTTCACGGCCTGCCATCCCATATTCAGGCGGCCAAAATTTCCGGCATCATAGCTTCTGATCTCGTCCAAGGATGCCCTCCAGGCTGTCCGCCTTGCTCCCCACTCCGGGGATATGAAGGCTATCGCATTATCTAACCAGTTCATGCCCCCTACCTTTCCCACGGCCACTGTGCCACATAGCAGTCATCCAAAAAGCTGCTCTGATTCTCGTCTGCTGCTGCCTGCGCCTCCAGATCCTGCCGCATCTTGTACAGCTGTGACAGGTCTGCCCTCGTAAGCTTTCTTGAGCCAATTGAATATGCCTGGCCGCCAACCAAAATATTTAATATGGCCTGATTAATCTCCGACAGCATATCGGCATTGGATATCAGGCTCTTTTCCTCTGTAACTGTCGTTCCCATCAGAACCACTCCTCATTCGTTCTAATCCAGGCTTCTTCCGGAACCTGTTCCTGTTTCTTTTCTTCCTTTGGTCTGTCCTGTCCATCCAGATGAAGCGTCCTCACTCCCATGATGTCTGCTGCCGCCAGGGCGTAAACATTGCAGTCCAGATAGTGATTGTCTGCGTGCTCTGTCTTCGGCACCCAGTGCTGGATAACCTTCCCTCCGGACCGGATGTTGATCTTATGCTCTGCAGTGACCTGTCTTGCATATTCCCGGTCACAGTCCGCGTGAACCATCCACGCTCCCACGCCGTTCGGCTTGTGCATTCTCGATGCAATCATGTCTTTGTACTTATCGCCGTCTGTCATGATCAGCTGGATGCCGTTTCCTACCTTGCCCGGCCTGTTGACCGTGGAGATCTTATAATGGCTTGTCATCTGCGTACTGGAGCCTTTTACCGGCATCGCCCAGTCCATGTTGCTGATGCAGAAATCATACGTATCATCTGCGTTGTAACCGGAGTCCACCAGACACAGCTGTACGACGAACGGATCCCCCGCGGCATTTCGGTACGTCAGATTCATGACACGCTCAATGTCCGCAAACCCCGAAACCTGCCCGTGGGAAATGCTCTGTGAGGTGATGTAATCGCCCCACGCCCGAATATCGTAGTACATGCAGTTTCCCTGCACGTCCACGCCTCCCGTAAGCATCTTTGCCCAATCCGGAACGATATATTCCGGCACATCTGTCTGCCTGTCCATGACCATGTCTTCATCCATGTGCGTGGCCGTATCCTCCCAAGGCTCCGCAAGCCAGGAATTCTTAAAGTTCTGCAGCCGTTCAGGATCATCTTTCGATGTCATGAATTCAAAAGCGATCTCGGAAAACCTTACGAACGGGCTGTACAAGGTATTGATCCAGAAAGCCACCTTTTTCTTCCATTTCGTGTTTTCCTGGACCGTTCGCCATTCCCCGTTCCGGAGCATCCGGTCTTTGTCGTGGTCCCGGATTACGGATCCGCATTCCTGACAAACATATACAGCCATGTCGGCGCGTTCCGAAGCAGTCATGCCAGCCTTGTCCGGCCACTGCAAATTATTGAAAGTCAGCTCTATCATCTCCCCGCAGTGCGGGCACGGCACAAAATAGTGCTTGATGATATCTGCGTCCTCCATGGCCTGCCATATATGACCTGACCGGATCGTCGGCGTGGACGTCATGAAGATCTTTCTGTTGGCAAAGGTCTTTGTTCTCTCTCTGGCCAAAGCGATAGGATCAGCTTCCTTCCTGGTATTAGCCGGATATTTGTCCACCTCATCCAGCATCAGGTATTTAATAGCCTTCGATGCCAGAGCAGAAGGACTGTTAGATCCTTCTATGGACAGATACATGTTGTTGGAAAACTGCAGTTCAAGCTTCTGGGACTGAAACTCCATATACAGGGCTGACAAAGACGGTGAAGCCTTCAGCATGGGCACCAGACGGTTTGTGCTGATCGACTGGGCCAGCTGCTCCGTGGGATAAACCACCATCGTCGGTGATGGATCCTGCTGGATGACATAGCCCAGAATATTGAGCATTGCTTCTGATCCGCCTACCTGCGTGCATTTGCAAAAGATAACTTCCTCTGTTTCGTAGTTGAGGACCTCATCCATGATGCCGGCTAGGTATGGCGTCTTCCAATTCCGCCATGGACCTGGCATTGCGCTTGTCTTGCTGTCCAGCATCCGATATTTTTCAGCCCATTCCGATACACTCAGGTCCTCAGGGGGTTTCAGGTATGCCAGGGATTTCCGGATGTACTCAGGACAGGCGAACTTCCTGATCCCTTTCATACACCCTCCCCTTTTCTTTTGCGTCCCAGCTTCGGCTTTTTCCCTGCCTCTGGTGGTTTTACCGATGTGCCTGCCACCACAAACGCCTGCAGCACATTGGATACCTCGTCTGATAGTTCCTTTTCCAGTTTTCTGGCCTCAGCAGGTTCCAGGGAACCGGAAATCAGTCCAATCACTCTGGAAGGAAGACCCATGGCGAACTTCTTGAACGTTACAAAAAATTTGTCGTAGTCTATTTGGACTTCCTGAATGGAGATATACTCCCCGTTTGTGATCGCTGTCTTCAGCCGATGAAGTTCACCCTGTGATTCCTTCAGGGCAATATCTGCTTCAAGCTTTTTCTTCTTCAGCTCATCCTCTGTAGCTGTTGACCTTCCGGCGGCTCGATCGCGGAGATATTTACTGTATTCCTGCATAGTGGCTTTCAGGTCATACTTCCTGGTCGTTCTTCCGGAAGACTCGTCGGAGATCTGATGCAGGATACCGTTTCTCGTCAGCTCAATCACAGTCTGCCTGGTCACACCGAACCATTCTGCCAGTTCAGTAGAACCAACTTTAGTATTCTCTGCCATTTTTCAGTATCCTTATGTAAGTAAAGTTGATTTTTCGAAAACATTTTTATCGGCACACTTTTCGGGCTCAAGGCGC
>Ga0326512_10000832_pt1 | contig 25950 bp, 35 predicted proteins | sample 1_2617_0518_D_FD_203652 | JGI IMG/M metagenome (GOLD analysis project Ga0326512, IMG submission 203652) | Bovine rumen microbial communities from UC Davis, California, United States - 1_2617_0518 | ecosystem: Host-associated > Mammals > Digestive system > Stomach > Rumen | place: USA...
CAGCACTTAAAACTGCGCCGGGAAAACATGCAGGGGGGTGGGCTTACTATCATGTATCACTTGTATCACTTTATAAAAATGAAAGTGATACATATATATACATGGCGCATATATAAGAAAGAACTCAGTCGTTGCACCTGTATCACCTGTAACACCGGGTGTGGACGGGTCGCAAACTATGCGGCAGGCCCATGGGTGCAAAACGCGCGGGAAAATACCAATACTTATGATCGACGGCCGGGGAAAATAAGTGTATTTATCGAAAAACGCGATGAACGCGCGGCAAAACACGGGGCGCGGGGTAGTAAACGCCCTTCGGGACCAAAAGGTCGCAGGTTCAAATCCTGTCACCTCGACCAGTAAAATCAGTGCAGATGTGAAAACACGGCACTGATTTTTTTATGCAGAATGCACGGGGAAATGTTGATGGATTGTTAACGGGTTTGGGGCATGGGTGCACGATGGGTGCAGATGGGTGCAGGGTAAAAAAGCGCAGAAAACGCGGGCTGTCGGGTGACAGTCCGCGTTTTTTGTTGGGAGCAGCTGGGGCAGCTGCTGGGTGCGGGGATGGGGTGCAATGGGTGCAGCTGAGGGTGGATCAGTCGTCGGGATCGTCGGCGGGGCGGGCGGCGCGATCTATGAGGGCCTGCATGGCCTGGGCGGACTCACGGTCGCGGCGGCGGACTGCGTGGGCGTAGATGCGCAGGGTGGTGTCGGCGCTGGCGTGGCCCATGCGGGTGGCGATGGCCACGGCGTCCAGGTTGTTGGCAAAGAGGATGGTGGCATGGGAGTGCCGGAGATCGTGGAAGCGGACACCCTCGAATCCGTGGCGGTCGGCGAACTCGCGCCACCACTTTGACGGCGTGTCCTTGTGGAGGGGCTTGCCGTCCCAGCTGCAGACGATGAGGCCGTTTTCCTGCCAGCGGTCGCCGAGGAGGCGCTGGGCCTCCAGATGGAGCTGGCGCGTCTCCTCCAGCAGGGCCATCATGCCGGGCGGGAGATCCACGACGCGCATGCCGGCCGCGGACTTGGTCGGGCCGTAGAAGGCGCCGGTGGCCGGTGTCTGGTGGAGGGCGCGGGAGACGTCGATGGAGCAGTCGGCCCAGTTGATGTCCTGGAGGCGGAGGGCGCCGACTTCGCCGAGGCGCAGGCCGCAGAGGAGCGCCAGCAGCACGGCGCAGCGGAAGGGCAGCGAGGGCTCGTCGGCCAGGCAGCGGAGCAGGCGCACGGCCTGATCGTCGTCAAGGACTTTGAGGCGCTTTTTCTGCACGCGGGGCCGGTCGACCTTTTTCATTGGGTTTCGGGCGAGGTACTCCCACTGGACGGCCTTTTCGAGCATGTAGGAGAGGGTGTCATAGTAATGGCGGACGGTGCGATCCGACAGGACGCGGGCAGGGGCCGCGGGCCGATCCCGATCCGCAGCGCGGACGCGATCCGCCGCGGGGATGGCAGTGGTGCGGGCGGGTTCGCTGCGCAGGGAGACGATGAAGCGGTTGAGGACGACAGGGTTGAGCTTTTGCAGCTGCATCTCCCCGAGCGCGGGCAGGATGCGGCTGTCCAGGAAATAGCTGTAATTTTTCAGTGTGTCCGCGGAGCAGTTGGGGCGGACGTGCTGGTCGATCCAGAGCCGGGCGAACTCCGCCACGGTGATGGGGTTGTCGGTGACGATGGCCCCGTCGGCAAAGTCGACCTTCAGACGGGCCAGCTCCAGCTCCGCGCGGTCGCGCTGTTCGGACTCGGAGAGGCCAGATGGGAAGGTGACGGTGCGCCTGATCCATTTCCGGCCGTCCGAGACCGGCGTTTGGAATCCGACGCGCCAGGAGTTGGGGCCGCGCTTTTCAATCATGGTGTGTGCCTCCTTAAAAAGTATGAGGGGGGGTATCCCACGCAAGTGTAACAGTGTAACAGAGTGAAACCTTCCTATATATGCGTCCAAAAAACGCATGTGAAACAGCGTGCAAAAAGTGTAACACCTCCCAAGAAAGCGAAACGGCTTCCGGGGCAAAAGCCCCGGAGGCCGTAGTACATAGAATCGCCCCTTGCTAATCCATAAGCGATTGAATGAATCCTTTGAGCAAGTTACGAGACTCAGCTGGCATAGAGCCCAGCAATATCATAAGCTCGCCATCGCATTCTGATGCCGCTTTTTCTGAAAAGTTATGATCAAGCAAATAATCGATAGTAACCCCATATAAGTCCGCCATTGCGATTAAGTTGTCAATGGTCGGCTGTGTCTTGCCGGTCTCCCATCCGCTTACCGATGGACTTTTAACACCGAGGGAAATGGCAGCGGCTTTTTGGGATAACCCTTTCTGTTCGCGGCACTCTTTATACCTTGCCATAAAATCACCCCTCATAGGCAATAACTATTATAATTGCTTTTATATATAATTACAAGTGTAAAAAAATAGGTATTACCTATTGACTATAAGGCAATACCTAATTATAATAAAGTAGCACCTAAAAGGGAGGGATTAAATGCGGACATGGCTGATGGAGAGACGGAAGCTGATGCGGCTGACGCAAAAAGAGGTGGCCGACATGGCACATATGTCGCAGCCCTCTTACTATGCAATTGAAGCAGGCAAGAGTACACCACGACCAATGGCGGCAAAAAGGATAGCAGCAGCACTAAGATTCGATTGGACGAAGTTTTACGACGACCCCAGCGAGGAGGAGTAATCATGAAGAAGCGCAATTACATGTACGTGTTTTTTGACAAGACCTGGCAGGTCGCGCGATCCGGCATTGTGCGGGCCGACAGCCTGGTGGGGGCGACGGGGATGATCGAGCATTACAAGGGGCCGCACATCTGCCCGGGCACGCTGCATGTGTTCGAGCTGGATGACACTGTGCCAGTGAGAAGCCGGTGCGATGAATGAAGCTGCGGACGATCACTGAGGCCGCGGAGCAGCTGGGCGTGCCGCGACACCGGCTCCAGCGGGGCGTGGAGAGCGGGCGCTATCCCAGCATGAAGTGGCTGAACCGTCGGCTGGTCGACCTGGACACGCTGGCGGCGATCCTGGCCGAGGAGGACGCAGAGGCGGAGGATCGGGTGGGCATACGGCGGCTGAGCGAGCTGACGGGGCTGCCGGTGACCACGCTGCGGCGGATGTGCCGGGAGGGCGTTATTCCCTTCGGGCGGGACAGGCGGGGCCTATATCAATTCCGGGCCACCGAGGTGATGGCGGCCCTGCAAAATCTGATGGAGCAAGGAGGCGGCGCGTGTGGCGATCAGAGGGATCACGATCCATGAGCTGCTCAATCAGCTGCGGTGCAACCACGGGCCGTCCAGCACCGGGGACTACAAATGCCACTGCCCTGCTCACGACGACCGGACAGAGAGCCTGACCGTCAGCGAGGGCGAGAAGGGCATCGTGCTGCGGTGCCACGCAGGATGCAGCATCGACCGCATCTGCGTCGCGCTGGGCATCAAGGTGGCCGACCTCTTCTGGCAGAGTGCGGACGGAAAGCGGAAGCCGACGCCGCAGTCGCCGCCGAAGCAAAAGCCGCCGAAGGTGTACAACAGCATCCAGGAGGCCTTCGGCTACCTGGGCGAGGTGGTATGCAGCTATCCATACACCGACGAGGCGGGCAAGCTGATCTTTGAGGTGGTGCGCATCCGCACCGGCAGCGGCAAGACCTTCCGCCAGTGCCGACCGGTTGACCCGGACAAGGCGCACTTCCCCATCGTGTGCAGCGTGCCGGAGTCGATCCGCCGCGGGCTGATCTACCGGCTGAAGGATGTCAAGGCCGCCATCGCCGCGGGCGCGACGGTGTACGTGGTGGAGGGCGAGAAGGACGCCGACACGCTGCGGAGCTGGGGCCGGTGCGCGACGACTTGCCCGGGCGGCGCGGAGGGCTGGCGGGAGGAGCACAGCCAGCAGCTGGTCGGGGCCGACGTGGTGCTGGTGCCGGACAACGACAAGGCCGGGGAGGCCCACGAGACGCAGGTGGTGGCGCTGACCAAGGCTGTGGCCAAGCGGCTGCGGGTGGTGCACCTGCGGGACGGGTACCCGGCCCTCAAGGACAAGGGCGACATCACCGACCTGGCCGAGGCCGTGGGCGCGGACAAGGCCATGGAGATCCTGGACGCACTGACCGAAAACGCCGCGGAGGCCGAGGAGGACATGTATCAGGTGGCGATCCGCGCCTGGAACGCGCTGCCCGGCTACTGCGTGAGCAACGGCTGCATCAGCCAGCGGGTGGAGGACGGCGCCAAGACGCTGGCCACGTTCGTGGCGCTGCCGACGGCGGAGATCACCCGGGACGACGGCGCGGTGGAGCAAAAGCTGCTGGAGATCATGGGATGGGCCCCGGACGGGCGGCCGCTGAAGACGCTGACCGTGGACATCGGCAAGTACAAGAGTCTGGACTGGGCCGTGGAGGGCTGGGGCATGATCGGCAATGTGATGCCCGGCAACACCGTGCGGGACAGGCTGCGGAGCGCGATCATGGCCGCCGGCGTGGACGGCGCGCGGAAGGTGACCGTGTACCAGCACATGGGCTGGCGGCGCATCGATGGGCGCTGGTGCTACCTGCACCAGGGCGGCTGCATCGGGGCGGAGGATGTGAGCGTGGACATGGGCGCGGGGCTGGAGCACTACACACTGGACGCCCCGGGCGACATCGACCTGGTGGGTGCTGCGGTGACCAGCGGCAGCCTGGCGGAGTACCTGGACAGCAACGTGTCGGTGCCGATGCTGGGCGTCACCTACCTGGCGCCGCTGAGCGAGTTTTTGAGACAGGGCGGCAACCCGCCCAGCTTTGTGACGATGCTCAAAGGCTACACCGGCAGCGGCAAGAGTGTGACGGCGGGGCTTTTCCTGAGCCACTTCGGCGACTTTGTGGGCGAGGGCAAGCTGCCCGCCAGCTTCGGCGACACCAGCAACTATGTGAGAATGAAGGCCTTTTACGCCAAAGACGCCATGCTGGTGGTGGACGACTACCACCCGACGACCAGTCGCGAGGAGCGGCGGCAGATGCAGCGCACCGCCCAGCAGCTGAGCCGCGCCTTCGGCAACCAGCAGGAGCGCGGCCGCCTGAACGCCGACATGAGTGTGCAGGTAAGCCGACCGCCCAGGGCGCTGGCCGTGATCACCGGCGAGCTGCTGCCCGACATCGGCAGCAGCGGCATCGGCCGATTTTATGTGATCGACATGGAGAGGATGCCCATGAGCAAGATATCGGACACACTGACAGATCTGCAGCAGCGGGCGATGGCTGGCGAGCTGCGGATGGCCATGCGTGGCTACATCGAGTGGCTGCTACCGCAGACGGACAGGCTGGCGGGGCGGCTGGGCGCGATGTTCCTGGACTATCGCCGCCGGGCGAGCCAGGCGCTGGCGGACGAGGAGGCCCACACGCGCACGCCCTCCACGGTGGCGCACATCATGATCGGGCTGACCATGATGCTGGACTATTTTGAGAGCCTGGGCCTGTACGACGAGGACGGCAAGCGGGAGAAGCTGGACGAATACTGGCAGATCGTGACCGGCAACAGCACCCACCAGGCGGAGGAGACCCGCGAGGATGAGCCGGTGCAGATGTTTATGGGCGCGGTGACGGAAATGCTGGCCAGCAAGACCATCGCCGTGAGCAACATCATCCCGACCGCACCGCCGTCGACGCCGAAAAACATGGTGGGGTACGCCGACGAGATCAACTATTACTTTATGGCCGACACCGTGTATGGCGCGGTGGTCAAGTTTTTCGGCGACCAGGAGCGGCTCTTCCCCGTCAACCGGGCTGAGCTCTTCAGGCAGCTGCGGGCCCAGGGCGTGGTGGAGCAGATCGGCAGCGACGGCAAGACGACGCGACTCAAGCGCACGCCGGACGGCAAAAATCAGCGGCTATTGTGGATACCGCGCTGGAAGATCGACGGCGGGCGGCCGCCGGAGCCGCCATCGACGCAGGAAAAGATGGACTTTGAGGAGGTGAGCGGCGATGATCTCCCGGAAGGATGGCGGGCTGAGGAGTAATGGCTTCCGCTACTGCCCGCGCTGCGGGCGGGCGCTGGAGACGGGCGAGACCTGTGAGTGTGAATCGGCCGGGGCGGCGCTGCCGAAGGACGGCCAGCGCGCCACATGCCCGCTGTTTGAGCACCGGTGCAGCTACCGGGGCCGGCACTACATCGCCTGCGGCGGGAAAAAGTGGTCCTTTGGGACGAAGGCGCTGCGGGATCAGCACTATAAGGCGGCATGCTGCCGCGGGAGGGCGTGCGCGCTGTGCGCCAGAAAGGAGAAATGAGATGGAGAGAGACTGCGAGACCTGCCGCCACTACCTGGGCGGCGGACTGTGCCGCATCAACCTGGAGGCGGAGTGCGGCGCGGGCTGCTACGAGGCCTGGGAAGCGGCGGCCGACGAGTCGCCGAAGCGCGCCGAGGAGATGACGCCCTTCTGCGTCACGCTGATCGTGCGGTGCAAGGACTGCCGCAACTGCTACAAACTGGCGAACAGCGATCCGATGGAGCCCTACGACGGCAGCGGGGATGGCAGCTTTTACTGCGCGGCCTTTGACATGGATTTCTACGCGCCGCAGTATCACGCGGCGAGCTTTTACTGCGCGGACGGTGCGCCGCGACACTGACCGACGAACGAGAGGAGCATCACAATGGAGGGAAACACCATCATGGCCACGCAGCTGGCCAGCATCGAGCGGCGAATCAGCTATCACATCCAGGGCGCCTACGCCAACCTGGTTGAGGTGGGCCGCTGCCTGATCGAGGCAAAGGAGGCGCGCCTGGTGCCGCACGGACAGTGGGAGGACTGGGTGCAGCGCACCACCGGCATGCATGAGCGCCGCGCGCAGCGGCTGATGCGGGTGGCCCGGGAGGTGCCCGCGGACAGCGCGATGACCAAGCTGCCGATCAGCCACATCCAGGAGATCCTCGCGCTGCCGGAGGGCGAGCGGGAAGCGGTGGCCACGAAGGCGGTGGAGGAGAACCAGAGCCTTCGGGCACTGAAAGACGAAATACAAGGTCTTCGGCGGGTGCTGAAACAGTCGGAGCACGCCGAAATGGTGGCCAAGGGCCAAGTCACCCGGCTGAACGCGCAGCTGGCGGAGGCGCGGGGCATGGCCGAAAAGGCGCGATCCGACACTGACCTGGCTTTGACCGAGCGCAACGCGATCAAGACCCAGCTGGAGGCCGCCAAGGCCGCGCTGAAGGAGGCGCTGGAAGCGCCGGCCGAGGGCATCAGCCCGGAGGCGCAGGCGGAGATCGATCGACTGGCCGCCCAGCTGGCCGACGCCGAACGGATGGCGGAGCACCAGGCCGCGGAGCGGCAGAAGGCCCAGAAGGCGCTGCTGGATTACAAGAGCCAGGCGGCGCGGGGCGACACGCACCGGGACGAGCCGACGGGGCCCCGGGTGGAGGCGGAGGCCGTGGGCCTGGCGGTGCGGACCTTCATGGGGTCGGTTGGGTATGTACCGCACTCCCGCCAGCTGGCCGCGCTGCGGGACGACGATCGGCGGCAGATGGCCGCGCAGGTGGCCATGCTGGCCGACTGGTGTGCGAGCATGTCGGCGGCGCTGAGCGAGGAGACCTACGAAGTGGAGGGCGCGTAAATGGGAGACCTGATGCCGATCCGCCCCGAACAGGGGGCGCTGATGCCGGAGGAAGCCGCGCGGGAGATGCGGCGCATGGGCGAGGCCCTGGAGACCATGGCCGCCATGCTGCGGGCCACCACCGACATGATGGAGCAGCTGCGCCGCCAGGTGGCGCTGCTGGAAAAGGTGACGCCGGGGCAGGCCCGGGCGCTGAACGCCGCGATCCGGGAGCGGGCCAGTGAGGTCTGCGGGCTGTACATGGCCAAGGGCGCGGAGAAGCGGGCCGCCGCTGCGATTCGCAAGAGCCTGCGAACGCAGTTCGGCGCGACGAGCATGGGCCAGCTGCCGCGGTGCGACTACGAGGTGGCGCTGGAGGCCGTCCGACAGTGGGACGACTATGGGACGATGACGGCGATCCGCAAGGGGGGCGGCAGGGGATGAGGTACAACAAGGAGGACTACCCCATCATGGAGGTGTACGGCCGGGAGCGCCGCGCCATCGAGCACCTGGCGTGCTTCAACATCATCGGGAAAATGCACGGGGAGATGCTGTCGGAGCGGCTGCACAAAATCCCGAACGGCTGGCGGGACTACCAGCTGCTGCGGCACCTGTGTGGGAAGCTGGTGGATGAAATCGCTTTGACGCTGACCGAGAAGGACTGGAACCGGCTCGACCGGCTGACCGAAAAGGGGGAGTGCGTGATCCGGCCGCAGAGCGTGGTGAGCCGGGAGTATGTGATGGTATCGGTGGACGACCTGGACTATGTGGCCCTGCGGGCGATCCACGAGGGCTGCGCGCTGTGCGTCAAGGACGGCGGTGAGATCCGCAGCTGCAAGCTGCGGCGGGCGCTGATGCAGGTGATCCCGCTGGGCGAAAAGCCCAAATTCGGCTGCGGGTACCGGGACTATGTGGACGAGATCAAGGAGGACTGACCATGGGGCGGTGGGGGACGCTGGATGTCCAGCCACGGGGCTGGAGGTTTTACTGCTCGACCTGCGGCGGCGTCGCATACTGGCCGCAGCCGACGAGAGGCGCGGCTCGGGCGCGAAGGATATGCCCCTACCCGCTGTGCCCCTGGTGTGGAGAGAGAATGGAGGTACAGGATGAACAAACTGATCATCATCGGCAATCTGACGCGCGACCCTGAGATCCGGGACGTGAGCGGCGTATCGGTGTGCACCTTTACGGTGGCCGTCAACCGGCGGGTGAAGGCCGGGGCCCACCCGGAGGCCGACTACGTGCGGGTGACGGCCTGGCGGGGGCTGGCGGACAACTGCTACAAGTACCTGGCCAAGGGGCGGAAGGTGTGTGTGGCGGGCCCGGCCAGGGCCTACGGCTACAACGGCAACGACGGCAGCGTGCGGGCCTACATGGAGTTGACCGCCGACGACGTGGAATTTTTGAGCGCGCGGGGCCGGGACGACGGCGAGCCGCCCTTTGAGGAGACCGACAACAGCGACGTGCCTGAACAGTTTATGGACGACTAAGCGAGAGGAGAATGGACGTGGAGAAACGGAAGGAATGCCTTCGGGCGACGATCACGATCAACGGGGAGGTGGCCGGCGAGCATGGCCGCCGCGCCATCGGGGAGACCTGGATCGGCGTCAAGCGCATGGCCGTATTTGGTGTGATCGAGACGGTGGAGGGCTGCGACTGCCTGGTGGGGCACGTGGAGGGCCTGGACGACGACACCATGACGCTGGCGATCCTGCGCCACATCCAGAGCGCCGTGGGCGCCAAGACTTTCGGCGAGCTGATCCACGCGCTGGCCATGGAGCGGCTGAGGGGCTCGCTGCTGGAGAAGCAGCTGACGGCGCAGGAGGGAGGCGCGAGGGATGGAGAATAAGGACACGACCAATCTGACCATCAGCGTCAAGGGGTACAGCATCAGCCCGGAGGGCGAGGTCTACATCCACGATGATACCCATGAGAATGTCCGCGCGTGCCTGGTGGTGTGCCTGATGGATCAAGGGCAGGATGACGAACATTTGGCATTATGTTCTCAGATCGTCGGCATCTGGGACGAGTACCGGCTGTACCAGCTGCTGAACGCGCTGCGGGAGCAGGTCGGCGAGGCGAAGTATTCGGCGGCTGACATGCGGCTTTCGATGATGCGACTGATGGAAGTTATGAAAAAGGACAAGGATTAACGACGGTCGGAGGTGACGGGGATGACGGCGCTTGACATCTTTGAGATGTACGCGGGGGCGGCGGCCCGGGTGAAAGAGGCCCAGAGCGTGCTGGATCGGCGGCTGGCGCTGATCGACGAGGGCGGCAGGTCGCCGTCCTCCGCGGACGCCGGCGACCGCGACGACGGGCACCCGCTGCTGGCGGAGTATGTGAGCGACGTGGGCACGCTGCGGGAGCGGGTGGACGAGTCCAGGCGACAGAGGGACGCGATCCGGGCCTGCTGCATCTACCTGTCGGAGCAGCTGCCAGCGCTGCTGGGCGAGGTGATGATCCGCACCTATGTGGAGGGCCTGTCGCTGAGCGGCTGCGGCAAAGCGATGTGCTACAGCACATCGCAGATCAAGCGCCTGAAGCGGGAGGCGGTGGCCATGTGCCGCGACGGCCTGCGGGTGATCAGCTGGGACGGCGAGCACGTGCCGATCGTGAGCGTGCTGGATGATAGGACTAAAACAAGAGAGGATGAGGGCAATGTTCCACGAGTGGGCGGCCGCCGGCATGGCGGCCGGGGTTAAGGGCTTTTTCGCGGTGCTTTTCTTCGCGCTATGCGTCGGCATCATGGTCGGTGTGGTGGCGCTAGTGACATGGGTGATGGGAGGGAATGACAAGTGAAGCTGCTGGGCAACAAGTACACGTGCGACCGGTGCCGGGGCGAATTGTTTGTCCCTGTTGGCTTTGATAATACAGTTGACAGCGTCGGCAGGATGGTGAAGGCGGTGGTCAATGAGCCCATCCCCGCCGGCTGGGGGAGCATCAGCTGGCAGGGTGAGACGCTGATCCTGTGCGAAGCCTGCGCCAAGAGGGTGGGCGAGATGATCGGACGGGCCATCAGGGACGACAACGTGAGGAAGGCGTGAGCGCATGGACGGACGGGTGAAGCGGCTGATCCAGCTGGCGCTCCGGGCTGCGGGGCTATGGCTTGCGATCAATGGCCTCCGGTGCCTGCTGGCGCTGCGTCTGGTGTACCTGCAGGCGCAGAGGCTGGCTGAAAAGCTGCTGCTTGGGAAAAGATAAGCAAAAAGCGTCAACGTTGACGCTTTTTTGTTGCATTTGGGGGATTGACTTTTTGTAATGACAAATATATAATTGTAATTACAGAAAGTGAGGTGAAGCGAGTGAGCCCGAAAACCGGGCGGCCGCACAGCGAAAACCCGAGGGATAAGATTCTACAGGTTAGAATGACACAAGAGGATATCAAGGAGCTTGATGAGTGCTCAAAGGCTTTGGGATGGACACGCGCAGACGTTGTCCGTGAAGGTATCCGACGGGTAAAAGCTGAACTGGCCGAAAAGAAATGAGAAGCCGCTGCGTCCTGCCAGATTCCGCGACTTCTCACCCACCACCCCGCAGGGCGGCAGGTAAATTATAGCATACCTGCCTCCCCGCGGTCAACACTGACGAACCGCACGAGGAGGATAAAATCATGATCGATATCAATACCACCATCGCCACCGGCACCAGCGTCATGGACATCATGAACCAGATCGAGATACTGACCGACGACATGCAGAATTGCCTGGAGGAGATGGCCCATCTCTTCGCCGAAGGCGCGATGGACAACCGCATCGACGTCACGCTGGAGGGCCTGAGCGGCGTCTTCGGCGTGCTGCGCAACGCCGCCCACATGGCCCACGCCAAGGCCAGTTACGTGAGTCTGCAGCTGGCCAGGGAGAAGGCGCAGGCGCTGAGAGGCGACGCCCAGTAAACTGAGAGGCGCATGCCGCTCATGATCACGGCTGAAAAATCAGCTGCCGCCCCGGCAGAGCATGCCCGGGGCCACCGGAAAACCGAACAGCAAGCGAAAGCACACCGGCAAGCGCCGCGCAATCCCGCGCGGCGCTTTTGCTATGCTCCGGGGGAAGAATGCCACCGGCATGGCCCCGCCGTGGCCCTTCCTTTGCCCTGGCGCGGCAAAGTATAATCGGGCACAAGAAAAGCGACAACGCTGACGCTTTTGGGAGGGCGCATGTACCACGGCAAGCAGGTCGATCCCTTTTACAAGACGCCGGCCTGGCGTCGGGCACGGCGGGAGGCGCTGGAGCGCGACCACTGGATGTGCCAGGACTGCCTGGCCGCCCAGCATGCCGGGGCGATCCTGCGACCGAGGGCCGCGACGGTGGTGCACCACATCGTGCCGATCGATCAGCGGGAGGACCTGCGGCTGGAGCTGAGCAACCTGGTCTCACTGTGCGAGGCCTGCCACAACAAGCGCCACCCCGAAAAGGGAGGCCATGGCGAGGAGCGGCCCGCCCCGCCCGTCAGCGTGCGCATCATCAAGGTGTAGAGGTGAGGCGGCATGGCTGAGGAGACCGCGGGGCGCAGGCGTTTCCCGGACGACGAGGAGAGCGCGGCCCTGTTTGACGCGCTGGCCGACGAGCTGGGCGGCGGGGACGCGATCCGGCCCCAGCAGGCGCTGATGCTGGCCGACGTGGTGCGCTATGAGCGGCTGAAGGCCAAGCTGCAGGCCGACATCGAGCAGCGGGGCCTGGGCGGCATGGAGCGCAACGGCCGCCAGAGCTACTACAAAGAGAACAAGAGCGTCGGCATGCTGACCAAATTAATGGACCAGCAGAGGCGCATGATGCAGGCACTCGGCCTGGTGAAGGCGACAAAGGATCAGCCCACGGAACCTGATGATGACGGCGGTTTCGACGACTTCTAAGCCGTCGCCGATCCTGGACAGCGTCTACCAGTACGCGCGGGACGCGATCTCAGGGCAGATAAAGGTCTGCCGCAAGGTGCGGATGGCCTGCGAGCGCTTCCTGCGGGACATCAAGCGGAGCCGGGAGGACCCGTCCTGGCCGTGGGTGTTCGAGCCGGAGCTGGCGGAGCGGCCGATCCGGTACATGGAGCGCTACCTGGTGCCCAGCAAGGGCGACTACGACAGCTTCGTGCTGATGCCCTGGCAGCGCTTTTGCGAGGCGAACCTTTACGGCTGGGTGCACCGTGAGACCGGGCTGCGGCGATTTCGCGAGGGGCTGATCATCGTCGGGCGCGGCAACGGCAAATCGACCATGGTCTCCGGCAACGCCAGCTTCGGCGCGGCCAAGGACGGCGAGCGCGGCGCGGAGGTGCTGCTGCTGGCCAACAGCCGCGACCAGGCGCGGGTGGTGTACGACGAGGCCTGCACGCAGATCCGGGAGAGCAAGATCGGCAGCCACTTCCGGGTGCTGCGCAGCGCGATCCACTACGACAAAAATAACAGCGTCATCGTGCCGCTGGCCAGCGACAGCCGCAAGCTGGACGGCCACAACCCCAGCCTGGCGATCTTCGATGAGATCCATGGGTACCGGGATTTCAAGCTGATCAACGTGGTCAAGCGCGGCATGAACAAGCGCCGGCAGCCGCTGGCGCTGTACATCACCACCATGGGCACCGTGCTGGACGGGCCGCTGATGCACTACTACCAGCTGTTCGGCGACGCGCTGATCCCCGGCAAGCTGCGGGAGGCCATCGCGGACAGAATGTTCACCTTCATCTGCGAGCTGGACGAGGACGACAACATCGAGGACAGCAGCTGCTGGATCAAGGCGAATCCGTCCATCGGGGTGCTGCTGGACCTGAAGCAGCTGGAGGACGACTGGGAGCGCTGCAAGCGGGTGTCGCAGGAACGATCTGACTTCATCTGCAAGCAGCTGAACATTTTCACCAACAACGCCGAAGCCAAGTTTGTGGAGTTCGAGGTGCTGAAGCGCAACGACGGCGTTTTCGACGAGGCCGGGCTGGTGGGCCGGGAGTGCTACGGCGGTTTCGACCTGGCGCTGACCGAGGACTTCACCGCCGCGGCGCTGGAGTTTCCGCTGGAGGACGGCAAGTTCTTCTGGCTGGGGCACACCTGGATTCCCGAAAAGAAAGTCCAGGCGGACAACGAAAAGATTCCCTACTACGAGTGGGCGATGAAGGGGTATCTGAGCATCGTGCCCGGCGACTATGTGACCTACGAGCTGCTGCTGCGGTGGTTTGTGGAGGCCAGCAAGCGCTACACGATCCGGAGCATCGGCTACGACCCGGCCAACGCCATGCGGCTGGTGCAGAGCCTGGAGAACGCCGGGCTCAACCCGCAGCTGGTGCGCCAGGGGCCGCTGACGCTGAACGCGCCCATGAAGGACATGCGCGAGGTGCTGCTGGACGGCCGGCTGGTGATGAACAACAACCCGCTGTGCCGGTGGTACCTGGACAATGTGAAGATCCGACAGGGCGTGCGGGACGCGGAGCACGAAAACTGGCTGCCCACCAAGGCGGGCAAGTACAACAAGATCGACGGGTTCGCGGCGCTGCTGAACGCGCACACCGAGCAGATGCGCCTCAACCCGGTGGGCAGCCGCCGGGAGAGCGCGGGCGTGACGATCATAACCCTATAGGAGTGATGGCAATGGCGCTTTTTGGCCGGAAGAAAAACAGGCAGAACAGCCGCGACCGACCCGTGGAGACGACGACGGCGGCCCCGGGCTACATAACGATCTGGAACGCGATCCAGAACCTGAAATCCCGGCAGGATCTGAAGGGCAGCGAGGTGATCTACGCCGCGGTGGCGCGCATCGCCAAGACACTGGCCTGCATGCCGCTGCACCTGGTGCGCGACTTTACGCCGGTGCTGCACGATCAGCGGGAGCGGCTGGTGAGCTACGCGCCGACCAACAACCTGACGCCGTACCAGTGGCTGATGGCCGTGACGGCCTGCGTGGAGACGGTGGGCGTGGGGTACATCCTGATCGTGTACGCCGAGGACATGATCACCATCGAAAAGCTGGACCCGCTGGACCCGTCCCGGGTGCAGGTGCTGCGGAACACCGACACCGGCGAGCTTTGGTACCAGATCACGCTGGACGACAACACGCTGGTGACGGTGCACAACAGCTACATCATCGCGCTGCAGCACATGAGCACCGACGGCGTGACCGGCATCAGCCCCGTGGAGGTGCTGGGCGGCACGCTGGGCTATGACCGCAAGATCCGCGACGTGAGCATCTCCCAGCTGGAGGGCATCCAGGAGAGCATCGTGCTGACCTACCCGACCAACCTGTCGGAGGAGAAGCAGCTGGATCACGTCCGGCGCTTCAAGCGGGCCTACGAGGAGAGCGGCAAGCACGTGATCATCCTGGACGGCGGTGTGACCGCCGACACGATCAAGGGCAGCCTGGTGGACGCCCACGTGCTGGACGTGGACAACGTGACCCGGCGCAAGGTGGCCGCGGTGTACAACCTGCCGCCCAGGATGCTGGGCGACGCGACGTCCTCCGGCTACTCGACGAGCGAGCAGGACACGGCGGAGTTTATGAAGTTGACCATGCTGCCGCTGGTGGAACAGTGGGAGCAGGCCCTGAACCGCAAGCTGCTGACCTACGATGAGATTTGCCTGGGGTACACATTCCGTTTTGACATGGACGCCCTGATGCGCGGCGACACGGCCGCCATGGCTGACAAGCACTCCAAGGGCATCCGGGGCGGCTGGATCACGCCCAATGACGCGCGCAAGGAGGATGGACAGCCTCCGCTGCCGCACGGCAACGAGCTGATGGCCGCGCGGGATATGATCCCGCTGCGGATATCCGTGGAACACCCCGAGCTGCTGCTGGGCCAGGGTAACGGCAACGGCAACAGCGGCGGCGCGGCGTAGTTCGGCCCACGAGGCCAGGTCGGTAACCTCCTTTCGGCCGGCCGGGGCCTGCCGTACCGCGGATGATGGTGTGACGCGGGCGTCGTATGAGAGCGCGACGCGACGGTGACATAAGGCCCCTACTATAAAGACAAGGGATGATGAGCCCATGAAAAAGTTTTGGAGCATGAGCCAGGGCGCGGGCGCCTGCGACCTGTATATCCAGGAAGAAATCGCGTCCCAGGAGTCCTGGTGGAGCGACACCGTGACGCCGCAGCAGCTGCGGTGGGAGCTGGCCCAGTGCAGCGGCGAGCTGCACGTGTGGCTGAACAGCCCCGGCGGCGACGCATTCGCGGGCGCTGCGATCTACGACATGCTGCGGGAGTACAGCACCAGCGGGCGCGGCAAGGTGGTGGCCATGGTGAGCCTGGCCGCCAGCGCCGCCAGCCTGATTGCGATGGCCGCGGACGAGATCCGCATCAGCGTGCTGGGCACCGTGATGATCCACGAGCCCTGGAGCATGACCGCCGGACGGGAGGCGCAGCTGCGGGCCGCGGCTGACGTGCTGGCGTCGGTGCGGGAGGCGCAGATCGACGCCTACGCCCGCCGCACGCACAACAGCCGGGAGAAAATCCTGGAGCTGATGCAGGGCACCGACGGCGAGGGCACCTACATGAACGCCACGCAGGCCATCCAGCTGGGCTTTGCCGACAGCCTGATGCACGACGACGGCAGCGTGTGGGAGGACGCCGGCGACCTGGGCGGCAATCCCGTGCGCAGCCTGGATCGGGCCCGGGTGCGCAGCTGCCTGGAGCGGCAGCAGGACAATGCGGCGCAGGCCGCCAGGGCGACTGAGGCCGCCCAGGCGGAGACGGACGCCGCGCGCCGCGCGCTTTTCAGCGCGCTGGTGGACAGCTACGACTGACAAGGACAAGAGGGGGAGTATTACTATGACGATTGAGCAGATCCGCGCGGCCCTGAAGGACGTGAACGCGGAGATCAACCAGGCCCGCGACGAGGCCATGCAGCTGCAGGCCAACAAGGACGCCGGCGCGGACGCCATGAAGGCCGCCACCGACAAGCTGGCCAGCCTGAAGGCCCGGCGCGACATGCTGAAGGAATCCCTGGACGAGGAAACCGAGGCCCAGAGCGCCAACCTGAAGGCCTTCAAGGCCAACAGCGACGCCGTGAAGGCAGCGGCCAGCAAGTTCAAGAGCGCCGGCGATTTCTACAGCGCCGTGGCGCGGGCCAAGGACTTTTCCAGCCGCGCTGACGTCGATCCGCGTCTGGGCGAGTACGTCCAGGTGCGCAGCGCCAGCGGCCAGAACCTGACCACCGACACCGAGGGCGGCGTGCTGGTGCCGCCGGACTACAGCGAGGAGCTGGTCAACGTGGCCAAGAGCGAGTCCGTGCTGTTCGGCAAGGTCAATCGCGTGCCGGTGAGCGGCAACCGCCTGATCACCAACGTGCTGGACACCGAGAGCCGCAAGGACTACGTGGACGGCACCGGCGACGAGCACACCGGCCGCGTCAAGGGCCGCAACGGCGGCCTGCTGGCCTACTGGACGGCGGAGGCCGCGCAGTACACCGCCAGCCGCATGCGCTTCAAGCAGGACCAGATCGACCTGCACAAGCTGACCGGCATGTGCTACGCCACCGAGGAGATGCTGGAGGACCTGCCCGCGATGGCCGGCATCATCAACGAGGGCTTCCGCGACGAGTTCGCCTTCAAGATCGACGACGCGATCTTCGACGGCTCCGGCTCCGGCATGCCCGCGGGCATCCTGGGCAGCGCCGCCCTGGTGACCATCGCCAAGGAGTCCGGCCAGGCGGCCGCGACCCTGGAGCTCAACAACATCCTGAAGATGTTCAACGCGATGCCGGTGAAGAACCGCGCCAACGCGGAGTGGTACATCAACCAGGATCTGGAGCTGGTGCTGATGCAGCTGCTGATGAACGTGGGCCGCACCGAGTCCACCGACCTGACCGTGATCAACGGCGTGCCGGTGTTCCTGCCCGCGGGCCAGCTGGCCAGCGCGCCGAATGGCATGCTGCTGGGCCGCCCGCTGGTGCCGATCGAGCAGGCCAAGGCGCTGGGCGCGAAGGGCGACATCGTCTTTGCCGACCTGAGCCAGTACCGCTGGATCGACAAGGGCGCGATGAACGGCCAGACGTCCATCCATGTCCGCTTCGAGTATGACGAGACGGCCTTCAAGTTCACCTACCGCGCGGGCGGCAAGACCCGGTGGCTCAATCCCATCGAGGCCTACAACGGCAGCACGGTGCGCAGCCCCTTCGTGGCCCTGGCGGCCAGGAGCTGACGGACATGGCCGTCGACGTGAGCTGGCTGCGGTCGCACGCCGCCATCGACGGCGATGTGACCGACGAGCAGCTGGGACTGTACCTGCAGGCCGCCGTGGGCTACCTGGCCAACGCCGGGGTGGCCGCGCCGGATCCGGGCGACGCTTCGGAGGCGCTGTACGACCTGGCGGTGTACCAGCTGGCCTGCTACTACTACGATCACCGCAGCCTGGGCACGCCGGAGCAGCTGAACAGCACGCCCGCCGTGTTCGGCCTGCAGGGGATCATACACCAACTCAATTAGCGCTGGAGGTGGGATTATGGCCGTCGTGGATCCGGGCGAGCTGAAATACAGGATCGACGTGATCAAGCCGGAGGGCAGCATCGACGCCAACCACCACTACAGCGCGGAGGACACGCCGCTGCTGAGCTGCTGGGCGGCGAAGCGCAGCAGCAGCGGCAGCGACCGTCTGGCTGACGGCGCGGACCGCAGCATCGACACGGTGCAGTTTATCGTGCGATGGGGCGTCCGCGCACAGATCACGCGCGACTGCGTCATCGTGCACCGGGGCGTCCGCTACGCAATCGACTGGATGGATGAGACGCCGTGGGCGGGCGGGTACGCGCGGATCAAGGCCGTCAGCTACGACCAGGGAGAGAGGTGACCATGGGCAAGATCACGCTGAGCGCGGATTCCGTGGCCATGCGGGACGTGCTCAATCAGCTTGACGCCGTGGGCGATCTGCCCTCGCGGGGCGACGCAGCCCTGCGCGCCGGCGCCGAGGTGCTGCTGCCCGAAGTGCTGCAGCGCGCGCCCGTGCGCACCGGCGGCCTGAAAAAGGCGCTGCGCATCGACAAGCGCGGCGGCCGCCGAAACCGGGGCAAGAGCATCGAGGTCGGTACCTTTGACGGCGAGGCCCCGCACGCCCACCTGGTGGAGGGCGGCCACGGCGGGCCCGCGCCCGCGCCGCCGCATCCCTTCATGGAGCCGGCGGTGGCAGCCAAAGAGGACGAGATCATGGACGCCATCATGGCGGAGCTGACGAGGGGGCTGGGATTGTGACGATCTATCAGCGGATGGACGCGGTGTTCCAGGCGGCCGGGGTGCCCGGCTTCCTGCTGCGCTGGCAGCCCACCGAGCAGTACCCGCAGCTGCCGCAGGCCTATGTGGTGTACCGCATCGCGTCCGAGCGCTGCCTGCAGTCCTGGGACGACGAGCCCGGGATCATCGAGTATCAGATCGAGGCGCACCTGTACAGCGTGGGGGACCCCAGCGCCATCAGCGAGGAGATACAGTTCGCGCTGGTGGAGCGGGGCTTCTACCTGCCCAGGGTGCGGGAGCAGGGCCTGGAGCAGAGCCAGAGCAGCCTGCAGTACCACATCCGCATCGATACGACCTATTGTGAATTTAAGTAAAGGGGATGGGATTTATGCCTAATACCAAGACCAACGTGGCCAAGCGCGCCGTCCTGATCGGCGTGGAGGATCTGGTTTTCGTCAAGCTGATCACCGACGACAGCACCGGCGCGACCTATGACACCGAGTACAAGCATGTGCCGGGCCTGATCGAGGTGGCCATGACCGCGCAGGTGAGCAGCGACCAGCTGGGCGCTGACGACAATCCTGTGTACGAGCAGCTGATCACCTACGACGGCTATGAGGTGTCCATCACCATGGCCGCGCTGGGCACCGAGGTCACCAGCTACCTGCTGGGCACCACGATCGACGCCCACGGCGTGGAGATCGAAAACGCGAACGACAGCGCGCCCTATGTGGCCATGGGCTTCAAGGCGCTGCGCAGCGACGGCAGCTATGATTACATCTGGCTGTACAAGGGCAAGTTTGGCCCCAGCGACACCACCTACCACACCAAAGAACAGGGCAATGTCAACTGGCAGACGCCCAGCCTGAGCGGCACCTTCGGCCCGCGCGACTATGACAAGGACACCAAGGCGGTCGTCCACAGCACCCTGACCGGCGACGGCGCCGCGGCGCTGCTGGCGGGCTTCTTCGACGAGGTGTACGCCAAGAGCTGATCGTGAGACCGTGGGCGTCAGTGTGCCCGGCGCACTGGCGCCCTATTTTCGATAAGGAGGACGCATCATGCTGATCATCAAGCTGCGGCCCCGGGGCGGCGTGGAAAAAGCCTACCGGGCGGAGCCGCGCATGCGGGAGTGCCTGGACGCCTACGCGCTGGCCAAGCGCTGGAGCGACGCCCGGGGAGATTACGACGGCGAGCTGATGGAGGACTGCCTCAGCTACGTGTGCGCCCTGTTCGACGACGCCTTCACCGGGGACGAGCTGCTGGACGGCTACGAGGGCACGCCCTTCGCGCTGATCCCGCAGCTGCTGGAGCAGGTGATCGGCTACGTGCAGGAGCGCATCGTCAGTTTCCCTATTCCGGCGGCGGCAGCGGACGAGGCCTGACGCCGCCGGAGTTTTTGCGGAGCATCTACGCCGCGCTGATGGAGTGCGGCATCCCCATGGACGCCGTCGACCGGATGTCCTTCAGTCGCTACATGGACATCGCCGCCGAAAGGGCGGAGCGGCGACTGGAGCGGGAGGCCGACAAGGCCGGGGGCGCCGCCGGCGGCAGGACAACGCTGCTGCAGCGGGGCACGATAGATCAAGTCTTTGGGTAAGAGGTGGCGACTATGCAGGAGTGGACGCTGATGGCGGAGGCCGTGCTGGGCCGCGCCTATGAGGACGATCTGAGCGTGGTCTGGGCGCGGGGCTTTACCAGCGACGAGGGACAGCGCGCCAAGATCGTGGGCGAGGTTGTGGGCGAGTTCAAAAGGGAGCCCGTCGGCCGCAGCTACATGCCCTGGCGCTTCGAGCTGATCCTGACGCGCGGCCGCCGGGGCGGCTGGCTGGCCAGCGAGCTGACGCTGTGCCGCGGGGCCCGGGAGCGGCGGCACTACGACGCAAAGGAGCTGGTGGAGTGAGCAGCACGATCAATGTATACAGCCCCACCGAGACCGATTTCACGACCGAAGGCCTGGGCACGCTGTGCCCGCTGAGCTGGGAGTACAAGCTGGAGGCCAACGACAAGCACGTGTTGACACTGGAGCATCCCTACGATCCGGAGGGCCGCTGGCGGCTGCTGCAGCCGGAGGCGCTGCTGCGGGCAGACGTGCCCGTGCGCAGCGTGCCGGAGATCCAGGCGGGCGCGCGGGTGCAGACGGTGGAGATCTGGCGCGTGCTGGTGACCGCCACCAAGGCGGCCCGCACGCTGTACGACCGGGAGGACGGCGGCCGCAAGCGGGGCGTGCTGCCCGGCGGCATCGAGGTGGCCGTCACCCAGGTGGGCGAGGAGCGCACCCGGGTGAACACCAGCAGCTACGGCGCGGGCTGGATCGACTCCAGCGCGCTGGACATGCGGCTGCGGGAGGTGGCCTACGACACCCAGGAGGCGGTGGAGGCGGCGACGCCCAGCGTGGCCGCGCGGCCGCAGCTGTTCCGCATCCGCCCGGACGGGCTGCGCTTCGGCGAAAAGAGCGTCCGGGTAGAGGCCTGGCACGTCTTTTGGGATCTTTTGGGCAACGCGACGGACGTAAAGTTCGAAGGCGCGTTTACCGGCCAGCAGCTGCTGGACGCCATCGGCAATGGCTGCCATTTTGGGCACGGTTTCAGGTTTTATACCGACATCGGCGACAGCCGCACCGGCTTTGAGATCCACAACGTCAACCCGGTGGCGGCGATCCTGGGCGAGACGGACAGCTTCGTCAGCCTCTTCGGCGGCGAGCTGGTGCTGGATAACTTCGACGTGTACCTGCTGCGGCGGGCCGGCGTCGACCGGGGTTTCCGCGCGGCCTACGGGGCCAACCTGACCGGCGTCAAGGACTGCGAGCTGAGCGGCGAGATCACCACCGCGCTGATCCCCGTGGGCAAGCAGGAGGACGGCAGCCCGCTGTACCTGGACACCGAGGAGGAGGGCGGCCAGGGCGGCGGCGGCGACAGCGGCGGCGGCGGCTACACGCCGGAGGAAAGATGGGTGGCCGCGCCCAACTACGCCGAGCACGCGATTCCCTACGCCGCGGTGCTGGACGTGCCGGAGGCGACGGTCAACGAAAACGAGGGCGTCAGCATGGCGCAGGCCAAGATGCTGATGCGGCTGGCCGTGGCGCAGCAGTGGCAGGCCGGCGTGCATCTGAGCAAGGTGTCGCTGCAGATCGACTTTGCCAGGCTGGGCGACAGCGAGGAGTACAAGGGCTTCCGGGCCATGGCCCAGTGCCACCTGTACGACACGGTGCACGTGTGGCACCCGAAGGCCTGCGGGGACGTTGCCCTCGACGCCGTGGGCCTGACCTGGAACGGCAGCAAGCAGCGCTACACGGCCTGCACGCTGGGACGGCTGCCGGATACGCTGAGCAAGCTGCGGGACAGCGGCGTGACCGTGTTCGGCGACGGCGAGAGCGGCGGATACATCATTAGACCGACATAAGGCGGTGAGAGTATGAGCAACTGGATAATCCCCATCACGGTGGACCTGACGGCCCCGTGGCAGCGGCCGCGGGCCCTGCCGGAGCCGCTGATGCTGGTGGGCGACGACCATGGCCATGAGCTGCGGGTGAAGGTGCTGGAGGGCGGCAGGCCCGCCACGCTGAGCGGCGTGGCCTACGGCGTGTTTACCCGCGTGGACGGCGTGCAGGTGCAGTGCCCCGGCGCGGTGGACGGCGACACCGTGACGGTGGCCATGAGCGCGGAGTGCTACGCCTGCACCGGCCAGCTGCGGGCCGTGGTGCGCTTTTTGGACGGCGACGGGCGGCTGTGCACGCTGGTGGACGCGCTGATGTGGGTGGCCGAGGGCGTGACCGACGATCCCGTGGAGGGCAGCGAGCTGCCCATCGCGGACTACACCGAGCTGTACGACCTGCGCAGGGGCGCCAGCGGCGCGGTGTACGGCAGCGCCGGGGAGGCCGTGCGCACTGAGACGCAGATGGCCATGGATGCCGCCAGCGCCGCCCAGGCGGCAGTGGACGGCAAGGTGAACAAGCCAGCCGTGAACGGCCGGGCCTGGCAGGCGCTGGTCACGCTGGGCGGCGACGAGACCGCCTGGGCGACGGTAGGCCAGCCCACCGACCAGCAGGTCGACGCCGCGCTGGCGGACTACCTGGAGGCGCACCCGCTGAGCATCGAGCACCGGGGCTACGTGACGCCGGAGATGTTCGGCGCCGTGGGCGACGGCGTGACCGACGATTCCACAGCCGTGCAGGCCGCCGTGGACAGCGGCTACAATGTCCGTTTCCTGTCTCGCGTCTATCGTTTCAAAAGCGTGGTGATTTCGCGGGATATCGTCATCGAGGGCGTGGGCGCGACGCTGACGCCGCTGGCCGTGACCGAGGCCAGCAACCAGTTTATCAACATGTTCACCAGCCAGGGCGCGGACGTGGTCTACCGGCGGCTGAATTTCGTCGGTTTGGGGGCCGCGCTGCTGCAGACGGTGGACACCCAGTCGCTGATCCGCGCGGAGGGAGGCAGCGTGCGGCTGTACGGCTGCCGGTTCAGCCGCCTGTACACCGTCAACACGCCGGCGGCCAGGGTGGTCGACCGCTTCGCCAACGTGCTCTTCGCCGTCGGCTGCGACGACGCGGTGGAGATCGTCGGATGCACCTTCACCGCCCTGGGCGGAGAGGAGATCGTGTACGTGACGCCCGGCGCGGAGACGCCGCTGGTGCGCCGCTGCCGCTTCGCCCACAATGTGGTGCGGGATGTATCCGGCTACAGCTTCAACCTGTTCGCGGAGCAGCTGGAGATCGTGGACAACTACGTCAGCGGCTTCCGGGGCCCGGTGAACCAGCTGGCCACGACCATATTCAACTGCTGGGCGAACAACGCCCTGTGCCAGGGAAACGTCGTCGTGGACAGCGACCCGCGGGACGTGTTCGACTTCGCGGAACAATACGCGCCCGCGTCCGGCTATTGCGGCACGATGCTTCGGGGCTACACGGTGCGCATCCAGGACAACGTGGCCGACATCGAGGGCGGCATCTTCGCCATCTGCGTGGGCGAGCGCGTCGCGCTGGAGCGCAACCGCGTCCGGGGAGGGGCCCTGTACCTGGGCTACTGCACCAACGGGCCGGTGGCCAACAGCCCGGCGGCGATGCAGCCCACCGCGATCCTGGACGCGGAGCAGGCGCGGATCGTGGGCAACACATTCGTGTACCGGGCCAGCAGCAAGGCCGAGGCTTTGGTGATCCGCGGGGCCATCGAGCCCTACAACGCCGGCTACGCCGCCAGCGCCGTCTATGAGGGCCGCCAGCAGCTGCGCCGCTGCGAGATCCGGGACAACGAGCTGCGCTTCCCGGACGCCGACGGGCCGGCCATCCCGGCCGTCCAGCTGGACACGATGATCGAGCACTGCTGGATCGTGGGCAACACGATCCGCAACCCCGGCCTGGTGGGCGGCCTGCGCTCCGCCGACATGCGCCTGGCGGTCAAGGTCAACGCCACGTGGGGCGGCGCGACGATGCGCCTGCTGAGCGTCGCGGGGAATACCATCCACAGCGCCGACACCGAGAGCCTTTTGGAGACGGTGGCAGTGGTCTGCACCCTGTCCAGCGCCACCAGCCAGTATGGATTTGACCTGGCCAACGACGTGGCCGTGGTCGACCTGGATGCTGAGGGCAATACCTACGACCGCGAGCACACCGCCGCGACGATCTACGGCACGACGCCGCCGATGGTCACCCGCATGACCAAGTTCGACCTGACGCCGGCGGTCAGCGCGACGCTGATCAACGGCAAGGGCGTGCTGCACCGGGAGACCAACACGGTCCGGCTGTACCTGCGCATCAACAACGAAACCGAGCTGAACGGGACACTTTTCACGGTGCCCGAGGGCTACCGCCCCGGGGCGACCCGCAGCGGCCTGTATGGCGCGCTGAGCGTCACGGGCACGGGCGGCCTGCTGGCCTGCTCCATGGTGGTGGGCACGGACGGCAGCGTGAGCGTCCACGCCGGCGAGACCGTCCACGTGGCCAAGTTGACCGGCTGCATCGAGTATACGCTGTAAGGAGGGGGTGAGGACATGAGCAACATCATAACCGCCGATTTCAGCGGCGGGCGCACCCGGGTGACGGCGGAGGCGGCCTACCAGTGGGACTATGGCCAGCTGCTGCGGCTGACTGGCGCAGATTTGCCCGCGATCTACGAGTGCCACTTCGCGCTGGAGGAAAAAGCTGGCGCGGCGCTGCGGGCCTACGGCGACAGCGACGGGGTGGCCATCCCGGACGCGCTGCTGGAGGCCGGGCGCAACATTTACTGCTGGATCGTGCTGCACACCAGCGCGGAGGACGGCGAGACCGAGCTGGCCGTGACCATTCCGGTGACGCCCCGGCCCAGGCCGGAGGACTGCGACGCGCCCACGACCGCCGAGCAGAGCGCGGTGGCCCGTGCGGTGGCCATCGTCAGCGCCAACGCCCGGGCGGTGGAGGACGCCGTGGCGGGCATGGAGGATACGCTGGCGGACGCCATGCTGGCGGCCAAGCGGGCCATCGGGGGCGCGGCGCCGCCGATCCTGATCCAGGCCAGCGGCGCCACGGTGGACATCGACGACGGCGCCGGGGGAGAGCCGCTGAGCGTCTGCGTGGTGAGGACGCCGAGCCACATCGCGGGCAGCGGGGACCCTTCACCGTCCAACCCGTGGACCGTGACCGGCCGAAGCGCCGTCACGATCACCCGCAGCGGCGCGAACATTTGCCCGGAGCCTGTGATGGGCAGCAGCTACAACAACAATACCGGCGCGGCCACCATGGGCACATCCAGCAACGCCGCCACGCCGAAGTTCCCGGTGGACTTCACGGCGCACCCGGTCTACACGCTGACCAAGGCGGTCAACCTGACGGTGTTCCTGTACGCCTGGGATGCCCTGGGCAACTACATCGGGCGCAGCACCAGCGTGAGCCCCGCGGGGGCGCTGCAGATCACCAAGGCCACCATCGACACCCAGGGCACCGGCGGCAGCGGCGACGTGGACCACATCGCGTGGATGGCCGTGCGGCTGTATCAGGGCGATGGCCAGGATATCGCAGACGCCGCGAACGCGCAGCTGATGCTGGCGCCCGGGGAGACGGCGCTGGAATATGTGGCCTATGAGGGGCAGTCCTGGACGACCGAGCTGGGCGAGGCCGTGTACAACGGCGCGCTGGACGCGCTGAGCGGCAGGCTGGTGGTCACAATGGGCATGGTCACGGTGGGCGAGCTGACCTGGGAGGACACCGCCAACGCGGGGATTTTCAGGGCCTACATCGAGGACAAGGCGCTGGGCTTGCTTACTGTATGCGCTGAACAGTATGCGCCGACTGATGTATCGGCG
>Ga0326512_10000833_pt1 | contig 25946 bp, 28 predicted proteins | sample 1_2617_0518_D_FD_203652 | JGI IMG/M metagenome (GOLD analysis project Ga0326512, IMG submission 203652) | Bovine rumen microbial communities from UC Davis, California, United States - 1_2617_0518 | ecosystem: Host-associated > Mammals > Digestive system > Stomach > Rumen | place: USA...
TACGGTTTAAATTCGTAAAAAGAGCAACCCTGTATACCTGAAATGCTTATAAATACTAAATATTCTTAACATCGTGTATGGTTTGTATGGTTTTTTGTATCTTTGTAGTGTAAATCACGCACAGGTGTTTAATAGGTGAAAACGCTTATATATGCAAATTTAAAATTCCCAGGTGGGGTATAAACCATACACACTATCAGGAATGTAGTGTTTATCGGCGTTTGCGACTTGCAGGGTAGCCATTTTAACCCTGTATGTGATTTCACGGTTAGTTTTTGCGCGTAGGTCTCGTTTAGTGTTTTGTGATGTCGAATCAGAAGGATTTACGTGCCAAGTACGTGTTTTGGCTGCGTATTGGTGTGAATGCTGGTGATGTGTTGTCATTGCCATGTGTGAGGAGTTGCGAGAAGGTCGCTGTTTCCCATGCGGATGTTGTGTGTACTTACGAGTGGAGTTACGAGTTGTTTGACGGCAGTGTCGCCCATGCTGGTGACTGGATAGTTCGTGACATCTGGGGAGAGTATCATGTTATGAGTGACGGTGAGTACCAGTCTCACATTCACGACAAGGTATGACTTGCTGATGACGGTGTTAGTGAAGTAAGGCTATGGCAAGATACGTTAGTGTATATCCCCAGAAAAATGTCGTGGTAAGGAAATGTATGTATGGTAACTTCACCCATTACATATCATCGCACAGCCATGTAGTGTGTATAGAGAACGATGACGGCAGGCTTGTGGAGTTGCCCGTGATGTTCTGTGGCTTCCTCTCCGACTATACCGCCGACGAATACCTCAAGGAGTGTGAGGATGAGCATGTGGAAATCCTGTATGATTCAGAGGAAAGGATAAGGCTTGATATCACGGAGTGGGTATGTAACGAGGGTGTTGTCCGTGCTTGTTCGCTTATGGAGGCTGTCTGTTCCGTCGTTTCCATTTTAACGGAGTTCGGTATGTGGAAGAACGAGTATGCAGACTGTATAGATACGGAGAGGATTAAGAAAGATTGGGAGGGAGAATGATGGATAAGGAGAAATTGAGGGAAATAGTCTTGGACGGGATGAGGAAAGGCTTCATAGTCTATCGTACCGTTGAGGGTCTCTGTAAGTGTGAGTTGTCGGAGTTCGTCAAGCAGCCGGTAGAAGGTCAGCTGTACGACATCAACAGGGACATGGCTACCTGTCTTGCCCTTATCGACGAGCCTATGGGAGTGAACAACTTCGCGTCTATGGTGCTGATAAGGCACTATTATGACAGGTGTAAAGAATTGGAGGAAAAGCTGAGGGAGTATGAAACAAAAGGAAGAGAAATGCTGCGGTGAGTGCTGCTGGTTCTGTCATGAGGATGCGGATGGCTTTGGCATTTGCTATCAGGATAACAAGCCCGTCGGAGATATTTTCGGGTGTTCACATGTATGCCATAATAATGCGTTCGTCAGCAGGGAGCGTATGCGTCACTATCAGGCTGTGCTGTTGCAATACCATCGTTGGCTCAAGGATTGGATAACGGTGAAGAGAATCTGCCCTGATAAAATTGAACTTGAAGAGGCGGCGGGATTTGCCTACAAGTATATGAAGGTTTTCAGTAATTTATAAGGATATGGGTAAAAATGATGAAAGATGGACTCCTGTGACGGAGTCTGAGTACCGTGAGCTGGAGGAGAGTGTCCGCAGGCTGAAGTCTGAGAACAAGGCGTTGTCATCGTCCAACGGCTACATGGAGAGGGAGCTGGAGCGTCTTCGCTCCTGTGTCTCCGGTCTGGAGAGGGAGAATGAGGCTTTGCGTTTCGAGATTGTCCGTCTTGAGGGGCGTGGTCTGTGGTCTAGGGTCTTTAACAGGTGAGTTATGTGTAGGAGGATAGTCTGGACTGATGAGGATGTCTCTTACCTGACGGAGTATTTCCCTGTTTTGCCTAACAGTGACATCGCCGAGCATCTCGGCATATCGACGACGAGTGTCCACAACAAGGCGGCGGAGCTCGGTCTGGTGAAGTCCCCTGATTTCCACAGCAGGAATTTCTACGGAAGGTATGTGAGGAGTTACAAGAACAATATAAACAAGATTAAGTTATGACAGATGACGTAGCGATAGACAAGATGTATGCGAACTTGGTCCAGGTTGCCAGTGACCCGGAGTACGGCTTCATGGGTCTCCGTGGCTTCTGGGGCGCCAAGTCCAGTGAGTTGTACCAGTCGAGGATGCTTCAGTTGATGAAGAACACGCGCAGGCTTGCCCGTGAGTGCTCCATCCTTTACTCGGAGGGTCATTTCTGGCTGTTCGACTCGAAGATATATGTCCCGGTCCGTGAGGAGCTCGTCGAGCGTGCTTTCCGTCTTGTCACGGAGCATTACGAGATCACGGAGGCTATGAGGACGAAGATATTCATCACGGAGTTCGTGAAGACGGTGAAGTACTACAACCCGATGCTCAGGAGCAACAACCTGATAGCCTTCAACAACGGCGTGTTGAACCTGGGTGGTCTTCTTGGCGGGTCCGAGCCCACTTTCTACCCCGGTCACGGTCCCCAGCACCATGTGACCTACTACCACCCTTATGACTACGACCCGAAGGCTAAGTGTGTGTTGTGGCAGAACTTCTTGCATGAGGTGTTGCCCGACAAGAACGCCAGGGCTATCCTCCAGATGTTCCTCGGTCTTGGTCTCATAGACTCCGCAGAGGCTTACAACCCCTACGAGGGAAAGGAGTCCCCGAAGGTTGAGCTGTGCCTTATCCTCATAGGCAGCGGCGCCAACGGCAAGAGCGTGATATACAAGACCGCCCAGGGCATCTTCGGCAAGGAGCGTATCAGCGGTATCGACTATGACGAGCTGACGAGCGCAGGTGACGAGGGTATGCGTGCCCGCAAGCTGTTGCGTGAGGCTGTGTTCAACTGGTCGAGCGACTCTGACGGCAGGACTTTCGGCAGGAAGCGATCAGGTGTGTTCAAGCGTATCGTGTCGGGTGAGACGGTCACTGACCGTGGCATCGGCGAGAACGTGTCCTTCAACGACAACATGCCGTACCTTGTGTTCAGTCTCAACGAGCTGCCGTATCCTGACGACCAGTCCTTTGGCTTTATCCGCCGCCTGCAGTTCATCAGCTTTGACGTTGTCATCCCTAAGGAGAAGCAGAACAAGACGCTGGCGAGGGACCTTGTCAAGAACTACCCTGGCATCTTCAACTGGATAGTCCGCGGCGCGAGGGAGATAGTGCGCAGGAGGTTCATCTTCCCGTCGAGTGACGGCAGCCGCCGTGCGATGCTCCTCACCCAGTTGCAGGTGAACCCTGTGCTGTCGTGGGTCAACTCCTACAATGCGAGGAGCGAGATGCGCGCGAAGGACGAGCTAGGCACCTTCATCACGCAGAAAGCCATCAAGGAGTCTATACTGAGGTTCTGCGAGGACAACGGCGGTGAGATGCCCAACGACACGAAGATAGGCGGTACGCTGACGAGGATGGGATTCAGCAAGCGCCGTCACAACGGAGGTGTGGAGTATCTTTTCTACGGATGCAACACCGAGAAGATAGGTCATCGTTTCGAGATACGCAACGAGTCACTCACGGCTCGTTTCGAGATGGATGACAAGACTTTTATAGCTGAGGAGGATTAACTTAACAATAACGATTATGGAAGAAGAATTGAAAGAGATGGATTTCGGTAGGAAGTACCGTATCGGTAATTTTGAGTGTTGGAAGGTCACCCGTGCGTTGAGCAGGCGTGAGGTTGAGAGTCTCAGGGACCAGGCGGGTGTCCCCAAGGATGTCCGCAAGCACCTGCGTCGTGGCGGTCTTCCGTTTTTGAATGTCCAGTCCGTCAGTGGCGGATGGAGCGTGGGTTTCGTCATCGGCACGATGATGTACCGTTATATCGAGCTTATGGTGATGTCCGGTGACGATGGCAAGAGGAGTCTTGTGAACCTCTTCACTATGATGTACGCCGACACCACCGTCATGGGAGACCAGGAGTACTGGAAGGCGAAGGCGGAGGCGTTGCAGGCGTTCATGGACCGCCAGAAGGCTCAGGAGGTCTCTGACGAGGACGACAAGAGGGAGCTGGATTCCCTTAGAACCGAGGAGGAGGCTAGGGCTGCTATCATGGAGATGGGTGAGGATCTAAAGAGACAGGGCGATGGAAAGGAGTGACAGGCTTATAGACATCATAGAGGACCACGCCAGCGTGTGTCAGTTCATAGACTGTGTCAATGCCGCTATATCCAACGGCACTGACATGCCGAACTTTGTTCCTGTCCTTCACGACACCCTGCTTACCGACCAGCTTGGTTTCATTGCCGAGACGATAACGAATTTAAGGAAGAAGCTGCTATGAGGTATGTTATAGGTTTAGACCCAGGAGAGAAAGGCGGCATTGCCGTGCTTGATAAAGAAGGAGATGTCGTTGAGGTGTCGAATATGCCAATGACGATGCTGGATATCCTCTCGTTTCTGAGAAATTACCCGTCTGACGAATGCGTCGCTTATCTTGAAAATGTAGGTCACGGGATGCCAGGTCAGTCGTCGGCAGCTACGGCTCGTTTCGCACGTCACAACGGACATCTTGAGATGGCTCTTATGGCTGTAGGCATCAAAACGAACATGGTAACTCCGCAGAAATGGGAGAAGAGCTACCAGTTAGGCAAGAGCAGCGATTATTCAAAGACCGAGTGGAAGAACAGGCTGAAGGCGAAGGCGCAGCAGCTGTTCCCGAAGGAGAGGATTACGCTTGCGGTGTGCGATGCCCTCTTATTGGCTGAGTATGGCAGGAAGCAAGAGCTCGGTAAATAGCGGTCAGTCCTCCGAGGTGCGTTATTGCCGTGAGTGTGCGGAGTGTGTCCCTGTGACATCGTTCCATACGCTCACGGTTCACGGAGGGAAGCCGACGCTTGGCAGGTGTCCTTACAATAAGGCGTGTGTATTGCTCTCTCAGAGGGCTTGCAAGGAGCATTTCAAAGAAAAGTGTTAATAAAATATAAACAAATGCCCCCTGAAAACCTTCATTATCCCCTAAAAACCCCTAAAAACCCACTTTGTGAGGTATTTGGAGATTACTGGAAAAGGTTGTAATTTTGCTCCTGCAATCGAGTAGAGGCGAGGGCAGATAAATGCGAAAAGGCTCTAACGAGCACACGATAGAAACCCCTGCAAAGACCTCTACCTTTTGCGGGGTTTCGCTTTTTATGACGATCCCGAATTTGCGGCAAGAGACGAGCGAGACCCACTCCGTACCGCATCTTAGCAAGGAGGAACATGGCAAAAGGCAAGACTTGAGTCGGGATGCCTGTAAGCGACGGAAGAATGTCGAAAAGCCCGATAGTAAGTAACGGACTTCCACGTTAACTGCCTAAAACGACGCTCCGACAACGGTCAGCAAGTTTTAAGAGAGCCTTCTGCGGAAGTAATTCCGTGGTAAGGGCAAACTCTCTTTCTTCTCAGCCCCTCTTCCGGTAGCATGTTTATTAATAAGAGGAGAAAAATAAAATTGTTGAAAACTCAAAAAATATGACAGAGAGAGAATTGAACATCTCATTGAGGGAGATGGCTCGTTCCGCAGGACTGTGTGACGAGTGGTACGGTGAGTGGTCTGACGACGACACGATAGACATGTGTCTTGACAGGTATGTCAGGGGATTTGACTTCGCCGTGAAGAACGACTACCCATCCATTGACTTTATCCGAAAAAATTTCAGCAGGGATGATTTGCACAGGCACAACATCTACATTGACGAGGATATTCAGATTTCGGATGCTGAGAACGGCTATTATGTGTTTCTTGGCAAGTGCAGTGGTGACCTATGGGTGAACGGCTTCAAGGCTGTTACCGTCTTCGTTCGTCATGGGAGCAGGATCAATGTGGGTTCCTTTGACGGTGCGAGGGTTCAGGTGAGGTACTACGACGGCAGTGACGGTGTGTGTAAGAGTGATGATTACAGTAAGGTGATGAAGATAAGGAAATAAAGAAGGGAGGTTGTCAGCCTCCCCTATTTATTTGCCTCTTTCTTGTACTTGCATGTGTCGCACCTGCTATAAAGGCAGTCCTGGCACCCAGTGGGATAGCGTACTGGCAGGAAGTAGTGTACGGTTCTCTCCTCGTCCTTGACCTCGTCCTGTTTCATGCGTGTGACCTCCACTATGAGTTTCTTGGTGTCAAGCCATTCCTTTGTCCCCGGAGTCATGTTCGCCAGCGCCGACTGAAGGTCGAATATCATGGACTCCTTGGACATCGCCTCAGAGACTATCTCCTTGCGTTCCTTGTTAGAGGTGTTTTTCACGCTTTCAATCTGGTCCTTGCGCAGCACCTGTTTCACGTTGCTTATCCTGTCTTGCACGTAGGATGAGTTTATAAGCCTGTCTATCGCCTCCTTCCTTGCGGACTTGTTCCATGTCAGTCCTTCCCGTATGGCGGCGTTCCACGCGTCCTCTGGCTCCCATCCGACTGCGCAAAGGTCCGCGAATGCGAGTTCCTGCGGCTTCAGTTTGTACTGTTTAGCGAGTTTCTGCTGTTTTGTCGATACAATAATATCCATAAGCCTTATCTATTCCAGTTATTGCGTCCTTCCCAGTTACGGTTCTCGTCGTAAATTCTTCCGCTCCTGTTGGGTCTTCCTCCGTTCCCAGTATTGATGTCCTGTCCTCCTCCAGACTGTTGCGCCTTAATTTTCTTGATTTCGAGTTCCGTTTCCGTCCGCTGTTCTTCGAGCTCGAACTGCGCATCGAGTTTGCGTTTGGCGAGGTTTTCAGCGAGAATACGTTCAAACTCATCGTTTTTAGCATACTTAGATGCACGTTCCGACGCAGTCTGCTTGCTAAGGAACTCGTTTTGCACTCCAGTAGCGAGGTTAGTCATCAGTTCCGTGTCGTTTTGGTGTATATACGGCTCTATCCATGCGTTGATATTGAGTGTCATGAGCGATGCCTGACAGTTTTCCTGGAATCCGTATGCGAACTTGACGATACGTATGAGTTGGTTAAGGAACGGCTGCAGTTTTTGCGAGTCGTGTATAGCCAGTTCGATGGCAGGGGAGAATAGCAGCTTTACGGCAACGCCTGGAAGGTCTCCTGATTTCAGCTCTGGTGGTTTCACTCCGAACGACTGCTCGTATATCATATCGTACAGCAGTTTGAGCTGTGTATTGAACGCTGTCGATACGTCAGGCTTATTCATGAATCCAGCTTCTCCGTCAGAGTCTTCGATTTCGATATATTTCACGGCTCCAGTGAGTTCGTCGGCATTGAAATGCACTCCGTCTCCTCTTGACCACATAATAGGGAAGGCGTATGCCCTGTTATTTTCGCAGAAGTAAGAGAAAGCCTCCTCGTATGTTTCGATAGTTGCCTGTGACGGTATAAAGCATGCTCCTTCATCTTCCCTGTGATAAGCTACAGGACAGAAGTCGAATCCGTGTTCCTTGATTTCGTAAATCTGGAATCCAGAGATTCCGAACACCTCCTTGATGCGTTGTACGATATTTGACACAACACCTTTATTCATTCCCCTTCTTGCCCGGTACAGGTATTTATCGTCCCATACTTCAACAAATTCGGTAGTATATTTCCCATCCTCGTCGATGTCGTAGTACCTACGTGCGAAAATTTCCATTTCGTCGGAGTCAGCCTTGTAGTGCGGGTATAGTGAATCGCCGTCCATATATGATAATGTACGTGCGCATGCTTTTCCGTTTTCGTCGAAATACCCGACGACGGCAGTATCTCCTACGATTTTTATTGACCTGACCGCCTTATAGAAGTTATACTCCATGTCCATATCGAGCCATCCCTGTCTGAAAGTGATGAGGTCGAGCTGTTTCTGTTTCTCCTTCAGTTCGCTCTCAACCCTTCCTGACAGTTCGAACTGCACGTCGTTACCAACGATATGTACAATTTGCTTTGTTGCGATAACCTTTTGGAAAGCGAATGCCGTTCGCATGATAGGCTGCACGTAATACTTCTTAGCCTCCTTGTCAAACTTTACGATGTCAGGATAGAGGGTCGGGTCGTTGATGGCATGTCCCGACGGGTAATACATACGCAGGAAATCGGCCTGCGTCAAGACTTTCATGGTCGGCCTGTCCTGTGGCTCCACGACCCTTTGCCCTCGTTTCACCGTCCTGTGTAACTTATAGCCTGACGGCAAGATTTCAAAGAACGGTTCCCTGACGAGGATTTCCTTGTAGTTGAGAATGTTGTTATCCATTTCTTTTTACCTTTACTCTACGACGTTGCCGTCGAATTTATATACACCATGTGCCAGTGGCACGTTTATGTTTCTTAGTCCGCAATCTAAAAATTTGTCGGAAGATGAGAGATTCAAAGAAGTCTGGTGAGTGTCCTATGATTTTCTTCATATCGGCCTTTGATATAATCTGGAAAGCCTTCCCCTCAGACTCCTTTGTACGCCTGATGCACTTACGCTCCTTCATGAGAATGTCGCGCAGTTTAGTTTTTCCATATCCGTGTCCGTCGAACGTCAAGTCGAGGATATTCTGGTCTATGGAAAGTTCTTCGTCACGGAACATCTTATATAAAAGTACTGCGCATTGCGACTTGAGGTCCTTGTATAGTTTCTTGATACCATCTTCCTCTTTTTTGCTGAGTGCGATAGGTGCAGCCTGGTTGATGAATTTTACAGCATCCGGCAAGTGTCCTTCAAGAATCTGCCCAATACCTTGGAAGTCGTATGCGAAGTTCTGTTCTTCGACGCCCCACTCAGCCAGCTTTGCCTTTATAACTGCTTCGAGCGTCTTTGAGTCGTATCGACAAACATACACATCTTTTATATGCCATCCCTGCCACAGCCACATCACGCAGTTATCGCCTCCTTGCAGAGCGATATCCGCAGTGGCATATAGCGTATTGCTGTCAGAAGAAGAATCATCTGACGCTATTGTGCTCTGTATAGAGTTGTCGAAGAAACGCATCATATCATCCATTTTGATAAGGTCGTCACCGGCGGATCGGAACTTCCAGTTTCCGTCGAGGTCACGACTCTGCTGCTCCTCGTCCTGATTAGCGAGGTTTCCTATATACCCAGGGTCAGACCTGAGCAGTATCTTGTTGTCTGACAGCTTAGCCTCAACGAAGCACACCGACTTCACCATGATATCCTGCGGGCTGCCTGATTCCGCGTACTCAGCCTTCCAGTGCTTCATGATGTCCGTCTTGCATTTCTCGAAGACTTCCTCTCGTGTATCTCCCCACACAATCTCGTTGACGTCGTTTCCCTGCATATAGCAGTACTTGACCACACCGTCCATCTCTGGTATCGGGTATCCTGTCTCATAGTCTAGCCATCCTCCGTTGAACAGGAACGTGGCTACCCATGAGTCAGGGTCAGGGTTGCATGTTCCCCAGAAACGAGAGTGTATTCCGTAAGCGTTACGATTATTCGTAAGCAAGTATTTGAATTTCTTGTAGGAGCAGTGTGTTATCTCGTCTATGCCTATGAATGCGAACTGCTTACCCTGGAATCTTTTCTTGAACGATTCCCAGTCACCCTCGAAGTAGTTGAATTTAAGGAATCCTCCAGCATAGAAGTTCCAAGTCATGTCGATGAGCGACTTATTGTAAGTTCCGTACTGCTCGAACACCTCGTAAGACGTATCTACGAGGTCTTGTAAGTCAGGTTTCTCGTTACGCAGAATAACAGAGCGGAAGTTTTTCGTCTGTGCGTCTTTGAGTGCTTCAAGCAGCAGGGAGTACGACTTACTTCCTCCACGGCAGCCTCCACCGATAGTGACATCAGCAGGAGAGGACAGCATATTCTCCTGTCCACCTGCCTGCGCTATGATGTTATATCTGTCTCTATTATCTCGCAGGCTTTGTATATACTCCTGTGTCTCAACAGGGTCGCCATTCGGCAATGTCAGTCCTGAAAACCTTCTCAAAACCAGTAAATTTGCATAAAAATACAATATTTTTTGCAAAAATACGTAATTTTATTTGGAAATTGCAAATTTTCTGCATATTTTTGCAAGTGATATTGCATATTTATTCAATTTAGTGGATTTCAGCCCCTGGCGTGGGGCAAAATCGCAGGATGGAGCAGTTGGTAGCTCGCTACGCTCATACCGTAGAGGTCAGGGGTCCGAATCCCTTTCCTGCAACAAAAGTTACTGAAGCACAGTAATATTTAACAAAAAACAGGATAACATTTATGGAAAGAGAAGAACTCTTACAGCAAGTGAACGAGAGCCTTGAAAATGACGGAAAGAAGCTGTCATCCACTCTCAGTGAAGAAACCATCAACGGTGAGTTAGACGAAGCCTTGGAGGACATCGGTGAAGATGAAGAAGCTAACAAGGCAGTCGTTAGTAAGCTGGCAAAGCGCCTGCTCCGCATGGACGGCAACCTGCACAGCAACGTGTCAAAAGAAGTGACAGCGTATAAGGCAGCTCACCCCAAGCAGGAAAAGAAGCAGGAGGTAAAGCAGAATGTTGCGACCTCAGAGGACGACGAAAAGTACGCTCAGCTATTGAAACGCTTGGACGCGATGGAAGAAGCCCAGAAGCAGAAGGCAGACAAGGCAGCGAAGGACGCAACAGTTGCCGATGTGAAGAAGGGTTTGGAGGCCAAATTCAAGGAGGCCAACATCGAGGCTAACCAGTACATTCTGAAACAGACTCTTCGTGATTTGGAGATCCCAGATGCGGAAGACGGCAAGCAGGTTGACATTGACGGTCTCATCAAGACGACCGAGACAGCCTACTACAAGAACCTGAAAGAAGCAGGTCTTGACAAGAAGGACACTGGAAGGTCTCACAGAAGCAACTTCTACGGCGGCAAGGGTAAGAGTATGCTCGATGCAAGATTCGAGAAGAAGGCCGCAAAGGAAGGATGGGGTAAGAAAGACTGACTTCTGATTTCCTTTTGCATCCTTTAACCGCAGACAGTCGGCTTTTAAGGTAAAAAGATTGTTTAACAAAAAAAAGAAGAAAAGATGAAGAACGCAGTTATTCAGACTGGCAACACTTTTGACTCTCAGTCATTCAGTGTTGGTCATGCCCGCAAGGTATGGCGTCGTATCGAGGAACAGCTTCCCGGTTACGGCATGATTAAGAACGTTTCCGATTTCGTTTCTGACGGCCTTATTCGCTCTGGCATGGCTATTGTCAAGGACACAGCCTCTGGTGCTGACGAGAAGGACATCAAGGTACTGACATGGGCGCAGCTCCTGGCAGGTATCGCAGCACAAGGCGGAATCGACTCTCTCGGCATCATCGGCTTCTTACAGGAGGATGTTCCTGTAACGAGCGCAGGCACAGTTGCCACAGGCAACGTGATTGTAAAAGGTGAGATTTACGACTACATGATGGGTGACACTCCTGAGAACGCAGCCACCATTGCTGCTGCCGTAAAGGGTATGACTCAGAAGAACGGAATGAACATCCGTGTGGTAGAGTAAAGTGTAACGAAAAAAGAAAGGAAAAAGGATATGAGAACAATACCAGTTTCTTTGCGTGACATGGTGCAGCTCGGCCTCTACGGTGAGAACATGCAGACCTTCGTAGACCACTACGAGGAGAAATTCAATGCCATCACCATTGAAGGTTTCGATTTCGCACCTACGAGTTTGAATTACTCGTTTGCGCAGATGTTATCCAAGGTCGGTGCCACTGTGCTTCCTACCTATGTAGACCCAGAGAGTGAGGGTTACGAGATGCCTCTCGGAGCTGTTGAAGGCAAGACAGGCAATATCCCGACGCAGAAGTTGTTCTACTCCGTCAACCGAGTGATTGTACGTGAGCAGATGCAGCTTGCACAGCGTTTCGGAGAAGCTGCCCTTGACGACGAGATGGCAGGTGTGATGTTCGACCTTCTTGACGAGGGTATGGACGGTCTTATCCAGGCATTCGTCAACGCCCTTAACCATCAGCGTCATCAGGTTGTGTCAACAGGCCAGTTCACCATTAACGCCACCAACAACCCCCGTGGTATCAAGGGCGTTACCATCGGTTTCAACATGCCTAATGCCAACAAGGAGGTGCTGACAGGCACAGCTCGTTGGTGGACTAACGCAGACCATACCACTGAGGGTAAGGATTCTGACCCATTGGACTACATGCAGAAGCGTGTAAAGACCATCCGTCGCGTGTTGCACTACAACGGACCTCTGCGTCTGGAGATTTCTCAGGACCTGTGGGACGACCTGCTTGGCCACAGCAAGGTATTGAGCCGTCTGGCAACATTCTTCTATGCTACTGTTGAGAACGACACTGTTCGTTTGGCAGCTTTGCAGAACAAGGACGAAGAGTCCATGAAGGAGGCTATCCGTCGCATCATCCGTGTTGACGAGATTGTTGTCCGTGAGACCTATGCTTTCGTAGCCAAGAAGGGTGTCAACGCTGACGGCGAGCCCGATTTGGTTTCTGAGCGTATCGACAACTTCGATCCGAAGAATATTGCATTCATTCCTACAGGTGAGCTCGGTAAGATTCAGGGTGTTCAGCCTCTGTCAATGGGTTATGACCCAGAGAAGATTGCCTACGCCCTCGGCAACCGTCTGCTTATCGAGCAGGAGGACGTTCCTCGCACCCACAGTATCAATGTCAACGGTGAGATGGCACAGCTCTGTGTCCCCAACCTCATCCGCAACATGTACATCAGTACTGTAACAGCGTAAGGATTAAAAGTCAGAAGCAATGTCTGAGAGCAAGAATGATACCACAAAGGTTTACACGGTCGAGGACTGGCTCTTCGGCTGTGTGAACTTTGCCGTTCCGCAGGAGGCCACGAACGGAATATGCGCTGTTAGGCGTGTTGATCCAAGCGACCACTATGCAGAGGAGGTTGATGTTATTGTCGGTGAGGGTGAAGAACCCAAGCAGATTGATATTCGCCTGCTCAAAGCAGACCTTTATAAATGGATAGTGCTTGGTCCTGGAAAGGTGAACAACACCTCCGATTCAGATAACGGCTGGAGTCATTCCGACGGCGGCTATACGTTGTCAAAGGATGACAAGCGTCTGTTGATGGACGAAGCCAACGCCATTTACGAGGAACTGGAACCAGAAAGTGTTTTCGGAAAGAAGAAAATCCGTGTTCACTCTTTCGGTATCATGCCTGCGCGACGTGATTTGGATGGAGAACCGTTACCAAGGATTAAGGTATGAGAAAGGTGAAGGTAGAAAACCCCCGTTACCCCCACGACATACGTATCGTGCGTCTCGTTACTGGCGGATGGCTGAGCGACGAGGAAGAGCGCGAGGTTGTTATATACGAGGGCTGCGGAAGGTCATATACCGACACCACCACTACAGGCGACGCAAACGTTGACACGAACAAGCGCAAGGCGAGTATTCCTGTACGTTTTGACGAGTGGCCTGCTGCCGAGGAAGGTACTCAGACGCTAATACCTATGAGCGGTGATATTCTGTACGTTACCAAGGGTAATATCCGCGAACAGTGGGAGGTGAAGGACTTCGAGCCCGACAACAACCGCAGCGTGGTGTACGGAGAGATGAACAGGAACCTGAATATGGACGAATAGCTATGGCAAGGACTGAGAGGGAGAATTTTAAAGCTGTCTTTGAGAATATCAAAAAGAAAGCTGTTGACATGGCAGAGAAGAAAATGATTCAGACGATGCCCTCCGTCGCAGAAACCTTGAGAGACTATGCTCTTGACACCATGAAAAGTCTTGGCAAGAGGTCAATGACAGGTAACTACATCAACTCTTTCGGAATAGCCCTGTATCGAGATGGCAAGTTTGTGGCAGTAGCTACGACACACGACATCGAGGGCAAGTCACCGATACAGATGACGCTTGCAAAGGGGGACACTTTCGAGAGCCAGCAATGGCGATACGAGGGCAGGTGGCAGTTTAACGATTTCCAGGCACCAGAGGGAGAACACAGGTTCTATGCTCACACTGAGGTACTGAGATGGCTGAAAGCCAACCCTCCTTCAAAGAAGAAAGGACTTTCCTACCGTGTTGTGTCTGTTGTTGACTACACAAAGATGCTTGGAGGCGACACCGTACTTATGCAACTCGCATACGACGTGCAGACTAAGGGAGGTATAATTGAGCAATTCAAGTTCGCATAAAGATGATAACACCAGAGGACATATTGGAGGTTATGGGACGGCGGGTTTCGGGTGTATGCCCGAAGGTGTTCCCGCAGGACAGACCGAACGCCACGGACGCGCCTCTCAAGGAGTTCATCGTGGTTTCCCTCCCGTACTCAGAGTCCAACAAGATTCTTGGTGAGGACGATGACTGGTGGCTTGACATGACAGTTGTTTACGAGATATATGTCGCCGATAAGAAGAACGCCAGCAACCCCAAGGAGTTGAATACCAAGAGGATGAAGACTCTGAGAGAGAACATCAGAGCACTGTTCCCGATAGTGGACGATGAAAATCGCTTCATCATCACAAGGCCGAGGACTGTTATCAATGCTTCCAGCGACGGAAACGGCTATCATCTCTCACGCATTCAGGCAAAGCTGACGACAATGGTTTAAATACTTTTTAATAACTAAAAAAATAGAAAGGATAACGATTATGGCAATGAAAACTAAGAAACAGTTGAAGGATGTGTTCGGCGGTATCTCTTCCATGTGGTATCAGAGCACAGAACTCGACCTGTCTTCGTTGACAGGCATCGAGATTACCCCAGAGTATGATGTACCTGTAAAGGTTGACACCATCGAGTTGGAGCAGGGCGACCCCTCCATTGAGCACTACAAGGTTATCGGTCTGCCCGGTGACTGGATTACGAGCTCTGAGGCTGGCGACATCGACCTGTCTTTCCGTGTTCCCACCAAGCACAACGACATTCTGAAGTTGGCTTACGGTGAGGACGCTGTCAAAGACATCACAGGTGCTACCGTAGACGATGTAGAGTACAATGGCACAGCCCTTACTCTCGTTGACAAGCAGGTTGAGGGAACGTTCATTCTGGTGAACGCCAACAAGACCAAGCTGATGATTCTGGCCAACACTACACTGTGGGCAAAGCCTGTCATCGACAGCGATGCAAAGGGTGTGTTCGCGCTCGACTTCAACGGAACCATCGAGAGCGACGGAACGACTCCTGACATTCTGTTCCTGGAGAAGGCCCCTGAGAACAGCGGTCCTTCTACGGAGGGATAAGAGTCATTCTCCCTGAGATGAAGAAACCGAGGTGGCGGGCGGACATACCGCTTGCCACTTTTTCGTAAAAAGGAAAAGCAGTATATGAAAGAAAAGATAGAACAGCCGAAGATAGACATACAGGAGCTATTGAGCGACTTGATGGAGCAGGAGCCAGAGACCGTCATGGTATGTGGTAAGAAGTACCGCATAGGATGGCTGAAGAAATACACCGTCCGCAAGTTCTCGCACATCATGGTAAAGGAGAAAGACCCGTGGAAGCGCAGCGTGAAGGTGTGCTCATGTATCCTGCTGAACAGGAAGCTCGGTCTCCTGACGTGGTTTCTTCTCCATTGCTGGTACTGGATATACTGGAGATGGCTGTACTATGTGATGGATATGGACCAGGTGGAGGTCATGGGAGTGCTTGATGCCTCCAAAAAAAAAATTCAGTCGGAGCCATTGGCGATAGCTACCATATTAGCGACAGGCATGATGGATCTGATGATGAGCGAGGCACGACACGAACGTACCCAAGCCGGACAAGCTGGGGAGCAGCCTACTCGTTAGGCGAGAAGTTCCCGTTCCTTCTTGAGCGCAAGTTCGGAATAGCGGCTTACGACTACTGGTATGGCTACAGTTCCTGCCAGATAGACCTGATGCTGATTGACCAGCCTGTGATAGACTACGGCAGCAGCGAGAGGAAATCAGAGAGGTCGATCTTCGGCACACGTGAAGAGTATGACGAGATGGAGGCACTTGTGGGCGCCTGGGAGGCTCAGAATACTGAGAGCATGGTAGGAAAGAAGGTGGACTTGAATGAGTTTATGAAGGGGAAGATGTAGGTTATTCCTCAACCTTTATCCATTTATCTTCATCTCTGAACTTAGCCCCAATTCTTAAAGAATGCTGGGTATTGTCGAAAAAATCAATCTCATTACGTTCACAGAACTCAAAAACTTCAAGATATATGCTTTCAGAACCATCATCTCTATTATTATAAAATTCAACAAGAATTGGCTCCTCGTCTGTAGTCCACATAAGATAATATTCGGACGGTTTAACATTTTCTTCTTCGTCTATAATCTCTGAATTACTTGGGTCTTCCTGCATAGCGTATCTTTCGATAATACATATTGAATCAGAAGAAAACCTCATTTTTACATAATTGTCATATGGAGATATGTACTTCTTAGAACGCTCAATAGCAATCTCTTCAAGAGACGGTTTTGAACAGGCTACAAACAATGCGGCAACGATAAACGAGAGTAGTATATTTATTCTTTTCATGCTGCAAATATAATAAGATTTTTCAAGATAACAACAAAATAAATAAAAATATTATGGCAAGCAATGACAAACTTTGGTTTGAGATGGGTGTCCGTGATGACGTCACGAAAGTATTAGATAAACTTATCGGCAAAGCTAATGATTTGCAGAAGGCACTTTCTATTTCAGGAAAAGACCCAATAATTCCTGGATTTAAAGAAAGTTATGACAACATCACAAAACTTGAGGTAGCTATTGAAAAAATAAGAGGTAGCATCAGAAGTGTCCGTACTGCAAAAATGAGTGTTACAGACCCCAAAGACATTGCAAACCTTAATAAGATACTATCCAAGCTGGAGGAGATGCGGTCAAGGGTTAAAGCCTTTATCAGTGAAGCGAGAAAGAATCCTAAATCTATAATGAATGATGGTGTTGCCGACGCATTTCTTTCTGGCATCGGTTTTGACACAGCTATAGCACAGGCAACAAATAGAGCAAAAGGTTACGAGGTTGCATTAAAAAACAACACAAGAGCGGCAAAGGAAAGCGCGCAAGTAAACGAAAGCCTTATAAAAACATACAACGAGATTTCAAGTTCTGGAAAGAATGTAAATGTTGTTTTGACACAGATGCAGCAACAATTTGCAAGTTTTACGAGCTTGTACGGAATTGAGCGGTTGCTTAAATCTGTTATCACAATCGGCGGCCAGTTTGAGTTCCAGCATATTGCTTTGCAGAATATCTTAGGAGACGTTCAGCAGGCCAATACCCTTTTCGGTCAATTACAGACATTGGCTATTGAATCTCCTAAGACTTTCATGGAACTTACATCCTATACCAAGCAGTTGTCTGCATATCAAATTCCTTATGAAGAACTTTACGATACCACAAAGAGACTTGCAGATTTGAGTACAGGTCTTGGTGTTGACATGTCTCGTCTTATTCTTGCTTACGGTCAGGTACGAAGCGCAGCAGTGCTTAGAGGACAGGAGTTGCGTCAGTTCACTGAGGCAGGCATTCCTTTGGTGCAGAAACTATCGGAAGAATTTACAAAACTCAACGGAAAGGTTACTACTACTGGAGACGTCTTTGAGTTAATCTCTAAACGAGCCGTTCCGTTTGAGATGGTTAAGAAGATATTATGGGACATGACTTCCGAGGGAGGCCAGTTCTTCAATATGCAGGCAGAACTTGCAGACACGCTCTACGGTAAATGGCAGAAACTGCAAGACCAATGGCAGATAACATTGGGACATATTGCAGACGGAGAAAAAAGTTCTGGAAAATTCCTAAAGACAACACTTGAAGGCTTTGTTAAACTTGTGTCATTGTTTGACACACTACTGCCATTGTTTAGTATGTTTGCAGTAGGTAAAATGAGTATGGGAATCTTTGAGAAGGGAAAAGGTGTCTACAACAAATACACAGGACGAACAGCTGCTAACAACTGGCAAATCGCAAAAGAAAAAGAAGCGCTGCGCCTTGAAAAGGAGCGTTTGATATACGGGAGACAGTTGACGGCAGAAGAACAAAAACTTGTCAAATACAAAAACCAACTTGTTGCTACTGATATGAGACTGTTGGTGTTGCAAGGTGAAATTAACGAAAAGCAACTCGCACAACTTGCCAACGCAGGAGAGTTAAACAGACTTGAATTTTACAGATTTATACGTGCGCAAGGATATACACTTGAGCAGTACAAACAGATAAAGAACGGCAATCTACAAATGCTGCAAGGAGGTGGAAGTTTTATTGGAAACCTTCTTAAAGGCGGATGGAACATGATGGGTGGCTGGTTTGGCATGATAACGACATCTATAGGATTAATCATGTCATTACAAAGTAACGCATCCCAAAAAGCAGAAGAAGCCACCAATGCAGCCAAAGGTGCTGCTGATAACATCCTAAAAGAACTGAAAGATGCCAACACAATCTACAACGAACTTTCTAACAAACCTCCAAAAACAACGGAAGAAAAGGCGGCTTCCATTAACAGAATGGCGGAAGCACTTAAACAAGTCAACGCCTATACTCCAGAATTAGAAAGAAACCTTGAAAAAGCGTCTGATTCTGAGAAATACGTCATCCTACACAAACGATTGGAAGGTGTTGCTTCTAAATACCTTGAGATGAAAGATAATGTAGAGGCGTATATAGAAGCAGCAAACAGAGTTGGTGAAGGCAACTGGTTTACAAGGATGTTTAACGATCCGATGTTAGAAGACCTAAAAGGTCTTGCTACAGCAAACAGAGAGAAAAAGGTTGCAAAGGCAATGGCTGACAGGATGGGGGCTGCTTTGAAGAAAGAACTTAAAGCGATGCTTCAAGATTCTGGAGAATGGAAAGATATTCAAGACTCATGGAGTTGGGATCGGATATACAGGAATTTAAAAGAAACGGGTAAAAGTGATTTTTATGTAAGACTTGGTAGAAAAAAAGGTAATACTACTGATAAAGAAGAAAAGGAGTATTGGGAAGAACTTATTAATCTTTCTCAGAAATATAGAGAATCTTTATACAAAGTAAAAGATGCAAGAGATGAGGTTGATAGTCAGATGCCAGAATCAGTAGAATACTGGTATATGGCACTGCAAGAAAAGGCATCTCTTAACAACGTCATTCTTAAAAATCTCGGAAAAGAAGGGAGAGAAGAGGATGTACGAAAAGTTGATCAATGGATTAACGACATTGTTGGTAGTATGGAGCTTGATCCAGAAACCACACAAATGGTTCGTGAAAAGATTCTTGAAAAGCTTCCGAAAGACCTCAAGGCTCGCATAGAAGCTCTCCCTGCGCTTAACAAATCTAATTTATCCAAATGGCAAGAAGAACTTCAAAGATACTTCAATGATAATTCATTAAATGTCCCTATTGATGTTCAGACTTCTCTTGAGAAAGTTGAAAAACAACTTCAAGAAAAGAAAAAGGAGTTCCAAGAGCAAATGGATAGAGGTAAGGGAATCCTTATCAGATTTGGTGCCGACTTTAGCAACCTCGAAGCAAGCATAGAGGCTCTAAAGAAAAAGTATCCGTTTTTATCCTTCTTTCTCAACAAAGCAAAGGAAGATTACACGGAAGGCTCTTCTGGTGTCGAGAAAATAGACAAGGCAGGAAAAGATCTTGGTTTAAATGTCAACGGCAAAACCAAGAAATCTGGAAATGGCTCGAAGAAAGACACGGAACTGGAGAAAGCACAAACGCGGCTTGAGGAAATCAAGAAGTTCTATGCCGAATACAAGAAATACAGAGAGGTGTACGGTTCTGAAAAAGCTCAGAGTCTTGTCGAGGAAATATTCGGCATGAAGCCAGGGGAAGGAGACAAAATAGTAAAGGACTATAAGTCTTCCATCAAGAAAATCCTCGACAGTCTTCCAGATAACGGCAGCGAGGCCCGTAAGAAGTTCAAGCTCGGTGGCAACCAACTGTTAGGTGATGTAGACCTGGATAAAGCTAAGCAACAGGCGGATTATGTCCTGAAGGATGTGCAGGAGTACCTCAGCAGGCAGACCGAGCAATGGAATCTCTACAGGACGCTGTTTGAGAAGACGGGCGACCGGGACTTCGCCATGAATGCTTTTCGTGACGGTATGGTATGGGACGACCTGTCACGTCAGTTTGCCGACGACCTCCGCGTAGCTATTGAAGGTGCAGGAAAGAATCTCAACGTCAACAAATTGCTTGGCATGACCGAGGAGCAGGCAAAGGAAGCGTTGAAAGGTGTTGAGGGTGGTTATGCTCTTTGGAAGAAAACGTCTGACCTCGTCAGAAAGAACTACAACAAGGCGCTGAACGACGGTGTTGCCGCAATGGAGAAACAGTATGATATTACGGAGAAGATAAGAATAGAGCGAGAGCGAATTGCTGAACTTGAGAGACAGAGGGACAACACAACCGATCCTGCTGTCAGGAGGTCTTTGAGCGCCGAGATTCTCAATCGTCAGAAGAACCTTGACAACCAGGAGTACGAGAAGTTCAAGCAGAGCTCGGAGTATGTTCAGTTCTTCGGTTCCATTCTTACTATGGCGGACGATACTATGGAGCGAACCGCCCAGACTATCAGGGACAGGCTTATTGTTGAGCTGTCTAGAGGTAATATTTCCGCACATCAATATGCCAAGGCTCTGAAAGATGTGAGCACGCAGCTTGAGAAAGGTCGTACAGCCTTCAAGGGACCAAAGGGCGCTTTCCTTGACGGAGGACTCAAAGGTCTCGTGGAATACAGGGAGCAGGAGTCCGCAAATGCCGCACGGCGTGTTGAGGAGGCAAGGAAAGAACTCGAAGAGCTCCAAAAAAGGAGAGAAAGAGGCGAGGAGATTTCCAAGATTGATGAGGAATCAGCCAAGGCAAGACTTGAGATGGCATTGCAAATGCTCGGTAATACGAACAAATTGTCTATTGCCATGCAGAATTTTGCGAGTTTTGCCGCCAAGGCTGGAAAAGCACTGGCAATCATCCAGGGAGCCTTTAACGGTTTCGCTCAGGTAGGTCAGAGTATTGCCGAAACATTGAGGGCTTTTGGTGACGACTCTACGGCAAGTGACTGGCAGACTATGTCAGATTCCTTCAACGCAATGACTCAGGCGATATCTCCTTTGCAAGATGTAATACAGAATGCCATGAACGGTAACGTCAGCGGTATTATCTCAAGCGTTATCAGCGCTCCTGTCAAGATGATAACTGGTCCTATTACGGCGTTCGCAAAGATGCACGACGCGGCGTTGCAGGAGGAGATAGAGGCTTCCCAGGCGCGTCAGAAGGAGATGGAGACGTTGTTCGAGAATGTGGAGAAAGTGCTCGGTCGCGTATTAGGTGGCGTGTATGAGTTCTCGCGTTCAGAGAACAGCAAGACGTTCCGTGACGAGTTTAACAAAGAAGCCATTAAAAGGATTGCGTATGACTCAATTTACCAAAGATACAAGGACTCAAGAGACTTAAACAGCATTACTGGAAGGATTCTAAAGGGTATAGCTGGTAGCGACGCAACCGTCGGCTATTTTAAGACCGCTGCGGAGACGCAGGAGTATTATGATATGCAACGCGCGTTATTGGCAGCGCAGCAGCAGGAACTGCAACGGCAGTTGTCCGCCGAGGAGGACAAGAAGGACTCTGACGCAAATGCCATTGCGGATTACAAGCAGCAGATAAAGGACCTTGGTGACCAGATCCAGTACTTCGCAATGGACATGGCGAAGGCTCTATACGACATAGACCTCCAGTCATGGGCTTCCGAACTGACTGACGCTGTTGTAAGCGCATGGGAGAACGGTGAGGACGCAGCAGAGGCTTACACAAACAAGGTGAAGAGCCTGATGAAAGACCTCACCAAGAATATCCTTACAAAGAAGGTCATGGAGAAAGCGTTTGAGCAGGCTGGTATAGACAGTATCATCACAAGGATGATGGACGCTACAAGCGGCAAGCTCGACTACACTTTGATACCTGAGTTGTCGAAAGCTCTTGCGAAGGCTGGGCAGGACTCTACCGATATCATCACCCGTGTCCTTGACGAGATGGAGAGGCAGGGGTACATTGATAAAGGAGAAGGCAGCGGCGGAGGTTCCGTAACAAGTGGCATCAAGGCAATCACGGAGAACACAGCTGACCTGCTTGCCTCGTACCTCAACGCCATCCGTGCTGATGTCTCGGTGAACAGGGGAACGTTGCAGCAGATACTCCTTGCTGTACAGAGCCAGGCGCAGATGCCTGTTATAGCGCAGGCGCAGCTGCAGCAGTTGCAGAGCATATCAGCCAACACCGGCAGGAACGCACAGGCAGCCGAGGACATCCTTAGGCTCCTGAACCTAGCGACGGTAGACGCGTCACACGGATTCCATGTCAACTAAAGATAGAAGGGGGCTGCATCACGCGGCCCCCTTCTTGTTAACCAACTAAAAGTCACGTTATGTTGTACTTTTAGCGTTTGCAAAATTAGCGAAAATATATTGTTTGACAAAAGAATATGCAAAATTTTATATTTTTATGTATAAAAATACATTATTCTTGCATATTTATTCAAAAATTATTTTTATCTTTGCAAAAAATCAGGATAACATGTTACGGCTATGGCAAAATGGATGAACTTTTACATACAGAGAATGGGAACGAACGGAAGCGGTTCCTCGTACCCTGTCTACGAGTCAGTGAGACAGTGGGGAGTGTGGTGTAAGGCTATTCCGTTTTCCATTATGGAGAAGGCGAAAGAACCAGCCAAGAGGTCGTTTTTCGATGAGCACGGAGACGATGAGTACATACCCTCTGGCGGTCTTTTCGCCGAGGCATACACGATGAAGATAGAGTTCGGCTGCAAGAAGATGCCTGCGAGGACTGTTGAGGGTGTGACGATACCAGCCGTTGATGATGTAAGGCAGAAGGTCGGCGCTTTCATCGCCTACCTGAGAGAGTCAGGCATGATGAGGCTCTATTCCTCTTATACGAGAATCGGCAGGCAGAATGTAAGGCTTGAGTCGGTGTCTAATGATGCCAAATGGAAGAGCGAGGACGGTCAGGAGTTCCTTGTGTTTACAATTAATTTGAAGGTCAACGATCCGGTTACGGACATAACATTATCAGTGTAGTATGAGCAGTTGGACGATATACAGCCGTCAGGGAACGCCGAAGTACACAGTAAGGGATCTGGAGTACCATGATATATGGATGGGGGAGGAGTATGTGACGGTAAGCATCACATCGCCCACACCCATTGACCTTTCCATTGGTGACTATCTCGTCTACCGTGGTCTCACGTATTCCGTCTACTCTGTCCCCGGAGCCTTGAAGCAGGCGAGGAGGAACACTTACGGCGAGGCTTTCAAGTACGATAACGTTAAGCTGTCGTCGAGAGGCACGGAGCTTACCGACATGCGTTTCCTTGATTACGTCCTTGACGACAACAACATACACTACACGTCCCTTCCAACATTCGGTTTCTATGCCGAGACGGTGGACGACCTTCTTGACCGCCTGCAGGCTAACACGGACAGAAGCGGCGTGCAGTGGCTTTTCATCTCCCCGTCATACAACCGCACCATGCAGCGTTATGAGCAGGGAACTCCTGCGTATCAGGAGGCTGCGCGGCTGTGGGAGCAGTACATCGGCGGCTCGCATGAGGATCCAGTATACGAGAAGACTGATGTCAACATATCCGTTGACAAACAGAGCGTGTGGGACGGTCTTACTCCTATCAAGAACGACTTCGGTCTCAACTTCGTGATGAGGGAGAGGGCTGTCATAGTCGGTGGTGAGGGTATAGCCGCAGGTCATGTATTCCAGTACGGCAAGGGTAACGGTCTTTATCAGATAGAAAGAGTTGCCGACCAGGACCAGAAGGTCACCACGAAGCTCTTCGCCTACGGCTCTGACAAGAACCTTCCCGTCCGCTACTACGCCAACCTTACCCGTATATGTTTCGCCAAAATGTACTTGCGTCCGTCGGTAGATAGCAACATCCTGTATCTCGACCTTGTTTGGAACAGGTCTTATGTCACGGGTGCAGCTGACTCAGATGGCAAGTTTCCCGTTGTAGTGAGCATTAACGGCACGACGTACAATGTCAAGGCTTATCCGATGGAGGTCGGTGCCAGAACGTTGTTTACCATAGAGGCGAGTGTTTCCCTCGGATTCGTGACGAGAAGCATGGAGATAGATTTCGTCAGCGGAATCGACAAGGATAAGTTCCCTGCGTCGAACGTCAGACAGGAATCGGGAGCATTGCCCAACAACATGGCTGTGCAGGTCCTGATGCTCCCAGGATTCCCCATATATGCTCTCTCTGACCTTTGCCGTTGCACGTATAGCGGAGGCTATACCATCTTCGAGGTAAGGAAGACTCCATCGGACTCTTACAGCGAGTTCATGAGGGTGGAGGGTAACCATCCCGTCACGTTCAGCGAAGACCCTTTGCAGCCTTATATACTAAGCGGCAACGCTGACGCCATGGGTATCAAGGAGGGAGACGTGCATTTCGTCGAGGACAACGACGACAACGGGCTGAAGGAGATATATCCGAGCATAGAGGGCATGACCCGTGGCGATGTTGAGGGAACGTCATCCACCGAGCGCCTTGACGAGATCGTGTCTTGTGACGTGATACAGGACAACGGTGTCTTTGCGGAGGGTGTGGAGATTCAGAACTTCAACCTTGTCCTGAAGGATATAGGTTTCAATCTGAAAGAGGCGTTTGACAACGCTGGCGGCAACATGACAATCTCGATGAAGGACGGCTACTGCGGTGGTCGTGACTTCAGTGTCCACAGCGTAACCGCAAACAACAACGGCACATGGACCCTGAATGTCGAGCGTTCGCACGACGAGGGTCTTGACCTCTGGTTCCCGTACTCAACAAACGCCGCCATAGGACAGGCACCGACATCAAACGAGCCGTATCAGATACGAACGGGAGACCATTTCGTCCTGACGGAGATAGAGATAGGCGACACGTCGTATATATGGGCTGCCGCCATGAGGATGCTGCGGAAGAGTGTGACGTATCTTCTTAACAACGACTATACCAGGTTCACCTATCTCCCCAAGGTGGATGAGATTTACATGGCGCGTCAGCATGACGAGTCGCAGACGCAAGCAGGTATCAAAAGTCTTCATGATACACTAAAATCGGGTATGCTTATGCTGTTTGATGATGAAGACTTCGATGTTGACGGGAGTGTGTTTATTGACTCGCTGACCATCAAGGAAAATGGAAATAACGGCATACCTACCTATGATGTTGTTCTGAGAAACGACAAGCAGGTTGGTACTATGCAGCGCATACAGAATCAGATCAACTCCATTACCTCGTATATTGGCGGTGGTGGCGGTGGGTTGTCCGTTTCTCAGATACGTTCGCTAATCAATACCTATGGAGGAGAATTGTTCCTGTCGAAAGTTAATGCAGATATTGCAGCAGGAAGGATAACATTCCAGCAGGGGGTGGAGGCTTTGATGCAGTCGGTGTTCAATGGGATAAGGAACAAAGGACGTATAACCTCTGATGAGGCGGATATACCTTTGTTTGTCAGCGATACGACTATCCAAGGGAATATAAAAGTTTCTGGTAATGCGAATATAGGCAGACAGGTGGATTCTCCGAATGTCAAGACCGATGACGTACAGAGCCATAACTACACTGGTGACGGATTTGCCGATACAGGCTATCGTCTTACCAGTGACGACGGCACAGGGTCAAGTGCGCTGACTGTCGATAACCTCCATGTGAGGAAGAAGGCTTCCTTTGAGGAGTTGGAGGTGAAGAAGGAGACGGCGATAGCGGGTAATCAGGTGTATTCCTGTGCTGCCAATGTCATCATCCGCACAGACTACTACAATGGGGATGGTGATGTCATCGGCTACTCCAAGATAAGGACTCCCTGGCTGTTGAAAGGTCTTGCCATAGCCCTCGGAAAGCGTGCCTCTAACTTCAAGCTCTTCGGACATTATAAGAAGGTGCGTGTGAATATCGACGACGCATCACAGATAAGCTATGTACGGTGCTATTTCCTGGCTAAAGACGGTGACAGGGAGATAAAAAATATGTGGCAGGCTGGCAAGAAGGACGGCTCTGTATTGCCGAATCACGGAAACGACCTTGCACGCTGTCAGACGATGAACCTAGAGAAC